>Ga0224531_1001042_pt1 | contig 12826 bp, 12 predicted proteins | sample CBST100metaG_FD_179876 | JGI IMG/M metagenome (GOLD analysis project Ga0224531, IMG submission 179876) | Peat soil microbial communities from Stordalen Mire, Sweden - C.B.S.T100 | ecosystem: Environmental > Terrestrial > Soil > Wetlands > Peat | place: Sweden: Norrbotten County, Stordalen Mire... | reverse complement strand
GCCAAGGTCTACTTCGAAATGACCCACAGGAAGAAGAGCAACTACTCGCGCTTCGACAAATTCCAGGAGGCGATTGCGCAGGGGCGGCCGAACGACTGGCGCTGCCGGGCCGGGTCGCGCTACCTCTACATTTGCGAGGACGGGCTAGTGCATTACTGTTCGCAGCAGCGCGGATTTCCCGGTGTGCCCATCGCCGACTACACTACGGCGGATGTGAAGCGGGAGTTCCTCACCGCCAAGAGCTGCTCGCCCAACTGCACCATCGGCTGCGTGCACCGGATCAGCTACATCGACCACTGGCGCGCGCCGCAGACCAGCACCATCTCGCCGGGCGGCGAAAAGGCCGCTGCGCCGGAGCTGGTGAATATCCAGCTTTAGGACGGAACGGCAGAGACATCAGCTCACAAACAGAAGCGGCGCATCCCATCGGGGTGCGCCGCTTTTGCTTGCCGTACTGAACGAAATCTATTTGCCGACTGGTTTTTTCGCCGGTGCCTTGGCGCCTGCAGTGTTGGCCAGGGCTTCGTCGATCAGCTGATAGAGCCTGCTGCGGTCCACAACCTCAACAAAGGGAGCGCCCTTGCTGCTGGCGGTGACCACCCAGATGGTCGGCGTGTGATCCAGGCCGACGCGCTGGCCGAGGGCGTAGTCCTGTTTGACCAGCGCGGTCAGCTTGCCCTGCGGGTCGATGGCGAAAGGCAGAGCGACACCGTGGCTGGCAGCGAACTTCTGCGTGAATTGGCGCAGCGCATCGGGGCTGACAATGGAGGACTGGTTAGCAAAGACCTGGTCGCGATACTCATCGCCCAGGCTCTTGCCCTTGGTGTCGAACCAGCGGGCATTGACGGCCGCTTCCATGCTCCAGGCATGCATGGGGAGCGGGAAGTCGTGGCGCACGAGGGGAATCTTGTACTTGGCCGCGGCCTCTCTCAGCAGCGGATTGGCGCGGGCGCAGTCGGGACACTCCATGTCTTGGAATTCGATGATGGCCACGCGCGCGCCGGCAGGCGGACGAAGGGCGGAGGCGTCGTGAACCTGGGTTCTGGCGGGTCCGCCAAACTGGGCGTGGGCTCCAGCGGCTGCGGCCACCAGAAGCGTGGCGGAGACGAGGCTGAGAAAGAGGCTGATCCGGCGACTGCGCGTCCGGACGGGAGGCACAAGGTGAAAGAAGCGATGCATAGGGATTGGACGGCTCCTTGCTGTTTATTGTAACGGGAGGCAATCGAAAAAGTCTGGTTCTATTGCCGGTCGCGGCGGCGAGCGGCCATCCACTGACGCCATTTGTAGTCGGCGAACACCGAAGCGGCGACAACGAGGACAGCGAGAATGCCGAGGAAAATCTTCATGGCGAGTCCAGAGAAACTGAGATCAGTTGTCAGGATGCCTCGCCCTCGCGGTAAAAGCAAGGACGAGGCATCCTGACTGGCCTAGCGGCAGTTTAGCGGCCGACAACCAGGACGGTGAAGCTTCCGGGGACGATGGAGGGATAGGGGTGAGGATTCTCTGGGGTTGCCGCGGGCCGGGGTCCGGTCTCGGCCGTGACCAGGTAAATGCGGTCGGTGGCTGCATCATAGGCCATGGTGCGCGCGCCCTTCTGGGTAGGCAGGTTCTCAATGGTGGGGTAACCGGGTGCTCCCGCATCGACCACGGACAAAATGCCTTCTCCGGCTGAGGCAAAGACCAGCTTGTGGGCCACATCGTAGGCGGCAGCGTCGGGACCGTCGCCAATGGCGGGAGTGGCGAGTACCTTGCCTGTGTTGGAATCGACCACGCCCATCTTCTTGCCGTCGCAAACCGGGAAGAGCCGTGCGCTGGCGATGTCAAAGGCCAGTCCGGAAGGCGACTCGCAGCCCTTGACCGGCCACTCGGCGGTCAGCTTTTTGGCGTTGGCGTCCAGGCGAACAATCTCATTTTTGTCTTCGATATTGACGAAGACGGTGCCTTTGCCATCGGCTACCGGAAACTCAGGCTTGCCGGGCAGGGGAATGGTGGCGACTACCTTGCGTGTGGCTGCGTCAATGACGGTGGCGTTCTTGCTGCGTCCGTTGAAGGCCCAAACGGTTTGGGTAGCCGGCTCAAAGAGGATGCCGTCGGGGTTGGTTCCGGTGGGGATGGTGGCTACCGTGGCCAGTGTGGCGCGTTCGAAGACCACAACGGCGTTGGCGCGGCCGTCGGAGATGTAGCCGAACTTGCCGGCGTCGTCGAAGGCCACGCCGTGGGTGCCCTTCAGGCCAGCGATGCTGCCCACCGGCTTCCCGGTCTGGGTATCGACCACGTCGACCTTAGCGCTGTGGGTCAGATAGAGGCGGTGGGCCGGGGAGTCGACTACGAGGTAATCCCAGCCGCCCTCGCCGCCCAGCTTCCAGCGGTCCAGGATTTTGTAAGGCTGCTGCCCGGCAAGTAGGGCAGGGGCGGCAAGAAGGCCGCAAAGCAGAGCCGCGGCCACGATAGGCCGGGCAAGGAGACTGGAACTGCGCTGATTGGGCATGGAAAGCTCCGCGTGAATCTCGGTGAAAGGTGCGACGACATTCACCTGCGACTAGAAGTGTGCCACAGCCGCGTTAAATCATGCTGAAGGCAAAGCGGATTCGCCGGTTTCCGCATCGCTGGCCAGGGGCAGGTGGACAGTGACGGTTGTGCCTTGGTTGGGCAGAGCGGGATCGGGCTGGCTGGCGATGGTGATGGAGCCGCCAGCTCTTTCGGCAATGGCCTTGCAGATGGCCAGCCCCAGGCCGGTGCCTCCCGTGTTGCGGGAGCGTGCCGGGTCGCCGCGATAGAAGCGGTCAAAGACGTGGGGCAGGGCCGCGGGGTCAATGCCATCGCCGTGATCCTGAATCCGCAACTCGGCGTTTCCGCCCTTCTGAGCGAGGCGAATTTCGACGAGGGTTTCAGCCGGGCTATGTTGCAGGGCATTGAGGATCAGGTTGGTGAGAAGCAGTGAGCAGTCTTCAGCGATAAGAGGAACCAGGCTGACACCGGAGAAGGCAATGGCAACCTCAACCTTGACGTCGCGCAGAGCGGCAAAGGTCTCCAGTTGGGCCACGGCGCTGTCCAGGCACTCGGTCAGATCGGAGGCGGGTCGTGGTCCGAAGGCGGCCGAGGTGTTCTCTTCACGGGCCAGGGTAAGCATTTTGGCCACAATCTCTTCCAGGCGGTGAGAGTCGGCCAGGCAGCGCTCCAGGCCGGCCTGGTACTCGGCGGCGGTGCGGCGCTTCATGTCCAACAGTTGCAGCGAGGATTTGATGACGGCGACAGCTGTCTTCAGCTCATGGGCGGCGTCGGAGACGAAAGTCCGCTGCTGGGTGAACGACTGCTCCAACCGATGCAGGACGTTCTCAAGCGCCAGGGTGAGCGGGGCCAGTTCGGGAGTCGAATGGGCGCTGACGGGAGGCGAGAACTGCCACGAGTCCACCGAGACCTGGGCGGCCAGCGAGGCCAACTGGCGTAGCGGCAGCAGGCCGCGATGGAGCAGCCAGGCAATCAGCGGGCCGGTGATCAGCAGCACCACCAGGCTGCCCGCCGCATAGAACTCGACTGCGCCGCGAATCGCCCTCCACACATGGTTAGTGGGTGCGCCGTAGAGGATGGTGAATTGGCGCAGCTTGCCGCCGCCAGGTTCGGCAACGTCGATAATTCGCGAACCCTGGAAGCGAAGGACGCGGTAGGGGCGGCCATTGACGGTCAGTTGCATGGACGGGCCCTGCGACGGGGCCGGTGTGTTGGGCGGGATACCCTGCCAATTGGATGAACGCCCCAACATCCGCCCGTTCGAATCGTAGACTTCGTAAATATCGTCGCGGGGCAGATGCAGGTCGGCCTGGACCAGCATCAAGTTTTTCGCAGAGTCATCCGCGTCCTGCACTGCGCCCAGGATGGAATCGATATGGCCGTGCATCAGAACGTCGAAGGCGTGAAAGTGGGAGTGTCGTTCATAACCGAACGACAGACCGACGACCAGGATCGACGAGACCAGCTCCACCGCCAGCACGGCGACGATCAGGCGGAATGCAATCGAACCCGGCTGGAAGGCTGTAGGACGCTGCCGGAAGAACCATCTCATTGGCTTAGCTCCAAGTCCGGCTCGGGCTTCAACTGCAGTTCAGGCGCCAGGCGATAGCCACGGCCACGCATGGTCTCAATCACCGGCTCCGGCTCGGGCAGGGCTCCGTCCAGCTTCTTGCGCAGGTTGGAAACGTGGGCCTCAATGACGTTGGAGTGGTGCTCCCAGTTGTAGTCGTAGAGGTGCTCCAGCAGCTCGCGCTTGCTGACGATGACCCTGGGACGATGCATCAGGTATTCGAGGATGTGGTACTCGGTGGGCGACAGATCCACCAGCGCGCCGTCGCGCCGTACCGTCTGCTCCAGGGTGTTCACTTCCAGGCCGCCTACGGTGAGCGTCGGGTGGACCGCGCCCTTGCCGCGGCGGATGAGGGCCTTGGCGCGGGCAATCAACTCGCCCAGATCGAAGGGCTTGGCCAAGTAGTCGTCGGCTCCGGCATTGAGCAACTGGATGATGGAGTCTGCTCCGTCTTTGGCGGTCAGAATAAGCACCGGCGTCGCGTCCTGGCGCCCGCGCAGGCGTTTGAGTACGCTGAGGCCATCCAGCCTAGGCAGCATCAGGTCCAGGATGATCAAGTCGTAGCAGCGGTTGCCGGCGCAGTCGTCGCCCACCTGGCCGTCCTCAGCCCAATCCACCGCAAAGCCGGGTCCGTCGCGCAGGGCGGCCGCCAGGTTGTCGGCCAGCCGAACTTCGTCTTCCACAAGCAGCACGCGCATATGCCAATTATCTCCGCAGCCAGATTAAACCAGCCTGAAGCCACCTGCGGTGGGGCTGGCGTTTCCTGCACGGACCCTGCTTCTGCTTTTCAGAATGGCGATTTGCGAAGAAGTGCTATTGTGGTGGCGATTGCGGGAACTGGCTAGTTTTCAGAGCACATAGGGAATGGAGATGCCGGACTCTTCTGCCGGGAAGTCGCGGGTGTTTCTGGTCATGAGAATCCTGTCATTCACGCGCGCTGTTGCCTCGATGATCGCATCAGGGAGCTTGATCTTGCGCTGGCGTCGTAGTGCGAAGGATTGCTCGGCCACGTCCTGGGTAAGGGGGAGAACGCGGAAAGAGAGCAAGAAAGCGCGGATCGGGCTTTCATCGACTTCGCTGGTTCCAGCCATGACTTCCATCCAAGTGATAATGCTGATGGCGCGATCATCATGGCGCTCCAGTTCAGTTCGTGCCTGGGGAGTGCCGTTCAGGTAATCGATCAGGATGCAGGTGTCGAAAAGGATCTTGGCGCTTACCATTCCTCGCGCATCCTCTGCTCATACTCCACGCCGTCCACACGATGGTGTGACCATATCCCGAAAGCCTCCAGTTTTTGTGACTGACGGTGCGGCTCCAGTGACTTCGAGATTGCCTGACGGACGAATTCAGCCCGGGAGATAGCCAGCGTCTTGACCACGCCATTGAGCAACTCCAGATCCTCTGCCGGGATGTCAACAAGGGTGCGCATAGCGAACTCCTTTGATATACATGGAGTATATCACGTATAAAAGAGCTTGTGTCCACCGCTGATGCTGCAACTGCGGGGGCCAAAACACCTCAGCAGCAGCAGGCTCTGAAACGTACCCTGCTCCCGATGGATTACCCTCATAGCTGCGGGCCGCAAACGGCTCAGGGACCTTCATTTTGCGCATTGTTCTCTCGAATATCGGTACCTTGGGCGACATCAATCCGCTGATCGCCATTGCCTTGGAACTCAAACGGCGCGGGCACGTGCCGGTGATGGCAGTGCCCGCCGTCTTCGAGCCGAAGATTGCGCCGCTCGGCCTGGAGTTCCACGCCATCCGCCCGGATATTGACCCCACCGACACGCTCCAGGTGGAGATGATCTACGACGTAAAGAAGGGCACGGAGCGCGGCCTGCGGGAGTTTCTGTTTCCCGTCCTGCGGCAGACCTACGACGATCTGCTGGACGCCGCCACCAAGCCTGAGTGCGCTGACCTGCTGCTGATGGGCGAGCTGAACTACGCCGGGCCTATCGTGGCCGAGGTGACGGGGATTCCCTGGGCCAGCTACGTGCTGGCGCCGCTGTCGTTCTTTTCCGCCTTCGATCCACCAGTTTTGCCCATGTATCCGCGTCTGGCCAAGGCCGACAGGAAGGTGCCGGGCATGGGCCGAGCCATCAAGCGCATCGCCAGGTTCGTGAGCCGCAAGTGGCCGCAGCCCATCTACGATCTGCGCCAGGAACTAGGGCTGTCCAAGGGCCGGAATCCGCTGTTCGATGCCAAGCACTCGCCCAACTTAGTGCTGGCGCTGTTCTCGCGGGTGCTGGGCCAGGAGCAGAAGGACTGGCCAGAGAACACGCTGATCACTGGCTTCTGCTACTACGATTCGGACGCCGGCAACCAGGCGCTGCCGCCGCAGTTGGAATCTTTTTTGGCTGCGGGGCCTGCGCCGGTTGTGTTCACGCTGGGCTCGGCGGCGGTGCTGGCCGCGGGCAATTTCTATGAGGTTTCTGCGCGGGCGGTCCTCAAGCTGGGTATTCGCGCAGTGCTGCTGATCGGCTCCGATCCGCGCAACCGCCCGCAGCGGGAGCTGCCAAGTTCGATCTGCGTAGCCGAATACGCTCCCTTCTCCGCGCTGTTTTCGCGCGCGTCCATGGTGGTGCATCAGGGCGGCGTAGGCACCACGGCGCAATGCCTGCGCGCCGGCAAGCCGATGCTGATTATGCCCTACTCCCACGACCAGCCGGACAATGCCCGGCGGATGCGGCGGCTCAAGGTAGCGCGATCCATCCAGCGCGCCCGCTACACTCCGGCGCGGGTGGCGGGTACGCTACAGGCCATGCTGGCCGAGCCGGCCTATGCCGAGCGGGCCAAGCAGGTGGCCGAGCAGCTAAGCCAGGAGGACGGTTTGCGAACCGCCTGCGACGCGCTGGAAGCGCTGTACCGGAATACGCACAAGCCCATCTGAGGCACGGCGCGACTGAACTGAGCTCTTCGAAAGCTCACAATCCAATAAACAATCGCTCTTACCTGTGCGGATACTCCTTGGTCTGGCCGGTGCGCGTATTGGTCACGGAGAAGCTGCCGTTGGCGTAGGCGGCCACCTTGAAATAGACTCCGTCGGTGGCCACGCCGGCCGGGTTGGCGATCAGGGCCTCAGGGCTGTTGTGGGCGGCATCGGATCCCTCGGCGGTATGCAACTGCCACAGGTCTTCCATTCCGGGACTGTCGTGGATGGTTTGCCATGCTTCCGGACTGCCCGCCTTGTGGGTGCCGTTGTTCATGATGGCCGCCCGCGGGTGCAGAGCATCCACAATGGCGCGCGCGTTCGACAGGTTGAAGCCGTGATGCGTAGCCAGATAAAGATCCACTGTTCCGATGGGGTTGGCCGGGCACGCCAGCGCAATCTCCTTGGCCTTGGTCAGGTCGCCCAGGTCGAGGAAGCGGAACTTGCCGAAGCGGACCAGAATCCCGATGGAGCGGGCATTCTCCGTGTCGTCCGCGGGCCACTGGGGTTCCGCCGCGCACAGCGGATTGGGCACGGGCTTGATGTGCGGAACGGCGGCAATGTGCTCCCCGTCGGCGGTTAGGACGATGGTTTCCAGCCCAGGAATGCTGATCGTGTCGCCGGGATGGACGATGCGGCGCGGCTTGCCCTGGATGGCCTTCAGGTAGGCGGCATAGTCGTCGCGAGCGATCTGCGAGTCTTCACGATTGGGGCCGTGGTCCAAAAACTCGCCTACTGGAATCCGCTTGACCAGCTGCGGCACGCCGCCCACATGGTCGTGGTGATAGTGGGTGATGAGCACATGGTCCAGGCGCGTGATCCTGGCATCCTTCATGGCTGCCTCAATGCGCTGGGCGTCGCGGCTGTCGTCGGTGGGCCAGCCTGTATCCACCAGCAGCGATGCGCCCGAGGGGGCTACCAGCAGCGTGGCCTGGCCGCCTTCCACATCGATGGAGTAGATCAGCAGCGGCTTTCCGGCATTGGTCTGGGCTGGAGCCTGTGTGGCAGACAGCCACAGGGCAAACCCCAAAACGGGCAGCAGCAGGACGAGGAAGAGATGGGCCAGACGGGGCAGAAGCCGGGGTCCGGGAGCGAGGAAGCGGGAGGCGGAGGCGATTCGCATTTGCAGGCAAGTTTACGCGGTTGGCCCTCGTCCGGGGAACCGGCAGGCCTGCCTCGGAGCAGGCAAAATGTCCCGAACTCCGGTTGCTGGTAGAATAGGAGTTGCCGTACTGTGCGGCGATCCTCTCCCTTTAGAGCAATTCAGGGTTTATATGCTGTCGCGGAGGCCCCGCAGTGTGGCTTTTCCCTGTAGGAAAGGCTGCTTTAGTTTATCGGCCCCGCACTAGAGCGACCCCGTAATTGCTGGAACGCTCCCAACCCATGGCCCTTAGGCCAAACCAAAAGAAGGAAACGCACCCCTGTGACCCAGACGATCCGCAATATCGCCATCATTGCCCATGTTGACCACGGCAAGACAACCCTTGTAGACGCCATGCTACGGCAGTCGGGGACATTCCGAGCCAATGAGCAAGTGGCGGATCGGGTGATGGACTCGAATGAACTGGAGCGGGAGCGCGGCATCACCATTCTGGCCAAAAACACCGCGATTCAGTTCCACGGCGGCAAAATCAACATCGTGGATACGCCGGGCCACGCCGACTTTGGCGGCGAGGTTGAGCGCGCCCTGAAGATGGTGGATGGCGTGATGCTGTTGGTGGACGCTGCCGAAGGCCCACTGCCCCAGACCCGCTATGTCCTGTCCAAGGCGCTGGAAGCAGGCCTCAAGCCCATCGTTGTGATCAACAAGATTGATCGCCCCGATGCCCGCGCGCAGGAAGTTTTGGACGAAATTTACGACCTTTTCATCGACCTGGACGCGGATGAGTCGCAGTTGGACTTCCCGGTACTCTATGCGGTGGCCAAAGCCGGTACGGCAACCACCGATATGGCTACGCCCGGCACAGACCTGCAGCCGCTGTTTGAGTCCATCGTCGCCACCATTCCTCCGGCGACCGGCGACCCGGATGGCACCCTGCAGATTCTGGTCACGAATCTCGATTACTCCGACTACTTTGGCCGCATCGCGGTCTGCCGCGTCTTCCAGGGCACCCTGCACGCCGGCGACGACGTCACAATTTCCAAGCGCGACGGCACGCTCCAGAAGACAAAGATCACCAAGCTCTTCACCTTCAACGGCCTCAAGCGGACTGAGACCACCGAGACCACGATGGGCGACATCATCGCCGTAGCCGGCGTCGAAGGCATCACTATCGGCGAGACCATCACCAGCGTTGAGAATCCGAAACCGCTGCCGTTGATTGTCATCGACGAGCCGACCATCGCCATCCAGTTCAGCGTGAACAACTCGCCGTTCGCCGGACGCGAAGGTCAGTACGTCACCAGCCGCAACCTGCGCGATCGCCTGGCCAAGGAACTGCTGACCAACGTCAGCATCCGCGTGGAAGACGACGGCACTCCCGACAGCTTCAAGGTTCTGGGCCGCGGCGAACTGCAGTTGGCCATTCTCATCGAGATGATGCGCCGCGAGGGCTTCGAACTGATGGCCGGCCGGCCGATGATTGTTACCAAGGAAGTGGACGGCGTGCGCATGGAGCCGATGGAGCGCCTCACCATCGACGTTCCTGAAGAGCATACTGGCGTGGTGATTGAGAAGCTTGGACCCCGCAAGGGTGAAATGACCAAGATGCACAATCACGGTTCGGGCCGCGTACGCATGGAGTTCCGCGTACCCAGCCGGGGTGTCATCGGCCTGCGCAGCGAAATGCTGACGGAAACCCGCGGCACCATCGTCATGAACTCGCTGTTCGACGGCTACATCCCTTACCAGGGCGAAATTCCGCAGCGGCCCACCGGCGCTCTCATCTCCGATCGCCAGGGCGTCACCACCACCTACTCGCTGAACGGCTTGCAGGAACGTGGCATCCTCTTTGTGGGCGCAGGCGTTGAAGTCTACGAGGGCATGATCGTCGGCGAGCACTCGCGCGACAACGACCTCGACGTGAACGTGGTGCGCGAAAAGCACATGACCAACATGCGCGCCTCAAGCGCGGATGAGGCCATCCGCCTGGTGCCCTTCAAGGCGCAGAACCTGGAGCAGGCCATCGAGTTCATCGCTGAGGACGAGGTCGTGGAAGTCACGCCCAAGTCGCTGCGTTTGCGCAAGAAGATCCTGCAACAGAACCGCCGCCCCAAGCGGTGGGAAAAGAACTCGTAAGACAGAACAGTCTTACAACACAGAGCAGATTCCGAACGGCGTTTGGCGCAAACAGCGTGCCAAGCGCCGTTTGGCGTTGCGGGGTATTTCGCTTGAGATGAATGGGTTTGCAGAAGAGGTGAAATCGATGCCGTAACCCGCACCAAAAAACGCGCCCCATCCATTCGCACGATTTCTGGCGAACAGACGGGGCATCTGGAACGAAAAGCTGTCTTGCCGTTGTTTCTCGACTATGCCTGGTCGGGCAGTACCTGGTCCAGCACATCCTGAGCGCGCGCCGCGCGCCATGCACCAAGCCGCTCGTACAGCGCCGGATCGTTCAGGGCCAGAATCGCAGCCGCAAACAGCGCCGCATTGGCCGCTCCCGGCTTGCCGATGGCCAGCGTGGCCACGGGAATTCCCTTGGGCATCTGCACCATAGAAAGCAGCGAGTCCAGGCCGTTCAGCGGGGTGGCCACCACCGGCACGCCCAGCACGGGCAGCAGCGTCTTGGCCGCCATCACACCCGCCAGATGAGCCGCGCCGCCGGCTCCTGCAATCAGCACCCGCAGTCCCCGCTCCCGCGCCGTTCCGACGTAATCGAAAAGCTGGTCCGGGGTGCGATGCGCACTCAATACCCGCGCCTCACAGGGAATCTCCAGCGCGCGCAAAATTTCAATCGCAGGCAAAAGCACTTCATAGTCGCTCTTGCTGCCCATCACGATGCCAACCAAGGGATGTTCACTCATAGCTCAATTATACGAGTGGGCGAATTGGTGACACGAGGCAAAACCGCCGCCAGTCGGGCAGCTTTGCCGCCGCTCAATGCCGATGCCAGGCCTCCACAACCACTTCGATTACGGCAAACAGCACGCTGACCGCCGCCAAAAAGCCCTTGGCCCGCTGCCAGTTCTGCTCATGGCATTCCATGCGCCGCTCCAATTCGGCAATGCGCCCGCCGTTGCCGTCGCCTGTCAGGTTGGTCATCTGCGTCTTCAGCACGCACAAATCGCTCAGCACTTGCGCTTCAAATTCATTCATCATCCGCATCCGCCAAACTCCATCGATCCATCACGCTTCGGGTGCCCCACCCTCGCCGCGTTTTTGTCTTTGCGGCTATAGCAAAACCAGAGGTGGTCTATCCCGAAAGCAGTTCACACAAGTCGACGCGACCATCAGGAAGCGGCGACCTCGTATGAAGTGAACAGGACACAGTGACTCTGGTTTTGCTCTAAGGTGGGAGAGCAGGATGCTCGTGTTGCAGAAAATCAAAATGCCCTGATCGCAGAGAAAATCAGAGTTCACGATCCCAGCGGCAGGTTGATGAACAACGCCGTCGAGAACTCCGAATAATTCGGCGGCGTCGCGCCATCGTACATCCGGATATAGAACCGGTCGCAGGCGGACTCGCGGGAGAAGGTCATATTGGGTAGGGTGGCCCGCACCACCAAGTCTGGATCCTCTCCCGGCATGAAGGCGAAGTCCCGCCGCCTGATCTCAAACCCACTCCCGCTCGGCGGAGTGATCCCCGTGCTGATCGCGACCGTTGTCCCATTCAGCGTGGTCACCGTAAGTCCGGTCAGATTATCCAGAACCGTAGGGGCAATGGCTGCCGGCAGCCATGCATCGGCCGGCACCGTAGCGCTGGTCGTAATGGCCAGGTCGTCGGCCCAGTCGTTGGCAAAGCTGATGGTATATTCCACTAGGTCTGGATAACTCGCCTTATAACTCACCTTGACAGTGCGCACCACCACTTGAGCGTTCAGGCTGGTCGAGGGCGCATTCAAAAGCAGTGCGTCGCCCGGCCAAACGTCCGCGGCAAAGCTCGCTCTGGTCCCTCTGTAACTCCCGCTCCACAGTGCGCTCACGCTAGCCGCCGCCTGCTCCATCACCAGCGCTGCATTGCGGCAGTCCGCGGAACTGCGCGCCGCGGGACTGGTCACCGAACCAATCCATGTGGACTCGGCGGGCATTCCAGCCAGCGCCAGTGCCAGCTGACTCGCCGTGTTCACTGCTCGCCCCACCGCTCTGCCCACGGTGCGGTAATTCACCGCAATCAGCTCGCCCGCCAGCGGCGCAAACCCGGTGTAAAAAACCAGCTCTCCAGTGCGCTCCAGGTGGCACTCCGCCGCCTCGGCCGCCGTGCCCACCCGCCGCGTATAGGCGCTGCCGCCCGAGGGCGTACTCACCACCCAGCCCGACCCCAGATTGGTCAGGTTGATTGCGCGCATAGTTCCAATCAGGTTGATGCTGCTGGCCGCCACCACCGTGCACGCGGAGGGCAGGCTGGCAATCGCGCCGTCGTACAGTGTGACCGGCATCCCGGCCACGCCGTTCACAAACTCCTGAATCTCCATCTGCACCTTGGCCGGACGCAGATTCGTTTGCCCGCCGCTGGCAATCTCTCCGCTGTCGCCATAAGAGCGAAAAATGGCCAGTTCGCGCTCATTCTCATCGCAATGTACCCTGGTCCGCAGCGTGTACTGGTTGGCTGGATTGATCGCATACGCAGTTCCCGCGGGCGTTCCCTGCACCAGTGGCTGCAGGGTAACCGCTCCGGTCCCTTGTTGCGCCGCAGCCAAAAAGCCCGCCGTGCAGGC
>Ga0224531_1001038_pt1 | contig 12843 bp, 14 predicted proteins | sample CBST100metaG_FD_179876 | JGI IMG/M metagenome (GOLD analysis project Ga0224531, IMG submission 179876) | Peat soil microbial communities from Stordalen Mire, Sweden - C.B.S.T100 | ecosystem: Environmental > Terrestrial > Soil > Wetlands > Peat | place: Sweden: Norrbotten County, Stordalen Mire... | reverse complement strand
ACCACGCACTCGTCAATGTTGATGCGCGCCATGCGTTCGGCCTGCTCGTTGGCCGCCTTGACCGCCTTGGCCGCCGGAGCCAGCTCGGAGATGAGCCCTTTGCGCATGCCCGCCGACTCTACTATGCCGTGGCAGCAATAGCGCAAGACGCCCTCGTTGATGTCGGCCGCCAGCACGCGGGTCCAGGCACTGCCTATGTCCAGCGCGACAATCAGGTTGTCCTGTTTCTGATTCATGGCGCTCACTGCCCCTCGCTTACGACCACCGCCGGGCGGGCTTGCTTGGGGGCCTTCCGACTGTTGAGGTTGAGCGCCGCGTGCTTGGCATCCGCGCGCTTTTTCTTGTCTTTGGCCGCCTTCTCTTTCGCGGCGGCAGCTTTGGCAGTGGTCTTGCCGGCCGGCTTAACTGTGGCGGGCGCTTTGGCCGTCACCAGTTTGGCAGATGCCGCTTTGCTCGCCACAGCAGGATTGATCAGCGTCTTGTTGGCTGCATTGGTAATCTGCGGCTTGACCTCGCCTGACTTCACTTCACCGGGCTTAACGTCTCCCTGCTTAATGTCTCCGGGCTTGGCTGCCGCTTGCTCTGGCGTTGCGGACGGCGCGGCTGCGGAACCGGGAGCCATCTCCAGCACCACCTGCTGGTCATAGCGCAAATCCACGGACGACAGTTTGGGATACTGCTGACGCCACTCGGCAATGTGGTCCTTGTACCGATGGTACCGCTCCAGGAAGCGGTCTTCGCCAAAATGAGCCAGAATGTCGGTGCCCTGCTCCGGCATCAGCACGCGGGCATCCTCGGGATCGACCAGATCGATCTCTGAAATCTGTTCCGAAAGATGCTGGTTGTTGGCGTCCAGCTCCGCCAGCAGGCGCTGATAGACGCCCATACGCACTCTGCGCGCGGGCAGCGGGTCGCGAGCGTCGATGCCCGTAACCACCGGAAACGAATAGTGATGCTGGGCCATCATGCCCGCCGGCATGCTGAGCAGAACTCCGCTGGCGTCAACCAGGCCGATCTGCGATCCCTCGCGCACAAAAGCCACCGGCTTGCGCTCCACCACTGACACGCGAATCTGATCAGGAAGCAGGCGCATCACCGTGGCATGTTCCACCCAGGGAATCTCTTCCAGTTGCTTACGGCGTTCGGCCAAGGGAACAAAGAAGACGTTGCGCCCAATGTCCTCGCCAAAGATGGGGAGCATCTCCGCGCGGCTCACTTCCGTAAGTCCTGTGGCCTGAATGTTGCCCGCCCCGGCAATGCGAAAGCGCGCATCTCGACCCATATAAGTCTTGAGGAACCAGGCGCTTGCAGCCAGCCCACCCAGAAGGACAAAAACCAGCAACCCAACAAATACACGCCCCACCATGCTCGACGGCCGCCACCAGGGATGGTCCGGCTCGCCAAAGCGTGACCCTTTGGGGTACGAAGGACCGTCGTCGTCAGGGTCGTTCATCTCCAGCGGCATGCCCGGCAACGCACGCCCCATCGGAGGCATACCCGGCTGCACGCGCCGGAAACGAGGCTCTGCAGGCGCTTGATCCTCCCATACCGCGGGACGGGTTGTGTTGCTGCTTTGAATAGTCACGCCTGAGCAAGGTCGTGAGAGTCGCCAGATTTCACTATATCCTGAGCCACGCTGGTTTGCGATGCTGCGGGTGCAAGAGGAATCCGCGCCGTTACGGGCCTGTCTTGTTTCGAGACAGCGGCAGCCAGCCGCGACAAACTGATGCAGATGAACGGAGGCGGGAATGCGGATCGGTTTTCTGCAAGCCATGGGGGGCTGCAAGGACTGGTTGACAACTTCCATTCCTGACTCTCCCGCTCGACGTGAAAATCGGCCTTGAAAGCTGTTACGTTCCCTCTTTGGAAGGCGGCACCGCAACTTCTATCGGCTCGACGCGGACCTTGGCGATGCGGCGACCATCCATTTCAACCACACTCAGGCGGCGGGATTCGTAGACGACCGATTCGCCGGTTTGGGGAATGTGGCCGAACTGCACCAGCAGGAATCCAGCCAAGGTTTCCACGCCGCCTTCGCGGGGCAGGCTCCATTGCATCTGGGTTTCCAGATCGCGCAGGTTCACGCCGCCATCCATCAGCAGCGCTCCGCTGGCGGTCGCCAGAACGGGCCGCGCCGGATTGTCGAACTCGTCTTCCAGCTCGCCGGTCAACTGTTCAATGGCGTCCTCGGCGGTGACCAGGCCCACCGTGGAACCGTATTCGTCCACCACAATGGCGATATGCCGGCGGCGGCGCTGGAAGTCGCGGATTAGATCAAGGACAGACTTGGTCTCAGGAGCCACCAGTACATCGCGCATGACCTGGCTGAGCCGCAGCTCGACAAATGGAGTCGTGGGATAGTGGGCGGTGTGAGGGGGGATGCTTTCCCCGGCAGAGGAATTGGTCACGCCCGGCTTTTGAGGCTGATTTTGGGACTGGCTGACTTCAATCAGTCCACTCCGTTGATCCAGCGCCTCTCCGTTCACCAGCAAAACCGCATCCGCGGAAGAACCGAGCGTGGCCTGGCTTGCAGCCTCAGCCCTCCGTAGCTGGGCCATGGGACGGAAATACATCAGGCGTGCCAGATCCTTGGAGTAGACGACGCCCACAATGTGCTCGGGCCCGCGCGTTTCGTCGTAGACGGGGACGCGGGAGTGCTGGCGATTGATGACCTTGGCGCTGGCTTCTTCAATCAGCATGTCGGAAGGCAGCGAAAAGATCTTCTGCCGCGGAGTCATGATTTCGCGCACTGACACCTCGTCCAGTTCCAGGGTGCGGTGGATCAGGGTCTCCTGATATTTGGGCAATACGCCCATGCGCCGGGCGGCGGTGGCGATGAGTTTGAGCTCCTCTGGAGAATGAACCGACCCCTTCTCGGTCATAGGCACATCGAAGCCGCGCAAAATGACCAGCGCCGATCCCTTCAGGAAGCGAACGGCCGGACGGGCCAGCGCCATAAAAACAAGCATGGGCGGAGCCACTGCAACGGCCAGAGCCTCTCCCCGGCGCAGGGCCAGGGACTTCGGCACCAGTTCACCTACCAGCACATGAAAGTAGGTGATGACCGCGAAGCCGACACTGACGGCGATGACGTGGGCGTAGATATGGGCGTGGGGCAAAAAGTCCAGCCAGCCCAGAATGATGCCGGCAGCCAGAGGCTCGCCTAGCCAACCCAAGGCCAAGGAGCAGCCGGTCACGCCCAGTTGCACGGCGGGAAGAAAGTCGTCTAGGTCCCTCTGCAGCCGGCGGACGGCGCGAGCGCCAGGAATCCCGGCGGCCAGCATCTGCTCAATGCGCGTATCGCGGATGGACACCAGCGCGAACTCCGCGGCCACAAAAAAAGCGTTGGCCAGAATGAGCAGAGCTACAGCGACGAATTGGAGGAGAGAGATACCGACCATCTCGCTGTGAGCATAGCATTCCGCCTGCGGTGAGGCCAGTCACCCGCGGTGAGCTCGGCGTTGTTCTGTGTCTTTCCCGACCACCTGCGTCCGCGGGCCAGAGCGGGACGGTCGAGCGCGGCAAATGCACTGGCTGGAACCAAGGCGCGACCGCTTGCGTATGGGAAAGTGACGGTGAGTGGATGGCGAAATATGGCCGTCCGCGTTTGCATTCTGCTTCAACGATTGATCCGCGCAACGGGAGCCGTAGCTGCCGATTGCGCCTGGAGGTTTCCGGTGGCTGCATCGCGAAAGAGCAAACGATTCTGGATCTGGCTGAGTGCAGCCGCGGTTCTGGTGGTGGTTGTGTCGGGAGTCGGACTGACGCGGCTGGTGAAAGGCTCGTCGATTGACCCCAACAAGCTGGCCAAGGTCACGCGCGGTGACGTGGCGCGCTCGGTAGTGGCTACAGGAAAGATTCAGCCCATCACCAAGGTTGAGGTCAAGAGCAAGGCTTCGGGCATCGTCGAGAAGCTCTTTGTGGACATCAACAACCGGGTGCACAAGGGGCAGCAACTGGCGCAGTTGGACCAGCAGGAGATTGTGGCCCAGGTGGAGGCACAACGCGCGCAGCTGGCTGCGGCCGAGGCCAACGTAACCACCTATGAAGCCAATATCGAGCAGGACAAGGTGAACGCCGCCGCTCCCGACCTGCCCATGTACAAGGCCACCCTGGACCGCAATCAGCTTATGCACAAGGAAGGCATCGTCAGCCGGCAGGCGCTTGACGACGCCAACAAGGATTACCTCGCGGCTCTGACTCGGCGCGACTCGTCGAAGGCTCAAATCGGCGTGGATATGGCCAAACTGAAGCAGGCCCGTGCGCAGGTGATGCAGAGCAAGGCCAGCCTCAACCAATACGAGGAACAGATGGGCTACACGACGATCCTGGCTCCGATGGACGGAGTGATTCTGTCCCGCGACGTAGAGATTGGCGACGCGGTCAGTTCCATCCTGGTGCTGGGTTCGACAGCCACGCTGGTGATGACCGAAGGCGACACCTCACAGGTCTATGTACAGGGCAAGGTTGACGAGGCGGATATAGCGCACGTCTACATGAACCAGCCGGCGCGGATCAAAGTGGAAAGCTTCCGCGACCGCGTCTTTCACGGCAAAGTGACCAAGATAGCGCCGCTCGGCGTGGAGAAGGACAATGTAACGACGTTCGAGGTGCGCGTCTCCATCGACAACCCCGGCGGCGAGCTGAAAGCTAACATGACGGCCAACGCCGAGATCCTGCTGGATGAGCACAAGAACGTACTGACGGTGCCTGAGAACGCCGTGATCTACGACAACCAGAAGAATGCCTCGGTTGAGGTCCCAGACAAGAAGCAGAAGGAAGGCAAGCGCAAAATAGCGGTCAAGGTGGGCCTTTCCAACGGATCGGTCACGGAAATCCTGAGCGGTCTGAAAGAGGGCGAACAGGTAGTGCTGCAGTAAAGACAGATGTCAGTGGTCAGAAACTGTGGCGGGAGCGTGCGCCGAGTTCGACCACTGAGGAATGAGCTCGAATCACTTTCGACTGTTCGTTTGCGCACACTCTCTTTCGGGATCGGACACCTGAAGCTCGGCTGGAAGACAAATAGAACCTCTGAAATTTAAGAATCCATTGGATTTGGCGCGGATCCAGCTTTGGTCACCAGGATGCAAGAGGAAACAGTAGCCGCATGAGTTCCGCTGAGGGAAGAACCGATAACTGGCAATTGACAACTGATCACTGACAACTGCATTTGGAATGAGGAAGACGATGAAATTAGTTTGGATGGCAGCAGCCGCTCTGGCAGTGGCAACGGTTCCGGCACTGGCTTCGGAAGCCACGTTCGAGCGCAACATGACTGTGAACGGACGAGTGGAGCTTTCCGTCTCGACCGGCTCGGGCAACATTCGTCTCACCCACGGCGCTGGCAACCGCGTCCATGTATTTGGGCGGGTCAAGTCGAGCTGGGGCGGAAGCGAGCAGCGCGTCAAGGAAATCGCCGCCAATCCCCCAGTCGAGCAGACCGGCAACATCATCCGCATCGGCGCACGCCACGAAAATCTGCACAACATCAGCATCGAATATGAGATTGAGGCTCCTGCGGATGCGTTTCTTGAGGCCAACTCCGGCTCCGGCAACATCAACGACGATGGCATCGGCGAAAACGCCAAGCTCTCCACCGGCTCCGGCAACATTCGCGCCACGGGGCTGCACGGCGGCTTCTCCGTCAACACCGGTTCCGGCGACATCTACGCGGAGCAGACCGGGCAGGGCGACGTAAAAGCCCAGACAGGATCCGGCAACGTGGAGCTGAAAAATCTGCGTGGCGGACTGCGCGCTGGCACGGGCTCGGGCGACATCAAGGCAGGCGGGACGCCGACCGCGCCCTGGCACCTGGGGACAGGCTCCGGCAGCGTGGAGTTCTGGGCTGGCAATGCAGGGCTCACACTTGATGCCTCAACCGGCTCGGGCAGCATCCACACCGACCGTGAAATGCTCACGCAGGGATCTTCCGATCGCCACCACACAGTCGGCAAATTGAACGGCGGCGGACCTACGGTGCGCATTGAGACGGGATCCGGAAGCATTCGGGTCCACTAGAGTTCATGGTTCGATCCGGCTACATCAGTCTGGGCTGGCGCAATCCCGCAGGACGGGATCTGCATAATGCCGGCCGGAAGAGCCAAAACGACGTTTCTTCCTCAGGCGAAGCTTGTAGGGCTCCTAGGAGTGCTTCGCCTGACTTTTTTGTCTTTCTTTGCTTGTTACGGAAGATAGTAAAACGGATCAGGATATTTGACGGAGAACTCGGCTTCGGGCTGTCCCTTCAAGTCGCTCCACTGATCGCCCGCACTCAGCACAATCTTGTATCCCTGCGCTTGAATGGCCGCACGTGCCGAAGACTTGTACGCGATCGTGGCCTGTTTGGCCTGCGCTGCGGAACGCAGCGTCAACTGCTGCCAATGGTCAAATCCCTGACTGCGCAGATTCTTCTCCGTAGCAACGCGCTGCTCTTCTGACCTGCCGGTAATGAAAAAGATACTTACCCCCAGCCGTTGCGCTTCCTGGTAGAGCCGCAGGGTTCCCGGAATGGCGGGCGCTTGCCCGGACTCGATCCACGCTCCAAAAGCCTTCGAGTCGTAAGCGAAATCCGCCTTCACCATCTCGTCATAGTTGGACAGCGTGGTCTCGTCAATATCCAGCACCATGGCCAGCTTTTCCTGGCCTGTGCGATGCGCCGCGCGCACCCGCAAAAATGCGATGGCCTCGTCGGCCTGGTGGTCCAAATCTTTCGCATAACAGCCGCAGGTGCAGGTGCACGCGTGGTACTGCTTGAGCTGGTCCTTCAGTTGGTCGAGATTGGCGATGCGCTCGGCAGACGCCAGCGAGCTTGATCTTCCGGCCAGTTGCGGGACCGTCAACTGCTGGGCAAACAAGCTCAGCGAAGACACGCCAACCCAGAGAACTGCGGCAAAAAGTGCTTGATGCTTCTTCAACGTAAAAATCCTTCCTCGAAATGCAAAGTTCAATCGTAGGGCCGGTCCGGGGCAGCTGGCAATTCCCTTCCGCACCGGCTCTGCTCTCCCAAGGCGCGAAACTGCAATTTGCGCTCCCTATTACACTAGAGACATGCTGCATATTCTCCGCCCTATTCCCGTTGATTCGTTGAAACTGCTGGTATTCGATCTGGATGGAACTTTGATCGACTCCGCGCAGGACCTGTGCAACAGCGTGAACGCCGCTCTCAGCCATGTCGGACTCGACCCGCTGCCCGACCCGGTGGTCGCCGGCTATGTGGGCAACGGAGCGCCCATGCTGATGCGCCGGGCGCTGGCAAAAACAAATGGCGTAGCGGTGGAACAGGTAAATGAGGACCTGCAAACCCAGGCCTACGCCTTCTTTCTGAGCTACTATCGCGAGCACAAACTCGACTGCACTTATGCCTACGACGGAGTTGTGGAGGCACTGGCGGCGTTGCGCACGTTGCACGACCTGCAGAGCGGCACGACAAGAGCCATGGCCGTGCTGACCAACAAGCCGGTCGGCCCAGCGCGTGGCATCTGCGAAGGGCTGGGCCTGGCCGGCTACTTTCTGCACATCTACGGAGGCGACAGCTTCAAGACCAAGAAACCCGATCCCGAGGGACTGCGCTCGCTGATGGAAGAGACCGGCGCACAGCCAGAAGAGACTGTGATGATCGGCGACAGCAGGGTAGACGTGCAGGTGGCGCGCAATGCCGGAGCGTGGAGCCTGGGCTGCAAGTTCGGCTTCGGCCCGCAAAACCTGATGGAGGTCCCGCCGGACGTTGTGGTGGACAATGCAGCAGACTGGGTTACTGCGCTCAGCCCCGCGTAAGCCACCTTGCATTTGCAAGGCGCACGGTTCACGCAGTGAAGGCCGCTCTCGATTCTGGAGCGGCCTTCTGCTTTTTGAATTGCCTCGATACTGCATTCCCTTTGCTCCACCAATCAGTCGGCATGATGGACATCGAGGATATTGCGCGCATCGCGATTCCATCTTCGGTGGCCATTTCTTTGGGCATGGAGATTGCCCTATTCAGTCTTTTGCTGGGCACCTTTGGTTTGAACGCGCGCCCTTATGCCGCAATGGTTGAGGAAATCGAACTCAATTGCATGAGAGAAGAGGTGCTTGCCAGCCAATAAGCACTCCGTTTCGCAGTAGACTGGAAACCATCCGCAGTCTGCCCGGATTTCGCGCCACTTATCGCGCCCGGCGCGGAACTTTCGATTCGAATTGTGCGTACAAGAGGGAGTGATGCTCACGATGATCCATCGAATGCTTGCCGTTAGCCTGCTTGCCGCCGCTTTTGCGGTCACCGCTACCCCTGCCCGCGCCGACCGGGACGCCGTCCAGTTTGGCTCCAACATCAACGTAGCCGCCGACTCCACAGTGCATGACGCTGTCTGCTTCTTCTGCAGCGTCAATGTGCAGGGCAAGGTTACCGGCGACGTAGTGGTCTTTTTCGGAAACGTCCACATTGCCGGCGACGCCCAGCACGATGTGGTGAGTTTCTTCGGCAGCGTCCGGGCAGAAGACGGCGCATCAATCGATGCAGATCTAGTGAGCTTCTTTGGCTCCATCCACCTCGGCGAAAACGTCACCGTCGGCAAGGACATGGTGGCCATGTTTGGCAGCGTCCACGCGCCCAATTCGGTCACGGTGGGCAACGACCGTGTTATTCAGCCCGGCTGGATACTATGGATTCCGCTGCTGATCATCGGGCTGATCGTAATCGTAATTGTCCGCGAATACCGCACCTACCATCGGCGCTTGCTGCTGCGTGGCTATCCCTTTCCGCCCAAACAGTAGCAGACGCTGTACTCTGAATCCATGCAGATCGTTCCCTTTCCGCCCCAGCGCACCCTGCGCATCGTTCTTCCCGGCGGCAGCGGCCAGGTGGGCCAGATGCTGGCGCGCTATTTTCAGGAACGCGGCCACCATGTAACGGTACTGACGCGGGGGCCTTATACGGCGCCATGGCAAACCGTTCACTGGGATGCCGCGCACCGTGGCACGTGGATCGAAACACTGGAAGGCGCGGACGTCTGCATCAACCTGGCCGGGCGCAGCGTCAACTGCCGCTACACTGCGACCAACCGCCAAGCCATTTACGACTCGCGCATTCAATCCACCAAACTGCTCAACCAAGTCTTCAGCGAACTCGCCGACCCGCCGCCGTTGTGGCTGAACGCTTCAGCTGCGACCATCTACCGCCGCGTCCGGGACGAGCGTGGAATCGATCTTCCATTGGATGAAACGTATGCCGTCGTGGACGGCTCAGAACCGGGTGCCGAAGGATGGAGCGAGCGGCGGGGCTTCTCCAGCCGCGTGGCCAGGGACTGGGAGACCGCATTCTTCCAGACGGAGACGCCGCGCACCCGCAAGATAGCGCTGCGTAGCGCCGTCACCTTCAGTCCCACACCGGGCAATGTCTTTGCAGTGCTATCAAACCTGGTGCGGCTCAGCCTGGGCGGCAAACAGGGCAACGGACGGCAGTTTGTCACCTGGATTCACGAAGCCGACTATGCGCGTGCCGTGGAATTCCTGATTGACCACGAAGAATTGGATGGGCCGTTCAATCTTGCCGCGCCCAATCCGCTGCCCAACCGTGCATTCATGGCCGCGCTGCGCGATGCATGGGATATGCCCAACGGATTTCCTGCCCCGTCGCTGGCCATCCACCTCGGCGCATTGCTCATGCGCACCGAAGCCGAGCTGGTGCTGCAAAGCTGCCGCGCCGTGCCTGGCCGTTTGCTGGACGCAGGCTTCGAGTTCGAATTTCCCGACTGGCCCGAGGCCGCCGAAGACCTGGTCAAGCAGTGGAAAAACAGAGAATAGCGGTCAGCTTTCAGTAGTCAGAAGAAACTGACCGCTGAAAGCTGATCGCTGACGGCTGCTTTGTCACTTCTTCGCTGGAGTAATGTCAGTGACCGGCAAATCCCAGTGACTGAGCAGAATCTCAAAGCGACGCTGCTCTTCCTTCTTGTAGGTTTCCTGGTCTGGCCACAGTTCCTTCATCAGCGCCTCTTCGTCGGGATTAGCGGTGGTAGCTAGCGTCGAGTTCTTGTAGGTGATGGTAACGCGATAGTCCCAGCGACCATCTTCCGTTGTGTGGTAGGCCGGCGACTCGATCTTCAGCGCTACAATGCGCCCGGTGGCCTTGATCCGCTGCAGCATCGGATAGTGATTCTTGAGGAAGAGTTGCAGAAACTCCGCCTGATGGCCCCACTGCGTCTTGTAGTAGTACTCCACGGTATAGGGCTGATCGGCGCCGCCCTGCGGCGGTGCGCCCTGAGCCAGCAGCGGAGCAGCAAACGAAGCGGCAAAAATCACGGCGAGAGCGATGAGAAGAATCCTGCGCATAAAGCCTCCATTCAAGCGGATGAAAGCATTGTAGCGCACAGCGATTTACAGCTCTTGGCTTAAGATGTCTTTCCCGTGCTTCTGCTACGCAAGCATCCGCTCAACGCCACAACGGCTACTGAGCGGACGCGTTGCGCGGAAAGAGGCCAGCCCTCCCAGGAAAAGGCGGACAGCAGCCGCGCTCTCACCCGGATTATGTAGGAAGGCACAACCTGGCTAGCACTTCGGATGCGGGTTCTTGAAGACCAGCTCGATGGGCACCCAGTCGCTCAGGCGCTTGGCTTCGACTTCCTCATCCAGAGCCGTGCTGGACAGCGACGACCGGACCAGCGCGACAGATATTTTCAGCTTTCCCTTGGCGCAGTAGGTGGTGAGAAACGTCGCAAAGTCCTTGTCTGCCGTAGCGAGGTAGTCTGCGGGAAGCGCGCCCTCCGCGCCGGAAATATCCACCGGAGCCAGAATCATCTTGTTCGTCCTCGGCTGATATTTCGGGTTTCCCAAATCGTCAAACCGAATCACGAGGATGGCTCTCTTCTCCAGCGCCTCGGGATTCGCCGAGAACTTGACGCCTGGAATCGTCACGCCCGCCGGATTCGGTTTCGCTGGCTTCGTGTCCAACGCCAGACGATAAGGAGCTCCCTTCCATTTGGGCTCAACGGGAACTTTGGCCTTGTCCGCCTGATTGCCGCAGCCCGCCAAAAACGCTAAAACACCGATTGCTGCAATGATTGCTTTTCTCACGTAATCCTCCGCGCCTTCTCAGACGACGAGCCAGAATACCACCCCAGCGTCGCCCCGGAATAGGGCTCGCGGTCAGTTGCTAGCGCTACCGTCTGCACCGGCCTATTTGCCTTGCCGGACGGGGGCAGAGCGCTCACGATCAACGCGCCGGCGTATAGAAGGTAAGCCGCGGCGTTTCGAAGTCCTTGCGGCTGGTCGTATACAGCATGTAGCCGAACTCAATCGCCGATGCTGCGATCAGCATGTCGTCCAGCGTATAGCCACGCCCCACCTTGCGCCTGGCGGCAACCAGTTCGCTGGTCTTCCGGGCCAGATCTTCGCTGAGCGGAATCACGTCAAACAGGTCCAGCAGCCGCGCCGTGCTCTTCTCTTCGCCGGGACTGATTCCGGCATGGATCTCCGCAACCGAGAGGATGGAGATAGCCAGTTTGGCGCCTTGATCGGCCAGAGCACGCAGACGCGCAATCGCCCGCGGACGGCGTTCAAGCAGATCGATCAGTATCGGAGTATCGAACAAAACACGAGTCGTCGCCATCAGCTATTCCTCTCCTCTGCCCAGGCTTCGATGAGCAGTTGCCGCGTACTTTTCCTCTGGCGCTGGTTGCGTATCCAGGTTGCCGTTCCCGAAGCTGTGATCTCAGGATGTTCTTCTGGCTGCCATGCAGGATCGGCGTCATCGAGGAATGCCAGCAGCTTCAACCGGCGTATTTCCCGCTCCGCACTCTCGACCAAAAAGGCGCTTCGTCCGCGCGGTCCCGCGATTTTGTCGATTTCTTCGGCAAGTTTGTCAGGAAGTACAACGTGTGCTCTTACTTGTCCCATAGAGAAAGCCCACTCCTTATGTGTTTACGGAAATATAGCACACACATATACTTACCTATCAATTTACATCGGCTTCATTGGCGCGAATCCCCGCGTAAATACTGGCGATATGGCATGAGGAAAAATATTTTTATTTTCTATTTCTTCTTTTGTAAAGTTGTGATACCTTACGAATCCGGGAGACAACATCATGACCGCAACACTTCACGCAATCGACACCGCCGTTGTTTACAAGGCAGCCAGCTTCAACCGCTTCGAAGTCTTTCACAGCGAGCACTGCTCGTGCTTCGCATGCGGCACAACCTTCGCACCGCAAGAGGTCACCGAGTGGACCGACAACGACATGACGGCCCTTTGCCCGCATTGCAAAATGGACGCGGTCCTACCCTCCTACAACGGAACCCCGACCGACGCCGAAACTCTCAAAGAGATGAACCGCTACGCATTCTAAATGTGCGATAGCCACCTATAACAACCCCAGGTATAGAACTATCTATCGCAACCTCGGGTATTACATGGGCAACCTTATCGGCAGGTGGCCCAGGTCCTTAGACGGGCAAAACGATGCAACCGTCTCAGGTCCGGAAGTTCGGATCTGAGACGGTTGATCAATCAGCAGTCGAAAACTCGCCAAGGCGAGCAGCTGAATCCTTCCTGCTGATCCACTCCTCGCCCTTCCCAAAATTGAAGAAAAAGGCAGATTTTTCATCAAAAAGCGCTCAAAACTGCCCATAAATCGGCTAAAAACAGCCCCATTTCCTTGCCTGTAAGCGAAGGATTTCCGCCCCTATACCGTTCATTCCGTGCAGGTTACATCCATCACTACGGCTATAACCGTAGTTGCAAATACGTGGGGGGGGTGGACTCCCTACCCTTTGTCAAGTGTTAAGCAGTAGGGACCCGGCCGCCCGCCGGGGGGCCGACAAGCCGCCGCGTCATGCGGCTCTGCGTTGGACATCGAACAGGGTTTGGTTGCGG
>Ga0224531_1001036_pt1 | contig 12845 bp, 8 predicted proteins | sample CBST100metaG_FD_179876 | JGI IMG/M metagenome (GOLD analysis project Ga0224531, IMG submission 179876) | Peat soil microbial communities from Stordalen Mire, Sweden - C.B.S.T100 | ecosystem: Environmental > Terrestrial > Soil > Wetlands > Peat | place: Sweden: Norrbotten County, Stordalen Mire... | reverse complement strand
ATGGCGTCCTGCTGGCGCAGGATCTCCGTCGCCTTGGTAAGCGAGATGCGTGGGTCGGTGATGGGCATGAAGAGCGCCGTCTCCTCATTGAGCGGCGGCATGAACTCCGAGCCGATGGTGGTGGCTGTGTAGACGGCGGTGCAGAAGAGGGCCAGTGCTGCGCCGAGGGTGATGAGGCGGTGGCTGAGCGCCCAACGGAGCGTGGGCCGATAGATTGCGCCCAGCACGCGCATCACTGGATTCTCACTCTCGCGATGCAGCTTGCCGCGAATGAGGAAGGTGCACAGAACCGGCACCAGGGTGATGGCCAGGATGGTGGAGCAGACCATGGCAAAGGTTTTGGTGAAGGCGAGGGGATGGAACATCTTGCCTTCCATGCCGGTGAGCGCGAAGACCGGAACGAAGGCAAGAATGATGATGACCATGGCAAAGGAGATGGGGCGGCCCACGAGCTTGGCGGCATTGAACGTGATCTCCCAGATGTGATCGCGATAATTGCCGTGCTCCTCTTCGTATTGCTCCGCCTGGCGAATGACGTTTTCCGTCATCACGATTCCCGCGTCGACGAGAACGCCGATGGCGATGGCGATTCCGCCCAGCGACATGATGTTCGAGGAGATGCCCGCGCCCTTCATGAACAGGAATGCGCCGAGCACTGCCAGAGGCAGCGGAATGGTGACGACCAGGATGCTGCGGAAGTGCCAGAGGAAGAAGACGTGTGCCAGCGTGACCAGAACGATTTCTTCAATCAGCGCGTGGCGAAGAGTATCGACTGCGTGATCGATGAGAACGCCGCGGTCATAGAAGGGAACGATGGTGACGCCTGGGGGAAGGCCGGGCTGAATTTCGCCGATCTTCTTTTTGACGGCTTCGATCACTTCGCGGGCGTTGGCGCCGTAGCGGATGATGACGACTCCGCCGACGGCCTCCTTGCCGCCCTTGTCGAGAACGCCGCGGCGAAACTCGGGACCGAGTTGGACGCTGCCCACGTTGCCGACGGTGACGGGCGTTCCGTTGTAGACGCCGAGAGAAATGTCCTCGATGTCTTTCAGTCCACGAATGAGGCCGATGCCGCGCACCAGGTTCTCGGTGTCGCCCGTTTCGATGACTTTGGCGCCGACGTTGTTATTGCTGCGTTCAACGGCACCCACTACATCCTTGAGCGCAACGTTGTAAGCGCGCAGCTTCATGGGGTCGAGATCGATCTGGTACTGCTTGACGAAGCCGCCGACGCTGGCGACTTCGGCGACTCCCGGCACGGAGTTGAGCTGGTACTTGATGAACCAATCTTGAATGGAGTGAAGAGTGCCGCTGTCGTAAGGTCCCTCGACGGTATACCAGAAGACCTGGCCCACGCCGGTTGCGTCGGGGCCCATCATGGGCGTTACGCCGGCAGGCAGAAAACTGCCGGCGAGGCTGAGCCGCTCAAGGACGCGGGTGCGGGCGAAGTAGATGTCGACCGAATCCTCGAAGATGACGTTGACCATGGAGAAGCCGAATGCGGACGAAGAGCGCACGGTGCGGACGTGGGGCAAGCCCTGCAGGTTGGCGGTGAGCGGATAGGTGATCTGGTCTTCGACTTCTTGCGGGCTGCGGCCCTGCCAATCAGTAAACACGATGACCTGGTTCTCGCTCAGGTCGGGAATCGCGTCGATGGGCGTGTGCAGCAGGGCCCAGTAACCCCAGGCCGCCAGCGCGGCATAGACGGCCAGAATCAGCCAGCGATTTTTCATCGAGAACTCGATGATGCGGTTGATCATTTCGTCTCCTACTTGGCGCTGAGGCGGGTGTGGAAGGTTGCGATGACAGTGCCGTTTTTGCGCGCCTCAACAAGGACCGTCCAAGTGCCAGACGAGGGTGGCTGGCCCTTGCCCATATACATCTGGTGAGCGGCCATCCATGGGAGGCTGAAGGTACTTTTCATCTCTGCCATGCCCATGGCCGGCATGGCGGGCATGATCAGCGAGACAGTTACTTGCGCATCGGGAATGGGCTTTCCGCCGGCATCGGTCAGGTTGACGTGGAAGGTGTTGTCCTGGCCGGCCTTCATGGGATTCTCATCCGTGTGGAAGTCGATTTTGGGCGCGGGTGCAGCTGTGCTTTTGTTGGCGGAAGCGGAGGGCTGCTGGGTTGCGGAGAATTCTTTCGATCCGCCGTAGAGACCCGACATGCCGGAACTGAGGTGTGCCTGCGAATCGATAAGGAAGCTGCCGTTGAGCACGACCTTGTCGCCGAGTGCGAGACCGCTGGAAACGGGGAAGAGATCTTCAGCGGGTGCGCCCACCTGGACCTCGCGCGCTTCAAAGACGCCATCGGGCTTGGCGAGATAGACGATTTTGCGCGTGCCGGTGTCGAGCACGGCGGAACGGGGAACCACGATGGTGGGCTGGGCGGCGCGGCTGACGAAGGTGGTGTTCACAAACATGCCGGGCAACAGGCGCATGCCAGGATTGGCGACGTGCACATGGACGGGAACGGTGCGCGTTTGCGGATTGGCAGCGGGCTCAATGAAGTCCACGTGACCGTGCAGGGTCTGATTGGGCTCAGACTCGGCCATGATCTCGACGGCCTGTCCCTGGCGAATCTGAGGGAGTTGCTCCTCGTAGACATCGGCCTTGATCCAGACCTGGCTGAGATCGGCGACAGTGAAGAGCGTGTCGCCCGCGTTCACGTACTGGCCTTGAGTCACCTTGCGGTCGACGACGGTTCCGGAGGCGTAGGCGTAGATGGTGACGTGAGGAATGCCGCTGGTGCCGGGCGCGTCGATTTGCTTAGTGGAGATGCCCCAAAGCTCGAGCTTGCGCTGGCTGGCCGCGACCAGCGCATCGGCTTGCGGACGCGCATAGGGATCGTCGGACTGCTTGAGGTGGTTGCGATTTTCCTCGGCCAGGTGATACTCCTCAAGGGCGGTTGCGACTTCGGGGCTGTAGAGGTCAGCCACGGCCTGGCCGCGGCGCACGCGCTCGCCGGTGTATTGCACATCGAGCTTGTCCACGCGGCCGCCGATGCGCGAGGTGACCGCGGCGAGCTGCGCCTCAGGCTGCTCCACGCGGCCAAAGGCGGCAATGTCGGTCTTCAACGAGGCGGTGCGAACCTCGGCAACCTGCACGCCGGCCGCGGTGATTTCAGCCGGGGTGAGTTGAATGGAGGTGCCGGGCTGCGTACCTTGCTCAGTGTTCCGGCTGGCGGCAGGCGGCGCGCCTGAAGCGGGTTTGGAGGCGGTCATCGCGGCTACCGATGCGATGGAGAGGTGTTCTTTCTCGGCCACAATTCCAAACGCCAAGGCTGCAGCCAAAACGCCTGCACCCGCTCCCAACGCGATCAACTTCTTCTCTCTTGAGGTCATTTGCTTGTCCTTTCGGTGACGGGCTCGGTGCGGAGGGGCGCGCCAATGGCGCGTTGCAACATGGCAATGCCTGCGTCCGTGGCCGCCGATGCTTTGTAGGAAGCGGTTTGGATGTCGAGCAGCAGGTTCTGGCTGTCGATCAGATTCTGGAATTCGGTGCGATTGTTCTTGTAGGCAGCGGCGGAGGCTTTGAAGGTGGCTTCGGCCTGGGGCAGGAGGGTGTCGCGATAGAGTTTGGTGCGCTTCTCGGCGTTCAGCACGGCGATTTGCGCCTGGCGAATTTCAGAGAACACCACCACGGTGCGCGCTTCGAGTTCGGCGCTGGCCACATCCGTTGCGGCGTCGGCCTGTTTGGCTTCGCCGTCGTGACGCTCGCGATTCAGCCAGGGAAGGTTCATGGAGGCTTCCGCCATGTAGGCATTGCGGGAAGCGGAGCCGGTGGGCATGAGCATGTAGCCTGCGCCGAAGGTGAAATCGGGCTTCATGGCGAGGCGCGCCAACTGCCCCTGATCTCGCGCGAGAGCGATCTGCTTGCGCAGGCCGGAGAGTTCGGGGCGATGCTCGATGGCGACACGCTCCAATTCCTCAATGGAAGGTAGAGGAGCGGGAGTTGCGTACGTGCCGGAGATTTCAATCGGCTGGTCGGGGGGGCGGCCAAGCAATGTATTCAGCTGCGTGCGGGCCGAGTCCCGTTCTTCTTCGAGTTCAATGAGGTGTTCGCTGAGGCGGGTGAGGGCCATCTGGGCGCGCAGCACATCGGTCTGGAGAACCTTGCCGGTGGTGTATTCGGCCAATGCCGCAGATAAAGCCTCTTTGAGGAGAGAGGATTGGCGGTCGTGCAGCTTCATCTCGTCCGCATTTCGCTTTAGGTCGGCGCAGGCTTTGCGGACGTTGGCGCCCACCTCCTGGCGCATCGCTTCAAGCTCCTCGGCCGCCACACCCACATCGTCCGCGGCAAGTTTGGCGCGCAAGTCCCGCTTCAGCCGGTTGGGGAAGGTCTGCTGGACCATGAACATGAGCTGCGCCTGGTTTAGGTCCCAGGGCTGGCGCAGAGGCGTGCTCCAGTCGCGCACCTGGAACATGGGGTCGTCCAAGCTGCGCGCGGTTGAGGTTTTCATTTGAACCAGCGTCAGGCGGCGCACCGCGGCTCGTATTTCAGGGTTGGCCTGCTGCGCTTCTGCAACCGCCTCATCGACGGATAAAGAAGCTGCAGGCTGACTTGGAACCGGGACAGGGGACGGCTCAGCCTGCCCCAGGCAAAGAATTGGCAGCGCAGCAACCAGCAGCGCCATTCCACAGATGTGCTTCACTCTTCAACTCCGCGAACCGGCGGAAGCAGAGGGGAGGCAGCCGAAGGCCGGCGATTTGCAGGACCTTGGGCAACGCGTTCCGCTCTATTTCCGCTCCAGAAAATGCAGGAGGGGTGTTCCAGGGCGCAAAAAGGCGCAGCCCGGAAAACAAGGGCGAAAGCGAAGGCCTAGATTCTGAGGATGGAGGCGCGGAGAGGGGGAGAGTGCGGGGGAACGATGGCAGGGGCCGGAATTTCGCGCGGCGAAGAGAGTTCACTCGCGGCGAAGAATGCGCGCACCAAGATCACCGGCGCGGTTCCGGTAGAAGCCGGGATGACTGGCGCCGCGGGGGATTGTTCACGCACGACACAGCAGTTTTGCCGGACAGAATTACCGTGCTGGGAAGCGTGGGAGCAGCAGCTATGAGCGGTTCGCTGTGCGGGTTGCAGGCAGACTCCGAACGGCGCAAGCAGGGCGCCCATCAAAAGGATGGCCACTGCCGCGCGCTGGAAGAATCCGCTCCGCATGAGGGCAGTCTACCACGGAAGGGGTTTTGCGGAGTGATGTGCGTCACCGGGCAGGCAGGAGACGGGGCCCGGCTATCGAATGGGCACAAACGCCGAAAATACGGCGTGTAAACGGTGAAGGGCGGGCGGACGGTTGGGGCGGATTCCCGTAGATCGAAAAATTTGGTACTATTGGGAAGTCAACTTGTGCGCCCGTAGCTCAGCTGGATAGAGTATTTGGCTACGAACCAAAGGGTCGGGAGTTCGAATCTCTCCGGGCGCACCATAAGTTCGGCCGACATCCCAAAGAGTGCCGGTCTTTGATCTCCAGATTCGGTCTTGCAGGTCGATGTTATAACGTGCGCCTGTAGCTCAGCTGGATAGAGCATCACACTACGAATGTGAGGGTCGGGAGTTCGAATCTCTCCGGGCGCACCATTTAAGCCGCCACCCCAAAAGACAACCGGTCAGCGAATTCCAAGATTCCGTTTTAGCAGGATGCCGTTTTTTTGTGCGCCCGTAGCTCATCTGGATAGAGCACTTGGCTTCGAACCAAGGGGTAGGGAGTTCGAATCTCTCCGGGCGCACCATATAAGAGTTGTGGAATCCCCAAAATTCAAAAACAGAGAGCAGCCTTTTGCTTGGGCTGCGGCCAGCCTCTCGTCTTCGCATTCACCCTGAATAGAGAATGCCGGAGTCGATAATTCGACTCCGGCAGAGGTTGAGCAGCGTTGTTCGGCTATCAATCGCCGCTTGGAAAATCAAACAGACCCATGAGGTCGTCGAGAGCCGGACTGTTGACCGGCACGTACGGATTTCCAGGAGCAGCGATCGGGTTGGGAAAGTTGTCGCGGCTGCGGTTGGTGATGGCTGGAAGGCCCCAGTTGGCCTCGATGAACTTGTCGATCGAAACGTGGTCGGCATATTCGTGAGCGATGTAGCTTTTCCGTGCGTACGGAGATACCGCAAGGAAGATAATGCGGGTCCCGTCGCCGAAGAAGTCCAGCGGCTGCACGTAGCCGGAGTCGTAGTAGCCGCCACCTTCGTCCTCGGTGATAAAGATCGCGGTCGATGCCCAGAGCTTCGGATTTGCTTGAACTTCGTCAACGATTTTCTTGCAGAAGGACTCAAACAGATTCAGCTTGGAAGAGGCGGGGTGGCCATCGACGAGCCCGCTGGGCTTGACGACGGAGACAGCCGGCAGGGTGTTGTTTGCGATGTCGCTGTACAGATTCGCGGTGTCCTGGATATGAGCCGTGCGAATAGCGTTGTGGGACATGATCGAAGTGTCGTACTGGAAGGGATTGCAGATGTTGCAATACTCATCCGTGAGCTTACCGATCGCGCCGTAGTTGAGCTGATAGGGGTCGGAGACATAGTTGTTCCACTGGTCGCCGTAGTACTTCCAGGAAACGTTGGCCTTGAGCAGATCGTCGCCGATGCTGGGAGTGGAGGATGGGGGAATGGTGAACGCCGTGTTATTGACGTTGGTGTCGAGATAGGCGTTCTCGCCGTTGCCGAAGTATCCGGGGTTGTAGTTATTCAGAAGATAGTAGTGGTCTTTTTCACAACGCGGGTCGATGCCCAGCTGGTTCAGGTAATTCACGATGGGAGCGACACCCGGTTGGGCTATTTCCGCGCAGTTGGTATAGGAGCCGCCGCCATATGAAGCGGAACCGAAACCGCCGCCGCCATAACCATCTTCCGTGTACCAGTTGTTCGTGCCTTTAGCTGGATTCGGGTTCTCGATTTCGTCTACGACACCGGCGTTTGCAGTGCCTGTGCGAACGGTGACGTTGTGGGGAGGAATCAAAGGATGGCCGCTGCCGTTGCTGAACCAGATCGCATCGGCATGACCAAACATGATGTGGTTGGCGCCCGTGCCACCATTTACTGACTGGTGGAAGTTATCGCTCATCGCATAGGTGTCGGCGAGGAATTTGAAGTAGGGCACGTCACCCTTTTGAACGTTGTAGAAGCCCATCGCCGTGGAGCCCTCGCCGGTGGTTAAGGCGGAGGCCGAGTATTCCGTGCTGAAGTTGGAGGGCTGGGTCACGCCGTTGGCGCCGGCGCCCACCGTTACTTCAACCCAGGGAAACAGCTTCGCGTCGCAGCCGGAAGGATTGTCCAAGGTCGCGTGAGTGAGGCTGCAATCGAGTTGCTGCCACATCTGGTAGAAGCGGTGCACAGGGCTGGCCGCGTAGGCATTGTAGTCGAAGCCGTTCTTGGCCGTGTTCGTCAGTTGGAACGGTCCGGCGGGAAGTGCATCGACATTGGCGATGCGCTGATCCGGAGTGGAGCTGGTCTGGCCCGTGCCGCCGGAGATGAGTTCCTGGTATCCGTCTGCCGTAAGGCCGTTTTCAGACTGTTGGGCCAGCGTCAAGCTATCGCCTTTGACATACGAGTCCTTGGGTCCTCCAACCAAGGGTGCGGGCAACTCGTCTTTGGGGAAAGAGGTCTTATTCGGGTCGAGCAAGAATGTATCGCGTTGTGGATCGGAGGCGGCTTGCTGCGCGGCTTTGGAAAAGTTCGGGCCGGGCTTTCCGTCCGCAGTCACAATGCCTTCCGACAAAAGGTTTTGGACGTGCACCCCAGATTTCTTGGGCACGTAGGTGGCGAAGACGTGGTCGAAGCTGCGGTTTTCACCAATGATCACGATGACGTGCTTGATCGGTGTGGCGGTATCGTTGTCACGAGATGGGGGCTCCGAGGTTCCGGCAGCAAATGCGTTGCCGATCGCGAACTGGAATATGGCCACAGAAACCAGTCCCTTTCTCACAGCGCGCACGGCTGGGAGTGTGAATTGTCTAATTGTCATCTAGTTTCCTCCGGGGAAGGCCGAGGTTTCGACCTCGACTGGATGAAAACTAGACACAAAAAATTACACTCATACGCAAGGCGTATTAACAAATCATGAATTTGCCAATTACGTGGGGATCCATTGGCGCATCGCACTTACGGGGCTTTTTGAGTTCCTGAAGAAGAGTTTTTGCATTGCGAAAAAGGTGGATTTTGGCTGCTACACAGGCCTCCGGCGGATTGCGGGGCCGGATGTGGACTGGGGTCTACTCGGATCGATCCCATCATTCCTTTGTCTTCATGCTCCAGGAGGTGGCAATGGTAGACGAAGGTTCCCACGACATTCGGATCTCGGAAATCCATCCGCAAACGAACGCTCGGATAGGCGAGCGCGCGTCCGTTGTTGTACGGCACGTTTACGGTGTCGCGGAGAAAGCTCTCGTTGACCGGCCTTCCCATGTAATCGAGCAGCAAGAAGTGCAATTGATGGATATGAAAGGCGTGCAGCTCATTGGAACGATTCTCAATGATCCAGTCCTCCACGGTGCCCTGCTGCGCGACGATATCCGGAACGCCCGAGTTCATGTCGAACATCTTCGGTTCCTGTCCATCCACGGTCAGGTAGAACTCCACGGCGCTGGTAGGGTCGTCGGGAACGGCCAGCTTTTCCGAGAAAAAGAGCCGCCGCACGCGCACCGGCGCCACGCTTCCCAGCCACGCTTCCCTGGAAGGCGGAAGAGGTTCCGGGGCGCTCTGGAGCTTGGAGCGCGGCTCGGGCGCAGAAGTGGAGGCAACAATGGTTGCAAGCGCCCGGTTGGGATCGTTTTCGCCGCCGGGGCCGGTGTCTACGGTTCTGGTGACCAACAATCCGGATTGGCCCTCAGGCGGGCCGGTGACGATGAATTCGACGCGCGCGCCGGGAGGCAGGCCGATATGGGTCTGCGGGTCAGTGGATTCGGCGGTCGGGACGTTGTGCCCCATGGGGACGCCGTCCATGGCCACCAGGTCAAGCGGCTGCGGCGTCCGGTCAAGCAAAACGGCGAGATTGAGGTAAGTGATGGCGGAGGCGTTCAGCACACGCCATAACTGACGTTCTCCCGGCCTCATCTGAATCAAGGCGGGAGGGTAGTCCGGGTAGGGAACCGGCACATAATTGATGGACAAATCTTTGGCGGGCTTGCCGAAGCCAGTGCCGGTGTTGGCCGCATCTCCGTCTCGATCCACCAGGAATTTGGGCACGACCGGCTCAGATTTCGCGGGCGGTGCGTTGGGATTGACCAGGTCCTGATCGCGAACGATCAACACGCGCTCCGGCAAGCCTGCCGCCGCTTTTTTGGCGCGCTCCAGTCCTTCTACGATCAGCGCGCCAGAAGCACCTCCGAGAATGGGCACCTTGCTGTAGCCATGAATATGCGGATGGTACCAATAGAGCCCGGGCGGCTCATCGTCCGGGATGCGAAAGCGGTACTCGAACGGAGGGTCGCCGGGCTGGACGGACGTCATGAGGACCTCGTCCTGGTGGCAAACCGGCGGAATCGTAAGTCCATGAAAGTGGAGGTTGGTAGAAACCGCGCTCATGACACCGCTCACACAGGGATCGCGAGTTTCCTGTGCCTGCTTTGTGGAATGGACGTGGGCGGGGGGCTTGTCGCTCGGGGTGAGATCGCTGAGCGCATTCTTCAAATGAAGGATGACCAGATCTCCCGGAGCCACGCGCAGATTGGGAGATTCCCTGCCGGCCCCATCGATGTAACAGTAGCGAACGGAGCCGTCGGGATCAGCCACATTATGGAAGGTTAATTGCGCCTCCAGCACGCCATTCTGGCTGCGCAGATCCTCCGGCTCTTCGACAATGCTGCCAGCCGCAGGACGGAGGCATGGGTCTGGTGCGGATTGGGCGCTCAAGGGCTGGCACGCGATGCAGACAAAGAGCGCCACCACGGCGAGCCGGGTGGATTTTTGCATATAGATAGACGCCTTTTTTTGAATGCTTCGTTGGGGGCGGTGCTCAATTAGTCTTCGCCTGCGACGTTAAAATCCTGTGAAACAGGCTTCAAACTTCATCTTTCCGCACAGCTTCGCGATTTCCGCGCAGCTTCGTCGCGGAATGTGCGGGGTTTCCCTCTGGGGATCTCGGCGCGATTCGAGGGGGTCAGGCTGCCGGGGCGGTGGCGGGAATGGGTAGCGGCGGGGCCAGCGACAACCGCCCGGTGATATCGAGGCCGGCCTGACCCACCAGACGGGCGACCATCGCGGCGTTGAGACGGGTGGCGTCGTACTCCACGCAGAGCGTCTTGGCGGCGCGATCGAATGTGAGCCGGCGGATGCCGTAGACCTCGCTGGTGCCGGCCAGGGCCAGGGTCACCCGTTCGGTGGGGGGCGTGGCATAGCGAAAGTGAATTTCCACGGTGGTCATAGGGCGATGATAGCAAGAATCGAGGGCGGTCAGAGGTTCGTTGAAGGGCTACTGCAGGTCCTTCGACTTCGTTGGCCACCAACCACCCAGCGACGAAGACCTGTCGCCGGGGACCCCGGTTACGCGCCAATCTCCCCTCGGTGGAGAATCAACCGTGCGAAGAACAACTGCAGATCCTTCGCTTTGCTCAGGATGACAAACTCCTCTTTTGGATGGGACGAGCCCCGATTTTCGTCCGTATGGGTGGGCCGCAGAACCATCGTGCGCTCAGGATGACAACTTCTTTTGGAGGAGAACTTTGGCTAGAGGCTTTTGAGGAAAGCGCGAAGCTCGGGGTTGGACCAGTCGGGATCGCCGACGATTTTGCGGCGGATGATGCCTTGGCGGTCGAGGATGTAGGTCTCCGGCCATCCGTCGGTGTGGTAGAGCTTGGCCGCGGTCTGTTCGGGATCGCGGACAGTGATCAGATCGATGTGACGGCGCTGGAGGAAGCTCGAGTAGGCGTAGGGGTCCTCGTCGATGCTGACGGCCAGGATGGCGAGATCGGGGCGGTCGTGGTGGAGCTGGATCAGGCCCGGCATCTCCTGGATGCAGGGCGGGCACCAGGTGGCCCAGAAGTTGACCAGAACCACCTTGCCCCGGTAGCTGGCCAGATGCACGGAAGTGGTTCCGTCGGAGACGGTGAAGTCGGGAGCGTGCCTGCCCACCTGGGCGGGATGCGCGCCGCGGTCGCAGCCGGGAGCGAGGGCCAGCGGCACGAGCAGAATCACGGAAAGAAATCGAGAGAGCGCCACCTTCATATAATACGGAGCATACGGGCCATTACGAAAGGGACGCGGCGAATGGGGAACGAAACGCAGCAGGAGAAGGACGCGGTTGGGGCGGGCGGATTCAAGCCGGTACTGGGGCTTTCCGATACCCCGGGAGAGCTGGAGACCCTGCAGGCGCGGCCGGGAACGGTGTTTGACCAGCCGGAGCCGGAGGAGCTGCTGGAACTGACCGTCATTATCCCGGCACGCAACGAGGAAGAGTGCCTGGGGGCCTGCCTGGAGTCGCTGGTGAGCCAGTCGGAGGAGGTTTTCGAGCTGGGGAAGGACTGGGAGCTGATCGTGGTGGACGACCACTCGACGGACCGCACCGTGGAGATTGCAAAGGGCTTCGCCGGGGTGACAGTGATGGAGGCCGGGAAGCTGGAGCACGGCTGGACGGGGAAGAACGCCGCGATTTGGACGGCGGCCAAAGGGGCGCGGGGACGGTGGCTGCTGTTTAGCGACGCCGACACGGTTCACGAGCCGGGAAATCTGCACCGGGCCATCCATGAGGCCAAGAAACACAAGGTCGGGATGCTGAGCTACTCGCCGCGGCAGATTGTGCAGGGAGTGGCGCAGCGCTCGCTGATGCCTCTGGTTTTCTGTGAGCTGGCGCTGGCCTATCCGCCGGCCAAGGTTTCGGATCCCGGCCAGCGGATTGCAGCGGCCAACGGGCAGTTTCTGCTCATCGAGCGCGAAGCCTACCGGCGCCTGGGCGGGCACGCGGCGGTGGCGGCCAAGGTCCTGGAGGATGTGGAACTGGCTTTTCTGGCCAAGCGGAGGAAGCTGGGACTGCGCTTCCGCTATGCCGAGGACGCGGTTTCCACGCGGATGTACCGGACGACCGGCGCGATGATGGAAGGCTGGACCAAGAACCTGGCGTTGCTCTTCGACAATACGCTGGCCCTGACCGTGTGGCGATTCCTGGACATTCTGCTGCTGGTGGCCCTGCCGTGGCTGGCGGTGGAGCTGTGGAGCGCGCGGTTTGGCGGGCATTCGCTGCAATGGCTGGGCGCGGGCTGGGTTCTGGCGATCCTGTGGGTGAGGAACCTTTTCCGCTTCTACGGGAGGGTAGCCAAGTCCAACTTTCCGTTTTTGGAATGCGCGATTTCGCCGTTGGGATTGCCGCTGTTTGTGGTGCTGCTTTACCGAAGCTGGTTTCAGCACAAGATTCTGAAACAGGTAAGCTGGAAGGGCAGGAGCTACGCGGCGTAGGTTTCCGGGCGGTGGATGTTCTTGTTGAAGCTGAGGTTGTGGTTCCCAGGTCCGAAAATCCGGAGCTGGGGCACCCAACATTTCGTGGCCGGGGTTGAGAGGTACGATTATTTTGACCAGGCGAAACCGGCTCTGCATCGGATGAAACTTCGACTGGCGCTGGGGCATCTTTCTTAACGAGAGGTCGGAATGATTCTTCTTTCGCGGCGCGCCACCTTTTCCGCTTCGCACTATTACTGGAATCCGAGTTGGTCCGAGGAGAAGAATCGGGAAGTCTTCGGGCGTTGCTCCAATCGCAACGGGCACGGGCACAACTACACGCTGGAAGTGACCCTGGGCGGCGAGCCGGATGCGGTGACGGGCTTTGTGGTGGATCTGAAGTGGCTGCGGGATGTGATGGAGCGCGAGGTTCTGGACGCCTGGGATCATCACCACCTGAACCTGGAGGCGCCGGAGTTCGCGCAG
>Ga0224531_1001033_pt1 | contig 12860 bp, 12 predicted proteins | sample CBST100metaG_FD_179876 | JGI IMG/M metagenome (GOLD analysis project Ga0224531, IMG submission 179876) | Peat soil microbial communities from Stordalen Mire, Sweden - C.B.S.T100 | ecosystem: Environmental > Terrestrial > Soil > Wetlands > Peat | place: Sweden: Norrbotten County, Stordalen Mire... | reverse complement strand
GCCACTCTCCGGCCCGGTCAGCCGGACGAACAACGAGCGGCCCGGCGTGTTGCGCACATCGCCGACCAGCCAGTAGCGGCCTTCGCGGTGGCCGTTGGATAGATAGTGGCGGCATACGGCCTCGGCCTGCCCGGCGAGGCGACGCGCCAAGTCGGCGGCTTTCTCTCTCATCGTGTCCTCCGAGACGAAAAGAGCCCGCCAGCGGGGATCCCTACGAAATCTGCCTCGTTGGGTGGTCCGAGCCGACGGGCTCCAGGGGGTGAGTTCGCCGCCCGTTCGCTACTCGGCGGCGATGGGCACAGGATCGGCCGCGGTTGCCTCGTCCTCGACCGAGGGGGCGGAATCGACCATGGCCGCTTCGGTGCCGTCTGCCGCCGTTTCCACGCTCACCGGCATCGCATCCTGCTCCGGCCCCGAAGAAGAGCGTGTGATGGCCCGGCGCCGTGTGCGCAGCGGCTCAGGTAGCCACCCGGTGCCGGCGAGCAGGTCTTGCGCCCGCTCCGCCATGTCGCCCTTCTTGAGGTGCTCGATATGCCGCGCGGCCTGCTCGCCCTTCGCCTCGCGCACGGCGCCGAGGATACGCGCCTTCGTCACGCGCCCGAGATAGGTCTCGACCGTGGGCGCCCAGCCAGCCGCGACCATGTCGAGGTCAAGCGCCTCGGCGAGACGGTCGGCATGGGCGAGGGCGCGCGGCCGGCGGTTGTAGGGCTCGAACATTGCGTTCACCGCGAGCGAGACGCAGTGCGCGAACAGCGACTGGCGACGGTCGCCGTCGAATGCCGTCAGCGCGTCCCAGAGGTCCGCTGGCTCCTTGGGCAGGGCGGCGCTCCATGCCTGGTGCCGGCGATCGAAGCGGCCGGCGAGGGCGGTGTCGTTCAGGCCCGGCGCCTGCGCCCCGGAGCCGATGGTCTTCACATCGAGTTCGAGGCAGGAATCAGCCGGATAACGATAGAAGACCTTGAGGCAGAGTGCATGCAATGCCGCGAGGAAAGCCACGTCCGGCCGCTCGCCGAGGGCGTGGCGCAGCGCGAGGGTGCGGTGTGCCGTCAACTCCGCCATCAGCCGGTCGGGGATCGGCGCCATGCCTTCGTCTTCGTCCGATTCCACCGCGCCTGGCGGATCGGCAGGTGTCGTCCCAATGTCCGCGTCCACGCCAAAGGGGGCTGACTGTGTACGGTCGTGCTCCACCTCCGCCTCGGTTGGCGGTTCGAGCTCGACCGACACTTCGTCCTCGGCGCGCATATAGCCCCGCTCGATGCGAAGCTCGCCGCTGCCATCGATGCTGACGAACGCGGCGGCACGAGCGACGTCGGCGGGATCGAAGCGGATTGGCCGCTCCTCGAAGGCCGCGAGTGCCGTCTCGATCTCATCGAGCCGACGCGAGTCCTCCTCGGACAGCTCCTCGGCTTCCGCCATGCGGTCGTAGTCCACCTGGAGCGCGTCGCGGGCAGTGGCCTCCTCCACGGTGAGCGGGATTTCCTCGCCTCGGAGCTGGCGGAGTCCGTAGGTGTGGCCGTAGGCGAACTCGGGCGCGACCTCGATCCAATTCCATCCCTCAGCGCGGATCGGCTCCGCCTCACGGTCTAACTTCTCGGCCACAAGGCGATCGACGAGCGCGACGTCCTGCAGCCAGCCGCCATCGTCACCCTGGAACAGGTCACGCAGAATGACGCCACCGGCCGCCTCGTACGTAGCGATGCCGATGAACCGCACGCGTTTGTCGGCCGCCCGCACGGCGTCCTCGGTCAACATGCGGCGGATGACGTGCGGTTCGCGGGTGTAGGACTGCGAAAGCCGATCGAACACCTGCTCTTGCCGGACATGATCGCCGTTGACCGTGAAGGCCATGAGCTGGTCGAGCGAGAAGCCATCGTCGGCGTACACGTCGAGCAGCTTGGGCGACACTGACGCCAGGCGCAGCCGCTGCTTGACCACGGCGACCGAGACGAAGAACGCCGCCGCGATCTCCTCCTCGGACTGGCCCTTCTCGCGCAGGGCGAGGAAGGCGCGGAACTGGTCGAGGGGATGAAGCGGTGCACGCTGGATGTTCTCGGCGAGCGAATCCTCCTCGGCAATGCCGCCCTCGCGCACCACGCAGGGGATTGGTGCGGTCTTGGCAAGCTGCTTGCGCTTCACCAGCAATTCGAGCGCGCGATAGCGCCGCCCGCCCGCTGGGATCTCGAACATGCCGGTTTCGTTGTCGTCGGCATCACGCATGGGACGAACAGTGAGGCTCTGGAGCAGCGTGCGGCGGGCGATATCCTCAGCGAGTTCCTCGATCGAGATCCCAGCCTTGACGTGCCGAACGTTCGACTGGGAGAGGACAAGCTTGTTGAAGGGAATGTCGCGCGAGGCGCTGAGCGTGATCTTCTGAACGGCGGTAACCATCTCGATTTCTCCGCGACGGGCGCCGAAAGCCTTTCTCTCAGCTTGCAACCCGTCACGAAGCGCAGCGCCGCCCTCTTACTCTGAGGGGCAGCGCCGCGGAACCAGTGATGAAGAAATGAACGAAGCGCAAAGCCGGAGACATGGAAGCGCGCATCTCCAGCATTACGGAAGTCAGGCGACCCGATCGAGCAGAGTCTTTGCCCGAGCCTCCAGGTCGAGCCGGGCGTCCTGGTGGGTCTTGTCGCGTGCAACGGCAGTGATGCCCTGGACAAAGTCGAAGACGCTCTCGGGCTTGCGCTGTTCCTCGGCGAGCACTGTCTCGATGATCTTCGCCGTCTCCACCTTCGAGAAACCGCGCTTGCGCAGGAACTCCGTCCGGTCGTCGTCGGAGCGGGCGACGATCCGGTAGCGTGCGGCCTTGATCCCGGCGACGAACGCCGCCGGGCTGGAATTGGCGAAGCTGGTCAAAGCCGGCGCCGCCTCGTGCGCGAAACGTTGTGCCGCAAACTTGCTGTGGCGGATGGTGATCTCCTCAAAGTCTTGCACGCCGAACAGATTGCGGTTCTGGCAGACGGCGCGGAGGTAGAAGCTCGCAATACCAAGCGTCTTCGCGCCGACTTCCGAGTTCCAGCAATAGAAGCCGCGAAAGAAAATGTCAGGTGAGCTGTCCGGCAATTTGCCCGCCTCAATTGGATTGAGGTCGTCGACCAGGAACAGGAAGACGTCGCGGTCCGAGGCATAGAGCGTCGTCGTGTCCCGAGTGACATCGACGCGCGGATTGTAGATGCCGGTCGACCAATCGAGCACGCCCGGCACCTTCCAGCGTGTCTGGCCGGCGCCGTCGCCCGCAATGCGCTGCACGGCGGCGACAAGATCGTAATCCCAGATGCGCCCGTAATCAACTCCGGTGAAAGCACGAAGCTCCACGCGGCCGTCGTCCGCCTCTAAGGTCTTTACCAATTCGGCGCGGTGGTTGGCGAGTCCATGTTGCAGGTTGATCCCTGCCAAGGGGGCGGGGAGCTGCCGCAGATAGCCGGACGGCGCGCCGACCAGGCTCGCGATCTGCCCGAAGCTCCAATGTGTTGGCACGACCGACTCGGCCGTTCCCGGCAGCACCAGCGCTAACCGCTCCGCATCCTCCCGGCTTGCCTCCACCCGGATCGCCGCACTCTCCAACGTCCGCGTCCGGCTGCGCTCGGCGCGGCCTTTCACCGCTGCCATCAGATCGGACAGCGACAAAAAGCGCTCGTCCGCTGGCCGGGAGAACCATTCCGAGGACACACGGCGGATCCGTTCGCCTCGGGTCACATCCACCTTGTAGCCGCCTGAATGATCGCGAGCGGCGTCCAAAATCTCCACATAGGTCATGGGTCGTCTCCATGACGGGCGCCGGGAGCCTCTCTCCCAACCCTCAAACCCGCCACGGAAACCCCGTCCGAACTCTTACTCTCGGGACGTTACGGGACATCCCGCAAAAGGGTGTGTCGGCGACCGAGGCGTTGGCCTGGGGCCGCGTCGCCTGGATCAGGCTCAAGCGAGCATCCAGCCGGACTGTCTTCGTCGAATACGACCTCAGCGACCGCGTAGGGTGGCACATTGAACCAACCGTCCGCCTCCGTTTCTACATGGCCGAGCGTGCGGAGTAGTTCGGGACTGGTCCTTTCCACGTTAGCGCTGTCTGTCGATGCGGATGGCGATAACAGTGTGCGTGCCGATGTCGGTGCAACGCTATTGCCGGCCCCGCACCAGAACGCCACGCCGATCATGAATTCGTCGTGCTGCACGATCGATCAGATTCACGGGTGGTGTAGCCAAGCAGTTCGCCGGCGCTCACGGCATGCTGTGCTGCATCGGACGCCAGCGACGGCAATCTGGCGCGGCAGACTGACGGGTGGCAAGGCGCTGATTCATGCGCCTTCCCCGACCAGTGGGACCTGCTCGGACCGGGCGGCGTCGATTAACGCACGGTCCAAAGTGGCGAGGGGCAGCGCTTTCCGCTGCGCCAGCTCCAGATAAACGGCGTCATAAACGGAAAGCCGGTACGTTCGGGCCAAGCTGAGCACCTGGGTCTCTTCTGGTTCTCGATCAACCTCGATCGGTAGCTCGCCCAGGTATTTGAGGAACCGGGAGGTCTGAGCCTCCGACAGGCGGCCACGCCGTTCACCCATCAGCAGAACGTTGCGCACTTCGAACCAGAGCAACGCCGGCGCGGCGGCCGCGCCGTCGGCAATGCGTCGGAAGGCCGCTTCCGCATTCGAGTGAGATTCATCGGGAAAACACCAACTCGCCACCACCGAGGCATCGAGCACGAACATCAGTATTTATGCCCCTCGCGCCGGGACGCCAGCAGCTCGTCCAGGGCAACCCGCCCGGTCGTCTGGCGGAGGGCGGCAATCCCGTCCAGCGCGCGACGCACACGGTCCCGGTCACGCGCAGGCGCGGGCACCAGATGCGCCACGGGCCGGCCATGGCGGGTGATGACGATGGTTTCCCCCCGCTCGACCGCATCAAGAAACTGCGGCAGACGGGCCTTCACCTCGGAGGATTGGATCTCGCGCATGGCGTCCTCTCTAGACCGGTCAATATGACCGGTCAGAATATGGCGCCAGCGCCATCAAAAGGCAATCCTTTCGGGAGCAAACGAGCCGTGCTATCCGCCCCCTTCGCGCCTGCAGCGAAGGGGCGGACGCCGGTATGCTTACTCACGGTGAAGCCGGCGAACAGCTCCTCCCAGGTCGGCGCGGAAGGTGGTGAGCGGCTTGGCGGCAGCATGCAGACTGGCGTCGGCAAACAGATCGGCAGCCGTGCGCTTGCCTCGCGTGCGAAGACCAGAGCGGCGGCATCGTGGGTAGCACCGGCGGGCCACACCGCCAGCCCGCTCAAACACTCGTGATCAACGCCGCGCTCCCGGATATACTCGGCGTGGGGTGGAGGCAGGCTGAGGCATGCCCCCAGACGGCCGGATGCATCCGGAATGCAGCCGAAAGTCGCTTCGTGGAGCCAACCCTGGCCGGACATGCCTCCGTATGCCATTGCTGTGCAAGCCCGCTCACCAGAGACGGACGGCCTATGGCTGCTGCCCTCCCCCCGCCGCTGCCGCTCAACCCACTCCGCGGCACGCAGTCGAAACCCTCCCGGATCAGGTCCACGCGCCGATCGGTGCTGGATAGTTCGAGCTCCCGCATGAGATGCGCCAGCATAAATGTCGGCAGTGCCGGAATGATTGTACTGCGCTCCATCCATGCCTATTTCGTAATAAATACGCCTAATCGCGCTTTCGCCGTTTGATCGGACCTGCGCCAGGGTGCTATCAAACCACCTTGGATACGACCAGATTACGGTTGAGAGATCTTGCACGTTCTCATTCTCCTTGCCCACCCCCAGCCGGGAAGCTTCAACCACGCCATCGCCGACACTGTCCGCGCGACACTGGAGGCGGCCGGCCACACGGTCGACCTGCGTGACCTCTACGCCGAAGGTTTCGACCCCCTCTACACCGCTGAGGAGTTGAAGCACGACCACGTCGCCCCGCCGCAGGTTCGCGAGCATCTCGATGCGATCAAGGCCGCGGAGGCGATCGTCGTCGTCCACCCCAATTGGTGGGGACAGCCCCCGGCGATCCTGAAGGGCTGGCTCGACCGCGTGCTGACAGCCGGCGAGGCCTACCGCTTCGGCACCAACGACAAGGGCGAGGGGGTCATCATCAGCCTGCTGACGGCTGAGGCAGCGCTGGTCTTCACCACCTCCAATACTCCGCGCGAGTTCGAGCTGTCGGCGTACGGCGACCCGTTGGAGAACTTCTGGGTGCGCGTGGTGTGGGGTTTCTTCGGCATCCCGAAGATCAAGCGTCGCAATTTCGAACCGGTCGTCGTCAGCACACCCGAGCAGCGCAAGGGCTGGCTTGACGAGGTCGCCCGGCTGACCCGCGAAGTGATTGGCTGAAGGCGGGGATGTGGGAGGTCTCCTCGGCCGGTCCCAGTCAGGGCGAATCGGCGGACGCCGAAACCAGTTTCGGCGTCTCATTGTAGAGGCGATGCCTTCCAACCTCGACTCGGTCGCTCCTGGTTCGACGTCCTGGGCTGGCCGGTCTATCAGCCGCAGTCGTACGCTGGCCTCGAATCGAAGTGTTGTGGCAGGCTCCGCAGCCCAACGGAGGACGCGACGAATGGCGATAGAGTTCCGGGACCACTCGCGGCGCTGGACACGCTCGTGGCCTCGGCATAACGCTGACCGCACATGAAGGCTAGTTACAGGACCAAACTCGGGCAACTGTTCAACTCCAAGATCGAGGACGCGCTGGAGGGGACTGCAATGAAAGCGGTCGCAGGCAAGGTCAACCTGATCCTGACCTCGCCGCCGTTCCCGCTCGTCCGGAAGAAGAAGTACGGCAACGAGACCGGGCAGGAATACGTGAACTGGCTCAAAGACTTGGCGCCGCGCCTGGCGGCCCTCATTGCCGACGATGGCTCCATCGTGATCGAGATCGGGAACGCCTGGGAGGCCGGCAAGCCCGTCATGTCCACCCTCCCGTTGGAGACCCTCCTCGCCTTCAAAGAGGCGGCGAACCTCGAGCTGTGCCAGCACGTCATTTGCCATAACCCTGCGCGGCTGCCGAGCCCAGCCGCCTGGGTGAACCTCGAGCGCATCCGGCTCAAGGACTCCTTCACGCACGTGTGGTGGCTGGCGAAGACGCCCCGGCCGCGGGCAGACAATCGGCGGGTGCTGACTCCCTACCGCAAGGATATGCAACTCCTCCTCAAGTCGCAGAAGTACAACGCCGGCCGACGCCCCTCGGGCCACAAGATCTCCGAGAAGGGCTTCCTGACCGACCACGGCGGTGCGATCGCGCCGAATGTCATCGATCCCCTTGACCCGGCAAGCCTGCCAGAGTCGCTGATGCGCTTCTCCAACACGGGCTGGGACGCAGGCTACCGCGAGTATTGTGCAGGCCACGGTCTCGATCCCCATCCGGCGCGGATGCAGCCTGGGCTTGCCGGATTCTTCGTGGAGTTCCTTACAGAGCCGGGCGATCTAGTCGTGGACCCATTCGCGGGCTCCAATACGACCGGCGCCATAGCAGAAGCGTTGGGTCGCCGATGGCTCTGCGTCGAGGCCAACGCCGTGTACGCCGCCGGATCGCAGGGCAGGTTCGAAATCGCGGCGAAGAGGAAAGCTATCGGCCGCTGTAGCGGCAGGGAGGCGAGATGAGCGGGATTGAGCAAGTGGAGACGGAGCTCGCGATCGGCCCTCAGGCCATCGATGCGTACAGCCGTCTCAGTTACACGATGTGGTACGCGCTGGCCGAGTTCATCGACAACTCGACGCAGTCGCGGCTGAACTACAGCAGCTTGATCGACGACGTCCTCAAAGCAGAAGGTACGCCTCTCGTGGTGGAGGTGACCCACAACCGCCTTACGAGGGAGATCTCCATCAAGGACAACTCCATCGGCATGACGCGCGACGACCTCATCGCTGCTCTGCGGATCGCTAACCCGACGAACGACAGCCGGGGCCGATCCAAATACGGCATGGGCATGAAGACCGCAGCGTGCTGGATCGGCAATCAGTGGCGGATCACGACCAGCGAGTGGGACAGCGGCGAGGAGTGGACGGCCGTTGTGGACGTGCCGGGCATCGCCTTCAGGCAGGCCAAGATTCCGCTTACCCGGCGCACAGTCAGCAGGGACGAGCACTACACGTGCGTCACGATCACCGACCTCCACCGCAGCATCCGCCAGCAGACCGAAGAGAACATCCGGGGCTACCTGGGTTCCATGTACCGCTTCGACATTCTCGATGGCTTTCTGAAGATCCTCTACAACGGCGAGGAGATACCTGCGCCGGATGAGTACGACCTCGACACCGACGCCCAGGGCCAGCCGATGCGGCTGCCGTTCAACGATATCGAAATCGGCGGCAAAAAGGTAAGCGGCTGGGTGGGGGTGATGCGCAAGGGCGGCCGGAAGTTCGGCGGCTTCTCCCTCTTCCAGAACCGTCGGCAGATCCAGGGCTTCCCCAACGCGTGGAAGCCCAGGAGCATTTTCGGCGGCGTCGACGATGAGGGTTCCAACACCCTGATCGCTCAACGCCTCACCGGCGTGATCAACCTAGACGGCTTCCGCGTCTCGCACACCAAGGATGCGATCCTCTTCGAGGGCACCGAGGAGGATGAACTGGAGGCGTTCCTTGCGAAGCTGACGAAGGATTACCGCAACTATGCCACCAAGAGGCGCGGCCCGCGAACGCAGCCTTGGTCGCGCGAAAAGGTGCGCGACCTCGTGCAGACCATGGCGAAGGAGTTCTCGAACCCCGAGATGTCCGATGCCGTCAATAACGCGCTGCTGCCTCCCCTCGAGACAATCCTGGCCAGCAACCTCAAGCAAGTCACCAGCCTGGACCCGAAGGACATCATCGCCGACTTCAATGTTGGTGAGACGCTGAGCGTCATCGTCGCGCTGCAAGAACGCAGCGAGTACGAGCCCTATCTCGTCATCGAAGCAGCCGCGACGCCGGGCACTATCTACGTGATGATCAACAGCCTGCATCCCTACTACGCGTCGCTCGAATCTTCCGACGCCATCGAGGAATGCATCCGGCAGTACATCTATGATGCGGTTGCCGAGTACCGGGTCTCGCAGCTCGTCGGCCGCGTGTCACCTGACAGTGTACGCCGCCTAAAAAACGACCTTCTGCGCGTGCAGGAGGTCCGGGTCAGTAACGTCGCTGCGGAGACCCAGGAGGCAGAATTCGAGAGCGTCTTAGAACCCGGCGCACCACAAGACGGCGCGTGACGCCGGGAAGGCTGTGGCAAAGGCCCTTCGCCGCTGGCAGGCAGAGGCGCTGGCCGCCTGGGAGGCCAACGGCTGCCGTGGCATAGTGGGGGCGGTCACCGGTGGCGGTAAGACAGTCTTCGCCCTTGCCTGCATCGCACATCGCAAGCCAGAAACGGTGCTCATCGTCGTGCCCACCGTGGCGCTGCTGGACCAGTGGTGGGAGGAGGTCATCGCCTATTTCGGCTGGGCGCTCGATGAGGTCCACATACTATCTTCCCGAGGTAGGTTGCGTAGGGGCACGGTGAACATCGGCGTCTTGAACACTGCCTCCAAGCTCGATCCGACCGGGAGTCGGACCGGCGATCTGATGCTTGTCGTCGATGAGTGCCACAAGGCCGCGAGTCCGACATTCAGGTCGGTACTTGACGTCCCCGCGGCTGCCACGCTCGGTCTCTCCGCAACCCCGGAAAGGCCTTATGACGATGGACTCACTGAAATCCTCGTCCCGGCGCTCGGCCCGATCCTCTATGAGTACACGTACGCCGAAGCCCTCCGCGACAGAGTGATCGTCCCGTTCGAGCTACGCAACCTTGTCTTCGAGCTCGAGCCGGAGCGGGCCGAAGAGTACGAGCGGCTCACGCGCAAGATCGCGCGCGTTGTTGCGCAGCTGGGCCCGGAGGCACCCGAGGCTATAGCTCTGTATCTGCGACGCGCGCGCGTTCTTAATCTCAGCGAGAGCAGGGTCGTGCTCGCGCTGAAACTGATCGCCGCGCACCCTGGGCAGAGGACCATCGTGTTTCACGAGGACGTGGAGGCTGGCGAGGTGATCGCCGAGGTGCTGCAGGCGAACGGCATCGCCGCGGCGGCCTACCACTCGAAGCTCCCAACGCGCCACCGCGCCGAAACACTTGGCCAGTTCCGCTCGGGAGCGCTCCAGGTGTTGGTGACGTGCCGTGCTCTCGACGAGGGCTTCAACGTTCCGGAAGCGCAGATCGGCATCATCGCGGCGAGTACGGCCACGCGGCGCCAGAGGATCCAGCGGCTTGGACGCGTGCTGCGCCCATCGAAGGAGAAAGAAAGGGCCATCATCTACACGCTGGTGGCTACCGGGCCCGAGATCGCCCGGCTGAAGGAGGAAGAGGCCGAGATGGAGGGCGTTGCCGAAGTGTCTTGGAGCCGGGCATGAGCACGCTTGTGTTGCCACAGGGGGCGGCCTGGGATCTCTTTGAGCTATGCGACCCAGACGCCGTGACCGAGACCGAGTTTGAGGCGGTCGTTGTCCGGGCTCTGGGCCGGGCCTACACCGATTACCGTTGCGTGGTGTTTGGGGGCGCGTTTGCGCACGAAGGGGATGTCCGGCGGCCCGACCTCGCGCTCGTCGCCGGCGACTACTCGCACTGGTTTGTTGTGGAGGTTGAGCTGCTCTCGCACTCGTTGGAACGCCACGTGCTCCCACAGATGCGCGTGCTCCGTTTCGGAGAGCCCCAGGAGGACTGCGCTCTGGTGCTTGCGCGGGAACTCTCCCTACAGCTCGGCCAAGCGCGTACGATCGTGCGTACCGTTCCCCGGACCAGCGTTGTAATCGCGAACAGCCACAGCCGCGACTGGCAGATCGCTCTGCGTGCCCTCGACGTTGGCTACCTCTGCGTCTCTGCATTCAGGTCCACCGACGGTCGCGAGGCCTTTAAGATCGGGGGAACGCTCGCCCCGGTTATGGAGAGCTTGGGCTTCGGCGTTTATGTCTCAGCCGATTGCGCTCTTCGCATGGTACGAACGGTCCATCTGCCCGACGGCCCTGTGCAGATAGCGGCGGAGAACGGAAGCGCAGGGTTCTGGACCGTAACACGCGATACACGATTCGCATGGATCTCGAAGGACCGGGGCCAGCTCAGCGTTCCTGACGGTGCGATCATGCAACTACTGAGAATGATGAATGGCCGCATTCTCCTCAAGCGAACCATCGCCCCGTGAATTTGAGCGCCATGCCGCAAGGTGGCCATAAATAGGGGTGGCAGCGCTCGTCGCCAAGCGCGCGTTGGCTAACCTCTACAATGCACACGGGAAGCCCGAAGATGCGTGGCTGAACATGCTGTACCGCGATCTCGATGAGGTCGAGGTGGCGGCCCAGGGCAGGCCGCCTGCCATCGGCGACGAAGTCGCCCTCGCTGCGTCGCTGGGCCTCAACAAGGCTCGGGCTGGAGTGGCCGACGAGGCGACGGAGGTCACCGAAGAAGAGGACGACGATGAGATCGCGTTGATGGAATGGACTTGGTGTAGCAAGACATCGATCTGGAAAGTCGTGCGACGACCTTGCGGCCGGGCCTCGGCTACCTCCGGGCTGAAGCTGAACAGCGGTCGGGATGCGGGCGCACAGGTCCAGGCCCTGCACGACGAACAGCCCGCGGGCCTTGATCTCCTGGACACTCGGATCGACTGGGCGCATTCAGGGTCACGCCTCGGTAGGTTCGCTGAACGGAGCGTAGTTCGGCTGAAGCGTGAAGCGCCAAAGTGGAAGCGCTTGGCTCTCATGGTCCCGCCGGATTAGTGGTGAGAACCAGCCGGGCCGGAGTGGCGCGCGCAGCTGCACTATCGTGCGGTCCTTGATGGTGTTCTCGGCGTAGTAGCGCGCGAACATGCGGCTGAGGCTACCGATGAAGTCGAAGCCCTGATCACTCGGCTCCCGCGGCGCCCACCGGAACTCGAAGGCGAGGAGCCGGTTGCCGTCGATGATCGGCTCCGGCTCAAGCCCTTCCCACTCGCCATGCTGCATAAAGATCCAGGCAATCTCGCGCTCCACCGGATCGAGAATCTCCCGGTCCTCACAGAAGAGGTGTGATCCGCCGAAGACAACCTCGACTCTGCCGTCCGGGCCGATCGGGCTCGTTCTTGCGGCATCGGTCGTCAGGCGCAGGCGCAGCGGTGCGCGGGTCCCGATTGACATGTCGCCCAGGCGCCCGAACTCGTTGACCCTCATCGCGGTCATCATGTCGAGGGTAAGATCGCCCGCCTCGTCCACGAGCCGGTCCGGAGAGACCAACGTCCACAACGACCAGCGTGCCCAGAAAACCGCCAGCTTCAGCTCGGCGCCGGTCGCTGCGGCATAAGCCGCGAGCTTCCCGTGATAGTCACGGTCCATCAGCTTGCGGGCCTGACTGAAGGCGTCGGCTTCGTAGACGTTCTTGACCTCGATCAGCCACTGCGCGCCGTCGTTCAGCACTACCCGGAAGTCGGGCGTGGAAAAGCAGTCGGCCGGGAAGACACGGCCATTGTCTTCAGGCTTCAGCAGCCGGAACTCACCCAGGCTGATCAACAATGCCTCGAACATTGCCTCCGTGCGTTGGCCGTGCATCAGCGCTGGATCAGCCAGCGCCCGGTCGACGGCCTCGCTGATATGGGTGACGAAAGCCTGCTTGGCCTCGGGGTCGAGCAGAGAAAGCTTCCGGTCCACGCCGAACTTTCCAAGCACGCTTAGTATATCGAAGGATTTCGGCACGCTCTCATCCTCGGCAGGATTTTGTCAACCCAAAACATCGGTCAGAGGAAGTGACTTGACATTGGCGCTGATTCCTTAGGCGATCGCCCTAAGACCTTTCGTCTTCACGAGGTTGAGCAGTTTGAGCGACGGCCCATCTGGTCGCTTCTCACCGCGTTCCCATTTGCTGACCGCGTCCTTCCGGACATTGAGGTAGTACGCGAACA
>Ga0224531_1001030_pt1 | contig 12928 bp, 5 predicted proteins | sample CBST100metaG_FD_179876 | JGI IMG/M metagenome (GOLD analysis project Ga0224531, IMG submission 179876) | Peat soil microbial communities from Stordalen Mire, Sweden - C.B.S.T100 | ecosystem: Environmental > Terrestrial > Soil > Wetlands > Peat | place: Sweden: Norrbotten County, Stordalen Mire... | reverse complement strand
GCATGTGAGTGTAGAGGTCATGCGGAAGGCTGCGTCTCTCGACGTGACGGCTTACGAAGATCCCGTCTTCTACGATCGCCTCGAACGCGCTCGCGTGCAAGCAACGGACCGCTTGGCCATGATCCAGCAGATGGGCCGGCTCATCCAGCAGACGGTTACCGCCATCGCATTCTCGGCCGTGCTGATCCGGTACTCTCCCCTCCTGCTCTTGCTGCTTGTTGTTGGCATCATTCCCGCGTTCCTCGGTGAGAGCCATTTTGCCTTCCTCACCTACGCCAAGAACTTCCATCAGACACCGTGGCGCCGCCAGATGGATTATCTGCGTCAGGTGGGCGGCAGCAAAGAGGCGGCCAAAGAACTCAAGCTTTTCAACCTCAGCAACTATCTGACGAACCGCTTCACGGAGCTCTCCCAACGGATCTACGACGAAAACGTCGCTCTCAATCGCCGCCGTCTTTTTTGGGGCGGCTTGCTGGCAATTCTCGGCCAGCTCGGCTACTACGGCGCCTATGCCTATAGCATCTACTGCACCATCCAGGGTCGCTATAGCGTTGGCGACCTGACCCTCATCACGACGGCCATCATGCAGTCAATGTCCAATATCCAGCAGGCTTTCTCCACGGCATCTGGCGTGGCCGACCAAGCGCTTTTTCTTACCGACTTGATTGCTTTCTTCGAGATGAAACCACGCGTCGAATCCAAGGTTGGCGGCCTGCCTGTACCGCATCCGATTGTGCGCGGATTTGAATTCCGCAATGTTTCGTTCGTCTATCCCGGCACCAACCGGCGTATCCTCAGCGATTTCAATTTCACCCTTTCGCCCGGTGAGCGTGTGGCCTTGATTGGTGAAAACGGCCAGGGCAAGACCACAATGGTCAAACTTATAACGCGTCTTTACGATCCAACGGAAGGTCAGGTTCTGCTAGATGGCATCGACCTTCGCGAATATGACCTGCCAGATCTGCACTCAGAAATTGGCGTGATCTTTCAAGACTTCATGCGCTATGAGATGACTGCCCGTGAGAATATTGCGGTGGGCCGCATCGAAAATCCACACACGCAAGAAGAGATTGAATATGCCGCGGAAAAGAGTCTTGCAGCCGGAGTCATCGCCAAGCTGCCTGGCGGCTATGACCAGATGCTTGGTCGCCGTTTTGAAGGTGGAGTGGACCTTTCGGGCGGAGAGTGGCAGAAGCTGGCTCTGGCCCGCGCTTACCTCCGCGACGCACAGTTACTTGTTCTGGACGAACCCACTGCCGCGCTTGATGCGCGCAGCGAATTCGAAGTCTTCGAGCGTTTCGCTGAACTCACCTACGGGAAAATGGCTCTGCTCATTTCTCATCGCTTTTCCACTGTCCGCATGGCCGACCGCATCGTAGTGCTGGAAGGCGGCCGCCTGGTGGAAGAGGGTAGCCACACTGAACTCATAGCTCTCGGCGGGCGCTATGCTGCCATGTTTGAGATGCAAGCCGCGAGTTACCGATGAAATATTATGAATGATACCGCCTCAATTCTAAGTACGCAGCAATCGCTCGATAGCCAAATGCTTGAGCGTATCCACGAGGCAGCGCGCTCTGCCGCATCTTTGGATGTAGTGCACAGGTCTCGTGCCAGCAGTACTTTCCCGGCGCGGGTACGCGCAGCCCAAAAGGCTCTCAGGTCGCTAGAAAATGACCTTGCCGAGCTTCCAGCGGCAGATGCTGAAAGCGGAGATACACGGCCGAACTCTCAAGACTCTGTCTTGCTCGATCTGCGCGAGAATTTTCGTCTTCTTCGATCGGCAATTACAGGCGTCTCGGATAGTCCACGCGTAGTAGGCAAACTGCCACGCATCATCCACGAGTCACAAGACGACGAACCGCGTGTTGCCGCCGCGACCGATCTCTACCTCCACGCCGTAGATGGAAAGTTTTCGGAGCCAACCTTTCTCGCGTTCATTGACGAGTTGCAGACGCACGAAGCTCTCGTTGTGGAGGAACTGTGGAACCTCGCAAGCTTCCTTAACTTCGCGCTCATCGAATGGCTGCTGGTCGAGACACGCACTCTGCTGGACTCGTCAGTTGCCGCTCGACGGCCCTTGATATCGGCCTGCATTGAGAGCCTTCGTGTCATAAGCTATTCCGACTGGGCCTCCATCATAGAGCCACTGATCCTATTCGATGCCACACTTCGCCAGGATCCCGCGGAGTCCTATGCGAGCATGGACTTCGAAAGCCGCGAATCCTATCGCAAGCGCGTCGCATTCGTCGCGCAGTACTCCGATTACAGCGAATCACGGATCGCCAGTACCGCCCTCGAACTTGCCCGAGAAGCTATTGATCTTTCATCGAGCGACCCGCGCATTTACCGGCGTCGCATTCATGTCGGTTACTACCTTATCGACAAGGGATTTCCACAACTTGCCGACCGTGCCGGATTTCACCCACCGCTCATTGAACGCGTACGTATGTTGATACGTTCCCAGGCCAATGATTTCTACATCGTCAACATTGAGATCATCACGATCTTGATCATTGCCGCGGCAGTCTCCCCGTTGGTGATCAATCACTCCCTTATAGCCCTGGCCATTGTCTCAGCGCTCATGCTGCTGCCCGCCATGCAAGACGCCGTTGAACTGGTCAACAATACGATCACGGCTATCTTTGGCCCGCAGACTCTGCCCAAGCTGGACTTCAGCAAGAGCATCCCGCTCGAATGCGCAACTTTGGTCGCCGTTCCCACGCTGCTGTTGGACGAAGAGCAGGTGCGCAAACTGGTTACGGATATTGAGGTCCGTTTTCTCGCCAACCGAGACCCGAACCTTCATTTCGCCTTGCTCAGTGACCTGCCGGACTCTGCGGCCAAACCGCACGAGAACGACTCTCACCCCCTTGTCGAACTTGCGATCCAACTTATCAATGAACTCAACGCCAAATACATCTCGCCCCAATGTGGCTCATTCCTTCTTCTTCATCGCCGTCGCGTCTTCAACACGCGACAGGGCGTCTGGATGGGTTGGGAACGCAAGCGTGGCAAACTCATCGATCTGAATAAGTTCCTCGTCGGCGCCTTCGACGCATTCCCCATCAAAGCAGGCAACATCGAAGCGATGGGTCAGGTTCGCTATGTCATCACTTTGGATTCCGACACACAGCTTCCTCGCGGCACCGCGGCGCAACTGATCGGCGCCATGGCGCACCCGTTGAACCAGGCGGTCATTGACCCCAAGTTACGTATTGTCACCTCGGGATACGGCATTCTGCAGCCGCGCGTGGGCATCACGGTTCAGTCGGCGTCGCGCTCTCGCTTGGCGACCATCTACTCCGGCCAGGGCGGCTTCGATATCTACACACGCGCTGTTTCCGACGCCTACCAGGACCTGTTTTCTGAAGGCAGCTTTACCGGCAAAGGAATCTATGAAGTCGCAGTCTTCCATGCCTTGCTCGACCGCCGCTTCCCGCGCAATGCGTTGCTGAGTCACGATCTCATTGAGGGAGCCTACACGCGCGCTGGGCTGGCAACCGATATCGAGCTCATTGATGACTACCCGTCGCACTACAGTGCCTATATTCGTCGCAAGCATCGCTGGGTGCGCGGTGATTGGCAGATCGTACAGTGGATGTTTTCCCGCGTCCCGGAAGAATCTGGCCGCTGGGTACAGAACCCTATCTCTGTGATTTCGCGCTGGAAGATATTCGACAACCTGCGCCGTTCTCTGGTGGAGCCCTTTACCTTCCTCCTATTCGTTGCTGGTTGGTTCGGTCTTGCGGGAGGTCCGCGATATTGGACAATCGCACTGCTTCTGTTGCTTGTTTTTCCTGCATTTGTCTCTCTCGGATTCGGTCTCTTAGGTGCGCTTGCGTGCGATCGCAAGGACTGTGTTGGCGCAGCATTTTCTGGGTTTTTCAAGTCCTTGTTCGTTGCTTTCATCAACCTTATCTTCCTTCCTCTTCAGACCCTTCTCTCGCTCGACGCCATTCTTCGTTCACTTGTTAGACGATTCATCACGGGTGAGCGTCTTCTGGAGTGGGAGACCGCAGCTCAGTCTGAAGTCGAATCATCCAGCCGCACTCCGGTCGACCGCTGTCTCGTCCTCATGCCGTTCATCGCGCTCGGCCTAGCAGTGCTTGTTTACTTCTTCGCGCCGCAAAAGAATGCCATCTTGTTCGCTGCCCCCACACTCCTGCTCTGGGCTCTCGCCTATTTCACCACGGTGTGGCTTAATCGATCTCCGTGTGAAAAGCGCCGTCGTCTGAGTTCCACCGAAGAGACCTTTCTGCTAGCCCACGCCCTCCGCATCTGGCGCTACTTTCACCAGTTCGGAGGCGAGCGTCACAACTACCTTATCCCTGACAATGTTGAGGAAGATGGACTGTACGAAGCGGCCCGCGTCTCTCCTACAAACCTCGGCCTCCTGCTCAATGCCCGCCAAGCCGCGTGCGATTTCGGGTTTCTAACTGTGCCCGAATTTGCTGAGCTCACAGCCAGCACTCTTGCGACTATTTCAAGACTTGAGAAGCATCGCGGCCATCTCTACAACTGGTATGACACTCAATCGCTTAAGCCGCTGCCTCCACTCACTGTTTCGTCTGTAGATAGTGGGAACCTTGTCGCGTCGCTCTACACTCTTCGCGCTGGAGCGCTCGCGCTTGGCCGACAGCCTTTCTTTTCACGCCAGCTTTTCACAGGCCTGCGCACGCATTGGGAACTGATTCGGCTACACAACGAACCGCATGGTCCACTCGCAAAATTCTCTCTGCCCGGTCCAACAGCAAGTGTCGAAGAGTGGATTGCATGGCTTCCGGCCGCGGATGTCGCACTCACCGCAGCAGCAGCCACGCCAACTTCCGACAAGGAGAAGCAATGGTGGTTTGCGGAAACACGAAATCGCATTAACGCCCTTCTGACCCTGCTTCACGATTACACCCCTTGGCTCTTGCCTGAATACAGATTGCTCCGCGAACTGCCTGATTTTGAGCTCATCCCCAAAGGAAACGAGCTCTCGATAGACGTTGCCGCAACTTTCTGCGAAGTGTTGGATACTTGCCTGGCTCGAACCTCGCTAACACTTGCCGACAATGCGCCACTGCTCATGCTCGACGAGCAACTCCGCGCTTCTCTTCCTGAGGCCAAGCGCAATCTGCGCGTCCTTGCCTCCGCACTGCGCACGATCGCACAAAAAGCGGAATGCTTCGCTCAAGAAACGGAGTTTGGTTTTCTCGTAGATCCCGGCCGACACATGCTCTCTATCGGGTACGATGTGGCATCGCATAAGCTCCATGCGGCCTGCTATGACATGCTTGCTTCGGAAGCCCGCATCGCCACGTTTCTTTCCGTTGCGAGGGGAGACCTTCCGCAACAGAGTTGGCTCAATCTTGGCCGTGGGCATACGCGAGCCTTCAGACGTTTTCTGCTTCTCTCCTGGACGGGAACCATGTTCGAATACCTGATGCCTTCGCTATGGATGCACAGTTATCCCGATACTCTCATCGCACACACACTAACAGCTTGTGTCCATGTGCAACGTACTTTTGCTCGCTCTCTGAATATTCCCTGGGGCATCTCCGAGTCGGGCTTCTCACGCAAAGATGACGCTGGGCACTACCAGTACCAAGCCTTCGGTGTTCCCCAGGCTGCGCTTAAATTCGACGCTACCGCTGGCCCGGTCGTCTCGCCCTACTCCACTTTTCTCGCCCTTGGCGTCGACCCGCTCGAAGCGTTGCGCAATCTCCACTGGATGGCTAAGGCTGGATGGGTCGGCGCCTACGGTTTCTACGAGGCCGCCGACTATGCCTGTTCACCCGGAAGCGCGGTCATCGTTCGCGAGTGGATGGCACATCACCAGGGAATGTCGTTGCTCGCCATTCTGAATCTGCTCCATGGCAACATTGTGCAGCGATGGTTTCACGCCAATCCTCTAGTCCGATCGACTGAGCTTCTGCTCAACGAGCTGCCTACCAGAAAAGCTATCCTGCGGGCGAAGATGAAAGAGTTATCCCCGATCAGAGCCAACGCAAACAAAGCACTCTGACCAGCTTGGCTCTCAACATCGAAATGCAGTAATGAGTGGCTGCGTGGGCAAGCCAAGATACACTCGTCGAGGACCAGACTCTTATCTTCTACGCCGGCTTGCCATCCGCAGCTTCAGGAAGCGTGACAGAGTCCAGTTGGGCGTGGCCCAGCTCGGCTGTTCCAGGAGCATCGATACGCAATTCGTGCAGGTCAGTCAAGATACTGGCAGCCCAGCGATAGATGTTGTGGTCCATCACGTGTTTACGCATGCGCCGCATTCTCGTGTGCCGCTCCTTGCTATCCATATCCAGGCCCTGATGGATAGCCGCGGCTACACCTTCAATGTCATAGGGGTTTACGATCAGCGCATCCAACAACTCGGTGGCCGCTCCCGTGAACTTGCTTAATACCAGCACGCCGTCTTCATCGTCGCGCGCGGCCAAATATTCTTTGGCCACCAGATTCATGCCATCGTGAAGCGAGGTCACGAGACACAGATCCGCAGCACGGTACCAACGATCCACATCGGCGTGGCTGCACTGTCGCTCGATGAGCAGGATGGGCTTCCAGAGAGCCGTCTGGAAGCGCAGGTTGATGCGCTCCACATTCTCCTCTACCTGGCGGCGCAGATTCACGTAGCTGGGAATCCGCGTACGGCTCGGTGCGGCAATCTGCACCATGGTCAGGCGCTCCAGGTAAAAAGGATGCTCGTCGAGAAGCTTCTCGACCGCTATCAGCCGCTCCACGATTCCCTTGGTGTAATCCATGCGGTCCACGCCCACAATCAAGGTTTCGCAGTGCAGACCGAACTCCTTTAGCAACTCATTGGGTGAGAGATTCGGTGTCTTCCGTTCTGGCTTGCTGCCGTCCAAGGCCACGCTCACAGGATAGGGACGCACAGTCGTGGTGTGCCCGTCCCGGCGCGCTGTCATGTGTTCGCGGTCGGTACGTGACTCCAGCACGCGGTCAACGGTGGAAAGAAAATTATTGCAGTGCAGCGGAATGTGGAATCCGATCAGGTCGGCGCCAAGCAATCCATCCAGAAGTTTCGCTTGCCAAGGGCAGATGCCAAAGGACTCTGGATTGGGCCATGGAATGTGCCAGAAGATAGCCACGCGCGAGTCTGGACGCGCCGCCTTGATGAGCCGTGGCACGAGCGCAAAGTGGTAGTCCTGCACAAAGACAATTGGATTGTCGCTGCCCTCCATTTCCTTTAGCAGCGCTGCGGCAAACTTCTCATTGACACGCTGGTACCATTCCCAATCGGAAGCGCGAAAGATGGGCCGAGTGTGTGCAATATGGCAGAGCGGCCACAAGCCTTCGTTGGCAAATCCGTCGTAGTAGCCTGCTTCCTCCTCGCTGGAGAGCCAGACCCGGCGCAGCGTGTAGCGAGGATCATCGGGCGGCACGCGCAGCCGATCGAACTTGTCTACGTTTTTAGCATCTTCACTGCCGCTGCCATGCGCCACCCACACTCCGTCACAGGCCCGCAGCACCGGTTCGAGCGCCGTCACCAGCCCACTTGGAGGAACCATGCACACGGTATCTTTCCCTTGAAGAACGTGCATGTAAGGCTCGCGATTCGACAACACAAAAATGCGGCTGGAGCCAAAGCGCTCGCGAATATGGACGGCCAACCTCTCAGCAGTCCACTGATGCTCACCGGCGTCGCGCAGTCGGGCTTCGGTTTCAGCGGCAGAGCGGGCCTCGATCAGGCTCTCGGTCATCAGCTCCACCTCGCGGGCCAGTGGAGTAAAGAGGCTTAATTCCGCAAGGCTTTCATCCACATGATTCTCGTTTTGCCCCATGCGCAACCGCCGCAGCCGATTGGCTACTCGTACCATGGGACGCATCAGAAACCAGCGAACGACCAAGAGCGTGACGCCTACGATCAGCAGCACAAAGGCGGCAATCCTCCAGAAGCTCTGCTGCCATACGGCTATGCCCTCTGCACGGATGTATCTGGCATCCTCCAGAATCACCAGCGCTCCGGCGATACGCCCATTGTCATGGAGCGGAATCGTCAACTCTAGCCATTGCTGATCGTCCAGGTGCCCAAAGAGAGACGAATCGACACCCTGCTGGATGGCCTTGTTCAATGGGCTGCGCGGCAGTGCTGCGAAGATTCCAGCAGGGCCAGCCTTGGCCACCAACTCTCCCTGCAAGTTATAGACGGCCAGGCCCAAAGCCTCGTCCTGAGCGCACAGCCGCGTTACGTCTGCCGCAATCTCCGTGGTCTGGCCTCTGGCTACCGACTTCTCCATCTCCAATTGCAGGCCCTTGCTCATCCGGACGGTCCTGCGTCCCAGCTCCTGGCGCAGAACATGCTTGTGGGCCAACACTTCAAAATAGGTCGAGGCGACCGATACCAGCGTGATTCCCACCACCAGTGCAAGAATCAACCGTATTCGAAAGAATTTCATATCACCTCTCCTTGTTCTCTTCTAAATGAACATCGTCATCTATCCTGTGCTGTTTGGAACATTCCGCAAGCCAACGACTCTATCCGCAGCTGTGCGACAATTCTCAAAAATGCTGGATGGAATCGTCGGGCCGAGTGGCCGGAGGGGCAACACTGCTCTCACTGGAATGGTCAGTATGGCTTTCGAGCGAGCGGCTGACAAGGTCGCGAGAGCCTAGACCCACGGCGAGAGCAAGGGTAAGAACGATGCCGCCGAAGAGGATGCCGAAAGCTAGACCGACAATGTTGCCGCCGATCTGGAGGTGCTCGAGGACCATGGCGGCTGTAAGCACGAGTACCAACCACTTGATGCCGAGCGACAGGAATCGCGCGTATTGGAGTTGCTCATTGACGGCACCGATGAGGACCGAACGCGCCAGGAACCGCGCAATGAAAGTGCCAGCAATAAGCAAGATGGCAGATCCTACGACGTGAGTAAGGAAAGGAAGGAGCGAACTGGGTAGCATCGTGGCCGCCGCAAAGGAGGCGTCGAAGGCTGAGACACCCAGGATGAGTCCGATCAAGACGCAGCTCCAGAAGGAGACGCGTGCAATCAGCGCGGTTGGGGAAGTCGATGGTGCCCAGTTCACGTTACCGCGCCCGTGGGCGAGATGCTCATCAAATTTGGCCATGGCAAGTCCACGCCGCAATAGCGCGGACAGAGCCATGCCTATCAGAGTAAAAATGACTAGCGCTACGATGAAGGCCAGGATGCCGGGCAGAATTGCGATAAGCAGCGAGAGAACGCGATCGAGCGACTGATGGAGCGCGTCGGACATGTGATGCCATATAGAAGCGTTGTCGGGGGACAAGGGCAGTGGAGACTGGCTGGGTTCTGGCTGAAGTTTCGTGGCAAAAGTGTTTTGCATATTGCTCACTCCTTAAATCTGCTCTGCTACTTCGGATTGAAAGCGGATTGGATACGCGGCAAGATCATGGACTAAATCGGTCTGGCCAGCGCCAGCGCGAGACCATGTAGGTCTTTTCCGTCTCGAAGGCGGCTGCAACGGCCTCGATATGACCTTCTGGATCGCCGCCGGAGGCGACGATGTTGAAGTGGCTTGCCACCCATGCAAGGTAAAGCGGGATCAGTGCGCCTAGCAAGTGTCCGCGGTTGATGGTGCGGAGCCGGTAGGCAAGCAGAAAGTCATAGATAATGCGGGCCCAGAGACTATCAGTGATGCGGAAAGCTGCGGCGTCGGTGGCGGCGAGCCGCTTGAGACTGAGCAGCGTGTTCGGCGGAAGGACGAGCGACCATATCTCATATAGGTTGGTATAAGCGAGCCGAAAGGCCGAGATCATAGGGGCAATCTTCGCGGCCAAGTCGTTGGGGGGGGCTTGCTGTATGGGCATTGCATTGCGAGAGGGCGGCAACTGTCGAAATCGCTGCCAGAAAGCCGCTTTGGCCTCGATATCGGAGAACAAAGGCCCTGTGAGCAAGGGAAGGATGGTGTTGAGATCTGGGCCGGCGGGTTGGACGTGCGTGCCAACATCAAACTGATCGATAGTGAACCCAGCCACCGTGGCCTCGTTGATCGGCCAAAGAGGCGTTTCACCCTGGTTGATAGCGATGAAACGCTGACCAGCGTCGGATAGACATTTGGCCATGCGCAGCGAGAGGCCGAGATCGACAGCCAATGGGAATCGCACGCGAGAGGCGAAGAGCGCGCGAGTCAGTGGATAAAGAATGGCAGAGTTGACCAGACCGGCATGAGGCGGCAGGTCGTAGCACGGGACTGCAAGATCGGTAGTGGTAAGAACGGCATGGGCCAGATCGTACAGTGCGGAGGAACAAAGTGAGCTGGATTCCGCACCAAGCAGGAGAATGGCGCGCACCTCATGCTTTTCCGCGAGTTGGTAAGCATTCACAAAATCAGCGGCTGTAAGGGTCCAAGCAGAATTGCGTATGGGAGCGGCAACGATTCGAAGAGACGGATGGGCGTCTGCCGGGGGCGCATCCAAGGTCGCATCAGGGGAAGCAATAAGCAACTCTTCCGTCGGGAAAGAAGCGGTCAGACTCGCGATAACACGTTCAAGTTGTTCCGGCGTCATGGCGGCAAGCAAAACGAGAAGCGCTTCGCCTGGATGCGCGGAAGGAGCAGTGGCTCCGGAATTTTGAATAGCTGTCGCCATAGTCGCTCGGGTACCTAATACTAGTGCAATTCGAGGCTTTCCGCCGTCTCCAATTGACCAGCATTTATACGGTAAGACGTTCTTACAAAACTAAGATGCCGATAATCGGGGAGAGGATTATGCTGGCTTCACAATTGGGGGCTGGAGTTCGAGCCAGAGGAAGGAGTATGGCGCGAGGGTCAGTACGTAAGGTGCTTCGGTAATGGTAGGGAAGGGCACATAGCCTAGCATCTCGACGGGCTCGGCGCCGCTGTGATCGGAAAGATCGAGCGAGACGGGCTGGGCAAATCGGCTGAGGTTGGCGACGCAGAGAACGGTCTCGTGCGAGCCGTCGTTGCGCTTGAGGTCGCGGAGGTAGGCGAGGATCTTGCGATTCGTTGGATTCAGAAACTGTTGGGTTCCACGGCCGAAGACCTGGAACAGTTTGCGCAAGGCGATCATGTTACGGGTCCAGTGCAGCAGACTCGACTGATCGCTGAGTTGCGCTTCCACATTGATGGCTTGGTAGCCGTAGACCGGATCCATGATGACGGGGAAATAGAGTCGGGCAGGGTCGCACTTTGAGAAGCCCGCGTTGCGGTCCGAGTTCCACTGCATCGGAGTCCGTACGCTGTTACGGTCGCCAAGGTAGATATTGTCTCCCATGCCGATTTCGTCACCGTAGTACAGGATGGGCGTCCCTGGAAAACTGAGCAGCAGTGACTTCAACAACTCGATGCGACGCCGGTTGTTGTCGAGCAGAGGAGCGAGTCTGCGACGAATACCGCCATTGATGCGCATACGAGGGTCATTCGAGTAGGCGAAGTGCATATAATCGCGCTCGTCTTCGCTGACCAATGCAAGCGTGAGTTCGTCGTGATTGCGCAGGAACAAACCCCACTGGCAGTTATCGGGAATGGCAGGCGTCTGGGCCATGATGTCGGTGATGGGCAGGCTGTCTTCCTGGCGAAGGGCCATGTAGATGCGCGGCATCAGGGGAAAGTGGAAGGCCATGTGGCACTCGTCGCCATCTCCGAAGTAGGGACGGACATTGGCTGGCGACTCATTGGCTTCAGCAAGGATGAGCCGGTTGGCATATTCTGCATCGATCGTGGCGCGAATTCTCTTGACGACCAGATGCGTTTCGGGAAGGTTTTCGCATCGGGTTCCGTCGCGTTCCACCAGGTACGCAATGGCGTCCATTCGCAGGGCATCCACGCCCATGTCAAGCCAGAAGCGTATGGTTTTCAGAACCTCTTCCATGACCAATGGACTATCGAAATTGAGATCGGGTTGATGCGAGAAAAACCGGTGCCAATAGTACGCCTTGGCCGTTTCATCCCACGTCCAATTGGATTTTTCCGTGTCACTAAAGATGATGTTGACGCCCTTGTAACGTTGGTCCGTGCTGGACCACACATACATCTCTCGCGCCGCTGATCCGGGCTGCGCCAAGCGGGCGGCCTTGAACCAGGGGTGTTGATCGCTGGTGTGATTGATGACCAGTTCGATCAGGACCTGCATGTTGCGTTGGTGCGCGGCGTCAAGAAACGACTTGAAGTCGTTCAAGGTTCCGTAGGACGGGTTCACGTCAACGTAGTTGGAGATGTCGTAGCCGTCGTCCCGCAAAGGCGAAGGATAAAAAGGAAGGAGCCAGATGCACGTGACGCCCAGGTCCTGGAGGTAGTCGAGTCGCGAAAGCAGCCCGGGAAAATCCCCGATGCCATCGCCGTTCGAGTCGGCAAAAGCACGAACGTGAAGCTCGTAGATAATCGCATCTTTGTACCACAGAGGGTCGGTTGCGCTTGCCAGCTTTTTCACTCTTTGATTCTCCTAGCTAATTAGACGCTCGCTCTGTTGCAAATAGCTCACTTTAAGAATCCGGCCAGCGTCGATCTCGGATGCCCAATCTTCCCCGCGGAGATTTGAGGCACTGCTACAGAACAGACCAGCGAGTCCGCCAGTCCAGACCAGTCGCGCCGGAATTCCGCTTGCAGGACCTCGCACCACCCGGACGGTTGAGGCAGCATACTGGCCTGGCATGAGAAAATCGACTTCGTGATTTCCCCACTGAAGACTTCGTGCACAGCCCTGTTTGTGGCATTTTTCTGTTTTGCCGCGCTGCCCGCCCACGCGCAATTTGGCTCGAAGACCCAGCAGGCCGAGCAGGCGGGGGCACTGTTGTTTCGCGACAAAGGATGTACCTATTGCCACGGCGTTGGCGGCACTGGCGGCAAAAAGGGCCCGGAGCTGACTGACCTGCGCAAGGACAAGCTGTGGACCCCGGCCAAAATCACCGATCAGATTTTGAACGGCGGGCAGAAGATGCCGCCCTTCCGCGAGTCGCTGAGCGATGAGGAAGCT
>Ga0224531_1001027_pt1 | contig 12959 bp, 9 predicted proteins | sample CBST100metaG_FD_179876 | JGI IMG/M metagenome (GOLD analysis project Ga0224531, IMG submission 179876) | Peat soil microbial communities from Stordalen Mire, Sweden - C.B.S.T100 | ecosystem: Environmental > Terrestrial > Soil > Wetlands > Peat | place: Sweden: Norrbotten County, Stordalen Mire... | reverse complement strand
GCGGTGGCTTCCGGGCTGATCACGTCCCCGGTTTCTTCCGTTTCCTTTGCCTGCGCCGCCAGGGTTGTGCGCCGCAGCGACGGCACCTGCTCTCCCGTGGTGGGCGGATGAATGAGGGGGTAGGCGTCTTCCGGCAACGCTTCCACTTTCGCTGAGGGCTGCACGGGGTATAGCGCTTCGCCGGGATACGGGCTTTGGATTTCGGTAAATGCCGACGCGGCTTCGATGGTGGTTGTCTCGGAGCTTGCCTTGGTCTCATCGAGAACCGCTTCTGGGGTCGGGGAAACTGCTTCTGCTTCCAGAGCTGGAGCCGGGGCCGTCAGCGCTAGAACGCGCAGCCGTTCCTCTTCCTTTTTGCGGCGGTCCGCATCCTCGGCGTTGCGCAACTCCTCTTCCATCTGGAACTTGAAGTCGTTGGACGCCTTGCGGAACTCGTACATCAGCTTGCCGATCTTGCGGCCAATCTCCGGCAGCCGCCGCGGGCCAAAGACGACCAGCGCCAGCACCATCAGGATCAGCGAGTCGGCCATGCCCAGGTTGGCAGCTTGAATTGTTGGCGCAATCACCATGAAAAGCAATGATACCTGCCAGCCCATGGCGCTCACAAACCGCAGATGGCGCTGGTGCGACTCGCTTGGGGCAAATGTTGCTCCTGGGTTACACTATGGGGCAATGGATGCGGTTTTTCGAGCGCCGGATTTTTTTGCAATTCCGCGCGTTTCGGTGCTGGGTCCATTCATGTGAAAGGGCTGCAACAACCCCGTGGATGGGGGGCTCTCTACAGAGAGGTCAGTGCATCCGCTGCAGCTGCGTTAGCTTTCAACATCCCCGTCCGGCGTTCATCGAAAAAATGGACGTGCCTGGGCTGAAGGCGGAATACAGTGAACCTGGTTCTTGACGAAACGACGGCGGCCTCGCCGGAGGCTGGCAGCAGTTGCAGCCTTGAAAATTATCTGGCGCTTCCTGACCACACAATGGATGCGCGTATCGCTGCGGCGCGCGCCAAACTCGGTGCAACCACCATCCTGCTGGGCCACCACTACCAGCGCGATGAAGTGATCCGCTTTGCGGACGCGACCGGCGACAGCTACAAGCTCTCCAAAATTGCCGCTGAGACTGACGCAAAATACATTGTTTTCTGCGGCGTGCACTTTATGGCCGAGAGCGCCGATGTGCTCGGCAGCGCGGGTCAGCAGGTTATCCTGCCCGACCTGAATGCTGGCTGTTCCATGGCCGACATGGCGGAAATCTCGCAGGTTGAAGCCTGTTGGGAGGCGCTGGAACATCTAGGGCTGACCGGCGACACCATACCGCTGACCTATATGAACTCCACCGCCGCCATCAAGGCCTTTTGCGGCGAGCGCGGCGGGCTGGTCTGCACCTCGTCCAACGCTCGCGCCGCGTTTGAATGGGCCTTTGCCCGCGGCAAGCGCATCCTCTTTCTGCCCGACCAGCACTTGGGCCGCAATACCGGCTACGCGATGGGTATTGCGCTGGACGAGATGACGGTCTGGGACCCCTGGGCCAATCAGATCGGTCAAAGCACGGGCGGCCAGACGAAAGAAAAGCTGACGGCCAGCCGCGTCCTGCTCTGGAAGGGCCACTGCGCCGTGCATCAGCGTTTTTTGCCCGGCCACGTCGATCAGGTCCGCGCCAAGTATCCCGGCATCCAGGTCATTGTGCATCCCGAGTGCCGCTGGGAGGTCTGTCAGAAGGCTGACGAGCTCGGCTCGACGGAGCGGCTTATTGCTTTGGTCGAGAATGCCCCTGAGGGGACCATGTTCGCCGTCGGCACCGAGATTCATCTGGTCAACCGCATGGCGCTCCGTTTTGCCGAGCAGGGGAAGCGCATCATCACGCTCGACGACACTGGCTGCCTGTGCACCACCATGTACCGCATCAGCCCGAATCACCTGGCCTGGGCGCTGGAAAACCTGGTTGAAGGCCGCGTGGTCAATCGCATCCAGGTTCGCCCCAACGTCAAGCACTGGGCCAAAGTGGCGCTGGACCGCATGTTGGAAGTGGGGTAAAAGCAGCAGGTTGGCAGGTCAGCAAGTCAGCGAGTCTGCACTGCGGCGCTGGGCGACTATCGATACATGTACTCGGTTTACTGAGCTTTTGGGGAAATCGCGAGAATATTTCTTTCTGCGGGGGGCGGCCAATTGGCGCACACTCCCGCTGACTTGCTACGCCTTTTCGTCGTATCCTATTCAATAGGACGTCTCCCCATGAAGACCTTCACACTCGACGAAGCTCAATCTCTCCTCCCGGTACTGGAGGCGTTGCTGAAGCGCGCCATTGAAGGCAAGCAGGCTGCTGAGGAAGTCGAGTCAGTTCTCTTCGATCTGGCCCGGCGCATCTATCTCTCCGGTGGCATGCACGTGGATGTGGGCGTCGTGGCCCAGCAGCGTGCGGAGATGGAAATCCACTTGCAGCGGGTTCGCGAGAGCATCGCCGAAATCGATTCCATCGGCGTGCAGGTCAAGGATCTGGATTCCGGGCTGCTCGATTTTCCCTGTCGCCTCGACGACCAGGTGGTGCTGCTCTGCTGGCGCATGGGCGAGCCGTCCATCGAGCACTGGCACACCGTCGAGTCCGGAGTGAAGGGCCGCCAGCCGGTCGATGAGCGCTTCCGCCGCCGTTCCAGCCCCGGCAGCCGTCCCAACTGATTTTTCCGTACCGTTTTCCTTAAATTCACGAAGTGGACCGATCAAGTCCAGAATCCTCTTGGGCTCTTGGCGCATCTTTTGTTATAGATGCGCTCTTGCAATAGATTCAGATGACCTGCGGAGCGGCATCGACCTTCAGTCCCTGCACAGCAGGGAAGCGGCGCGTTGCGCGTCCGCCGGTCCTATTTAACCTTTTCAACCATTACTTGAGGAGTTGTGCATGCTTACTATCGGAGACAAGTTTCCCAAATTTGAAGTGACGGCCACGGTTGGCCTGGACGTCAAGAGCGCATTCGAATCCATCACCGATGCCAGCTATGCCGGCAAATGGAAGGTCTACTTCTTCTGGCCCAAGGACTTCACCTTTGTCTGTCCCACAGAGATTTCGGCTTTCGGCAAGCTCAACTCAGAGTTCGCCGACCGCGATGCGCAGGTTCTGGGCGGCAGCATCGACAGCGAGTTCGTTCACCTGGCCTGGCGCAACAACCACCCCGATCTGAAGGACCTGCCTTTTCCCATGCTGGCTGACATCAAGCGTGAGCTGACCAGCGCCCTCGGCATCCTGACCGATGGCGGCGTTGCGCAGCGCGCAACCTTCATCGTGGACCCGGAGAACGTGATCCGCTTTGTCTATGTCACGGACGGCTCGGTAGGCCGCAACCCGCAGGAAGTTCTGCGCGTGCTGGACGCCCTGCAGACCGACGAACTGTGCCCCTGCAACTGGCACAAGGGCGAAGAAACACTGCACGTCTAAGCCGGATTCAAGGGGGAATGCTTTGATGTGGATACCGCTTGACCCGAAGGGCTTGTTCAAAGCTTCCCCATAACGTTTTCTCCGTTTCCTTCCCCCTGTTGCTACGTGCCCCCCATTCTTGCGCCGCCTGCTTGGCGCAAGAATGGGAAAGCACGGACCGTATCTCTCTGTTTTTCACGTGGAGCACTATTCATGAGTCTCGATTCCCTGATTGAAAGCCTTCCCGCCTCGGCTAAAGACCTCAAGCTGAACTATTCCTCGCTGGTGCGCAACAACACCGAGCTGACGGCGCAGCAGTTGTGGGGAACGGTGGTGGCAACGGCCATTGCCACGCGCAGCCTGAGCCTTACCGCTCCGGTGCTTGCCGCCGCGGCCGAGCAGCTTTCAGCTCCGGCTCTGGAGGCCGCCAAGACGGTCGCCGCCGTCATGGGCATGAATAACATCTTTTACCGCTTCCACCACCTCAGTTCCAACCCCAAATATGCAACCATGCCGGCGCGCCTGCGCATGAACGGCCTGCGCGGCCACGGCGTGGAAGAGGTCGATTTCGAGCTTTGGGCGCTGGCCGTCTCAGCCGTCAACGGCTGCGGCAAGTGCGTGGACGCCCACGAAAAGGTGGTTCGCGAAAAAGGCGCCACCGAGGAACTGGTGATCGTCGTGGTGCGCGTGGCCGCAGTGGTTCACGCCATTGGCGCGGTGCTCGACCAGGTTGCCTCCGAGGCTCAGGCCGGTTCCGCAATCTAGGACTCCTCTCTCCCCACTCCCCGCACCTTGGCTGAGCGTATGCCTGCCAGGGCGCGTCTGTCTGTGGACAGCCGCAAGCCCGCTCCCGGCGTCTAATCCATAGGCAGCGCGCTGTGCGCGGAAGCTATACCCTTTAATCTGGACTTGGGACTGTGGCCTTGCCCTGCAAGCGGCAGTACCTGAGGGCGGCAATCAAAGGAGTGGGAATGAACATGGGAAAATGGGCACAGTTGTTGTTGGCGGCGCCGCTTTTGGCGGGTTGCTCGAATTTCTGGCAGTCACCAACCTCCACAACGACGACGACCACTACGACCACCCTTTCCAGCGGCGTTTTCTATGTTCTGAATGTGGAGACCAGTCAGATTGTGGCCTATGACATTGTTTCTGGCACGCTGACCAAGCTCGGTACCTATGCCACGCCCGCTGTGCCTCTTGCACTGGCCGTGTCTCCCAGTGGCAGCTTTCTCTACCTGAGCACGGCCAACGGCATTTACATGTACACCGTCGTTTCGGGGGGCACACTGACGCTGGGAAATGACAAGGGGATCATCTCTTCCGACACGGCCTATACCATGCAAGTGGACTCGACCAATTCCTGGCTGATCGAGGCCATTTCAGGCTCAACCAGCCTGTGCGCCATACCCCTCAGCACCAGCACTGGCCTACCGCCCACTTCTTCTACCGAGCAGTGCGCAACGCTCCCCTCCACGACCGTCCAGCAGTTGACCATCGCGCCGAAAAACAATTATGTCTTTGTCGCACTGGGCAAGGGCGGCACGGCGGTGGTCCCGTTCACGGCGGGCAATACCAGTCCCTTTGGAACTGTCGGCAACATCGGGGTGAAGGGAAGCGGCGGCGCGGCACTTTCGGTGGCTGTGGATCCCAGCAGCCGGCTTTTCTACATTGGCGAAACCGTGGCGACTTCCGGCAGTGAAACTGGCGGCGTACGCGCCTTCACACTCGCCTCTCTGCCCTCGGTGGCTGAGCTTTCCGGATCGCCCTACACCAGCAAAGGCCTGGCACCTTACTCCATTTTGCCTCTCTCGACCGGCGACTACATCTACGTGGCCAACCGCCAGACCAGTAGCAGCTCCAGCGGCGTGATTGCCGGGTTCTCGTTTACCTCGTCCAGTTCCACCTACTCGCTGACAGCGCTTAGCGGCACGGTGACTGCCGGAACGCACCCGGTTGGCCTGGCTGAGGATTCGAGCAAACAGTTCGTGCTGGCTGTGAGCGTAGACGGCAGCCCAGACCTGGAAGCGTACTTCTTCGACACCACAACCAATGGACAGTTGGACGCAACCATCACCTCAACCACCGGAACCGATCCTGTCCAGGCCAGCGCCGTTGTCGCATTGCCGCAATAGCAGGGAACAGAGATCAAGGGGGCAGAGATCAGGAAGAATAGGTTGGGGATCGGGAACAGAACGCAGGATGGAACTCCGCGCTGATTTCTGATCCCTGATCTCTGACTCCTGCCTTCTGCTATCCTGAAGAGGATCGCCACCGGCTGTGTTCACGCAATCTCCAATCCCATTCGTCCCTTCAATCAGGCGCTTCGGCGCTGCGGCCCCCTTGTTGCTGCTTCTGTGCCTGCTTGCGCTGGCTAGCGGCTGCAACCGGCTGCGCCGCATGCAGCATGAGACGGTTTACGTCTCCGTTCGCCAGATGTATATCCACGACAGGGTGGCTGCCGTTTCAAATCGCGTGGCCGAAGTGGTCAACGGCCAGCCGCTTGAGGTGCTGGAGCACGGCCGCCGCTTCCTGAAGGTCAAGACCCAGAAGAACGAAATCGGCTGGATTGAAGAGCGTGCCGTGGTCGACTCCAAGACCTACGATAACTTCGTTCAACTCGCCAAGCAGCACAAAGAGGACCCGTTGGTGGCCACCGCTGTCCTTCGCGACGACCTCTATTTGCACATCTTTCCCGGTCGGGACACGACGCACTTTTATCTGCTGGCCGCCAACGCCAAGGTCCAGTTGCTGGCGCGCGCCTCGGTTACCAAGGTGGCAGCAACGGGTTTTGGCCTGCAGCCCAAGCCCAAACCGCCCGTGGCCGCAAGCACGCCCGCCCCTGCAAAGGCGCCCGCTCCGGTGAAACCGCCTACCCCTGCCACCAAGCAGACGACTCCTGCCTCGACGGTGCCCGTTCCCGTTGCGCCCGAGCCTCCGCCGGTGATCTTGGAAGACTGGTGGCTGGTGCGCGATGCCCAGGGACACGCTGGCTGGCTGCTGGCCGGTCGCGTGGATGTGGATGTGCCCGAAGAGATTGGCATCTATGCCGAGGGCCAGCGCACCGTGGGCGCATACGTGCTGGCCAAGGTGACCGATCCTGAGGCCAATACGCCCAATCACGAGGTGCCGGAGTACGTCACTCTTCTTGCCCCGCCCAAGTCCGGCTTGCCCTTCGATTTCGATCAGGTGCGCGTGTTTACCTGGAGCCTCAAGCGTCATCGCTATGAGACGGCCTTCCGGTTGCATCCTATTCAGGGATTTTTGCCACTGCGCATCAGCAACCAGCCGGTGGCCGGCGGCAGCGCCCCGGGGTTCAGCTTCCAGATCGCCAATGGCTCGAGTCTGACCACCGATCCTGCTACTGGCATCATCCGCCCTGCCTCTTCGCGCACCATCAACTACATGATGGTCGACACCACGGTGAAGCGGATTGGCCCCGACATGGGACCGATTCCCATCACCCGCGATCCGGACGCGCAAGCAAAGGCGGACAAGGCCAAAGCGGGGAAAAAGAAGAGCAAGTAGAAGCATCCAGACGGCCGAGAGTTAGAATGAGTCGAATCTTATTCCGGCTGTTCCTTGTGCCTTTGTCGCAGAAGGTGATGCTGATGGCTGCTTATCGTGCTGTTCTTTCCGTATGCACAGTCTGTATTTGCGTTGCCGGATGCGGCGGTAATTCCACTTCATCCAGTACGCCAATAAGCAATACCTGCACGGGTGTGGTTATCTCGGGCACCATGGAGGATTCGCTTACCTTTCAGCCTGTTGCGCAGGGGGTAGCGGTTCTGGAATCTGGAACTCAAACTTCAAGCTCGGTGTACGACTTTTCCCCAACGAAACAAGTGGCAGCCGATGAGCAGGGAGCCTTCAAGCTGTGCGTGCCGGCCGTTACCAGTCCGTCGGCAATCATCCTGGAAGCGTTGGACGCAGCGGGCAAGGCGTACCCTCCGTATGTAGCTTCCATCACAGGCGCAGCCGACCTGGGAACCATTCCGATGGGGGGCTGTACGGGAACGTGTGGGTTTGAAGGTTCGCAGCAAACAACATTGCCAGCCACAATCACAGGAGTGATTACGAGCGCTCCGATTGCAAAAACGGGGTCGGTGACGCCGATCTACGCGATGTTGGCCCTGGATGGATCGAAAGATTCGAACGGGCATTCGATTCTGTGGGTTCTGGACTTGCCGATCTTCAACTCTTCCCCAACCACCACATTTAGCACTGCGTCGACTGCTTGCGCAGGAACGGCCCCGTTTTGTGCAACCTACTCGTTCTCTGTTCCTTCTCAGAAACCTGTCCGGCCATACAGCGGCGGATACTTGCAGGAAGCTGGGACCCCATCCTATTTGATCTCCGCCGTACCCGACGGCCCCGCATTGTGCAGCCCGGCTTCTGAAATGACGGCTTCACAGCAGGATGGTACGCTTTCCCTGCCTGGAAACCCGGGAGCGCAGATCACGGTTGCGGAGATCGACTTTACGCTGTGCAAATGAGCTGGGCGCCAGTTTCATTTTTGAGACAGGGAAAATAAGAAACACTCAGGCTGCCCGTTTTTATCCCCGCTTGCGCAGAGCCAGCTCTACCACGCGCAGCATCTCCGCCTCGGGGGCCGGTTTCCCGGTCCAGATTTCGAACTGCCGCGCACCCTGCTGCACAAACATCTCGATCCCCGAAATCACCGGGATGCCGCGCTTCTGCGCCAGCTTGAGCAGTGGCGTCTCCAGTGGGTTATAGACCATGTCGAAGACCAGGCCGGCGTTCAACTGGTTCTCTTCAATGGGCAGCGCCTGCTTGGAGCCCTTCATGCCGCAGGGTGTGGAGTTGATCAGCACATCGAAGTGGTGCTTGCCGAGTTGCTCGGACTTCAGCGCCTTGGCTTTGGCCTCCTTGGCCAGCGCCACTGCGGTTTCGTGGGTACGGTTGACCACAAACACTTCAGCGCCTTGAGCTGCAAGTCCAAAAACCGCAGCCCGCGCCGCGCCTCCTGCACCTAGGACGGCAATGCGCGCGCCCTTGAGCGTGAGCCGTTTTTCGAGAGGCCTCACCACACCGGCCACATCGGTATTGAATCCGTAGAGCTTGCCGTCGGCCCCGGTGCGCAGCGTGTTGCAGGCGCCGATGAGGCCGGTCAGCGGGTCCATGTTGGCCAGGTAAGGCAGCACTTCCTGCTTCAGCGGCATGGTCACGGCCACGCCCGCCAGCGGCAGTTCGCGCAGCACGGTTAGCAGGTCGTCCAGCACGCGGACCTTCAGCGGCAGCATCACCGCGTTCACGTTTTCGCGGCGGAAGGCCGTGTTGTGCATCAGCGGCGAAAGCGAGTGAGCGATGGGGTTGCCGGCCACGCCGAAGATGCGCGTCGCCTGGTCCAGCTGCTCCACGCGGTACAGGTCGCGCAGCGTCCGTGCGGTTACCTGGCCCGGCGCGGTCTCCACTCCGTCGCTGGAGGAGGCAAAGGTGAACGTAGCTCCGGCTCGCGGGCCAAGCACGCGGCTCACCAAGCCCTCTTCGCCCATGGCGATGCCCACCACCCGCGCTCCGAGCGACTGGTCTTCGATCAGCCGCAGTACGGCAAGATTGTCGGCCAGCGACCGCGCCGTGGAAACCACCTTCACAAAGTCCGGCTGAAAGGCCTCAATGCGCGCCGCCGCCTTCTCCAAATCCTTGGTGCGCGTGAAGTCGTGAAAGCTGACCAGCAGCGCAGTGCCAGCCGCCCACAGATTGGTGCGGAAATGATCCAGTTGAGTGGGTTTGGCTTGCTCTGCCGACTCCACTTCCAGATCCACAATCTTGCAGCCCGCCTCGGCAGCCTTTTCAAGTACATCAAGCTCTGCCGTCAAGGAACCAGCGAAGTTGCCGCCGTTTTCCTTGCGCCGGCAGGTGGCGATGATCGTCACATCGTAGTGCGAGGCCAGAAAATCTTTCACCTTGGGCAGCGCTGCAGCCGGCTTGGGCAGGGCGTCCAGACGGAACTCCAGAAACTTTGCGTCTTTCAGCGCCGCCTCTGCCCGCTCCAGCATTTCCGCTGCAGAATCGGCCTGAATAGCCACGCAAAGCTTGCCTACACGCAGCCGCGGAGGCGCTGGCATGGGAGCAGAAATCGTCGTGCTGTGTGCGCTTCGAGTCATACCTATCAATTGACGCATCTTAAAGGTGTTCCGGTCAGGATGCAACAGGGGAATTGGGCTGGTGCAACAAAGTTTTTCTGCGCGGGAAAGATTTTGGCGCAGCGAAGGAGCAGAACCGCGGCGAGAATACAAAAACGGCGGCCTTGTCTTGCGCCTCGGCGGCCAGATTTTGCTATTGCGAAGAAAAGGCGCGCTCCGCAGCCGCGCCCTTTCATCGTAGAAGATTTCGATCGAGGATGTTTTCCCGCAATCGGTAATGGCTGTATCCTGCACGCGAGCCGCGTTCAAAGCAGGAATGCGGTGAGGTGTTATTCGTCCCGCAAGGTTTGGGCCGGGTCAATGCGCGCAATGCGTAACGCAGGGGCTGTTGCGGCCAGCAGCGTAACAGCGGCCAGCGTCAACGTCACGCCCACAAGAGTGGGCGCATCGTAGACGCCGACTCCGTAGAGCACGCTGCGCAAGACGCGCAGTGCGCCGATGCAGAGAAGCAGACCCAGGGTGAGGCCCAGCGCCGAAGCGCGCAGTCCTGCGCCAGCAATCTGGGCCATTGCCTGACGCAGGTTTGCGCCCAGGGCGATGCGGATACCGATTTCGCGCGTCCGTTCAGCTACCAGATTGGCGACCAGCGCGAAGATGCCCACGGAGCTCAACAGCAGAGCCAGGCCGGCCATGGCACTCAAGAGAGCCACCTCGACGCGCTGCCTGGTCAGGGTTTCAGCGCGCAGGTCGTTCATGCTGTAGAAGCCGGAGAAGGGCAGGCTGGGATCGGCTGAGGCCAGTGCACGTTGCATCTGCGCGGTCAGTCCCTCGATCGGAGCGCCGGTGCGCACAATCCAACTGGGCTGGAACCAGATATGCACCAGAGCCAGCAGTTTGGCGTTCACCTGTGTGGCGGGGACGTATATGGTTTCTTCGCCGCGGAGAGGCGAGGCGTCGTCGAAGCAGGGCGAAAGCTGCACATCGGCGACAACGCCTACGATCACCTCATTCTTGTTCAGCGTCCGGCCTACGGGATTGACGCCGTGAAAGAACTTTTTGGCAAAGCTCTGGTTGACGATCACCACCGGCTGCGTATTGGGGCCATCCGAGGCGGCAAAACCGCGGCCAGCCAGGAGCGGAATGCGCAGGGTGTCGAAGTAGCTAGGGGAGACGTAGACTACATCTGTTCCGCCGCGCTGGCCGGCCTCGCGGCCATCGTGAACCATCACCTCGTCATTCAAGGGGCGTTCATAGGGCAGCGTTAGTCCTACCGCGGCGTTTTTGACGCCGGGAATCTGCTGCATGGCGGCGGTCGTTGAATCCAGCAGCTTGCGGAAGGCTGCCGGGTCGCGATAGCGCACATCGTCGAGCGATGCCTTGGCGGTCATCACGCTATTAGGCTCAAAGCCCGGCGGCAGGGTTTCAAGATGAATGAGGGTGCGGATGAGCAGGCCGGAAGCGGCGAGCAAAACCACGGTAAGCGCCACTTCGCCAGCGATCAGCGCCTGGCGCAAACCGAGACGGCTGCCGCCGGAGACGGTGCGATTTCCACTGGAAATAGCCGAGCGCAGCTCCAGCTTGCGCAGGGCGAGCGCGGGCAACATGCCGAAGAGCACACTGGTCGAGAGCGCGACCGCCAGCGTGAAGAGCAGGACGCGGGTATCCAACGGCACGCTGGCCACGGGCAGAAAGTCTTCTGGCAAAAGGGAAAGCAACCCGCGCAGCGCAACATAGCCGACCGCGATGCCCGCAGCACCTCCCAGGCAGGCCAGCAGCAGATTTTCAACCCAAAGTTGCTTTTGAACCTGCCAACGTGATGCGCCGAGAGCCAGCCGGGTAGCCATCTCTGGAGTGCGACGAGCCACACGCACCAGCGTCAGTCCGGCCAGATTGGCGCAGGCAATCAGCAGAATGAAGCCTGCGGCCAACATCAGCGTCAACGCTTTGGGGCGCAACTCCGCCGCCTGTCCCTTTTGCAGCGGCACGGAGTAAAAGGAAACCCGCGTGCCGGAGTTCTCCTTTTGGTAGTCGTTCGCGGCAGATGATGCCCAGGCGCGATTGACTTCGGCGTCTGCCTGTTGCCAGGTTGCCCCCTCGCGCAGCCGCGTGATTACCGAATAATTGTGCCCCTCGCCCTCGCCCTCGTTGCTGGGCTGAAGCGGTGTGTACAGATCGGCATTCAAAGGCGTGGTCGCTCCCTGGGGCAGAATGCCGACAACCGTGAAGGGCTCGCCCTTGAGCAGAATGCTTTGCCCGATCAGATTGCGGTCGCTGCCAAAGGTGGTGCACCACAATCCATAACTCAAGATGGCGGCCTTCGGGCCATGCGAGCGGTCCTCGTCCGCGGTGAAGTTGCGTCCGACGGCGGGATGAATCGAGAGCACGTCCAGGTAGTGCTCGGAGATGCGCCCTGCGTGCAGGTACTGGACCCTCTGTCCAGCTTGGAGATTCACGCCGGAGAGTCCCCAGCCGGAGACGGCGGAGAGCAGCGAAGGCGCGTTGTCGCGCAGCAGCGCCCACTGCTTGCCGTCCAAAATACTGCGCTCGTCGTAGGGCTCTGGCCCGGTGACGCGAGAATAGATGGTGCCCATGCGCTCTGGATGCGCATAAGGGAGGTCCTTGAGCATCAGCGCGTTGACGATGGAGAATATTGCCGTATTGGCGCCAATGGCCAGTGCCAGCGTAAAGATCACCGTGGCGGAAAAACCTGGATTACGGAACAACTGGCGTACTGAAAATCTTAGATTCTGCGCAAAAACGCCCATCGAAAACTCCTCCCGTTCAACATCGAGTAAACCTCCGCTGCCGTGTTCTTACGCGCCGTCGAGGGGTTTGTTCCTGAAGAAACAGAATCGCGGCTTGCAAGATGCGCTGGTGGAATGACTTAGTTGCTTAAGCAGCAATTCGCGAGCCAAAATGGAAGATTTACCAACCCTTATATATTGTTACAGTTAAGTCAGTTGCGGGAAGCTCGGGCCGGCGATACAGTGGCCGTTTGCGCAATGCAGTGTGCGGGAATGGACAGTGGAGAAGCTGCAAATGGAGGATACGCTTACGGAACCCCGCCCGGCTGTGGCACCCTAGAGTTTGAAGGAGTTTGCCGATTATGTCCGTTGAAAGCCCTGCCGTCGCTGCTGTTACTGAAGATCTTCACGCCTGGGAAGCAGGCGGAGCTGCCTCTGCCGAGGCGTTGACCGCCTGGGTCAGTGCCCGTCTGGCTGCATACGAGGCCGCTCTGGCCGCGTTGCTGGCGGTTCAGGAGTCGCGTACGCCGCAGAATACCTTGAGCCTTTACGACGTGGCCCTGGAGCAGCTCAACCTGGCCGGAGCGCAGGCGGGCATTCTCAACTCCGTGGCCGCCGACAGCGCGGTGCGCGACCGTGCTCAGCAGGAATCGCAGCGGGTATCGATGGCGGGCAGTGCGTTGAGCCTGAATCGCCCGGTCTACGAAGC
>Ga0224531_1001021_pt1 | contig 13010 bp, 15 predicted proteins | sample CBST100metaG_FD_179876 | JGI IMG/M metagenome (GOLD analysis project Ga0224531, IMG submission 179876) | Peat soil microbial communities from Stordalen Mire, Sweden - C.B.S.T100 | ecosystem: Environmental > Terrestrial > Soil > Wetlands > Peat | place: Sweden: Norrbotten County, Stordalen Mire... | reverse complement strand
CGCAGCCGCCACCCACAAGCGCGTTCTGCTGGACTTTGGCGGCAACTGGTGCGGCGACTGTCAGGTGCTGGACATCTACTTTCACGATCCCAAGAACCGCCCGCTGCTGGAGGCCAACTTTGTGCTGGTCCACGTGAACGTCGGCCACATGGACGCCAACCTGGATATCGCTGAGCAGTATGGAGTTCCGGTGAACAAAGGCGTGCCCGCGCTGGCCGTTCTGAGCGAGCGGGGCAATTTGCTTTATAGCCAGAAGGAGGGCCAGTTCGAGGCCATGCGCAGCATGCAGTCCGCGTCGGTGACCGAGTTCCTGGGGCAATGGAAACCGGCGCCGGGCCCTTGCTCTGTGGTCAAGGTGAACTGCTAGAGGCAGGGCAAACGCATTTCAGAATATGAGAAGGTTTTGTTCTGAAAGGGCATAGCTTCAGCCGTGCCCTTTCAAAGCTATTGTTGTCTCCATTCCAATTCCAAATGCGATCGCCCTGGTCTGACGGAAGGAAAAAGGTGGGCACGTCCACAAGTATCATCAATGAGAACACCCTCGCGCACACGGTCTAGTACACAACACGTCAAAGCCAAACAAAGTCTGTAGGGCCGCCGAGGATGGAACCTTGAGGGGAGATTCTATTGCATCAAAATGCGGGCAGTTCTCGACAGCCCGGCGGACGCACGCTGGAACGGAAAACTCTACGCTTTCCTGACCTAATGTGGTTCCTGTCGCTGCTGACTTGCACGCTCGCGGTGGCGCTGGCGTTCGTCTACCTCGATGTGCCGATAGCCCATAGCGTCTATGGGCTTGTTGGGTCAACTCAAAGCCTGGGGAAGGGATTTGCAAGTGCCATTCTCCTCAGTATCGAAGCGGCTGCTACGCTGACTCTGGTCTGCATTCGGATAACGCGCGGACATTTGTCGCGTTTTGGTGAGGCGACCGCGCTCGCGTGCCTGACCTCCATCTGCGCTTACGCAATCAACGACAGCACTCTGAAACTCTTTTTCGGCGTTCCGAATCCTGCGGCCGTGTTGAACGGATCCCGACATGCATTCGACCTTCTGACCGGCTCTTCGAGCAGCAGCTTTCCCTCGGGCCACATGATCCTCGCCGGCGCTTTCGCAGGTGTTTTCATGCGACTCTTTCGAACCAGTATCTTGCCGTTATCCGCACTGCTGCTCATTGCGGCGGTGCTGCTGATCGCCGGTGACTGGCATTTCGTCAGCGATGTAATCGCCGGAACTTTTCTCGGCGTCTCGGCCGGTCTGCTGGCCGGCGAGGTCTGGCTCGCCCATTCAAAATAAGAGGTCATGCTGCTGGCTGTCCTACAGGCTTCGCTCGGCACTTTTTAGGCAAAGCCGCTCTGACATAGGAATGCCGCAAAAAACGAAGGGGCTGGAAGGTGTGGGTCGAAACCCATGCCTTCCAGCCCCCGATAACTTTTGCGCTCCGCTCAGTTCAGCGGCGCCAGATGTTTGGTGTGCTGGTAGGTATACGTAATGCGGTGGGCGACGGTGATGGTGGAAAGCACAGCCAGAATCCACAGCGCCGGAGCCATCGCGCCCCAGTGGTTGAACAAAGCGCCGATGATGATGAGCACAATGCGTTCGGGCCGCTCCATGAAGCCCACCTTGCACTTGTCGATGAGGGCCTCGGCGCGGGCGCGCGTGTAGCTGACCATCAGCGAAGTGACCATGACGAAGGCCACCAGAACCGTATACCGGAACCGATTGATGCGGCCGTAGTAGACCAGCAATCCGAAGAACAGAACCACGTCGGAGTAGCGATCGATGACCGAGTCAAAAAACGAGCCAAAGACCGTTACCTGGTTAGTGCGGCGCGCCACGCGGCCGTCCACCATGTCGAACAGCCCTGCGCCGAAGATCACCAGGCCGGCATAGAAGAACATGCGGTCGGCGTTGGTGGCGTCGGCGTGGCCAAACAGGAATGCGGCCACGATGTTGATGACCAGGCCGATAAAGGTAAGCACGTTGGGTGAGATGCGGGTAAGCGCCAGACCGTGCACGATGTGATTGAGTAGCCAGCCGCAGGCGCGGCCGAATGCGCTCGTCCAGGTCATTTGTATCTTCCTTGTTACTTTTCTTGTTACTTTTTGCCGTTGTTGGCTGCGGCGCGATCGCTCTCGTCGGCCTCAGCGGCTTCATCGTGGATGGTGGTGAGCTTCAGGATTTCAAGCTCGCGCTTTCCGTTGGGGGTGACGATGGTGGCGAGGTCGCCGACGCGTTTGCCCACCAAGCCGCGCCCGATGGGTGACGTGGTGGAGATCAGGCCCTTGGTCACGTCCGACTCTTCACTGGTCACCAGGCGATAGACGATTTCCTCATCCTTGGTGGTGTCGAAAACCACAATCGTGGACCCGAAGCCAACCCTGTCCCTGGGAATGTTGGTCAGATTGACCAGGGAAAGCTCCGCCATGCGCCGCTTGAGCTGGCCCAGCCGCGCGTCCACAAACGTCTGGCGCTGCTTGGCGCTGTGATACTCAGCGTTCTCCGAGAGATCGCCCAATGCCACGGCCTTCTTGATTTCAGCAGGGAGCTCGTGGTTGAGTTCATGCTCAAGAATTTCAATTTCTGCGAGAAGTTGCTTCTTAATATGCTCGGGCATCCACTATCCATTGCGGGGAGCAACGTTTCTCCAGCCGCGGAAGATGAAAGAACTTGACTTCCAATTATACGCGGGGGGACGGAAAGACAGCTTCTAGCTGCTAGCTTCCAGCCGCTAGCCCTATCTTCCAAATGCCCCTACCAGCTCGGCACGGCTTCGGTTTTGCGATGAGCAACTTTTGACTATTCAACAAATTACGATCTCCGAACCCAAGCTGAGAGCTAGCAGCTAGAGGCTAGAAGCTGCTTTATCGTCCATAAACGACTGCAGAATCAGCGTGGCGGCCACCTGATCTACCACCTGCCGGTGCTCCTGACGGGCGTGCCCGGCCTCGTAGAGAATCTGGTGGGCCTGGTGCGAGGTCAGCCGCTCGTCCCACAGGTGGATGGGCAGGCCGGTCAGCTCTCCCAGCTCGGCGGCAAAGGCTTGAGTCTTGACGGCTTGCGGGCTCAGCTCGCCCGACATGTGCAGCGGGTTGCCCACAACGATGCCCACCACGGCGAACCGGCGCGCCAGCCGGGCCAGCGAGCGCAGGTCTTCGCGGCGGTTGTGACGCCGTTCCAGGGTCAACACCGGCTGCGCCGTCAGGCCCAGTTCGTCGGATACAGCCACCCCAATGCGGCGATTGCCGACGTCGAGGGCGAGATAACGCGGAGAATTTTCCAGTTTTCTGCTCCAGAGTTCCAGCTTAACGCGCGCCGACGCGGAAGAAATGCCCCATCTTGGCCTGGCAAGCCCGATACAATCGTAAAAGAAGAGAGTCTTGAGCAGGTTTTGAACGTCTGTTACTACATGAAGGGCCAATTTCAAACTGAATGGTAAGCCGCAAAAGGAAGAGTAGAAGAAAGAACAGTTCTGGCGCGGCGGGAGTCTTGCTGGCAGCTTTTTTGGTGGTGTCTTTGACCGCCGGGGCGGCGGCGTGGCTGTTGTTGATGCCATTCGGGCCGAGCGAAGAAACGTTCGTCGAGTTGGCGCCTGGATCTTCGACGCTGCACATCGGACGGCAACTGGAAGCGGCAGGCATTGTGCGCAGCCAGTATGGCTACGATTTGATGCGTTGGTGGAAGCGGGGAACGCTCCGCGCCGGCGAGTACCGGTTCGATCACCCAGCTACACTGGCCGAGGTCTATGCGCGGATTGCGCGCGGCGATGTGTATACCAAGGCTGTCGTCGTTCCCGAGGGCGCAAGCATCTTTGAGATCGCCGCCCGCGTGGAGCAGGCCGGCTTGGGTACGCGGCAGCAGTTTTTGGATGCAGCGGTAAGCGAAACCGAGCTGGTCAACGACCTGGACCCTGGGGCAAAGAGCCTGGAAGGCTACTTGTTCCCCGACACGTATCACTTTCCGCGTACGGCGAAACCGGCACAGATTGCCGCCGCCATGGTGCGGCGCTTCCGGGTAGCGGCCGGACAACTGGGCTTGATGGAGAATGCACACGCAGTGGTGACAATGGCTTCATTGGTAGAGCGGGAAACGGCGATCGATGCGGAGCGGCCCCTGGTGGCCAGCGTCCTTACGAACCGTCTGGCGAAAAACATGCCGTTAGCGACCGATCCCGCCGTGATCTACGGGCTGGAACTCGAAGGCCAGTGGCGTGGCGCAATCTACCAGAGCGACCTGGCCCGCAATACGCCCTACAACACCTACATCCACCTCGGCTTACCTCCGGGACCGGTCGCCAATCCGGGCATTCGCTCCCTGCGCGCGGCCATGAATCCGACGCACACCGATTACCTGTATTTCGTAGCAGCCGGAGCCAATGCCCAGGGTCGGTCGCTGTTTGCCGCCACGCTGGATGAACACAAGAAGAACGTGGCTGGATATCGCCACGCCATGAAAAAAGCAGGTGGCCGTTGAACGCTTCTTTTCGCCGCGCTGCCGCCGGAGCCTTGGCGCTTCCGTTGCTGCTGCTCTCAGGCTGTATGTTTACCACCCGCAAGCTGCCGGTGCCGAAGATGCCCGCAATGGTGCAAACGGTCACGGCCGAGGACTTGGTGGCTCAGTTGAACCGGCACTGGGCCGAGTTGGAAAGCCTGAACGCCACCGTCGATATCCAGGCCAGCGTCATGAAGCCCAAAGATGGCGTGGCCAAGGACTACACCAGCTTCCGCGGCATCATCCTGATGCGCAAGCCAGAGATGCTACGCGTCTATGGCCGGGTTCCGGTCATCGGCACGCGCATGTTCGACATGGTCAGCGACGGCAAAAACTTCACCCTTTACATCCCCTCCAAGAACAAGGCCGTGAAGGGCGCCAACCTGTTGAAGAAAAAGTCGCTTAGTCAGGCAGAGAATCTGCGGCCGGGCTTCTTTTTCGACGCCATGGTGGTGCGCGGCGTGGAGCCGGACGAATTCTATGCGGTGGCAGCGGATACCGACACGACCGAGGACGCCTCCAAGAAACACCTGCTCATCAACCCGGAATACATCCTGAACGTGATGCGCCGCAAGCCCGGCAGCCAGCAGCTGTATCTGGTGCGCGTCGTCCATTTCCACCGCGACGACATGATGCCCTATCAGCAGGATTTGTACGACAGCGAAGGCAACTTGGAAACACAGGTCTTCTACGCCAACTACGCCGATTACGGCCCCATCCGGTACCCCTCCACGATCACCATCAAGCGCCCGCTGGAGGATTACATGGTAGTGATGACGGTGGAGAAGGTGGTCAGAAACATGACCCTGACCGACGACCAATTCCAGGTGAAGATCCCCGAAGGAACCACGACACAGACGCTGGAGTAGCAGGGCGGGCAGCAGTGTTCAGGCAATCAGGTGGAGCGCTTCCGCTCCACCAATCACGGCATCCGTAATCAGATGGCGGTCAAAGGTAGCCAGCTTTCCACGGTGAGCGGCGGCCAGGGCCAACAGGTACGTGTCGGTCACCTGCCCGGAATCCAACAGGCGTGCGCTGTCAATGCGTTGACTATCCAGAAGGGTAATGTCGTCCGGCCAAAATTCATGGCCGGGGAGAGCGCGCAAGCCCGCAAACAACTCCACAACCGCCGCCGGAGTCCCCGGTGAATTGGGGTATCGCGCCGACCCTACGATGCGGAGAACGCCGTTCTCGGTCAACGGGCAAGTAGCCCAGGCCTGTTTTCCGCTTGCGGCGAACCACTCATGCGCCCGGTCGTGCTGCACGTGGGCCGGATCGATCAGGGCGATCAAAACATTCACATCCAGCAGATAACGGGTCACGGCAGCTCTTCCTGGAGTTGATGGACCAGTTCCGAGGTCACCCGCTGGGCGTTGGAATGCACCGGAAGCAGCGGCACGCCGTTGCGCGTGGCGCTGCCGGAGGGAACAGGGCGCAACGCACGCCGGGAAAGAATGGAGATCACCTCACCCACGCTCTTCCCCTCGGTTGCAGCCATTTCCCTGGCGGCAGCCAGCACGTCATCGTCGATGGCAAGAGTCGTGCGCATGGTCCCCTCCGGTAAAATCATCACGCATCAAACATCATACATCAAATCCAGCAAGACCAGCCTGTGCTGCCGGGGTGTCCCACCCTAACCGCGTTTTTGCGGTTAGGGTGGACTGGCACAACACTGCCTTCCTGTTTCTGTTCTCTGGTTCCTACTTCGACTCCGCCGCCCGCCAGCGCAAGATGGGCTTCCGCGCCGCCTGCACTTCGTCCAGCCTTGCGACGCGCGTGGAGTAGGGAGCGCCCTTGACCAGCTCCGGCGTCTCATCCACTTCCTTGGCAATGGCGCGCAGGGCATCAATCAGCAGGTCCAGCTCTTCCTTCGGCTCGCTCTCGGTCGGCTCAATCATCATGGCCCCGTGGACGATCATCGGGAAGCTGACCGTGTAGGGGTGGAAGCCGTAGTCGATGAGCCGCTTGGCGATGTCGCCGGTCTTGACGCCCTTGGCCGCCTGCCGCTTGTCGCTGAAGACCACCTCGTGCATGGAGGCCGTCTGGTAGGGCAGCTCGTACACGTCGGCGAGTTTAGCGCGGATGTAGTTGGCGTTGAGCACCGCGTCTTCCGTGGTCTGGCGCAAGCCGTCCGGGCCGTTGGCCAGGATGTAGGCCAGCGCGCGAATGAACATGCCGACGTTGCCGAAGAACGCGCGCACCCGGCCCACCGATTGCGGCCGTTCGTAATCCCAATGCTTCGCACCGTTCTCGTCTTGAGAGAGAACGGGGGTCGGCAAAAACGGCTCAAGAAACGCCTTGCAGGCCACCGGCCCGGAGCCGGGACCGCCGCCGCCATGCGGAGTCGAGAAGGTCTTGTGCAGGTTCAGGTGCAGCACGTCCACGCCGAAGTCGCCGGGGCGCGTTTTGCCCACCAGCGCATTCATGTTGGCGCCGTCCATGTAGAGCAGAGCGCCTTTGGCGTGCAGAATCTTGGCAATCTCGCCGATCTGGCTCTCAAAAACCCCGATAGTCGAAGGGTTAGTGAGCATCAGGGCGGCGGTATCTTCATCCACCTGCCGGCGCAGGGCGTCGAGGTCGATGCCGCCCTCGGCGTTCGACTTCAGAGTCTCCACCGTATAGCCACAGATGGCCGCCGAAGCCGGATTGGTGCCGTGCGCGGAGTCGGGAATCAGCACTTTTTTGCGCGGATTACCCTGCGATTCATGCCAGCCGCGAATCAGCAGAATTCCGGTGAATTCGCCGTGCGCGCCAGCCGCCGGTTGCAGCGTAATGGCGTCCATGCCGGTAATTTCAATCAAGGCCCGCTGCAACAGGTCGATGACTTCCAGCGAACCCTGCGCCAGCGAGTCGGGCCGGTAAGGATGCGCCTCGGCCAGTCCCTCGGTGCGGGCCACGAGTTCGTTCACGCGCGGGTTGTACTTCATGGTGCAGGAGCCGAGCGGATACATGCCCAGGTCGATGGCGTAGTTCCATGTGGAAAGCCGCGTGAAGTGGCGAATGATCTCGATCTCGCTCAACTCCGGGAGCTCCGCTCCTTTATCGCGCCATGCGGCGCCAAGCAGGGCTGCCGCATCAACCGCGGGCACGTCCAGTGCGGGCAGCATGTAAGCGCTCTTGCCGGGCGAGGAAATCTCAAACAGCAGAGCCTCGTTCTGCGTGGGGTGGGGACGGACTTTTTTGATGGAGGAGCTGATTGCGGGGACGTTTGCGTTGGTCGTCATTATGCCTCCACCGGCGCGGCAGCCACAACCTTGGCTGCGCTGTCGATTTGTTCCTTGGTCACCATCTCGGTGGCGCACCACAGCGTGGCGTTGCCCAGTTCGGGGTACCACCGGCTCAGCGCGATGCCGCCGACAATCTTCTCGTCCAGCAGCCGCTGGCTCAGGGCCGCTGGGGCTTCCTCGGTCTGCAACACAAACTCATGGAAGTGGGGCGCGCCGGTAAACAGCAGCTTCGCTCCGTTCTGGTTTGAAAGTTTCTTGGCGGCGTAATCGGCCTTGGCCAGATTATGCTCAGCCAGTTCGCGGATGCCCTCCTTGCCGTAAACGGACAGGAAGATCGTCGCCATCAGCGCGACCAATGCCTGATTGGTGCAGATGTTGGAGGTGGCCTTCTCGCGCCGGATATGCTGCTCGCGGGTAGCCAGCGTCAACACGAAGCCGCGGTTGCCGTTGCTATCCACGGTCTGGCCGACGAGCCTGCCGGGCATCTGCCGGACATACTCCTCTTTGCAGGCCAGCACGCCGCAGAAAGGCCCGCCGTAGCTCAGCGCCACGCCGAACGACTGCGCTTCCATGCTGACAATATCCGCCTCAACCGGAGGCCGAACCACGCCCAGCGAAACCGCTTCGGCAATGGAGACGATCAGCAGCGCGCCCTTGGCGTGAGTAATGGCCGCGATGGCCGGAATGTCTTCAATCACGCCAAAGAAGTTGGGGCTTTGCACCAAAACTGCTGCAGTTTCATCTGTGATGGCTGCGTCAAGAGCCGCCAGATCCACGCGGCCCGTCGCGCGGTCGTAGCCAACCGCCGAAATGGGCAGTCCTTGATGCTTGGAGTAGGTGGCCATCACTTCCCGGTACTCGGGATGCACGGTCGAGGCGACCACGGTCTTTTCGCGGCGGGTGATGCGCATGGCCATGCGGACAGCCTCAGCCGCGCCGGTTGACCCGTCGTACATGCTGGCGTTGGCCACGTCCATGCCGGTCAGCTCGGCAATCATGGTCTGGAACTCGAAGATGGCTTGCAGCGTTCCTTGCGAAATCTCCGCCTGATAGGGCGTGTAGCTGGTCAGGAACTCGCCCCGCTGAATCAGCGAATCGATAATGACTGGCCGGTAGTGGCGGTACGCGCCCGCGCCCAGAAAGCTGGCGTAGTCGGTGGCGTTTTTGGCTCCGGCGGCCTTGAAGTAGTCGATGATTTCGCTTTCGGCGTGAGCACGGGGCACAGCCAGATCGCGGTCGAGACGATACTCGGCGGGAATCATGGCAAAGAGTTCGTCAATGGCAGAAGCGCCAATTTCGGCAAGCATCTGCTGGCGTTCGGCGGGCGATTTGGGAAGATAGCGCATTTTCAGCTTCTAGCCTCTAGCTCCTAGCTTTTAGCTAAAAGCAGGTAAGGCAGGCTGGGGAGCAGCCCGCCGGGAGAGAGTGTATGCAGGGGTGAGTCGATGCGGCCTCTAGCCCCTGGAAAGTGGCTAGTAGCTGAAGGCTAGTAGCTAGAAGCTGCTTTTAGCTTCCCGTTTCTTCGGAGATGAAGGCCTCGTAAGCCGCGGCATCCAGCAGGCCATCCGCCTCGGACGGGTCCAACAGCTTGACCTTGATGATCCAGGTGTCGTGGGGCGCTTCGTTGATCTTGTCGGGCGAGGACACCAGCTCTTCGTTGGTGGCCGTCACCGTGCCGGTCACGGGCGAATAGAGATCGCTAACGGCCTTGACGCTCTCCACGGAGCCGAACGTAGCGTTGGCGGTAACCGCGTCGCCGATCTTGGGCACGTCGACATAGACGATGTCGCCCAGTGAGGCCTGTGCATAATCGGTGATGCCGATGGTGCCGATGGCGCCCTCGATCGCAATCCATTCGTGTTCGCGGGTGTAGCGGTAGTTCGTGGGGTAGCCCATGGGGTTCCTCTCCTTGAAGTTGTAGTGTACGGCGCGGGGCAGGGTTGAGAAAACCCCAGGAAGCGCCAATCATGCTCTGAAGTTCCAGCTCCCAAGCCGCTCCTCGGTTAGCGCACGCGTCTTGACTCCCACAGGACCTCCTTGTAGGCTACAAAATATGCCGATGAGCCTCCAGAGCATGATTTGTTGTACGCCTTGTTGCCGCGTTTGTACGCAGGCACGGTGTCCTCTGGCAGGTAGAGGCTAGGCTACAACCTAGTTTCAGCTAAAGAAGTTCGTTAGCCCACCGCCAGATGTTGCTCTGGCTGGTGGGTTTTCTTATATAGAGCCCGCAACGCACAGGCAGATCCGGCGACACCTCCTTCCTCCCAAGACAACTCACTTTCCCGGAAGCCCCCCTTCCGGCCCGACACCTCAGCTCCCCCCTGAGGCCGCTGTTGCAACAAGGAGATCGCTTCAATGAACCTGATTGTGAAAAGAATTCTGCCAGTGGCTTTTGCGTTTATCTTCCTCGCACATTCGTCGTTCGCGACCGACGGCTACTTCCTCACCGGATACGGCACCAAAGCGCAGGGACAGGGCGGCGCCGGCGTGGCCAAGCCCGGAGACAGCCTTGCCGGAGCCACCAACCCTGCCGGACTGACCCTGGTGGGTGATCGCTTCGACATTGGCCTGACGCTGTTTCGCCCCGTCCGCTACGGAACCATTACCGGCAATCAGTTGCCCGTGGGATACCCCGATGTGAACGGCACCTACGACGGCAACCGGGTGAAGAATTTCGCGCTGCCCGAGTTGGGTTACAGCCACCAGGCGCGGCCCAACCTCGCCTGGGGCGTGGCCATCTATGGTAACGGCGGCCTGAACACCTCCTATACCAAGCCGATTCTGCTGCTGGGCACCACGCGCGGCGGCGTCAACATCGAGCAGATCTTTATTTCTCCCACTCTGGCCTACAAGGCGGGCAAGCACAACTCCTTCGGCATTGCCGCCAACATCGACATTCAGCGCTTTGCCGCCGAGGGCTTGCAGAACTTCGCCAACTCCACCTACTCCATCGATCCATCGCACGTAACCAACACCGGCCACTCCTACGGGGTCGGCGGCGGCGTGCGCGTGGGCTGGCTGAGTGAACTGACCCACTACCTGAACGTGGGCGCAACCTACCAGAGCCGCACCTACGTCAGCAAATTCAACCGCTACAAAGGCCTGTTTGCCGAGCAGGGCGGATTCGACGTCCCGGCCAACTTTGCCGGCGGCGTAGCCCTCAAACTAGGCCCCAAGACCACGCTGCTCTACGACGAGGAGCGCATTCTGCTGGGGCAGATCAAGTCGAACGCCAACTCCGACGCCAACCAGGCGCAGCTTGGCTCCAACAACGGCCCCGGCTTCGGCTGGCACGACATCAACGTGATCAAGACCGGCCTGGCTTACGACGTGAACCCGTCGCTGACCCTGCGCGCGGGTTACAACCACTCCGGCCTGCCCATCGACAGCTCACAAACTTTCTTCAACCTACTGGCCCCGGCCGTGACCAAAGACCACCTGCATGTGGGTGCTACCGTAGCATTGAAGGGCGGTAAGGAGATCAACTTTGCCTACATCCACGCCTTCGACAACACCCTGAACGGCGTCAATTCCATCGCCCCGGCCAACGGCGGCGGCAACGCCAACCTGCGCATGTATCAGAATTCGTTTCAGGTGGGTTTTGGCTGGAAGAAGGACAAGAAGTAGTGCGGGCCCATTTCCGTTCCGCGGAAACACGAGGTGAACGCGCATGACCGCTTGGCTTACAGGCACGCTGCCCTGGTATGTAGCCGGTCCGCTGCTGGGGCTTTTCGTACCGGCTCTGCTGATCGTCGGCAACAAGCAGTTCGGCGTCTCCAGCAATCTGCGCCATCTGTGCGCCATCGTCGCTCCGGGCAAGGTGGACTTTTTCCACTACGACTGGCGCAAGGTCGGGCTCTGGAACTTGCTGTTTCTGGCCGGTATTGCGATTGGCGGTTTTCTGGCCTACCAGGGCGGCGCGGTGCATCAGGTGGCGATTTCGCCGGCGACTCAGGCAGCTCTCGGCAAGCTGGGGATTCACGACTTCTCTGGCGCGGCCCCGCATGAAATCTTCAGTTGGCCTGCGCTGCTCACGCTGCGCGGTTTTGTGTCGATTGTCGTGGGCGGGTTTCTGGTGGGCTTTGGCTCGTCCTACGGCGGAGGCTGCACCTCGGGCCACGCCATCAGCGGCTTGGCCAACTTCCAGCTTCCGTCCCTGATTGCAGTCATCGGCTTCTTTGCCGGAGGACTCGCCACCACTTGGTTCATCCTGCCGTTCTTACTGGGGGCACAATGACACCGACACACGTTCTGGAAACCGAGGACGCGATTGTGGAACGCTCCCTCCGGCAAAGCAACCGGCCGATTTTTCTGGCCGTTTACCTGCTGTTGGGCATAGCCTTCGGCTACGTGCTGACCCGCTCCGAGGCGGTTTCCTGGTTCCGCATTCAGGAGATGTTCCGCTTCCAGTCCTTCCGCATGTACGGCATCATCGGCTCGGCCGTGGTCACGGCGGCGGTGACACTAGCGCTGCTCAAGCGGTCCGGGCTGAAGTCCGTCGCGGGCGAAAGCATCTCCGTTCCCGACAAGAAGCTGGGCCGCGGCTTCCGCTACATTCTCGGCGGAATCCTCTTCGGCTTCGGCTGGGCCTTGACCGGCGCATGTCCCGCGCCCCTGTTCTCGCTGGTCGGCAGCGGCGCACCGGTCATGATCGTCGCCGTGGTCAGCGCCATCGCCGGCGCCTGGGTCTACGGCTGGCTCCGTCCGATACTCCCGCACTACTGAATAGGGGTTAGGGATCAGGGGTTAGGGATTAGAAAAACCCACCTATCCCGGCCCCTTTTTCCATACCGCCCAAAACTGGGTGCCCCACCCTAACCGCGTTTCTGTTTTTGCGGTTAGGGTGGGCTGGCATGATGCCCGTGTTACCGGGTCAGAACATCGGGAAAAAGCCGACGGAGAATTGGCAGCTTTTCTTATACCGCAGAAAAGCCGGGATAAGGCTCCAGCGGAACCAGCACCACCACTTCCAGCATACCGGCCTGAAAGATGGGCAGGCTGCCCAGCGCGGCGCGCGCTTCCGCCTCACTGGCTGCTTCCCACAGAATGCTTGCGCCGGGAATGTCGCCCCGCTTCCATATCTGGCGAAGGATGCCCGAGGCGTAGAGTTCCTTCACGCGCAGGGTTTCGCGGGCCATCAGCTCCGGGGTAAAGGCTTCCGGCGGAAAAGCGTCGGTGCGGCGGCGAGAGATCGATATAAATTGCATGGAAGAAATTGTAAATACAGTGATCAATTGTCAGTGATCAGTTTTCGGCGACAGCCGTTCTGACCACTGACCACTATTTCTGGAAAAA
>Ga0224531_1001020_pt1 | contig 13013 bp, 9 predicted proteins | sample CBST100metaG_FD_179876 | JGI IMG/M metagenome (GOLD analysis project Ga0224531, IMG submission 179876) | Peat soil microbial communities from Stordalen Mire, Sweden - C.B.S.T100 | ecosystem: Environmental > Terrestrial > Soil > Wetlands > Peat | place: Sweden: Norrbotten County, Stordalen Mire... | reverse complement strand
GGAGTACGGCTCTGAACGTCTTCAAGCGATTACGCGCGGATCTCAAGTGGACTGCTCGCGGCGACCGCGCCTTGCCCCGCATACACGATCTGAGGCATACGTTCATCTGCCGGCGCATCCTGCGCTGGTACCAGCAGGGCGCCGATGTGGATAACAGGATGCCCGCCTTATCGACTTACGTCGGGCACGCCTGCGTGTCCTGCACTTATTGGTACTTGACGGGCATCCCCGAACTGATGGCTGTTGCAGCAAAGAACTTCGAGCAATTCGCAGATAAGTCTCGAAAGGAGCGCCATGCCTAAGGAAGCTCTGCACAGGTCGTCGTTTTTTGTAGGCGATGAAGTGTTGAAACCATTGCGGCAGAGCAGCCGAGGCAAATGCCCCGGAACATGTGATTTTTCCAGATGATTTTGCATCTCCAGAGGCCGATTTGCGGCCTCCGAAGACACTACGCCCCCAGCATGACCAGCCGCTTGCGGTGTTGGTAGAGATTGACCAGCGCAAAGGCTGCCAGCAGCCACTCGTGATTCTTCTTCAGGCCGCGATAACGCACTTTGGTAAATCCGAAGATGCGCTTCAGGATGCGGAAGGGCCACTCCACCTTGGAACGCACCCTGGCCTTGGTGCGGTTCTTGCGCCGTTCCACTTCATCGACGCCGTCCTTGTACTTTGCACGCCGCGAAGTCATGTCCTGGGCTTCGGGAGCAGCGGCGTGGATGGCCTCTGTTTGCCCCTGATAGCCGGCGTCGCCCCACACCTTCTTCTCCGCGCCATGCAGTAAGTCGGGTAACATGTGCACGTCCGACACCGAGGCGGCTGAGGTGCATACCGAGTGCACGATGCCTTCCTTGCTATCGACGCCGATGTGCGCCTTGGCGCCGAAAAACCACTGGTTCCCTTTCCGGGTCTGATGCATCTCCGGATCGCGCTCTTTCTGCTTGTTCTTGGTCGATGACGGGGCCGCGATGATCGTGGCATCGACGATGGTGCCGGTAGCGATGCGCAGACCTTTGCTCGCCAAGTAATGGTTCACCGTATCCAGAATCCTGCCGCACAGTTCGTGCTCTTCCAGCAGGCGGCGGAAGCGGAGAATCGTGGTCTCATCCGGTGCCGCCGCGCGGCCAAGATCAACACCAGCAAAGCGCCGCAGCACCGGCGACTCGTAGAGAGCGTCCTCGGCGCCGGGATCGGAGAGATTAAACCACTGCTGCAAAAAGTACACCCGCAGCATGATCGTCAACCCCACTGGCTGACGGCCGTTGCCGGCCTTTGGATAGTGAGGTTCAATCAGCGCTTCCAACTCCCGCCAAGGAACCACTGCTTCCATCACTCTCAAAAACTCTTCCCGACGACTCTTGCGCGCATACTTCTCAAAACCCGTCTGCATCGCCAATGTCCTCTGAAAATGCGCCTTCCCCTTCATGCTTCGATTTTATTCAAGCGGGCTGTGGATTAGACACTTAAGCAGAGGCTCCCTGATATGGAGTGACCCGTCAATCTCTGCACATCGATGGGGTTGGTTTTGTTGTTGTCTTTGCCTTTGTTCGAGGACAGGGCCAGCAGCAGCCGGGGCAGGTTTTAGCGACGATTGATCAGTCTGATATTCGCGGGTCGAAACCGCATAATCTTGATCCGTCGGGAGCTGCCTCTGACTAAAGTCGCGAGTCCGGCTGAGCCTGTCGCATAGGGAAGACGAGGATTCTCCTTCGTGCTTGCTCCGGCTGCGGCTGGCTCTGTCTTCGAATTGGGCAAGTCTTTTCATTCGTCAGGTTCTTGTTTTTTCATTCTTTGGAAAGTTCTTGCTTTTGCCTTTGCTTTTGTTCTTGCACTTCGTCAGGCTGCCACCTTCTGCATGGCTGCCGATTCTGCCTTAATCCCGATGGCCCAGATAAAGCCCAGTAGTTCACGCCCCACGGCGGTGACGATTTTGCGTTGGTCCTTGCCTGCCGCAGCCAATCGGGCGTAGCGCTTAGTAAGCCGAATTTGCGCTTTCCAGGCAATCTCCTTGATCTCTTCCGGCACGTTCTCTTGTCGCTTGCGCAAGCGAGGGCCGATACCTGGCCTGAGCCGATAACTCCAGGCAGCTTCGACGGCGATACGCCGCAGATGTGCGTTGCCTGCCTTGGTGATGCTGCCGCGTTGCACCCGCTTGCCGCTGGAGTTCTCGCTGGGAACGGCTCCGCTGTAACCCATCAACTGCCGCGCGTTCTCGAAGCGAGATAACGTGCCTAACTCAGATACGATGGTGACCGCCGAGATCTCCGCGATGCCGCGCAATGCCTGCAGGCCTCTGATCACTTCCTGCATCTCGGGCGTGGCCAGCTTGATCGCATCGGTGATCGCCTGCTCCAGCCGCAATACCCGCTCGGCCATGTGCTCGACCTCGTGCAGATAGTCCAGCCGTGTGGACTCCTGTGCGGGATGTTCGAAACGCAGTTGCCGCACCCACGTCATATGCACCCCGGTCCACAGCTTGATCTTCGTCTCTGGGCGCCGCCCTGTGCGCAGAAGAAACTTGCTCAACCGATGCCGTGCGCGCAACTGATCGGCCTTGGCCGCCTCGCGCGCTCGCACCAAATCGCGCAGCGCCTCGGAGCCTTCGTCGGGAACCCACACAGCCGTCAGATCGCCGGACCGGTGGCTGCGCGCCAACCGCTCCGCATCCCGGCGATCTGTCTTCACCCGGTCGCCTGCTTTCATCGGAACCAGCGTCGACGCGATCACTTCGCAAGCCACGCCCAGCTCAGCCAACTGCCAGTAGAGAACATAGCCTGTCGGACCGGCTTCATAGCAGGCCTTCAACTGATCGACCGGCCCAAGCTTCTTCACCAGCTTGCGGATCGACTCAGCCCGGTTGGCAATCGTTCCCAGGCTGCGCACTTCGCCATCCCGCTCAGCAACGGCGACAACAATCGTTTCGGCATGGACATCCAGACCCAAAAATCGTACCTTTTCCTTCATGACCGGTTCCTCTCCGCTTGTGGCTCTGAACTGTGTTCCTCTTCGGCTCACAGACTAACCCACGACCAGCGCAGGGGGACCGGTCACTCCATGATGACTAGTGTAGAGGCGCACTTCTCCGTTCCGGAGTCGGCCAACCCCGCCGGGGGATCGGGAGGGCCGACAGTTAACAGGAATCCCGGACACTTGGCGACTTTTCAGGACCTATGTGTCTTCGGCGAGCACTCAGGCGATTATGCATTAATTCAAGAAGGTGCGGGCGCTGTTCAGTTCGAACCACTTACCATGGAATAGGCCGTGAATCGGAGAACTGTTATGCTCCCGAAGTGCAGACTCGGCGTCTTCAGGCAGTGAATTGACGGCCGGGTCCTAACCCAGCGAGCACCTTGAGATCGATGACGGAGTTGCGGTCTGCAGGGAAATGCGCATCGTCGGGCAGATTCAACGGGAGGTCCAGGGGGTATTGCGTCTCGACGAACTCAATGTCCTCGGCGAAGAAACGGTATTTGAATTTGAGTATTTGGTCATTCGACGCATCCTTGTCGAACTTGCGGCAAATTCGCAAATGAATTTATATCAGTCTGAGATCGCGGTTTCCAGCTTCTCTGGAGTGGCGATGGCGCTTACAGAGATCCCGGCGGTTCGCTCGCCCCTGATTCGATGCAGGTAGAGATAGATCACAGGTGTGACGTAGAGAGTCAGGGACTGTGATAGTAAAAGTCCTCCGATAACCGCAATGCCAAGCGGGCGCCGCGCTTCGCCGCCAGTTCCACTGCCAAAAGCAATTGGGACCGCTCCGAGCAAAGCCGCCATAGTCGTCATCATGATGGGACGAAATCGCTGCATACATCCTTGAAATACGGCGGCCTCAGGCTCCAGGTGCGACTCGCGTTCAACCTGAAGCGCGAAGTCGACAATCATGATTGCGTTTTTCTTCACGATTCCGATCAGCAGGAGCACTCCAAGAAACGAATAAAGGTTAAGATCCTGTCCAAGGAGTAGCAACATCAGCAGCGCGCCCATTGCTGCCGATGGCAAACCCGAGAGAATGGTCAAAGGACGGATGAAGCTTTCGTAAAGCACGCCGAGAACCAGATAGATCACCATGACCGCGATCACAAGAAGAATACCCAGACCTTTAAGGGAACTCTGGAACTGAGCCGCCGTTCCCTGGAAGGCGAAGGACAGCGTCGCAGGCATTCCGATCTCCGCAGCGGCGCGCCGAATCAGCTGCGTCGCGGAATCGAGTGAGACGCCGCGCTCAAGATCGAATTGGAACGTTACCGCCGGGAACTGTCCGACGTGGTTGACGCTGAGCGGGGCCACCGTTTGCGAGAGCCGCGTGACGGCGGAAAGTGGAACAAGACGGCCCGTGCTCGATCTCAGGTAGAGGTCTCCCAGTGCTTCCGGATCGCGCTGATCCCGCTTCAGGACTTCGAGAATTACGTCGTACTGGTGGGAAGCGACCGTGACAGTGCTGGCGCGCCGATTGCCGTAGGCGTCGTAGAGGGTGTTGGCGATGTTCGCGGGATCCACACCAAGCGACATAGCCAGATCGCGCCGTATGTCCACGTTGACCCGTGGCGCACTCAGTTCGAGATCGCTCGAAACATTCGCCAACTCCGGCAGCGACTGCAGCTTGGCCTTCAACCGCGGTGCCCACCGATACAGCTCTTCAGGATCGGGCCCTACCAGAGCCGCCGAATATTGAGAACGGCTTTCATTCTGCCCAAGGCTCAGAAAATCCCCTTGGCGAAGATAGACATTGAGACCGGGAATGCGATTGAGTTCCTTCTGGAGGTCCGCCATGATCACCTGCACATTGGGCCGATGACGATCTTCAACCAGGTTCACATGAAACCAGCCGAAGTTCTGTGATTCCGCTCCCGACAGATTGCTCTCCATCCACGGTATCTTCGCCAGAATGGTATTGACTTGCTCGCCGTAGGCAATCATCTGGGAAAACGAATTATTCTGAGCCGCTTCCAGCGAGCCGCTAAAATAGCCGACATCGACCGGTGGCATGAAACTCTTCGGCATCTCAACAAACAGGACGACCGTGAGCGCAGTCATCGCCACACTCACGCCGATAGTGGCGCGCCGGTGGCGCAGAACAACGTCCAGAGAGCGTCGATAGGCGCGTTCCATTGCTGCATACATGCGCTCTGTGCGCCACTGAAACCGGTTCTGAGCGCTTTCGCGCGAACCCAGGAAACGGCTGCATAACATGGGTGTCAGCGTCAGAGCCGTCAGACAGGAAAGTAGAATCGAAACTGAAATCGTGACAGCGAACTCGCGCAACAGCCTACCCAGCACTCCGTTGAGGAACAGGATTGGGAGAAAGACGGCGACCAGGGAGACAGTCATCGAGATGATCGTGAAACCCACCTCGCTTGCGCCATCGAGTGCCGCTTGCAATTTCGACTTGCCCATCTCCCGATGGCGCACGATGTTCTCGATCATTACGATGGCGTCGTCGACCACAAAACCCACCGACAGCGTGATGCCCATCATTGAGAACAAGTCCACGGAGTAGCCCAGCAGCCGCATGGCAATAAACGAGCCGAGGATCGACACCGGAATGGTCGCACTCGCAATCAGTGTCGACGACGCCGTGCCGAGGAACGTAAAGATCACGAGCACCACAAGAAATACCGTGAGGACGAGGGTCCAATCAACTTCTGCGATGGAGTCGCGCACCATCTCCGCGTCATCCGCGACCTTTCCGAAGGAAACCCCCGGCGGCATTGAGGAGCCCAGCGACCGAATTACTTCTTTCACGTGATCGGCCACTTCCACAGTGTTGGCGCTCGGTTGCTTCCGCACGGCGAGAATGACGCTTGGCCGTCCATTGATCCAGAAAGTGCTCTTGTCGTCTCGGGAACTGTTGGAGACGTCCGCGACCTGGTTCAGCCGCAAAGGGGCGCCGCCCCTGTACGCCACAATCAACTGCGAGAATTCCGCAGCGGTCCTAAGCTGGATGTTCGCCTGCAGCGAATAGTCGCGCGCATCGCCATACAGCGTACCTGAAGGAAGATTGGCGCTGTTGGTAGCGAGCGCGGTGCGAATTTGCTCCAGATCCACGCCATATGCCGCTAGCTTTTCCGGATCAACCTGCACCCGAATCGCCGGCTGCGAAGGCCCCCACACCGGCACCTGCGAAACGCCGCTCACCATGGCAATCCGTTTCGCGAACACTTGATCGGCATACTTCGCGAAGTCATCGAGCATCATTGTCGTCGAAGACATTTCCAGCCACAAAATGGGATCGGAAGCGGGATTCACCTTCGAATAGGAAGGAGGAGACGGCATGCTCGCCGGCAGCTCGCCCGCAGCTCGCGCAATCGCCGCCTGCACATCTTGCGCGGCGGCATCGATGCTGCGGTTCAGGTCAAATTGCAGCACGATGTTGGTTTGGCCCGTCTGGCTCGATGAGGTCATATTCGCGATGCCCGGGATCATCGAGAATTCGCTCTCGAGCGGCGTAGCCACTGTGGAAGCCATGACGTCCGGGTTGGCGCCGGCCAGTCCAGCATTCACGCGGATCGTCGGATATTCGACTTCCGGCAGATTGCTGACCGGAAGCGAGAAATAGCAGAGTAAGCCGAAACCCGCGATCGCCGCGATCATCAGCGTCGTCGTCGTTGCGCGTCGGATGAAGAATTCAGTCAATTGCATGGGCGGTCTCTCATAGGCAGGCTGCCTCGACAAAGTTATCGCGAGTCATTCCACGCCCTTGCCTGTGGTATTTCCCGATTCGCGACTGTCGGTCAGCAGCGATACGCGCGCTCCTGCAGTAAGCCGCAACTGACCTTCCGTAACGACCAGGTCGCCAGGACGAATGCCGCTGCCAATCACCGCCAGCTCCGGGCCGCCGTCAGGAAGATAGGTGCGTGTCACGGTTACAGGTATCATGCTAGCCATGCCCGAGCGCACCAGCCAGGCGTATTTGCCATTGATGCCATCCTCGACTGAGCTATTGGGAATCACCGTTCGCGACACATCGACGCGCAATCGTAGACGTACGCGCACAAATTCGCCGGGCCAAAGCGCGCCATCCGCATTCGGGAAAACCGCTTTCAGCCGAATCGTTCCCGTCGTCGCATCCACGGTATTGTCGATGAACGCAAGCAGGCCCTTCTCCGGCCCACCTCCGGCATGGCTTGCTTCCACGGTCAATGTGCCCTGCGCGTTCAGTCGCCGCACGTCGGACAACACCTGCTCAGGAAGGCCAAAGGTGACATTGATCGGTGTCATCTGCAGCAGCGTCACCAGCGTTGTGCCGTTGTCGGCGACGATGTTTCCGGCTTTCACCGCTACCGCGCCGAGGCGCCCGGCAATGGGAGCCAACACATTTGTCTGGCTCAACTGCAACCGTGTCGTGTCCAAACGTGCCTGATCCGCCTCTCTTGCTGCTGTCGTGGCGACAACGGCTGCCTCGTCGGAGCGCAAACTGGCGCTCGCCGTGTCGCGCGCGGTTGTCAGTTCGTCCACGCGCTGCCCGGAAATCACACCAAGCTTCCCAAGCTTCTCGGCGACCGCAGCCTCAGACTGGCTCTGGCGCTGCGCCGCCGCGTCCCGCGCCACGATGGCCCGCGCCTGCTCCTCCATTGCCGCGTCGCGGGCCAGCTCCGCCCGCTGTTCGGCGCCCTGACGCTCCAGTGCGGCGCGATCTATGGTGAACAGCAGCTGTCCCCTCGCGACGACCTCCCCTTCCTCAAACGCCACCCGTTCCACCTGCCCGGCAATGCGCGACTTCACCTCGACGCTATGCACCGACCCAACATTTCCCACGGCCGCAATATCCAGCGGCACATCCTGTGAAACCGCACGAACCGCGCGGACCGGGATATGGTCGGCTCCGGGAGAGTTGGTCTTCGCTGCAACAAGGGAACAGGATGCAACTCCCAGCGACGCTCCCATCAGCAATAAAATCATTCCGACGTTGGCTTGAAGGCTCACATTCACCTCTGCCTCAGCGTCTACAAAACGCGTGCTCGGGTACATCGATATGCAGGCAGTAGCGCGATAACTGCAGGGAAGCGCCGTGGACCGGGCGGTGGACGCCCCGTTCCGCGAGCCCTTCAAGGATGCCCGATTTACTCATTCAAGCCGGTTCCGGCGACGTGGAGCAGCTTCCCTGCACAATCCGCGGCATTCCCTGCAATCTAATGGAAGTAATGCCGCTTTACAATGAATACTGGAGAGTCACCGTTCAGATCGGGACCACGGAGGGATGAAGATGAGCAGCCTCGCATCCGACTCGCAATTGCTACAGGCGCCCCTTGATTCGTCCTCACCAGCGCTCTCGCTCGGCTCACGGATCAACGGCTATCTGACCGTCCTGTCGGTGACGACCGCCCTGGCGCTTGTAACCGCCATCGAATGCGGGTCAGTCACCCACGTTCCATCCCTTGTCTACGGCGCAGTGCTTTGGGGGTGGTGGGCCTTGATTGCCTTTGTTGCCTGGAAACTCGCAGAGCGCCTCCCCCCACTGTCGAATCTCTCCTTCAAAACCATCTCGATCCATCTATCCATGGCAGCGCTTCTCGGTGTCGGCCACCTGTACCTCTTGTGGGGCGTCGGTTTCGCGTCGGTCGGATGGGCGTATAGCCAGTCCGCGCACATGATGTGGGTTTACCTTTTCAACTGGAATCGCTTCGGTATCGAGATTCTCCTGTACGGATTCGTTTTTGGCATCGTAGGTGTGCTGCAATATCGCATGCGCGCTCAGACGGGCGCGCTGCATGCACTCGCACTGCAGCAGCAACTCTCAGCAGCCCACTTGCGCGCTTTGCAGATGCAACTGGAGCCGCACTTCCTCTTCAACACCCTGAACGCCATCACCACCCTGGTCGAGCTCGGACGTCAGAAGCAGGCCGCGGAGATGCTCCGCCATCTCAACGCCATCCTTAAAAGCACGCTGCAGCGAAACACGCCGGAGAAAGTTCCTCTGTCCCAGGAACTGGAAATCGTCGAAAGCTATCTGGCCATCGAACAAGTCCGCTTTGCCGATCGGTTGCGCCTCAAGATCCACGTTGATCCCGCCGCGCTCGACGGCCTCGTACCCTGCTTCCTCCTTCAGCCCATCGTAGAAAACGCCATCCGACACGGCATTGCGCATTGCGAAACCGATGGCTTGCTTGAGGCGTCAGCTGTTCGTGACGGATCTTCTCTTCGGCTGCTCGTTCGCGACACCGGACCCGGCTGCGCAGAGACTCAGCCCAGCGGCTCCGGTATTGGACTCCGCAACACGCGCGAACGCCTGGTCCACTTCTACCGCAATAACTTCCTGATGAAAGCCGAGCCGCTCGCCACCGGTGGCTTCGAAGTGACAATTACGATTCCGTACGAGTCCGGCCCGCGATGAGACTCCGAACCCTCATCGCGGATGACGAGCCGCTCGCCCGCGAGCGACTTCGTTTCCTTCTGTCCCACGACGAAGAAATCCAGATTGTCTCCGAATGCCGCAACGGCCGGGAGGTTCTTGCGACCCTCAAAGACTCGCAGGTCGACTTACTTTTCCTCGACATCCAAATGCCGGGGCGCGGAGGCTTTGAAGTCTTCGAACAGACAGAACCCGCAAGAATGCCGATCACCGTGTTCGTCACGGCGCACAATCACTATGCCGTTCGCGCTTTCGAGGTCCACGCCCTCGACTACCTCACCAAGCCAGTCGATGCGGAGAGAATGCAGGCCACTCTTGCACATGTCAAAGAGCGCTTCGCATCGCAGAAGGCGTTACTGACCCAGGACAAATTGAAGGCAGTGTTGGCGAACCTTGAGGCCGACGAGACCCCACGTCAGAAGTATCCTATTCGGCTCCTGGTTCCCAATGGCACAAAGGATTCCTTTGTGAATGTCGCCGATATCGACTGGATTGAGGCGGCCGACTACTATTCCTGTCTCCACGTAGGAACCAGGAAACTGATGCTGCGCGAGACCATTAAGCAACTGGCAAGCACACTCGATCCCTCGAACTTTGTTCGGATTCATCGCTCAGTCATTGTCAACATTGGCCGCGTAAGCGAGATCTTTCGTGAAGGCCGCGGCGAGGGTGCAGTGATCCTAACCGACGGCCAGCGCCTCCGAATGAGCCGGATCGGATGGCAATGCCTGCTGGAGGCAAGCCGCAAACAAGGCGGGGCTGAGCCCGCGGAATGCCTCACACCAGAGAAATAGGACCGCCTCGGAGCTGATACAGGTGCAGATGCCTGGACAGCGCGTTGTTGCCCATGTCGCTCGCTTGGGAACTCCATTGGCGATAACAGTACGATAACCGGCCAATATTCATTTCAATCAATATTCCGAAAGCCTGATCTGGCGCGGACGACAGGCGAGTTGTATTATTTTTCAGCCGGATTTCTTACCCCTTCTGGCCCGATGGGCAAAGCATGATTGTACTCAGAAGCTGAATCGCATCGAGTGCAAGTCCGTGCAGTTCGGAAGACGACCACCGGCGCGAATTCGGCCGTTATGAGCCTATAGCTAAAATGGGAACCGATTGGCCGGTTAACAGGATGATCCACTCGTGCAGGCCCGTCTCTTCGACACCGTTGGCGCGCTCTATGACGCACTTGGCTCGCTCCAAAAGGCCGAAGAATTGCTCAATCGCTCGATCGACATTCGTCGCAAACGCCTCACATTGGATGACGAGGCAGCCGCTGACACCTTTGAACACCTCGGAGATTTGACGCAAGACTTGAGCCGTTATTCGGACGCCGAGCAGTACTATCGGCGAGCAATGGCGATCCATATCCTCAACGATGGTCCCAACAGCAGCTTCGTGGCGCAGGATAAGTCTCAAATCGGAACGATGTTATGGAATCAAGGGTATATCTATGAAGCTGAGAAACTGGACCGGGAGGCTATCGCTCAACAGATCAATGCTGCTGGCGAAGATGATCTGAATACGCTGGGCATGGAGAACGATTTGGGCGCGGTCCTGGTCACCGAAGGCCGCTATGCCGAGGCGGCACAGGTACAAAAGGCAATTCTCAACCGGCGAACGCGCCTCGAACCACCCAACCATCCTGATCTTGGATATAGTTGGCATAACTACGCCCAGGTGCTGTCCTATCTTGGAGCTATCGATAAAGCAGAGAGCGCCGAGAGGCAGGCGCTGGCCGTTCGCATCCAGGCTTATGGAGAGAACCATCCACAAGTGGCGATGACGGAGGGCGAGCTGGCCAAGATTCTCGTCAAGGCCGGCAAGGTCGACGAGGCTCTGCGCCTGGCGCGCCAGGGCTTCGCTTTGCAGATGAAGATCTACGGATTGGAGAACCGCGACACCACCTATACCGAAGCCAATCTCTCCCGTGCTCTTCTCGCCAGCGGCGACGGCGTTGCCGCGCTCGAAAAGGCGCAGGAGGCCGTGAATACCAGGCGGAAGCTGTTTGGAAACCGCCATCCGAAAGTTGCTGATGGACTGGAATTGCTGGGAACCACAAGAATGGCGCTGAACGACTTTGCCGGTGCTGCCCGCGACCTCAACGAGGCGATCGCTATTCGCAGCGCGTTCTATGGCCCGAAGCACGTATCGGTGGCTGATGCCGAAATCCTGCTTGCTGAATCCCTCTTCCGCGAGGGCCAATCGACGGAAGCGCGAAAGATCGCCACCGAGGCATTGGACCTCGAGCGTTCGGCCTTTCCCACCGGCCACCCGCAAATCGGTCTTGCCGAGTCGGCATTGGCGCAAGTGGAACTGGCAGACAAGAACTCGAAGCCAGCCTTGGCGCTGCTTGAGGATGCCTACCGCCAGGTGAGTGCAGCCTATGGCGCCAGCAATCCTCAAACCGCCAGCGTGGGCCTGCGCTTGGCGCGAGCGCTGGCCGCGAACCTCGACCTGTCCCATGCCCGGCAACTGGTCGCTGCCAACTCACCCGCGCTGCTAGGTTCCAGAGACTTGCGCTGGGCCCCTGAACGTTCCCTGGCAAAGAAGGTGCAGCAGAAAGGCGTCACTGCACTGGAGGATTCAAAGTCCCAGTATCACGCAGAAGATTCAAGAAGCTATCGAGAGACAAGCGAACCTTCGGGAATTCATGATTGGTCCCGGCAAATGCCGTTCCCAACGACGACCACGGATTACGAGAACGATCCAGGGATTCCCGTCGCCATGGCGACTTCCCGTTACAAATCAGGTTCGATCAATGACTCGGTTATTTCCCATCGATTCTTGATTCCGAAGAGGATTCAAGCTCCAGTCATCGCTCATTACAGTCGAAATAGGTGACGGGGACCACGCCGTTTGAGCGTGACGGGAGAGTCCGGAATGGTCCACGTCACTCGAAGGTAGTTATCTGTGGAAAGATCTCAGCTACTCAGCTCGAAGCGCTTCAACAGGATTGATGGACGCGGCTCGGCGCGCGGGAATATAGCTGGCGAGGAAAGCAAATGCCGCGAGCACCCCGGCAACCGCAGTTAATGTGAACAAATCCCAAGGTTGCGTGCCAAATAGAAGCTTCCGAAGCAATGTTGTCGCGGCTAGCGAGCAGCCTAGGCCCGTCGCAATGCCAACCGCAGCCAACCAGCCAGCTTCTTTGAAGATCATTTGATAGACAGAACTGCGCTGAGCGCCGAGCGCCATGCGCACTCCAATCTCGCGGGTGCGCTGGCTAACGGAGTAGGCGATGACTCCATAGAGGCCGACGATTGAGAGGATTAAAGCCACTCCTGCGAACCCACCGACCAGGAAGGCTGAGGAGCGATGAAGGTAGGAAGACTGGGAACCGCTGATCAGGTCATTCATCGTGCCGGCGTCACTCGTTGCTATGCTCGGGTCAATTTGGTGAATTGTGGCTGTCAAAGTTGGAAGCAGCGATTGCTCGGCTTGGGAGGTGCGGACGACCAGGTTGAAAGAGCGGAACCAGAGTGGACTGAAAGGGTCATACAGGGCAGGCCGATTGATTGTATCCAGTTGGCCCTCCTTAGAACTTATCCGTAATTAGTGACGATCTTGGTTCTCGAAGGCCAGGGGCACGTATTGAGAAGGGCAAACTAAGCGAAGATAGATTTCAAGATGCCACAGATCAAGTCATGGACCGTCTCCGATG
>Ga0224531_1001015_pt1 | contig 13072 bp, 14 predicted proteins | sample CBST100metaG_FD_179876 | JGI IMG/M metagenome (GOLD analysis project Ga0224531, IMG submission 179876) | Peat soil microbial communities from Stordalen Mire, Sweden - C.B.S.T100 | ecosystem: Environmental > Terrestrial > Soil > Wetlands > Peat | place: Sweden: Norrbotten County, Stordalen Mire... | reverse complement strand
CCACCGAGATGGCCCGCCAGTTTGTCTGCCGCGTCCTGGCCCACATCGGCCTCCCGCAGACGGGCGCTTATGTCTGGAAGCCGGAAGAGTAGGGAACCGCTCGACCCCGCAATGCAATGCAACTCAGCCCCGGTTTTTGCGCCAGTTCTGGTAATCGGTGTAGAGCCGGGTGGAAGCCGCGCTTCCGGCAAAGGCCGTCGAGCCTGGTTTGTTCATCATCCCCTGGTATTGATAGACCAGAATCTTGTCGACCCAGGGCGAGACAGCTTCGAGTTGGCGCTGCACGCGGCTGAAGGATGCCGGAACCAGGGCGCTCTTGTAAACCTCGCCCTCGAATTCGAAGATCTCCACATCGGCCCAGAGCTTCGCCTTCTGGGCGCGGTCGTGGGCCTTGCGCAAGCCTTCGTAGAATGAGGAGGTTTCGGTCACCTTCGACTTCTGCACGCCCACTTCATCCTGGTAAGCCACAATGTCCACATCCAGCGCGTCCAGTTGCCGCACGTACTTGTCGTCGGGAGTGACGATGCGGGTGCCGTAGGGCGCAATCATGATGGGTGCCTGTGGCTTGAGCTGCCGCGCCAGCTTGGAGAGCGTGTTGACGTAGGTGATGAACTCCGGCGTGTAATACGGATTGATCTCCGCCTCGTCGGGCCAGTACCAGCCATGGAAGCTGGGGTGGTGGCCGTAGATATTGGCGAGTTCCTCAAGCGACTGAAGTCTCTTTTTGCTCGCGACGGGGTCGGTAATGACCTTGTCGCTGGTCCAGTCGCCGTAGAAGCCGGCGCCGACGAAGAACTTGACCTTGTATTTGTCGGCCGCGGAGAGCACGGCTTCCAGAGGATCGGGGCAGGCCAGTTCCCACTTGGGATAGATCTGGGTCGTGTAAAACGAGCGATAGTACTGCGCCGTAGCCATCAACACCAGGTACTCGAGGCCCGCCTCGGCAATCTCCTTGATCTTGGCGTCCCATTGTGCGGCCGTGAAACGCACCAGCGCCGGATTCCAGTCCACGCCCTCGACGGTGGCGTGATGCTGAAACTCAAACCAACTGCCTGAGATCGGCTTGATGGCTGCAGGCGTAGTGGCGGCGCTAGCCGCAGACGAGTGGATGGCCATTGCGGCTGCGCCCACACCCAGTGAAACGAGGAATTCCCGGCGGTTCAGATCGTTCGTCATGAGCAGGATTCTCCGACGTTCACTATAGCTGTCTATACGGCTGTTGTAAAACATTGCAGAGCTCTAGCCTGCGACTGCGTGGGGCGGTCCTTTGGAGGAGCATTTCGGAACAGACAAAAAGGGCAGCCCGATGAGGGCTGCCCTTCATGACTCAGGAGCAGATCGTGGCGCAACGGATCAAGCCAGACTCTGGCCGGATCCCATTACGTCCTACGATCAATGGGCTGTGTGGTGACCAGCCGCGGGCTTATGCGCAGCGGGAGCGGCCTTCTTCGCGGCCTGGATGGAACCGTCCTTCAGCACGATCTGCGCCGTCTGCGCCATAGTCGCCGTAGCGGGGACCTGCGTGTAGGAGTCGTAGGTCGCGTCCAGTTCCGTGTTGGGCTGCAGCTTGTACTCAAAGCCAACCGCCGGGATGTCCTTGTCGGCCAACGGCGCTTTCAGATTCACGATAAAGTCGGGAGTCTTGGCGTCCTTAGCGTCCTGGGTCACGGCGAGCTTGAGAACCGAAGCGCTGGCTTCGATCACAATTCCCGGGACCGGGGTTGCCTTGTCCTTCAAGAGCGCCCACAGCTTGTCTGCGTCTTCCTTGGCGCCAGCGGCCAGGATGAATTCCTTGTCGCCCAGGTTGAGGGAGTTCAGATCGGGAGTGGTGGCCACAACGTTGTGCGCAACCTCAGCCGGCGTTGCCGCGGCCTTGATGACGAAGGTTCCCGGAGGGAAGACAGTCGCGGCCGATGCCGTCTTGACATCGTCCAGACCGTCCAGGTTGCCGTGATAGCGCTTGTAGTAGTACTCGATCTTCTGCTCGATCTGCGCTTTGGCCGCATCGGGAGCGAAGTTCCATGCGCGGCAATAGAACCAGACCGCCTGGACGAGGTCCTTGGCATCCGGCTTGGTGTAGGCTTCCGCCAGGTAGAGAACGTCGATCAAGCCCGGGGGAACCTTGGTTTGTTCGGGCGTCAGAAGCATCAGGTCCGTCCGGTATTCCGAAACGGCGCCCTTGAAGTCCTTCTTCGAGATCGCATCATCCAATGCGATGGTCGAGTGGAAGATGGGGTAGGCCGCATCGATCTGCGTCTTCCAGTCGGCGTCGGAGACATCGGCGGACTTGGTCGCCATCAACCCCTTGTGGGCAAGCGCCGCGGCATCGTCGCAGGTCTGCGCGTCCTGGGTCTTGCCGCACTGTCCTTTTTTGATGAAGACGGAGTAGAGGATGGCCTTCATGTTGTTGGCATCCACCTGCAACATGCGGCTGGCCGCGCTGAGCGTGCTGTCGGGATCCTGCAGGGCCTGATAGGAATCGATCAGAGAGTCGAGAACGGTCTTCTTGACGACGCTCTGCGGATAGGTCTTGAGAAAGCTCTCCAAGGCCGTTGCTTTGGCTTTCGGATCGGTTTGGGTGGTCGCCAGTTGATAGGCATTAAATTCGGCTGGATCCTTGATGGTAATCGAATCCTGTGCTCGAAGCGTGGGCGCGGGAACGAGGCAAATGCTCGCCAATGCCATCACAGATGCGAAGACTAACTTCTTCATTCAGTGCTCCTGGGAATTGCCGAAATGGAGATCAATATTCAAGCACTCGCTCCGGGAATATACAACCGTTCTTTTTTGGGCGGTTGAGCGCCGGGGGACGGGTAAACGATACCACGGCTTCCAATGCGGTGTTGGAAGGATTATAGAAAGCCCTGCCTCTCGTGACAAGCGAAGTTGCAAGGGAATTGCGGAATACTCGCAGACGGGCTCGCAAAGGAACTGAAGACTCACCTCCCAAAGCCGCCTCCAAGCGTGCCGTTGGCCCCCGTCGTCGTGGCGCACGGGAAGCCGGCAGCCACATCTTTGCCCCTCGATGGCCGGCACTGAGGGCGCATACCGATTTAGACACCCGAATCGACGGAACTGTTCCCGGCCTCATTGCAGCAGCCGAACCAATTCTGCCTGTTCGGCCAAAAATGCATCGTGTCCGTGGTCGCTGGTCATCTGCCGGTAATCGGCCTCGACGCCCGCCGCCCGAATTGCTTCGGCAAACGCGCGAACCTGCTCCGGAGGGAAAAGCCAGTCCGAGCTGATGCCGACAAAACTAAGCCGCGCGCGAATCCGGCCGAAAGCTTCCGCTGCCGAGGAGTACCCGTGCAGCGGATCCCAGGTGTCCATGGTGCGCAGGATGGCCAGGTAGGCGTTGGCGTCGAAGCGGTCGATGAACCGCTCTCCCTGGTGGTCCAGGTAGCCGGCAATATCGAAACGCCCACCGACCAGCCCGCCGCCCTGGTCGTCCAAGCCCCAGGGATCTTCTCCGTTGCGGTTCGGCTTGCGGCCAAAGCGCTCGTCAAACAGCACTGCGGACTTGTAGCTGAGCATGGCGATCTGGCGGGCCAGCGACAAGCCGCTCCGGGGTGGGCGCTGGGGCAGATAGTGGCCGCCCTGCCACTCCGGGTCTTCCTGGATGGCTTTGCGTTGTAGATGATTCAGAGCCAACCCCATGGCCGAAAGCGGCGCTACGCCGATGACCACGGCCTGTTCCACTCGGTCTGGATCGAGGATGGTCCATTCCAGGGCCTGCATGCCCCCCAGAGAGCCTCCCAGAACCAACCTGAGCCTGCGAATGCCGAGCGAGTCCAACAGACGCCCCTGGGCCCTTACATTGTCCCGGACCGAGATGAGGGGAAAGTCCGGCCCGTAGAGTTTCCCCGTCTCCGGGTCCACAGAGCCGGGGCCTGTGGAGCCATAACAGGAGCCGAGCAGGTTGATGCAGATGGCGAAATCGTGTTCCAAGGACAGGACCGCGCCGGGCGCGAAGATCTCAGGCCACCAGGAGCCCACCAGCGCTGAGCCGGTCAGCGCATGGCACACCAGCACGGCATTGTCCCGGGCCGCGTTGAGGCGGCCATAGACAGCGTAGTGCAGCGTGACGCCGGCCAGGCTGCGGCCGCTCTCCAGCAGCATCTGCTCGTCGAGTACGAAATCGCCCTCGTAGGTTGGCGCCGGGACGCGGCTTGCGGCAGACGCCGTTCCGGTCCCGGCTTGCGGTTCGGTCATGATACTCATTGTGCGGCAAGACCCTGGGTGGTGGTGGAACAGGCAAGCGCAAAACCGTTGGCGGCCTCGATGGCCTGGTCCAGATCCTCAAGAATGTCGCGTATGTCCTCGATGCCCACAGAGAGCCTGACCAGCTCCGGAGTGACGCCGGCCGCGGCCTGCTCTTCCAGCGAAAGCTGCTGGTGGGTGGTCGAGGCCGGATGAATCACCAGAGACTTGGCGTCGCCGATGTTGGCCAGCAGCGAGAAGAGCTTCAGCGTATCGATCAGCTTCTTCCCTGCTTCGTAACCGCCCTTGATGCCGAAGGTCACCAGGCCGCCCTCGCCGTTGGGCAGGTATTTTTTCGCGCGGGCATAATAGGCGCTCGATTCGAGGCCGGGGTAATTGACCCATTCGACGCCGGGATGCTGTTCCAGATGCCGGGCTACGGCCAGGGCGTTCTGGCTGTGCCGTTCCAGGCGCAGGTGCAGGGTTTCGATGCCCTGCAGGAGCAGAAACGCGCTGAAAGGCGAAAGCGCCGCTCCGGTGTCGCGCAATCCCTGCACGCGCGCCTTCAGGATGAAGGCCAGCGGGCCGAAGGCATCGGTGTAGGAGAGGCCGTGATAGGAGGGATCCGGCTCAGTGAAGTTCTTGAAGCGCCCTGAGGCCGCCCAGTCGAACTTGCCCCCGTCGACAATCACGCCGGCAATGGTGGTGCCGTGGCCGCCCAGGAACTTGGTGGCGGAGTTGACCACGATGTCCGCTCCCCACTCGATGGGCCGCACCAGGGCCGGCGACACCGAGGTGTTGTCGATGACCAGCGGCAGGCCGTGCTCGTGGGCAATGGATGCCAGCCTCTCGATGTCCGCCACATCCAGCTTGGGATTGCCCAGCGTCTCGGTGTAGAGGGCGCGGGTCTTGTCGTTGATGGCCGCGCGCAGGCCGTCGAAGTCGTCCGCATCCACAAACCGGACGGTGATGCCCAGGCGCTCAAAGGTGTAGCGGAGCAGGGTGTAGGTGCCGCCATAAAGCGAAGTGGTGGAGACGATCTCGTCTCCGGCCGATGCCAGCGTGGTCAGGGTGAGAGCTTCCGCAGCCATGCCCGAGGCCGTGGCCAGACCTGCCGCTCCGCCTTCGAGAGCCGCCACCCGCTTTTCAAAGACGTCGTTGGTGGGGTTCATGATGCGGGTGTAGATGTTGCCAAACTCTTCCAGCCCAAACAAGCGGCCGGCATGCGCGGCGTCCTTGAAAACGTAGGAAGCGGTCTGATAAATAGGCACGGCGCACGCACCCGTGGCGGGGTCGGGCGATTGGCCGGCATGAACGGCAAGGGTGGCAAACTGCTGCTTCGCTTCGGACATTCTGTGCTCCTTCAAGCTTGTGTGTGTTTAGGCTGACGGTTGCAGCTGGGGAAAGTCTTTGAGGCCGCTTTGAAACGAGAAACGGCCCGAATCCTTTTCGGACCCGGGCCGCCTGGCTTCAAGATTCGGTTGCGTCTAGCGCATTGGCCGCTCAAGAGCCGCACGGAGGGATCCGCCTGGCATACACATGCACATGGCCATGACCGCAATTCCGTATTTCCTTGAGTTCCGCATTGAAGGCAGTATCGATGGAAGCGGCGGGGAAAGTCAAATCACGCAAAAACGGCGGGCGAAAACCAAGAGGAATATCCCGTTTACATTCTGACACTTGAAGCGTAGACTTCTGGCGAGTTTCAATTTGGTTCAAAACGAGAACGGAACCAGGCACACTTCGGGGTGAGGGTTTTGCGGAATATTTCTTGCGAACTGTTAAACTATAACTTAATATTCGGGGGACGGTGATTGAGCGCCGCGCACCGGGTGGTCTATCCCGGGAAGGTCTTCACGATTGCGTTCGCACGCGATCATGAGGGTGCGTACCCTGCGGAGGATTTCTTTAATCAGCTGCCTATAGCCGATAAGGCTAAACTGGTAAATCTTTTTCGCATCCTTGGCGATCATGGAAAGCATTCAAACCCGGAAAAATTTGGCGACCTTGAAAATGGGCTCTACGAATTCAAGTCGTTCCAAATCCGAATGCCTTACGCCCATGCGCAATACGAGAAAGGACTGCTTCTCATCACGCATGGATTCAGGAAGAAGAAGGACAAGACACCGCCATCAGAAATAGCCAAAGCCTGGAGAATTCTTCACGAAGACGCAGACGCTCGCAAAGTCTGCATCATCACCGATCAGAAGAAGAGAAAGCGGCCATGACCACGAAATTTGATGAATTGATGCTTGACCCCGAGTTCAAGAAACTTTATGCAATTGAAGGACTTATTGCAGACACCGCGCAGATGATCTCCGATCTTCTGGAGCGCCGGAATTTGAAACAGGCCGATCTTGCGCGTCTGCTGAATAAGACTCCCGCATTCGTTTCGCAACTCCTGAATGGGAAGGCCAACATGACTGTTCGTACACTTGCAGAGGTCGTGTATGCACTTGGAGCGAACGTCCGGATCGATGCGCACGATGAAAGTACATCCATGTGCGAGGCCATGGACGATCCCCAAATGCACACTCTGCGAATCAATATGCCTGTGCGTGAGTCTGACCCTAACTTTTTCTGGAAACTGTCTGGATTCGTCCAGACCAAAGCCTCCGACTCCGATGCTCGTCCAGGGTATGCAGCATGAACACATTTACGATTGCCCAGACCAAAGAAGAAACCCAACTGGCAGTTGCCGTTCATCAGAAAGCGCAGATCATCGACGTACGCCTTGTGCGCGCAAAGGTCGCTGGCGATCGTCCTGAAAGCGCTCTTAAATCTCCCGTATCTGTCTCGATGGGCGTGAGGGCCAAGCAAGTCGAGGGTCCTGCTGGTCAACTCCTGGTTGAAGTGAGCTTTCGTCTGACCGGATCAAGGAAGGAAGGTCAGCCGAAAGAGAAGACAGTGCTCTGCGTCGAATGCACGTTCGAAGTTAGCTATCAGTTGCATCCAGGCTTCACACCGACAGTAGAACAAGTCAAAGCCTTCAAGGATGGGAACGCAATTTTCAATTGCTGGCCATATTGCCGCCAATACGTTCAAGACATGATCCAGCGGATTGGCTACCCTCCACTAACGCTTCCATTTCTACGCGTTGTAACAAAACAACGCGATGGCAAAAAAGCGTTAGAGGCTAAATAGGCCCAATCGCTGATCGGGGAATGCCAACCGACAGTTGGGGAGTAGAAAACCAGTTCAAAACCAGAATCGCTCTCCGATGGCCCGTGCCTGTAAGTGGCCCAAGCCATCGGAGGGTTTACTCGCCGAGCATGAAACGCTGGATGCGGGAGGCGCGGCCGGTGACGGGGTCGCAGGAGACCAGCGTGGCGCACATCTTTGGATTTTCCTTGGCGGGCTCGAACTTGCCGGGCATGCCGGTGAGGAACCGGTGCAGCACCAGCTCCTTCTCGACGCCGATGACGCTGTCGTAAGGGCCGCTCATGCCTACGTCCGTCTGAAAGGCCGTGCCGCCGGGCAGGATGCGTTCGTCCGCCGTGGGAATGTGCGTGTGGGTGCCGAGGACCGCAGTGACGCGGCCATCGAGGTGCCAGCCCATGGCGACCTTCTCGCTCGTGGCTTCGGCGTGGAAGTCTACCAGGATGACTTTGGCCTGGATGTTGGCCAGCAGGTCGTTGGCGAGGTGGAACGGGTCGTTGGGTGTGTTCATGAAGACGCGGCCCTGGAGATCGATGACCGCGTAGGGAACGCCGGTCGTAGTGGTGCCCTCGAAGACGCCGTAGCCGGGCAGATTGGGCTGCAGGTTGGCAGGGCGCAGGACGCGGCGAGGGCGGTCCTGGCTGTCGGCGGGCACGGAGTTGAGATAGTCGATGAGCTCGCGCTTGTCCCAGATGTGGTTGCCGGTGGTCAGGACGTCGGCGCCGAGGTCGAAAAAATCTTCGGCAATCTGCGGCGTGAGGCCGAAGCCGCCGGCGGCGTTCTCCGCGTTGATGACGAGGAGTTCGACGGAATGGGCTTCGCGCAGGTAGTCCATGTGCTCGCGCACGATGCGGCGTCCTGCGCTGCCGAAAATGTCGCCGACGAAGAGAATGTTCAAAGGGACTCCAGGGTTCAGGGTTCAGGGCTCAGGGGTCAGGGGACCTTTTAGCTGCCCCGAAGTTCGTTGACTACGTTCAGGGCCGGAAAAGCACGGCCCCTTGACTACGCTCAGGCAGGATTCCGAACCGCAGAATCTGAAAAAGAGCTGAGCCTCGCTCCAAAGAGCACTGAACTTAGCTCTGGATGAGAGTCTTGTCTTATAACTTACCGCAAAGGATGGAGCACCAGCTTGCATTTCTCGCAGAGAGCGCAACCATCGAGAATTCAGGGCCTAGCAAGGTCGCGGAGGGCCGGGAGGCCCTCCGTACAAACTGACGATCTTTGCTGCTTTTTACTTTTCTGTTGGCTGGCCGCTGGTTTCGGCTGCCTGGGCGGTGTCTTCGGTTCCCTGATCCCTGACCCCTGATCCCTGTTCCCTGTTTCTCATCAGCGGGAAGAGGATGACGTCGCGGATGGAGCGGGAGCCGGTGAGGAGCATGACGAGGCGGTCAATGCCCATGCCTTCGCCGCCGGTGGGAGGCAGGCCGTAGGCGAGGGCGCGGACGTAGTCCTCGTCCATCTGGTGGGCCTCGTCGTCGCCCGCAGCACGCTCCTTGAGTTGGTCGGCGAACCGCTTGTGCTGCTCGACGGGGTCGTTCAGCTCGCTGAAGGCGTTGCCCAGCTCGAAGCCGCCGGCGAAGAACTCGAAACGCTCGACGTGCTCCGGGTCGTCGGGTTTCTGCTTGGAGAGCGGCGAAACGACGGTCGGGTACTCGTAAACAATGGTCGGATCGAAGAGGAAGGGCTCAACCACAGCCTCGAAGACGTGGTAGACGGCCTTGCCGAGCGGGATGTTTTTATCGATCTCGTGCAGAACCTCAAAGAGCGCAGCGGTGATGGTCTTGAGGTCGGCCAGGCGCTCCTTTACCGGCGAAGGCGGAGCGGCGGGATCAAGCTCTGGCTGGGTCGCCTCGGGCTCGACCGGCGCAATGTCCTGTGCCTTGATCGCAGTCTTGAGCGAGTCGACGGCCGCCGTGAGGCGCGCCTTGAGCACATTGAGGTCTTCGAAGGCTGTGGCGGCGGGCCTGGGACCGGCTTCCGCGGGCCAGTACTTCACGATGGCCTCGGTCATCTTGAGCCGCTCCCACTTGGAGAGGTCGATGGTGTGGCCGCTGAACTCGACGATGGTGGTGCCGTTCACCTCGCGGGCCACAAACTCGATCATCTCCTCGGTGATCTGCATCAGGTCCTGGTAGTTGGCATAGGCCTGGTAGAACTCGAGCATGGTGAACTCGGGGTTGTGGCGGACGCTGACTCCCTCATTGCGGAAGTTACGGTTGATCTCGTAGACGCGGTCCATGCCGCCGACCACCAGGCGCTTCAGATAGAGCTCCGGCGCGATGCGCAGGAAGAGGTCCTGATCGAGGGCGTTGTGGTGGGTCTTGAAGGGGCGAGCGGCCGCACCGCCGGCGATCTGCTGCATCATGGGCGTTTCGACTTCGAGGTAGCCGCGCTCGTCGAAGAAGCTGCGCAGGGCCTTCAACGTCTTGGAGCGCTTGACGAAGACTTCGCGGGCTTCGAGGTTGGTGAAGAGATCCACGTAGCGCTGGCGGTAGCGGAGTTCGACATCGGCCAGGCCGTGGAACTTCTCCGGCAGGGCGAGCATGGCCTTGGAGAGGAAGGTGAGACGCTCGACATGAATGGTCAGCTCGCCGGTGCGGGTGCGGAAGAGGTAGCCGGCGACGCCGATGTGGTCGCCCATGTCGAGCAGCTTGTAGAGGGCAAAGCCCTGTTCGCCGACGGCATCGAGGCGGACGTAAATCTGGAGGCGCTGGCCATCCTGCTGCAGAGTGGCGAAGCCGGCCTTGCCCTGGGCGCGGATGGCCATGATGCGGCCGGCAACGGCTACAGTGACGCGGGGGGCCTCGAGAGCCTCAGCCGTGGTTTCGCCCCACTTGGCGCGCACCTGGGGAAGAGTGTGCGTGGACGGGAACTGGTTGGGATAGGCGGGCTGTCCCAGCTTGACGATTTCTTCCAGCTTTGACTTGCGCAAATCGAAGAGACTGCGCTCAAATTCCGAATCGAACACGATGATTTCCTTCCACTGAATGGGCGAGAGCCCAAAAGGGAAGTATACCCGCTGGCCGGTTGGGGCTGTATGCTGGGGAGGAGACTCCTATGGCCTTTACCCGCCCCAATCCGAATGCAAAGAAGAGCAAGATTTATCCCAGCGGGCTGAAGACGCTCGTGGAAGCGGAAAAGATGATGCAGATTGCCATTCTGCTGCCATGCGCGGCCTTTATTGGCTGGTTGCTGGGCTACTGGCTGGGCAGCTTGCTGCACCAGTCGTGGATGCCCACGGCGGGCATCATCTTTGGCGGCGTCTCCGGGCTGGTGTATGTGGTGCGGCTGGTGATGAGCACAAAGACCGCCGAGACCGAGCCTGAAGACAAATCTGAAGATACAGAAACGAAACCATGACCGAAGCAGCACCCTCTCTTGCCAATTTGACCGACGAAGACCTGCAGGCATTGCTCAAGCGGTCTATCCGCAACACCGTGCTGCTGGGGCTACTGGGCTCCGTGGTACTGACGATTGCCAGCGGCTGGCGCAATGGGGCGATGCTGATGACCGGCACCGTGATCTCCGCAGCCAGCATCATGGAATGGCAGCGGCTGGTCAAACTGATCAACGACCGCATACGGAAGCAGAAGAGCTCGCAGAGCGCGTTTCTCGTGATCACGTTCTTCCTGTTCCGGCTGTGCTTTTTTGGGGCGGCCATTTATGGTAGCCTGAAATGTCTCCGGGGATCGGGAATTGCGCTGATCTGCGGCCTGAGTCTTGCGGTCGTGACACTGACGTGGGAAGCGCTCCAGCTGTTGCGCGAGTAGCCAAGCAGTGGCAGTGAATATCACCTGGAAACAGAAAGAACTTTGCCCTCATGCAGGAATCGCTGGCCTTTACCAAGTTGCTGAACAGCCTTTTTGCCGGCCCGGTGGACGCGCTACTACAGGCGGTTGGCGTGCATCCCGCCAATCCGGCCGCTCCCATCGACAACACTTTTGCGCTGGAGCTGGGCGTGGTGCTCTGCTTCATCGCCTTTTTCGCACTGGTGCGCATGAGCCTCTCGGTCGAAAAACCGGGGTCGTCGCAACAAGTGGCGGAAATGATCCACGAACTGGTCGGCGGGCAGGCGGAGTCGATTATCGGGCACGGGTACGAGCGCTTTCAGGCGTTTGTGACCTGCATCTTTCTGTTTGTGCTGGTCTGCAACCTCTTGGGACTGATTCCGGGGATCGAGGCGCCCACCATGTCGCCGGTGGTGCCGCTGGGCCTGGCGGTTACGGTCTTTCTTTATTACAACTTCCACGGGGTTCGCGTGCAGGGGCCGATTGGCTATCTGAAGCACTTTGCCGGTCCGATCTGGTGGATTGCGTGGCTGCTGTTCCCGATTGAGATCATCTCGCATTGCGCGCGCATGATGTCGCTCACCATCCGTCTCTGGGCCAACATGTTCGCGGGCGATCTGGTGACGCTGGTCTTCTTCTCGCTGATCCCGGTTGCGTTGCCGGCGGTTTTCCTGGGGCTTCACCTGGCGGTTTCGGTGATCCAGGCCATGGTCTTTGCGCTTCTCTCCGCCATCTACCTGGGCGGGGCTGTGGCGCACGATCACTAGAGTTTTGTTGTATAGCCTGCGCCTTGGGTCTGAGGCGAGGAAAAAGATTCCGCCGGGGAGAGCTTCCGCCCTGGACCAACGGACGGCTGCAAGCGTGAGGGGGCCAGCTCGGTGAGCCTCAACCACCCACTGGCAGCCAATCCAAGGGAAGCTGGAGAAATACATGCGTAAGCTTCAAACAGTTCTGATGGTTTTGGCTGTTCTGTGCTGTGCCGTTCCGGCGTTTGCCGCGGATGGCGGCAATACGGTCATCGACCTGGCGCCCATCGGCGTGGGTCTGGGCATGGCGCTGGCGGCCGGTCTTTGCGGCCTTGGCCAGGGCAAAGCAGTTGCCTCGGCGACCGAGTCGGTTGCCCGCAACCCGGGCGCGACGGCCAGCATTCAGCTTCTGCTGATTCTGGGCCTGGCGTTCATCGAGTCCCTCACCCTGTTCACCTTTGCCACGATCTTCATCAAGATCCCGACCAAGTAAGGACAGTTCTGCAGAAACGCGGCCTCACCCAAGCGGTGAGGCCGCGTTTGTTTATGGGCACCATAAGCTCTGGGGTGGAAGACCCCTTGAATGTGTATCTTCTGGGCAGGAGGAGAGAAATGACCGATCCTGAAGTTGTGGACGAGATGCTGCGCAGGGCGAAGACGATTGCCGTGGTGGGCATGAGCGACAAGCCGTCGCGGGCCAGCTACAACATTGGAAAGTACCTGGCCGGACATGGCTACCGCGTGCTGCCGATCAATCCTGCGCTGGACGAGGTGCTGGGGATGAAGTGCTCTCCCGACCTCGATGCGGCACAAGCCGTGGTGCGCGCCGAGACCGGAGGCGGGATTGACCTGGTGGATGTCTTTCGCGCCTCGGAGCACGTTCCGGCAATTGTGGACGACGTGATTCGGCTGGGCATCCCGTATCTTTGGCTGCAGGACGGCGTGATGCACGAGGAGGCCGTAGCGAGGGCGAGAGCGGCAGGGGTCAAATGCGTCCAGAACGACTGCATTTACCGGCGGCACGCGGCGTGGGCGGAATCGCACGGCACGCCTCGAGGATGAGATGGTTTGCGTCCTTCGTCCGGTAGACTGAGTCCAACTGTTGAGGAGTCAGAGTTTCCCCGCCATGCGCCTTTTTCGATTGATTTTCGTTGTACCGTTGCTGCTGGCCGCGAGTTT
>Ga0224531_1001013_pt1 | contig 13129 bp, 14 predicted proteins | sample CBST100metaG_FD_179876 | JGI IMG/M metagenome (GOLD analysis project Ga0224531, IMG submission 179876) | Peat soil microbial communities from Stordalen Mire, Sweden - C.B.S.T100 | ecosystem: Environmental > Terrestrial > Soil > Wetlands > Peat | place: Sweden: Norrbotten County, Stordalen Mire... | reverse complement strand
CGCCCTCTGCCATATACATCTCCTCTCTGCCTATCGAGCGTGTTTTGTGTTGTGGTTGCGGCCTGCCGTCAATGAGCTATGACGGAAAGAGCCAGGCCATGAAGTTGACAGCGCCAATCGCCATGCCGACGCCGAAAACGATCCCGGCAAGCATCTTCTTCGATTGACCTTCGCCATAGGCGAACATGAGACCGCCTACGACAATTGCGACCAGTGACAGCCCAGTTGCAATCGTGCCGGTGAAGGCGGTTTTGAGGACGTTCACTGCGTTCTCCCATGGATCGCTGCCGGACGATTGCGCATAGACCGGCAGAGCCATAAGGAACATCAGGGACGGTAATGTCAGCTTCCGGGCATACAGGCGCAGTCGCCGGAAACAGGGCGGTTTTATTGGAAGTGTGTTTTGCATGGTTTCCTCACATTTCAAGTTTTCCGGCGAGTGGGTACTCCCGGCTGCAATGTCTGGTGTGAAGGTAGGGCGGAAGCAGACATTCCGGCACGGACGATTTTTCCGAGCCGCCGCTAAAACGTCCGAGCGATTTTCCGTGTGCGGCGGCATAATGCGCGGCCCAGGCCGCGCCAGCCCGTCGGGGTGGGATAGAAATGGCCTCCTGCGTAGCAGGAGAACTGATGAAGGGTGGGAATCGACGGGCGTTTGCGAAGCAAGAAAAAGGCGTCCAGCGGGTGCCAGACGCCCAAAGTGAAACGCAGTGTTTATGCGGCTTTCGCGGCCTTCGTTGGTTTTGCAGGTACCGTCTTCTTTTGCTTCGCGGTCACTTTCGCTTGCCTCGCGGCAAACTCGGCTGTGACGGCCTGACGCACCTTGGCAATATCCACGCGATGCCGTTTGGCTGCGGCGGTCAGTGCATCCGTCTCGTCCTGCACGGCTGACTCCACATTGCCGAGCAAGATAATCTCGACAATCAGTTTGGACAGACCGCTCTCGTCCAACTGCCGCAAGAGCCGTGCGAGACCTTTCTGCACCTGCGGGTAAGTCACTTCGCTGGCCGTGCCATCGACCATCTTGTGCCGCCGTGCCAGAGTTTCTCGGCGCAAGGGTTCCGTCCTGTCGAGCATGGCACTCGCTACCAGCACGAGGTCGGCGCGTTCCATCGGCGCGGAGACCTTCTTGAGCACTTCGGCCAGTGTGCGGTGCCGCACAGTGATTTCGAGTTTTTGTTTCTCAAGTTCCTTGCGGCGCTGTTCGCGCTCCTTTGCCTGTTGTGCCGGGTCCGGTGTGCGGCGGTCTGCGAAATGGACCGTGCAGGTTGGTTCCGCGCATATCTTGGCGATATGCCCGCGTTCCGCGCCGTCTACTACGATTGCCTCGGCCATGTGCTTGCATGGCTTCTGGTACGGCGAGAGCGGCTGTTTAGCCTTCGCCGTCTTTGCCAGTTGCAGGGCAACGTAGCGGTTTCGTGGGAGTACAGTACCATCACCGCGTGTTCCGTGGTTGGTAGTGATCTGTACCAGCTTCGGTTTCTCCGCAATCTGCCGTTCAACAAATTTGCCGAGTTTGTTGTTGTAGCAGGCCGCGTCCGAGCACTGGTCATACTGGCTGCCCAGTTCTCCGAAGAGCAGGGTATTGAAACCTGTACGCTTGGGGCACTCGGCGCAACTTCCCGCCTCGGGCACAAGCGTTGCATCGTTCTTATCGAACGGCACGGAATCGAGCGAGAGCAAAATGTTCTGCTCAATCCATGCGGTGAGGTCGCGCAATGGCAGTAACACGCGAGTATCTTTGCCGCCATTCCAGACCGTGCGGAATGCGGCATCGAATGCCTTCTCCTGTTGCGCCTGTAGCAGTTTGGCGATTTCGAGCGCATGGCCGACACCGATCTGGTCGGCGAGAAATGCTTCCGCGATGGACGGAATCAGTTCGACCAAACGCTGGCGCTGCGCCACGAATGCAGGGCTTTTGCCCGCCTTCTGCGCCACGGCTGCAATGTCATAACGTGGCGATTCCAGCCGCAAAAGCGCATCGAAGGCCAAAGCCTCTTCCATCGGATGCACTCCCTCGCGCTGGATGTTCTCGATTAACTGCGCGACCACGCAATCGGAATCCGATAGCGCAACGATGCGCACAGGAACATCCGCGAGTTCGGCCAGCATCGCGGCCCGCAACCGCCGCGCACCGGCAATGACTTCGTACTTATCATCAGCGATAACGCGGACAAGCAAAGGCTGCAAGACGCCTTGCGATTTGAAGCTCGCAGCCAATTCGTTCAGGCTGTGCTCGTCAAAACGCCTACGTGGGTTGGTAGGGGATTCCTGCAACTGCGCAAGGGGCAGGTTGCGGTATTCACTGGTAACTGCAACGGTTTTTGGCATGATGATTCTCCATTTCGGTTCGCTGGTGCGTGGAAACCATGCGGACAGGCACACCTCACCTGTCCGCGCTGATTGGCGGCGGTGATGGAAGCGGCTGTTTATGCCGCTTCCGTGGTGGCTGTCTGTGTGCGAGAGCGCCGCGCCCGCTTGGGTTCGGGCGCTGCCTCCGCTGCCGGTGCCGCAACTTCCTGCGATACGGATTCCTCTACCGTGATTGCGGCAAGGATGATGGCTGAGGTCTGCTGTACGGCTTCAAGGCTTTCTGTGAGCAGGGCCGCGTTGCCGTGATAGAGGCTGATATAGTCCGCGCTGGCCGTGGATGTGGTCAGCCCAATTGCCTTACCGACCACAAAAGCTATCGCCTCGGCTTCCGTCTCGCGCACGGTCTTGGTTGTAGCCGTACGGCGTTCCGTATGTTTGAGCATGATGTGGGCTAACTCGTGAACCAGCGTGGTGAAGGTTTCGGCGTCGGTCTGCCCTGGCAACAGGCGAATGGTGTTCCCGAAAGCCATACCCAGAGCGGGCGCGATGCTCTCGTTGTATTCAAGCGTGATGCCCTGAGCGCTCACGTATTCGCGCAACCGGTCGAGATATACGCCCGCCTCACCTGTCACCTTGTCTAACTCTGGCAAGGGTGCGCCGTCGGTCTGCGATTCGTCCCACACATACACTCTGCGGAAACCGAGCAGTGAGGGCCTGTTATTGTCCTCGCTGTCGTTCTTCGCTTCGTCCTTGCGGGCCTTCGCCACCATCGGCGCAAGAATGGCGATGCCTTTCTCGCCACGCTTCACCCTGCGCCCAAGCTGGTTCCATGCCCACATCCCCGCTACATTCGTGGCCTGTGGCTTTTGTCTCGCTATCAGCAAGACATTACCGAAACTGTAATTTCTGAAATGCGCCATCGCGTTCAGAAACGCGGTCAGTGCTTCACTGTGACCGGCTTCCAACTGCTCGATGAGGTATTGCACGTTTTCACGCACAAGCTGCTGTGCGGTCGCAGGCTTCCGATTCTTACTGTCGGAAGCCGTGTTGCTGGCATTGATGCTGGTTGAGCCATTGCTGGCGGTGAAGGCGCTGTTGTCGTTGTTGCTGTTGTTGTCCTGATATTCCATTGTTTTTGCCTCGGTCTGCCCTGGGGGGCGTTTTTTCCTTTCACCCTGGAGCGAAGCGAAGGAAAAAACGTACCCACAGGCAGACAGAGCAGAACGACCAAGCGGCGGAAGGTAGGGACGAGTGGTGGGCGTGGCACCTGACAAACACGTTCTATCGTTTGGCGGGGGACGCGCTTGCCCGAAGGCCCGGCCCGTAGCAACGCGGAGGGCACCTTCCGATGCGCGGAAGTGGACAAAGGTCGCGCGTAGCGCTTCCTTACTTCGTTTTGCTGCTTTGTGAATTTATCTCGGATGATTTGGAGTTGGTGCGGGCAAATCGTCCGCGCTGATCCTTTTTTATCGCCGCTAACCTCAAAGCACGGACTTAAAGATCGCTTTTACTCGTTAGGAGCGTTATGCCAGATCCCGTGAATTTGAATACCGGCGCGCCAGGACGCCGATTTGCTTCCGATGCCCTTGGCAGCACCGAAGTGTTCGTGACGGCTTCGGAAGCAGGCAATTTTCTCGAACTTCACCCAGCAACTGTACAGAGGCTTGCTCGTGAAGGATTGATCCCCGCTCATCCTGTTGCTGGCAGAAGGAGAAGACACTGGAGATTTCTTCGTTCTGAACTCGGTGAGTGGCTTCGTGCGCGGAATGGTGAGAGGGGGAATTCCGTATGACTGTCACTATTCCATTGCGCGTCGTTTCGCGGTACATTTTGAGTACCGATGCACTTCGCGCCCCCAACGAAAGGAGGGCGTTATGAAGAAGGCGCGAAGTCAGAAAGGAAGTCTTTGCATCTCTGTCAACGGCAGCGGAACCGAGGTTTGGATCTTCCGCTGGTGGGAGACTTTAACGGATGGCAGACGGGTTCGCCGTAAACGGCAAGTCGGCACGCTCGATCAGTACCCGACGGAAACGGCTGCGGAAAAAGCAGTACGAAGCTGGCGGCTGGCGGTGAGCGCAAATCAGGCAGGCGCATTCAGCGGTGTAACTATGCAGGCTCTTATAGACCACTTCCGGGAAAAGGAACTCGTGGACAAAGGTGAGGACGGACGCGCCTGGTCCACGCGGGACCGGTATGAGGCTTATCTGAACTCGTGGATTGAACCGCGGTGGGGAAAAGATGAACTCACCGCCATCAAAGCGCCGTTGGTCGAAGAATGGCTGCGCAAGCTGAAGCAGAAGCCGCGGAGGCGGAAGTGGCTTCAGCCGGAGGTTCCGGAGAAAGACCTGAAATCTCTGGCCCCCGCGAGCAAAGCTCAGATTCGTAAATTGATGAGCGTGCTATTCAACCATGCGATCCGCTGGGAGTTTACGGACCGCAACCCAATAACCGGACCGAACAGAGGCGCGGGTGTTCGCCAGGGTTCCAAGCGGCTGCGTATCCCGGACATTCTCGAAATCTCCGAGGTGCAAGCCATTGTCGCCAAACTCCAGTTGCGGGAGCGTGTGTTGCTGTTCTTGGACATGGCGACCGGACTGCGGCGTGGCGAACTGACCGGCATCAAGTGGGGGGACATCGATTTTGCGAACCTACTGATCGATGTCCAGAGGTCGGTCGTGGACCAGGTAATCGGGCGCTGCAAGACAGAAGCCTCGCAAAAGCCGGTGCCGCTCGACGAGCACACGGCACAGGATCTGTTGGCTTGGTATCGAGTGACTCCCTACCGCGAGCCGGAGGATTGGGTCTTCGCCTCGAACAGCAACCGCGCGGGACGGAAGCGCGGCAAGCAGCCGCTTTGGCTGCAAAGCATCATGCGTTACCACATCCAGCCGGTGGTTAAGGAACTCGGCATCGACAAGCGGGTCTCGTGGCACACCTTCCGGCGCACCTATACGACGCTTCTCCAAGCCAATCGGGAGGACATCAAAGTGGTGCAGGAACTGCTGCGCCACGGTTCGGTGAAGGTGACGATGGATGTGTATGCGCAGGCGCAGATGCCCGCCAAGCGGAAGGCGCAGCAGAAGGTCGTGGAGATGATGCGGCCGGAAACGCGCCAGCAGGCACTGGCGGTGGGGACGTAACTGGTCCCCAAACTGGTACCCGGCGAGGAAAGGGGATTTCCGCTAAGTTGCTTAGAATGTTGGCGTCCCCGACGGGATTTGAACCCGTGTTATCGCCGTGAAAGTGGGTATGAGGCTGTTTTGCACTATTTGCAGTGCTTTGCTTGGATTCGTATAAACCTTTTATTCTACTACTAGATAAGCCTATTTTTACTCGGCAGAGCTTGCACCTGTTTTGCAGGCTTTAGTCCCCGACTAGTCCCCGTAGCGTCCCCGGATTTTCGGCCTATTTGCGGCGCTGGTGGCGGGGGAGCGTACTATTCTCGTGAACAGAATTCCAGAGTTTGCCGGGGTTTCTGCGATGGTTCAGTCTCCGAAGAATTCGCTCAGTGGAAGGTCCAAAGCGTTCGCAATTCGCTCAAGAGTGCGAATACCAATCTCTTTTCGCCCATTTTCCAGTTCGGACAAGTGCTCTCTGGCAATCTCCGCATGATCGGCCAGCATTTGTTGAGTCCAGCCGTGCCGGGTTCGCAGTAGGCGTATTCTCCTTCCAACCCAAACGCAGATGTCCATTGCCATACACAAAATCATGGCTGTATGCTGAGGCTTACATGTAAGCTAAAGATTACGTCGTGAAGGCCAGTATTTTGAGAACTCTGTCGGGGAGAAAGGCATGAAAAGAGGGTTAACGATTCTCATTCTGCTCTGTGCCGCGGTTTTGGCTGCGTCTGCAAAGGATAAACCCGCAATACCCTGCCAAGTCTATTTCAATGTTGTCACGCAGGATAGGCTAAAAAATGTCAGCCAAGGGTTATCTGCTGAAAATGCAGAGTGGTTCCAGAAGAAAATGACGAAGAAATATCCAGGGGCTTGCTACGCTGAACCAACACATTTGGCTCCAGTCGTTTTCTTCATCACAATAAAGCCAGACACCTACCACGGTACGCGGATAGTGAATAATACATCCACGGCATCAAACCCAGTCAATGGGACCATCACCGATGAGGACGGCAATACATCGGAGGTTAGCGGCACGGTTGAGACAACCACAACAAGCTCTACAGCCGTTCCCTATTCATTCGAGTATGGAGTCTTCACGCTTACGGTGGAACGTCGGCGAAGCGATGGGGGATTTGATACGCTTCAGACCTTTCAGCAGAAAGGAATATACAACACCCTCTACGGGATTCCATTGGGAGGCAAGGGGCACCATCCGGTTCACGCTGTAATTGAAGATGCTACAAAGTGGGTTAATGGTGGCGGTCTCGCGGATCAAAGGCAAAGCTCGATACAGCCAACCAATCTAGCCTCTATCCCGATAATGTATGGAGGCGCGACGTTGCAGTCCAGAGCACAGGCAGGAGATGCGAGAGCACAGTTCGCCTTTGGCCTGACATACGAATACAGCGATGGCGTGCCGCATGACTACGCCCAGGCGGCGCAGTGGTATCGCAAGGCTGCGGAGCAGGGACTCGCGGCGGCGCAGTTTCAACTTGGCGTACTGTACGAGAGTGGTAAAGGTGTGCCACAAGATTACATCCAAGCCGATGATTGGTATCGCAAAGCCGCAGAGCAGGGTGATGCAGACGCGCAATTCGCCCTTGGTTGTGAGTATGAACTCGGCTTTGAATTGACGAAAGACTACGCCCAGGCGGCTCAATTGTTTCGCAAGGCAGCAGAGCAAGGTCATGCGGGAGCGCAAAACAATCTTGGGCTTCTCTATTATCGCGGTCTAGGGCTTGCACAAAACTACGTTGAGGCTTATTTCTGGCTCAACCTCGCTGTTGCCGAAAGCAAAGGCACTCTCGAAGAAAGTGCTGTAAAATTTCGTGACCAGACAGCCTCTCACCTGACGCCCGAGGAACTATCGCAAACACAGGCGCGCGCAAGCAAGTGGTTTGCGGATCACACTGTTTCAAAATGAATGAGCCTCTGATTCTACTTCGGCTGACCGTATCAACTGTATTGTGATTCTGCGGCGATGTCGCGGCAGCCCTGAACAGGGCTTATGATTCATGGCGCTGTCAACGTCTGACATGCAAGGCGCTGGATTGAGGAATGGAGAAGCTATGAATCTCAGGGAAGGAACGCGGCGGCTGGCCCTGCTCTTGGGAGTGGCTGGGGCAATTGCGGGCGGGTTTGCCTCCTACGATGAATTGCAAACTGTCCTGTACCAAAAGGAATTCCATAACAAATTTGAGCAATTGGCGGCTTCGGACGTTGTACAGCAGGAGCGCAAGTACAAATTAGTCGGTATCAGGTATTTTGACCCACAAACAGGAGAGGAGATTCAAGGGTGGGAGCAGCCGTCCAACGTGGGCAAAGGCGGCATTAAGGCTATTCGTTGGGACAAGGATTATAGGGTTGAATCAATCGAGACAGAGGACGGCCTGACCTACTATTTGAACCCAGCGCCAGCCGCATGGCTGTACCTCTTGATTGCGCTCTTTCCCATCCTTGGATTCTTCATCCCTTGGGGCGCAGTTCGCGCAATCGGATGGGTGCGAGCCGGTTTCTTCCGACCGTCAAAGTAGGCCGGAAGGCGAAATGCTGGATATTACAGGCCCAATCCGTCCAAACCTGTCTCAATCCACGCTCGCGCGCCCGCGCGTACTGGTTGCATAATCCGTTTCCCCGTTACCATTTAATTACGGTCAGATTATTCAGAAACACTTTTTAGGGACTGTAATAATTCCGCTCACGCGCGCGCATTAGGGTGTGCAATAATCCCCGGCCAGCACCAGACAATCCGGCTTGTGCCGCGCGAGATAGTCGAGATCATGCCAATACACAACCACCTTGCACCGTTCGGTTCTGAAGGCCGTTTCTGGTTCCCCAAAGGCACAGCCACGCAAGCGCACCTTTGCGCCGATGGCAAACGGCGGTCCGCTGGCGGTCATTGGTACACCTCGAAGTCTTGGATGAATGTCAAGCCGGAGACAAGTACATCCCCGCGCACTTCGACTATCGGGAATCCCAACTCTTTAAGCATTTGCTCAAAAACGGAGAGTGTACATGGAACCCCGTCGCGCTCTTCTTCCCACTCGCAAAAGGCGTCATGCAGCTTTTTCAGATTTGCAGAGCAGCGCCAGTGAGCGATACAGGCAGAATCCAACCAATGAACGAACGGCTCTCGCCACTCTGCCGGGTCGTGAGGCGGGATGCTGGCCGATTCAAGTAAGCCGATAATCTCGGCTTTGTGCTGGCGTAACTCTTCGATTACCGGCGCGGCGGCCATTTCCGGCGCTATCACCAACCAGCCATCCTCAACCCGAATCTGGCCTCCGTTCGCCTTCACTGCCTGAATCAGTTCCATGGCTGCGCTCATATTCTCACCTCCGAAATGGCCTTCCCCCCGTTTTGATCTGGAACAAGTGGAACACTCCTTTGTTCATGCGGGTTTGAGGCACTTTTTGCAAACGGAACAGAGGGGGTTGTGTTCCGGTTTGAAAATGAGGTTTCAGCCAATAAAGACGCGGCTTGTTCCGTTGTTCCGTTTTGTTTGGGGGGGATGGGGCAGAATTGCGTCCAGGCGTCCTCGAAATCCCCGCGCCGATAGCCTTGTACGGTTTCAGAGGCTATGCGAATCTTCTCCGAACCGATGCGGTATTTTTTGAGTTGTCGCGCCAGATTGTTCGCGGTCATGCCCTTCCCATGATTCCAGTCAGCCCACGGGCGGCCCTCAATCTCACAGAGGCACTCGGCCATGATCTTCGATGAAACCTTGTCCGTCCTGCGTTCATCGAAGACGGCGCGAATGTCGGACAGCAGCGTAACGCCTACGGAGCCATCCTCCACACTGGCGGCCTTGAATACAGCCTGTAAGGCTTCGATGAGCCTCTGAAGCCATCCGTCCCCGGCAAGTTGCGCGATGCACAGCAGAGGCTCGGCAATGTCATTCTGGCGGGGTTCAAGGCAGGCAAGCGGCGCGGGTCGAATTGTCCGAAGTTTGTCTGATACGCTCTGCGCCTTCCATGCCTCCAGTTTCGTTTTGATCGGCAACGCGGCCTCCTTCACGGCTCTCCGGCGGAATGGTTCCACGTTATCCCCCGGACGTTTCCGCCTCATTTCGATCACGATGGAGCGACTGGCAACCGTATCAGGCATTTGGCCTATACCCGCGAAACACTTGGGGCAGTAAGCATTGAATTCCCGCAACTCATGGGACTTTCCATCGCACTTGTAGAATTTCCCGCCTTGCTGAAAACCAACATTGAGAATTCCGCGAATGGCTTCTGCGTATTCTTTATCCCCGCCAAGTTGGGTGTCCATTTCGTCCAGGAAAATGGTCGGCTTCTTTGCGTCAATGCAGCGAACCAGCGCGGCGGCTGTCATTCCGCCTGAGCGAATGGGAGCGGCGGCCAGCGCCTCCAGTGTTTCCATGAGAAGAGATTTCCCGCACGCCCGCTCTGGTGCGGTGATGTGAATGTAGGGCGTTGTCTCAGCCGCATCAAAGGCGTATGTGTGCAGCAACCATGCGGCCATAATTACGGCTTGCTCTTCCGAAACAACGATGTAGCGCCGAATCCAGGCTCGGCAGGTTTCGAGCAACTCCCCGGTGACTTTGGCCGTCTCTGTTTTTTTCCCAAGCTCGGCGGCAATCTCCGGCCCAACGTCTTCTGCTTTAACGCTGGCCAGCGGGTCACTCTTGGGGAATATCCCGCCAAGATCAATTTGCTTGTCCATGGGTTCTGTCCTCTTGCGCGTCTACCCGGCGCATGGGGTAAAACTTGTCCGCTTCCATCTCCGCAACATGGAGCCGGTCAGAGGCCGCATGAAACAGCCGGGTCAATTCCGCGTCATGCGCGTCACCATCGGGCAGCCGCGCCAACTTTGCCCCCAACGCATTCACGACGGCTTGCAGCTTTTCTGCGCGGTCTAATGCGCCCAGCCGTGCCTTGCGCTCCGCTCTTGCGCCTTGCTGGCGGGCTTCCCTTGCGGCTTGTATTGCGGCTGTCTGCGCTGGTGAAGGCGGTGGCCCCGCAAAGAGATCACGCTTTGCCAGTTTCAACGCGGCAAGAATCGAGTCTAGGGCGCATCCCGCGCGGCAGAGCACCAGCACACGGCCATCGTCACCCTCACGGATGCTGAGACTAGGCGAGCGGTCATTGTGTGCAGGACAACGCGCCTTCCAGCGGCCCGCGCCGGTGCGCTGCGCTTGCACCAGATCGGCAAAGGCTGCGGCTGTCATTTGCGCGCATCTTGAAGGCGTGGACGTGTCCCTTCCGCGATAACCCTATCTAGCTCCACCCGAGAAATCATGAGACGATTTCCCAGTTTCACGCTCGAAATTTTGCCCGCATACGCCCATCTCCGAAATGTCCAGCGGGACACACCAGTCATTGCCTCCGCCTCAGCCATGCCCAATAATTCCGGCTCAATCTTTCGATTCACTTTGCTCTGCATTGCCAATCTGTCCTTTCTGGTGCGTTTTGTGAATAACCCATGTCTGTATTGTGCTTCCAATACAAATTTATGTGTTTAACAATTTGATTCACGAGAATATAATTACAGATAACAAGTAATCTTTAACTGGACGGTGCGATGCGAATTGCAAGCTTGAGCGAAAACCTTCACGCGGTCGAGATCACAGCAAAATTGCTAAACGATCCGCCTTCACCGGGTTACACCTATGTGTTGCCTGTTCCGGGGGTCGGACTGAGCAGCCTTAGCGGTAATAAAGACGAGATGGATTTGTTTCGCGGTTTTCTCGGAAAACTCGTAGAGGAATGGATGCGCTGCGGAAAGAAGATCATGCCAGAAAATGCAGCGGTGCGTGCGAGTGGCATGGGACCCGTTAAGGGATATTCAACCAAAACCCACTGGACTCTTTCACTAGGTCCAATATTTGCAGATGACTACGGGAGGATTGTTCGGGGAACTCATCGGAAGAGAATTGATACTGGTGATCCAGCCTATAGCTCTTGGCTTTGGAAGGTGTATTGGGATTACCTCTACAGAGCCAAACCTAACATATGGTTCAACAGGGATGGTGAGGTGCTTTTCAATTACACGACGCCTGTATATGGCCAACAAGAGCCATTTATCGAATTGCCACCGTTTCTGACCGCCGACAGCCCGAACCTCGATTGTTGGATGGAGGCAGTGCTTTGGTTTATCTTGCTGCTCAACTCTGGCTACGCTCAACTACTGGACCGCTGCGTGCTCTGTAAGCGGTTTTTTGTTCGGAAACGAGAAAAGAAGATCGGGCAGGGATACAAGCGCGGTGGGCCAAACTGCGGCAATTGCAGAGGCGAAGTCTCTAAGGTTCGCACAAACGATATTCGTAACAACGCTAAGGAGCAAATGTTGAAAGTTGCTGCGGAGTCCTGGGCAGCTTGGAAGAAGAGCCACAGGACGCCGGACAGGTATTTGGCAGTCATAAACCGGGTCAATGCCGAATGCCGGGCTCAGATTCTTATCACCACGAGAAAAGAGCGGGTTTCGCCTATTTGGGCAAAACGCAATGAGAAAGAGATTCAAAAGCGCGTGGAGGCGTTACGCAATGCCAAAGGCTAAAGAGCGGGATGGAGTGTTTCAGAGGAAAGACCGGAGCGGCTGGTGGGTTTCGTATGTGGATGCCAGCGGCAAGCGCAAGAAAGAGAAGGTCACGGCCTACACGCGCACTCAGGCAATGACGGCCCTTTCTCAAATCAAGACGCGCATCGAGCGAGAATCCATTCTTGGGGTGAAGTCCGCCAGCGAGATCACGACGGCGGACCTGTTGGCGCGATTCAAGGCGTACCAGAAAGCGCAGTTGCGCCCGACTACGTTTGTCCGGTTGGACGGCATTCTAAATGCGCTCAAGGCCGCGCTGCCCGTCCAGGCGAAAGAGATCACGCGCCGGACGGTAGCCGATTACATCCTGAAGCGAAGCGAGACGGTATCAGCCGGAACGGTGGCCAAAGAGTTTGCCACGCTGAACCACGCTTTGCGGCTGGCCGTGGAATGGGAACTGCTCACGGTGAACCCGGCCCAGGGCGCAAAGCTGCCCAGGCAGTCGGAAGGCCGGACGCGGTATCTGTCTCCCACGGAATTCAAGGCGGCTCTGGAAGCCGCGCCGGATTGGATGCGCGCCCCGATGGCGATGGCCGCGTTCACCGGGATGCGCCGGGGCGAGATTCTCGGCCTGTGCTGGAAGGATGTGGACCTTGACGGCCAGCGTGCGTACCTGACAGAGACGAAAAACGGCACGCTCCGGGTTGTGGCTTTGAATGCGCTGGCCGTCCAGGTGCTCAAGAGCCTGCCCGTGGGCGAACCAGGGGCGCTGGTATTCCCTGACGTAAACGCGGCCCGCCTCAGCGTCTACACGCGGCGCGTCTTCGCTTCCGTGGGCATTGCAGACGCCTCTTTCCATTCCCTCCGGCATACGGCGGCAAGTTGGCTGGTCATGGAAGGCGTAGACCTGTACGCCGTTGGGCGGATTCTCGGACACAAGACGCCGCGCATGACGCAACGGTACGCGCACCTTTCGCCCGGCTACATGGCTACGGCGGTGAACAAGTTGGACGGGGTGTTTGCCGGTGCTCTGCCGGAACCGAGATAAACCTGTCTGGTGGGTTTGATGGGGACAGCGTGACCTCGCGTTAGTCCCCGTAGCGTCCCCGCTTTTTAGCGGCATCGCTCGAAATGCTTCTAAGTTATTGATTTATTTGGCGTCCCCGACGGGATTTGAACCCGTGTTATCGCCGTGAAAG
>Ga0224531_1001012_pt1 | contig 13137 bp, 10 predicted proteins | sample CBST100metaG_FD_179876 | JGI IMG/M metagenome (GOLD analysis project Ga0224531, IMG submission 179876) | Peat soil microbial communities from Stordalen Mire, Sweden - C.B.S.T100 | ecosystem: Environmental > Terrestrial > Soil > Wetlands > Peat | place: Sweden: Norrbotten County, Stordalen Mire... | reverse complement strand
GTGCGAGATTGTGTCGACCGAAACCGGGGAGAATGCTTGTTGCGCATGTGGTGAATATTCGGGCCTCGATGTGCTACCGTTGCTACGCGGAGGCGACCCAAGCCTTACTGCAAAGCCCGAGGAAGAACCGTGCTGGAATTTTTCGATATTTTCATTTTCTGTTTATCGCCCTGTATCCTCTGTTTTTAAAGTTTTATTAATACCTTGATCAAAATTGTACATCGAATCCGATTCCATGTGCCTTATCGTTACAAGAACAGACGGGCGGGCGTAGGGCGCCTGGTGCAGTGCAGTCGACGTAGCGGCAGCGCACTGCAACGGAACTTCAAATGCTGATCACCGCCTTTGAAGCATGTGGCTAAAGTCTAATGGGCATATCTGGTCGTAGTTTTCGGAGATAACTGCCTGAAGCGTCCAAGTTGCCTTCAGGCTCAACTTGTTATGCGTTTGATTCATTTTTTGCGACAGGTTGCAGCGGCGGTTCTTGGGGCAGACCGTCCGCCTCATTTCTTTGATGGGGGTATGAAATGGTTACGAATGCAATTCCCTTGCAATCGGATGGGAGCGAATACGGCGCACAGTCCCCAATCGTTGAAAAGTGGACGCCATCTCTCCTGTCGATATCATTTCTCACGGTTGCAGCCGACTTTGTTCTGTTGTTGTGCGGAACAATGGTGGGTGGCTCCATAGGCCACATCCTGCAAAGGTCGCATACCTTCGCGCTAAGCCAGCAGCAGCTTTTTATTGGCGCTCTTATCTATTCGGGTATCGTTCTTTGCCTTCTCCGCGTGGACAACGCCTACCCGCGGGCATGCAGCCTTTTACATGTCAAGGAGACGGAAACAGCTCTCCGCGTTTCAATAAAAGCTATTGTTATCAGTCTAGTGCTCTGCATCGTCGCTCGCTATCCGGTTCCCCGTATGGCCGTATTCGGCGCATGGATTGTTGGCACTCTCTTTCTGACGGTGGGTCGTGCGTGGGTTCAAGAAACGACCAGAAAGCACTTATCTGTAATTTTCCCTAAACGGCGATCTCTCATTTACGGGACAAAGCGTACTGCTCGCCGGTTCTTCACTGTTGCACTGCAGTCACCGATGCTGGGCATCGATCCAGTTGGATTTTTGGGAGGAGCCAGTGAAGCCAACGACGCGATCTTCAGTAATGACTATTCCCAAAACGACTCAAGGCCTATATTCCACGAACGGTTATCGGTAGATATGCTGAGGCGGATGGGGATCCAGGACATGTTCATTTGCGATACGAACATGTCTGAACATCGCCTCAACCAGATGCGAGTGATTGCGCGGGAGGCCAACTGCTCGCTATCGCAGGTGGATGACCAGGAAATCCTTGCCAACAGGACGCCAACCTCGGTGTGGAAGATGGATGGACTGTTTGTGGCTACGATAGCCCCAAATGACTCAGGCCGATTCTACCGGGTGATAAAGCGGCTTATGGATATAGTATGCTCTGCAGTCCTGATTGCGTTGAGTCTTCCGGTCTGGGCGTTGCTGGCAATCGCGATCAGACTCGAATCAAACGGACCGGTGTTTTTCCGTCAAAAGCGGGTAGGGCAGAATCACAAACTCTTTGAAATTCTCAAATTCCGCAGCATGAAGATGGACGCGCCGAAATATGCTCGTTCTCCTGACGAGCAGGCGGATATACGGATTACCCGCGTCGGACGCTTCCTTCGCAAGACCAGTTTTGATGAGATGCCGCAACTGATTAACGTTCTTCGGGGAGACATGTCCCTGGTCGGACCACGGCCCGAGATGCCGTTCATTACGGAAGAGTATGGACCATGGGAGGCTAGCCGCCTCACCGTTCCCCAAGGCATCACCGGTCTTTGGCAACTCAGCGCGGACCGCCGGTACCCGATTCACGAGTCGATCGAATACGACCTCTACTACATACAGAACCGCACCTTGCTGATGGACATAGCGATTCTGCTTCACACTCTGGTCTACGCTGCCAAAGGAATCTGATGCAGGATGCCTTGGCCACCCGGGTCAGGGGCGTTGCCTCAGATGGCGTCATCGAAACCAAAAGTCCGCGCAGCATTGCATGAACGTTAGAGAGTCCGGCAGAGGACAACACCAAGGTTCAGAGGGTCGTATGAAAGTATTGATGGTTCACAACCGATATCAGCAGCACGGCGGAGAGGATGCCGTCGTGGATGCGGAAGTCAGACTGCTGGGGACAAATGGAGTCGAAGTCCAGCGGTTTGATGCCGACAATGATTCCATTCATGGGATCATTGCGAAGATACGCGTTTCCTCGAATCAGTTTGTTGCGCCTTGCGCCATCAATCACAGGCTGACAGCGACTCTGACAGGGTTTCATCCTGATGTTATCCACGTTCATAACTGGTTTCCCACTCTGTCTCCCTCCATTTTCAGACAATGCCATAAGGCAAAAATCCCTGTTGTGCATACCCTGCATAATTACCGATTGCTCTGTGTCAACCCTAATCTGTTTCGCGATGGTCGGATTTGTGAGGACTGCATCGGCAGCACGTTCCGCGCATCCGGCGTAATCCACAAGTGCTATCGCGGCAGCCGCATGGGCAGCGCTGTGGCAACCGCGGGCATGCTGGCGCAGTGGGCGGCCGGCACTTGGCATCGCTCGATCGACAGGTTTATCGCACTATCGGAATTTGCCAGGGTAAAGTTCGTTCAGGGCGGACTTCCGGAGGAGAAGATTGTAGTCAAGCCGAACTTCGTTGATCCCGATCCTGGCTCTGGGCCGGGAGATGGAGGCTACTTCCTCTATGTGGGGAGATTGTCCGAAGAAAAGGGAATACGTACGCTGCTCGATTGCTGGAGGAACGGGACTGACCTGCCCACGCTGAGGATTGTTGGAACGGGCCCTCTGCAGGATGAGGCCAAAGAATCCGCGGCGGCAATGACAAACGTGGAGTGGCTCGGAAGCAAGAGCAGCACCGAAGTTGCGGAACTAATGGGGCGGGCAAAGGCTACGTTATGTCCGTCGCTCTGCTATGAGGGAATGCCGCGAGTGGTGATCGAATCACTGGCTGTTGGTACTCCGGTGGTGGCATCCAGAACCGGCGGTTATCCAGAGATGATAGCCGACGGAGAATCGGGAGCCCTGTTCCCTATAGGAGATGCAAATGCTTTAAGGAGTTGTATACGCGGCTTGGAATCAATGAACAGATTCGCTGAGATGCGGCCGAAAGCCAGGCGCCGCTTTGAGTCAGAGTACACAGGCGCAAGGAATATCGCCCTCGTTCTCGGCATTTATCGGACAGTCATCTCCGCCAATGCCCTTACCTATTCAAATCCAGTTCAGGTCTGAAGGTAGAAGCAATGACTGAAATAGAGATGATCGCCTGTGCACGGAGCATTGTTCGAGGCCAAACGCAATCGATCATGGCTGCCAGGCAAGTGAGTTTGTCAACCCCAGGATGTTTCACGAATTACGGCCTTACAAAAGCACCAACAGCGGGATGAACAGGGGTGCCGCGACCCAAATGCCATGCAACGCATGGAGGATCTGTGAAGGAGGATCCCAGCGATGTCTCTATCCAATGAACCAATAAACACCACGCTTGCTCCCTATGTACCGTCCCGATCCGAGCCACGGCGTCTGGATGATTCCTCATTCAGCTTTGGTGAGGGGGAATCGCTGAAGGGAGTGTGGCGAGTTATACGCAAACGCAAAAAAACCATCGTAGTCGGAGGTCTCTGTGGCTTGGCGTTGGCGTTTCTCATATGCCTCCTTATGGGACGGCAATATGCTGCCATAGCGACGGTCGAAGTTGAAAAGACAGATGCTTCTCAAGCCAGCCTGCTAAGCAGTTCCGACGCAGTACCGCCCAGCGCAGAGGGCCTGAAAACCGATATTGCAACGCACTTGAAGGTCATTCAAAGCCCAAACGTTCTGCTCGCTGTGGTGCGCGACCTCAACCTGCAGTCGGAACCTCCTTTTGCCTTCAAGCCTACGATACTGGGAGCCCTGACCGGGACGAATGGGCACATACAAGATGAGATTCGCCGAGGGCTTCCCCTTGAGCAAGCCTCATATAGCCGCGACAGGATTCTCGCAATATTCGGGAAAAAGCTTAAGATTGAGAACCCTCCAGATACCCGGCTGATCACCGTACAGTATCTCAGTGCCAATCCCGAGAGAGCCGCCACTATTGCCAATTCGGTCGTGCGGGAATATGTGACATTTGAGGCGCGTTCGCAAGCCACCTCGGATGCCCAACGGTGGTTGTCGGAACAGCTGGCTGACTTGAAAACGAATGTTGATGATTCGCAAAACCGTCTCGCCGACTTCGAGCAGGAGAGCGGGCTGAACGGCATGACGCTGGGAGCTCTTGGTCAAGGAGCAGGCGGAGGAACCACCACCCACATTCCCGTCATCGACTCGCTGGACGCACTGAACCAGCAACTAACCGCGGCTGAGGCTGATCGGATTGCGAAGGAAGCAGTCTACCGCATGACCAAGACTCAGAACCCGGAGGTGGTTGGCTCACTGGCGTCCGCTTCCGACTCAGCTCATCTTGCGTCCGGGACGTCGGCGGCAGGCGCAGGATTTGGATTACTTCAGAGTCTTCGGCAACAGCAGTCGGCGCTCCGAGTCTCCTATGCAGACATGCTCACAAAGTATGGCGCTCACAACCAACGTCTGCTCGAAACAAAGAATCAGCTCGACAGTCTGGGCAACCAAATTGCCGAAGAATTGGCAAACATCAATGAAAGCGCTCGCCAGGAGTATTTAGTTGCCAGCCGCAAAGAGGCTGGAATACGACAGGCGTTTGCGCAACAGCAACAGAAAGCAGGTACGCTGAATGTAAGCGCTGTAAAGCTGCAGGCACTCTCGCAGGAGGCAGCGTCCAGCCGCAAGTTATATGACGCTCTCTATGGCAGACTGAAGCAGGTGAATATTCAGGCCGCACTGCGAGCGACTAACATCAGCGTAGCAGACCCAGCTCGCCCGCCGGCCAAACCAGTGCGTCCGAATCCGCCCCTTTACTTGGCAATAGGCATGGTCGCAGGTCTTTTCACTGGATTATCTTCGGCGTTTGTACGTGAACATCTTGACGATACGGTAAACGTGGCATTGCAACTCCATGCAGGCGGCCGGTTGCCGATTCTGGGTAATATACCTACATCACGGAAATTTAGGCTGCTGCCGCCGAAATCGGGAATTCTAAGTGTGGCCTCAGAGTCAAGCCCACTGATTAATGATCCTAAGTCAGCTGGTTCTGAGTCGTTTCGCGCGCTGCGGACAGCAATCGTGGCAGCATCCCGATCAGGGCACCTCCGCTCCCTGCTTGTTACCAGCCCACTCTCTGGAGAGGGGCGGTCAACCGTCGCCTACAACACTGCCATCGCGTTTGCCTTGGCAGGAAAGATGGTTCTGCTTCTGGATGCAGATATGCGCAAACCACATCTGCATGAACTGTTTGGATGCTCCTGCAGACCCGGCCTTAGCGACGTCCTGGCGGGCACGGCACAGCTCGATGGCATTATCCGCCAACATCGTAAAGTGCCTTCGCTATTTCTGTTTCCAGCCGGGTCGGATACGAGCGCGCCGGCCGAGTTGTTAGGTTCTGACCAATTTAATGAGTTATTGGCGGACCTTACGCAGAAATACGATCTGATTATCGCAGATAGTCCACCTATACTTCTGGTTACCGAGGCACGGATACTTTCGGAGAAATTCAACGCGACTCTGGCAGTTATCCGAGCCGGCAAAACAACGCGCACTGTCCTGACGAGCCTGTCGTCGGTGCTGGAGTTCAATGGTTCGCGAGCCGTCGGCCTGGTCCTGAATGGAGTAGATACCAATTCAATCGATTACTTCGCCGCCTATGGCCACAACGGAAGGGGAGAGTATCTCAATGCATAGTTTTGAAGTTCCTGACCGCCGCATCATTATCCGCATCGTCTGCGCAGGCATATCTGCCGCTATCCTCATGCTGGGTCGGCAGCCCACGGCGATTGCGCAGGTCACCACTTCCATCTCCAACGCATCGACTGGAGGAGTGGGACAGGCGCGATCAACTCCAGGCACTAATGCACAAATCCCCATGATCACTGTGCCGGAAGACTTTGCCACCCTGAGACTGGCGCCCGGCTATCTGCTGAGCGTTGTGGTCTACGATGAGCCTGATTTCTCTGCACGTCTCCGTGTGGATAGCGAAGGAAATATAACAGTGCCCTTCTTGAATGCGCTGCATGTAGCCGGCGATACTATTGCACGGGCACAAGATCGTATTCAGCAGAAGTTTAAGGACGAAGGGATTCTCAAGAACGCACAAGTCAGCATTGACGTCGAACAATTCGCTACCACCAGCGCAACCGTGCTGGGAGAAGTCGAGAATCCTGGCAAGGTTGAGCTCCTCGCTCCCCATAGCTTGTTGGATGTCATAGGGCTAGCTGGTGGAGAAACTTCGCTTGCAGGAAACGAAGTCGAAATAAAGCATGCGGATACACTCTCTGCCAAGCCCGCGATCGTCTATCGCTACTCCAGAGGTAGCAGCGGAGATAGCATTCGCAACGTGCAGGTGTTGCCGGGGGACACAGTAATCGTGAAACGCACTGGAATCATCTACGTGCTGGGCGCGGTCAACCGGCCGGGCGGCTATGCGATGCAGGAAGATGGTGAACTCAATGTTGCTCAGGCCGTATCAATGGCTCAAGGCTTGGCGATGCAGGCCAAAACCAACGGCCTCAGAGTCGTCAAGCATGGAAACGATGGTCAGCTTGTTGAGATACATGTTTCATATCAGCGCATGATGAGCGGCAAAGAAGTCCCCATGACGCTTGCTGCGGGAGATATTGTTTACGTGCCTGTAAGTAAAATCAAGGCGGTATTCAGCGCAAGCTCGACATTGATTGGACAGACGACAGCGGCAACCATTTATGCTGTGAAATAGGCCATCCGATAATCTGAGGGTTAGCACATGCACTTTACCATTTACCCATGGGACATGAAATCGTGGCGCTCAGCGTTTCGAGTTACGGGACTGCCAGGAATTGCGCTGTTCTTTCTGCTTTTGGGGGCCATGTTTCAAGTTGCCGATACAGCGGGAGGAGGAGCTGGGCATAGCAGCCCAAAGGCGATTCTCTTGATTCGTGCGCCTGCCGTTGCGCTTGCCTTTCTTTTGTTGCTAATTCGGCCCAAGATCGCAAACGTTCGCTTCACAGGTCTTCGGTTTGCTTACGCGGCGTTTTCCTGTATTTATTTTGCTTCAACGCTATGGTCGGAGGAACCAATCCAGACCATTGGAAAGAGTGCTGAACTTCTGCTGGCAGGATTGGTGTTCTTTGAAGCAAGTCGAACCGAAAACTCCATTCTGAGAGTGGAGGGGCTTCGACAGATCGTGCTGCTCACGATGTCTGCATTGGGAACGCTCGCCGTCATGGGCTTTGCTCTTCGTATTTCCTCTTTTGTTCAGCCAAGGCCGGGACTGATTAGCGCTACCACAGCACAGGCGCCGTTTCTTTCAGGCAACGGATTAGGGTATGTTGCGAGCGCCTTGATATTGGTCGTGCTGGCGGAGTGGCAAGCAGGAAGAATGCCCACGCGCGTTGCGCTTGGAGAGTTGGCTTTTGCGCTGGCGCTGTTCAGCGTCTCCGCCAGTCGGACATCGCTTGGTATTCTCCTACTCTCGGTTTTGCTGGTTATGTTCAAGCGGTCAAAGATAGTGGGCGCTCTCGCAGTAACCTCCGTTGTATTGGCGGGGGTTCTATTCTCGGGTGAAGTTCTTGTTTTCCTGCAGGGCCATCAGGCAGCTTCGTCTAACATTGCTACTTTAAGCGGACGGACTGTAGTATGGGCTGCTGCCGTGCGGCAGTTCGGATTGCATCCTATATTGGGCGTGGGTGGGGGCATCGGCGGCAAAGTGGTTGTATCCCACATACCTAATGCATACATTTCTGACATGAGTTCGCTGCACAACGGCTTTCTCGAGACGCTAACTGGTCTTGGCCTCGTGGGTTTTGTGATCGGCTCGTATATGTTGCTCTTGACCACATGGCGTACATGGAAAGTGTGGGATACCAACCCGGAGTATGCAGGAACCTATGTGCTCATCATCCACGTGTGGATGACAACGACGATGTCGACCGGCATTCTGGGATGGATGGGGTACGAGGTAGCTCTCTTCCTATGCATTCTGACCAATGTCGATCTTGTAGAGGAGCGCGCGCGAGCACGCGGGTGCACCGAACTCCAACCAGTTCGCTGGTCGCCTGAAGCGCTGGTACCGCCGAGTCAGGCCGTCGGCTAAGGCCAGTGGGGTTCGCTGCCAGAGCCGTGCCTTATCTCGCAAAGGGGAAGAACGAAGAGAGTATTCCCATGAAGCGCCTGGCGGCATATTAAGGCTCATTGTGCAGTTGCATCCCTGAAGTCGGAATGAAAAAGACGCGACCACCATTTGTTGCGTCAATAAGTATGGAGGCGCGTCAGCCTGGTGGTGAGTATACATTTACATGTTCTTCAGTTCGCCAGGAGCAGGCGTTCTCAGACGGTTTTCGATCAGATTCTTGTCAGTGGATCGAACTTCGCCACCGGGGTCATCCTAGTCCGTGGTTTAGGGCTTAGTGAGTTTGGAAAATATACTGTCGCCTATGCCATCCTGTTGCTGGCGAACAGCGTGCAATTGAGTTTTATATCCTCTCCAATGATCACACTTGGCTCTTTGTGTTCAACCGCCACGGAGCGAGGTCGATTCATTCGAGGCATGTTTGGGGTTCAGCTAATCTTCTGCGTGATTGCATCGGTTGCCACTCTCGCGGCGGCACTTGTCTATATCCTTCTTAATCGCGGAGAAGGCATGGGCGGTGTTGTCCCTGCCTTTGTTGTCGCGGTTGTTGCCTATCTCATGCAGGACTGGTTACGCCGCTACTATTTTACTGTTGGTAAAGCGGGAGCCTCGGTTTGGAATGATAGTGTCAGCTATCTTGGCCAGGTACTTGCTCTTTGCTTGCTAGTGCGGGCGCATCGTCTAACTATCGAATCGGCTTTTTGGGTCATAGCTGTAACCTCGATGGTCGCATTTGCCCTTGGAGCTGCACTTGAGCATCTGCGAGTCGATCTAGCAGAGACCCGGGACGCGTGGCGTCAGGCCAGAGAAATCTCAGTGGAGTTGGGAATTGCAAACCAGTTGCAATGGCTCGTCTATCAAGGAGCGATGCTGGTAGGAGCGAGCGTCGCCGGTGCACAGGCGGCTGGCGGAGTGCGCGCAACGCAGAATGTGATCGGTCCGGTCAATATCGCCTATCAGGCGATGGAGAACATTGTGCCGATTCGCGCGGCAGAAGAAATGCGCCGCGGTGGCATTCGGAGAGCCGCCGCCTTTTTATTTCGATTTGGATCTGTTGGATTCGCCTTTTTACTTGTCCTCTTTTCCATTGCGTCCTTTTTCTCCAGCAGATTTCTGGTGTTCTTCTATGGGCATCAGCTCAGCGCATATACGGGCGTCTTAAATCTGCAGATGTTATATTTTCTTCTGGCGTGGCCCGTTCGACAGTTGACATTCCTGTTTCGGACAATCAGAAACGCAACACCCATCCTGATCTCCTCTATCGTTGCTGCCGTAATCAGCATCTCGTTCGTGTATCCGATGGTTCGCTACTTCGGTGCGTTGGGGATTGTAATGGCTGCTCTCACTGGTCAGATCGGGAACCTGCTGTATCTGGTCTTTGCATGGGCGCGGATAGATTCGATGACGAAAGATGCTGAAGTGCGGATGAACTGAAGGGAGAGCCATAAACCATATCTGATCACAGGGCATATCTATCGCTAGAAACTAAATGCAGCTATGCGGCATATCTCTCCTCAGCCACTGCAGAAGAAACAGAAATACGAATCGCGGATTATGTTTCAGGTATCGGCCTGCGAGCCTGCGCGGCTCCGAAACAAAACGGAATACCCACTCAAGTCCGTTGCGCATCATCCATCGCGGCGCTTGCGGCTTGGAACCTGCAAGGAAATCAAACGCTGCGCCAACGCCAAGCATCACAGCGGGAATCCGGCCCGTGTGATCGATGATCCAGCCTTCCTGCTTGGGGCATCCCAGTCCGACGAACAGAAACCGCGCACCGGAATCAGCAATCTGTTTGACGATACTCTCGTCTTCGGTTTTACTCACTAGACGAAAGGGAGGCGACATTGCGAACACGATCCGAATCCCAGGGTAACGCGACTTCACATTGCTCAGCAGCTGATCGAGCGTCGTCACAGTGCCGCCGTAGAATCCAATCGCAATCTGCGAGTTCTGTGCAGCGCGTAGCAGTGCTTCAGTGGCGTCTGGCCCGTAGACTCGGCGGGCGTCGTGCTGTCTCAATGCATGAAGTGCCCAGACCAGTGGCATGCCATCAGGATTGATCATGTCCGCAGTGTTGAGCTTGGCGCGAAACGCAGGCCTGTCATGAGCCTCCATGAGCATGTGGACATTCGCAAAGAATACTGAGTGAGATTCACCCGCATCTGCCCATGCTGTGCATGCGTTTACAACATCTCCGTAGCTACTGACGGCGATATTTACTCCCAAGATGTTTTGCACTGCGACCCTTTCCGGACTGTAAGAACATCGCGTGATAGCCATTTCAGCAGGCTTCATCCTAAAGACGATTGGATGCTGACTGGGGTGAAGGGGAAGCCTGTCGATCAACATTTCGGCAATTCCATCATCGCAAGGAACGCGCCTGTCCTTCGATAACTTCATGCGTCGTTCGTTTCTGATGACGTCTTAGCGGGGAGCGCGCGCACGGTGCGGCCGATAAAGCAGAGCCAATATTGTTGCCAAGATGGATCATGGGCGATAGCGAAGATACCAACAGTTGAGACAAGGGATTGCGCGTTCAGGACGTCTATCTGTATTGAATATCGAATACAAAGATACGATAAATCTGGTCATTCTTGAACAGACCATCCATTTGGCAATGACTTTGGGCTCAGCGTAAATTACCAGAAAGGGGCAACTGAACCAAGCCTTCAGCCTCTCCATGAGGAGTGCCAGATCATGACCATCTTTTCGAGTGCGCACTGCCCGATGATCGCAGTCGTGAGGAGCAAATGACTAAGAGCCTATCCGTGAATAGTGATCGTCTGTCTTCAGCAGATCATCGCGCAGGCAAGTGATACTAGTGCGAAATAGCTGGCCTCTGTCTTCTCGAAACTGACCAGCAATTTTCGGAAGCGATTGATCCATGAGTGCGTTCTTTCCACTACCCAGCGGCGAGCCTTGAATTCAGGGTTGGTCAGCTTTTCGTGGGCCTCTTCGCGTCGTTGCTTGATGTGCGGTCTATAGTTCCGTTCGACGACTGCGCTTGATGCAGGTGCGCCCTTGTAGCCCGCATCGGCACAGAGATTGTACTGCCCAACTCGGCCAGGCATCTCGATTACGAGCTGGTCCAGCGTGGTCTCCAACAGTTTTACGTCATGTGTGTTTGCGCCGCTGACGACGAGCGATAGCGGGACTCCAGTTCCGTCGACCAACAGGCTTCGTTTGCGCCCATTTTTTCCCCGATCCGTGGGGTTGGGTCCCACGCACTCGGTCGCCAAGGAAGCTTTGTGCATCGCGCCATTGATGCTCTGCCAATTCCATGCAATGGCTTCCATCTCGTCGTACTCAGCCAGTCCGGCTTGCCATAGACGAAGAAAGAAGCCTGCCTGCTGCCACTTCTGAAAGTGCAAATGTACAGCGCTGGCGCTGCCAAACTCGCGTGGAAGAGACTTCCATTGGCAGCCCGTGCGCAACACATAAACGATGGTGGAGAAGATTTGGCGCGGTGGCATGGGCTTGCGACCGCCGCCCGGTTTGCGGAGATAAGCGCGATCCGCTGACCGCTGCGGAGCAGGTATAAATGGCTCAATCTTCGCCCAAAACGCATCCGAGACAGTCCACGACTTGATCTGAGGCATCCTGGTATATATTTTTGCCCAGCTTGTACATCGCAATACCTGCTGGTTGCCGCCGTGAACCAAGATTGCCACTAATTAAGGATAAGCTCTAAGATTGAGAATCTCACGTCCTAACCCCTAGACGATAGCGCCACTATTTTCAATAACTTGCAGTAGAAATCGCGCTCACTAGCAAACTGACTATCACTGCAGCCAGAATTTCTCATCAGAAAGGCATGTGCAGACGAGGGGCAGCTCTCTAAAAAGTACCCCTTGCACTAGCAGATCGGAAGGAGTGGCATGGATCGTAAACAGCGCCATCCTGTGAACCTTAAACAGTATCGCAAATTGTGCGGAAAAAGGCAATTCGCCCCATCGCGACTCGGCCTGAGTATTTGCGTCAGCGAGAACGGAGGGGAAAACTCCCAGGTCGGCGGGTGTTGTTGGTCAGGACTATCATCGTCCCGCAGCCGTGAAGGCTGGCGTGATTCCGAAGGGGTACAAGGGTCGGTTCGGATGGCACAATCTCCGGCATTCAAAGGCAATGTTCTTTGCGGCCAATGAGGTAAATCTGCCTGTGATTCAGAGCATACTGCGTCACGCGAAGCCTTCAACAACCGCGTTGTACAGCCACCGCGTCAACGCTGCGCAGATGGCGGCACAAGCGAAGTTCCTTGATGCGATCAAGGTCACGTTGGCTGCTGGTTAGATGAATTGGGTCGAATCTGGGTGGGAAGAAAAAGCAGGCCTTTCGCACGCTCTACAAGCATCATCTCAGTGATCTCCTCGCACAGAGGAGAATCCCCAGTGTGGCGCTGTTCGAGGCTTTCTACAACTACTGCTTCGTGCCCAAACACACGATCGGCGCACAACTGCTCACCGTTCGTCGCGCCAAGCGTGAACGCGCCGCCTATGTCGCGAGCCATGCGGGAGAGGTTGAATGCGATGAGGAATCGCGGAACGAGGTACCCCGCGATTGCAATCAGCCTGCCTCAATCCGCCCAAAGAAGTCCAATGGGAATGCCATCCAGCCTGGTGGCAAAGAGAATCACCTCCGTGCCCGTGTTCTAGCAAATACGCCATTCCACTCAAGAGCTGTCCGCTGCATCAGGAATCCATTTTCTCCAGAAAGGCTTTAGAAATAATGAACGCCCGCAGCTCAGTTGCCGATAAGCGCAAAGTGCAGTTCCAGAGGTCCAGGAGGGCCAATGACTAAAGATTCCTTTGAGAAAAATGCATTTGGGCTGAGGCGAG
>Ga0224531_1001010_pt1 | contig 13145 bp, 9 predicted proteins | sample CBST100metaG_FD_179876 | JGI IMG/M metagenome (GOLD analysis project Ga0224531, IMG submission 179876) | Peat soil microbial communities from Stordalen Mire, Sweden - C.B.S.T100 | ecosystem: Environmental > Terrestrial > Soil > Wetlands > Peat | place: Sweden: Norrbotten County, Stordalen Mire... | reverse complement strand
CGCACAATCAAGATAAGCGGTTCAAGATGTCAGGGATGGGACTGGTCTCGACCGGTCAAAAGGGCACTGCGGAGGGGAAAATTTTTGGGAGAAATTCACTTTTTCTTCGCTTTTTGTTTTGCAAAATGCTTATATAAAACGACTTACAAAATACAAACTGAAAGATTTCCACAGCAAAAAGGCTCGAAAAGCACTTCTTTTGGTGCAGAATCAGGCAAAAAACGAGGGAAAATGGACCAGGATCGAGTTTTTTGACGCCTCTTGGCCCTCTCTTTAGGGGTACAGCAATCGTGGAACCGCTCTAACGTCGTTCGCGGAAAAACACTCACGCGGGCATATCGCGGGGTGCATTTGCCGGCTTGGAATGCTTGGGAATCAATAGGCAGACATGAAAAAAGCCGCCGGAGCGGCTTAACTCATTCATCTTTTATGTAAGAAATGGTCGGGGAGAGAGGATTCGAACCTCCGACCCCCTGGTCCCGAACCAGGTGCTCTACCAGGCTGAGCCACTCCCCGAACATGGGTGGTAACGGCACATTCTTGGGGCGCTGCCTGGCGCGTAAAGTCCCCTTGTTTGCGCTACAAGAAGTGTAGCAGAATCCTGGCTGCTTTGGGACAGGCAGGATTCGTCCTCTTCCGGATTTCCCGGCGCTGACATCGAACGGCTTGGGCGCCGTTCGATGTCCATGCCGCCAATTGCGCGAGGACGGCGGTCAACCCTGCAACGGACTCTGCAAAGTCGCCCTAGAATCGGCCCAGCTTGACGCGCACCACCTCAGGTTTCTGGTAGAAGCAGAGGCCGCGGTCGCTCTCGTCGCCGTTCCACAGCCGAAGAGGCTTCCAGACGCCATTTTCATATGTGCCTTGCTCGGCAGAGACAATCTCGCTGCGCATCCAGGGCAGCTTCCCCGGCAGGTGAAAGGTGACGCTTGCATCCAGGCCGGTGATCAGGAACTCATCCGGGCCCAACTGCGCTACCGCCGCCGCTCCGTGCGCGTCCTTGGTGCCGGGGGCGCGGCGACCGTCGGGCTGGGGGTACCCGAAGGATACGGTCACCTGCCAGCTGCCAAAGTCGAGTTCCTGTGCGGTCTGGCCCGGCTCCTCGACTGCCGTCTTGAGCTTGCCTTCGAATTCCAGACGGGCGATTTCGCGGTCCATCGGGGCGATCAGAGCGAAGTTGGCGGGGTGGGCCTTGAAGGGTTGATCGCCCAGGATGTTCCAGCCGGTCTGGTCCACGCCGAAGGGAGCAAAGCCGATGGCTCCGTCGCCCAGGGCATAGAAGAAGAGCTTGCCAAAGTTGTCGTCGCGGCCGATCTCGGGGATCAGAAGCGGGTTGTCGGGGCGGTGGTAGGCCTTCATCGTGTCACGGAAGAAGCCCGGGTCGTCGGCGTACATGTCGGGGCCGATCATGTCGAGCGATGGCGCCAGGGTACGCCAGAGGCCGACCATCTTCTGCACGGCGCCGCCGCTGGGGTAGTCGATGCCGGGCGAGTCCAGTTGGCGCTGGGGCAACTGCGCCGCCGGGTAGTCGAGCCACACATTGATGTAATAAGGAATGGCGAATTCGCGCTTGCCGGCGGCGGCGATCTCGTTGATGTACCTGGCCTGGTAATAGACCTGGAAGGTCTCGTCGGCGTCAGAGCCGAAGACCTGGCTCCAGGTTCCCGGCTGCTTGTGGGTCGCGGCCAGCAGATCGGCGGGAACCTGGCCGGCAAAGAGTCGATTTGCCTCGGCGGAATTGTCGCGGACGCTGCCGATGTTGCCCGACTCATTCTCTACCTGGATGAGCAGGACGGTGTGCTGGTCGTTGTCGATCTGCTTCAGGTGGCGCATGAGGGCGACGAAGGCGGACTTGTCGGCTTCGAGCGTGTTGCGCGAAAGGGGCGAGAGGACGTCGATCGGCTGGCCATCCGGCCGAATGGTGCGGGGAAAGCGCGTGGTGTCAGCCTTTACCCAGGCCGGCACATAGTGATTGTTGCCGTTTTTCCAGGTGCCGAACCAGAGCAGGACGACGTGGAGATTGTGCGCGCGGGCGCCCTCCACGATCTTGTCCACGTTGGAATAGTCGAAATGGCCGGGTTGTGGCTCGAACTGCTCCCAATAGACAGGCGCCTCAACGGTGTTGGCGTGCAAGGACGCCATCGATTGCCAGACCTGATCGAGTTCGCTGGGCCAGGCGCTGGAGTTGTGAATCTGGCCGCCGAGGATCAGGAAAGGACGGCCCTCGACCAGCAAGGCGTAGCGGCCGTCTTTCTGGACCAGTTGCGGAGCTTCGACAGCGAGAGCACGCGGAAGCGCGGTGAAGGCGAGGAAAGCGGCTGCGGCAAGGCTGGAAAATGCCGAAAGACGTGCAAGCGAGCAAATGCGCATGGAAAAGTCACCCCACAGAAAAGTAACCGTATACATTGCGATGCGCAAGCGTGAAAGGCGCATTCAGTATCTGGGAGGAGTTTTTTTGAAGGCAGAGGAATCGCTTTGTGCGGTTGGAGGGACAGATCGGCGGAGATGCAGGCTCCCTTCGGCTTCGCCATCGGCAGAGTTTGGGCTCTTTATGCTCAAAAAACAGGCCAAAAATCGTCAAAACGTGTTTGGCCCGTTTTCGGGCCATTTCCCCCCGCTTTTGGCCTCATTCTGCACCAAGAACAGTGCTTTCCGAGCCTTTTCGCTGTGGAAATATTTCGATTTAGTCTGAGTAATATGTTTATTTTTAGCATTTTACCAAACAGAAAGCGAAGAGAAAGTGAATTTACCCTCCCGGGGGGTGGGGTACCTCTTCCAGGGTACGGAACGGTCACATCTCTGGCATTTTGAACTGCTTATCTTGATTGTCCGCGGGATGGCGACAATCATCTGCAAACACCTGCTGTGCGGCCAAGCATTTTCGGCCGGTTCGCGTCCGGAAAGAAAAAGGCGCGGGATTGACGGGGGCGCCCGTCTCTGGGGTTCTGAATTGGTAGCAAGTTGGCTCCCGCTTGCGCGGGGTTGGCAAGTTGGCGGGTTGGCTGGGCTTGCGGAAGATATTGAAAATGCAGATCCTTCGCTAAGCTCAGGATGACAAGGGCCAAGGGGCGATCTCAGTTAGGGCGCGAATTTTGGAAAACGGGTCCCTAGATGGGCTTGGGGGTGAGGTTGTGGGCGTCGGTCGTGTTATCCGGGGCGTCAGTGAAGGATTTTCCGGGCGCATAGGCGAACTTCTGAAAACGGGAACCGACCCTGCGGATGGCGTCCTGCGGGCCATCGTCCCAGGTGACGCGCGCTTCGCCATCGACGTAGACCCATTTGCCGTGAACGGGGCCTCGCAACGAACGCTCGGCATCGCCACTTTCCTTGAGCGTGATGTAGAAGTTGCCGCCGCTGCCATCGCCCACTTCCCACTTGCCGATGTAATGGCCGCGGGACGGTCCAGAGGCAGTGGCGACGCCGGCCTGAGCGGCTCCGGGGAACTCCAAGTGCGCAATGTCAGCCAAGTTGAAGCTCTGCTTGTGGCCGTCTTTGAAGACGATGACGAGGGAGCCCTGGCCGGAGCCGGAAGAAGAGGGCGGAGCGGCGAAACCAGAGGCAGCCGTGAGAGCAAGCAGGGTGGTCAGGCCGGTAAGGCGGATGATTCTGTGCACGGGATTTCTCCTTTGACCTCAAGGGCGCGGAAGCAACAAAGTTTAGGAGCGCCCCTTTCCTCTACGGGCGAGGCGGGACCATTGTTCCACGATTCTCCGCTGGCGGATGCGAAGATTCGGGGATTTTAGAGAGGCTCTGCGGAGGCTTGGAGTGGGGGACTGTTTCGGTTCGATTCTCCGAGGCTTCTCGCATGGGCCGAGCGACGGAAACGCAGCTCCTTCGATTTCGTTGGGAGCAAAAAGCGCTCCCAACTACGCTCAGGATGACACCGTTAATTTGTATAAAACATATAACATCAACAATTTAAAATGCGGAGGCTCTATAGATTCCTCACAGGGATGGCATCTTATTCAGTGGGCGGAGCGCCGGGGGTGACGGGCGGAGTGAGGACGAAGCCTTTGCGCACCAGGGCGAAGCCCGCCTGGGGAAGTTCCGCCTGGAGAAGCTGGTTTTCAGGGCCGGAAAAGATGTCGGTGGAGGCGCCGGCGATGGTGGCGATGAGGTGGTGGACAGCGATGGGCTTGCCGTCGAGGGAGCCCTGCTCGTCGGCGTAGGTGGCAAGCTGGATGGATTCGATGGAGCCGGACTGCTTGGGGAGGATGGCCCAGAGGTTGCGATTGTTCTGGGTGACGGCCAGGGCCAGCAGGGTTTCGAGGGCTCCAGGGTCGAAGTCGGGGAGGAAGACGGTGGCGGGGTGCCGGTCAAGGCGGGTGGTGGCGGCGCGGCCGTTGGCCGAGATGTTCAAAAGAATCTGGGCGGGGTCGGGAGTGGCAACAACATTGACGGCGGAGCCGTTGACGGTGGCGCTCAACTGTACATGGCGGAGATGGTTGGCCGGGGAAAGCTGCTCGGTTTTGGAAAGGGCGTAGTCGAGGCCTTGCATGGCAATGCGGACCTGGGACGTGGATTCGTAGCCATGCGGTCCGACTGTGAACTGGAAGGCGGCCGTGCCGACCGGGGTGCCGTGCTGCGAGATCACGAAGCTTCCGGATTGGGCCGAGGCGGCGGAGATAAAGGCAAGAAAGCTTGCAAGGGCGAAAAAAGTGAATGCGCGCACAACGCTCCCCATCGATACTGTCGGTTTAGACACGGGTTGGGGGAAAGAGTTGTGAAAAGCAGCTGACAGCTAGCAACTAACAGCTAACAGCTGTCAGCTGCCAGTTTTGGTCGTGGGGGATGGGGAGCTGCGCCTTGCATCCGGATTCGATCCCATCCCTGTTGACCGCTCGCCATTCGACCGGAAACTGACAGCTGACAACTGATCGCTGTTAGCTGGTTTTAGCCTTTGGCGATGGAGAAGCGGCGATTGACTTCGTTCCAGTTGACGACGCTCCACCAGGCGGCCAGGTAGTCGGGGCGGCGGTTCTGGTACTTGAGATAGTAGGCGTGCTCCCAAACGTCGTTGAAGAGGATGGGGAAGAGGCCCTGGGAGAGGGGCGAATCCTGATTGGGCGTGGAGATGACCTTGAGCTTGCCGGCGGTGAAGACGAGCCAGCCCCAGCCCGAGCCGAACTGCTTGGCGGTGGTCTCGTTGAAGGTCTTCTTGAAGGTCTCGAAATCGCCGAAGTCAGCAGTGATCTGGGCGGCGATGGCGCCTGTGGGCGCGCCGCCCACGCCGTCGGAGCCAACCTTGCCCATCAGAGCCCAGAAAGCGCTGTGGTTGGCGTGGCCTCCGCCACTGTTGCGGACCGCGGTGCGAATGTCTTCGGGAATGTGGGCCAGGTCGCGGATCAGGTCGTCGACCGGCTTGGCGGCCAGCTCGGGGTGGCTGGCGAGAGCGGCATTCAGATTGTTGACGTAGGTCTGGTGATGCTTGTCGTGGTGCAGATGCATGGTCTCCGCATCGATGAATGGTTCCAGAGCCGCGTAGTCGTAGGGAAGCGGTGCGAGTTCATACGCCATAGGGGAATCTCCTTCGTGTCGAATTCTACTGTTGTTGGGGCGGGTTCTCGAGCCTGCGGGGTGAAGAGGCAGGGGCTCGACTCGCGACGGGTGAAACGCAATGTTTAGAAGAACCTGTAGAACTCTCTGCCTAAATGGATGCGGCAGAGGAGGGACAGGATGCTGCCTTGTTTCGATTCCGGCGACGAAACTTTCCTTTGGCGCGAAACATCGAAGTGGAGACGGACGGCAAGGCTCCTTTCCCTCCCCCTTTCCACGCCTTGCCTGACGTCCCCCCAGGAAGTGTCTCAAACCCATGGTGGAGAAACGATGAGCGAACGGCCTTTCTATCGATGGCTTGAGCAGCAGGGCGAGGCTTTTGGCGCGCCGGGGTTGGAGGCGCGCTGGACTTCAAGCGTGAAAGACACGGTGGGGACGGCCTATTCGGCGTCCAGCCGGGTGTGGTTCACCTGCTCGCACGGAATCCTGAACGAGATCTACCACCCCACGATCGACAGCGCCCAGGTGCGGGACATGGAGTTCCTGATTACCGATGGGGAGAGCTTTGCGCACGAAGAGAAGCGCGACCTCGAGAGCGGTTTTGAGTACATCGATCCGGAGGCACTGGGGGCGCGGTATGTGAATCGCGATCCCGATGGGCGATACACGCTGACCAAGGAGATCATCTGCGATCCGCACCATAGTGTGGTGCTGATAAGAGTGCGGTTGGAGGGGCACGAGGATCTGGTTCCGCGGCTGAAGGTGTACGCACTGCTGGCGCCACATCTGGATGGCGGCGGGGCGGGGAACTCGGCGCGGGCGTTGGACGTGGCCGGGCACAGGATGCTGCTGGCGTGGAAGAACCGATGGTCGCTGGCCATGGGCAGCAGTTGCGGCTTTTCGCGGGTGAGCTGCGGGTTTGTGGGCGCGAGCGATGGGTGGCGCGACCTGATGGAGAACAACCGGATGGATTGGGAGTTCGGGTCGGCGACGGGCGGCAACCTGGCGCTGCTGGGGGAACTGAACCTGGAGGCCGCGGGCGAGGACGGCGCACGGACGTTCACGGTGGCCATCGGCATTGGGGAGGGCCACCATACGGCTCTCCAAAAGACGGTGAGCGCGTTGGCCACGCCGTTCGAGGAGCATCGTGCGCGGTTTATCGGGCAATGGCGGCGGGTGGCGAATCCGGAGTGGCTGGGGGCCAAGTCCAAGGATGGCGGCAAGCTGATGCGGGCCAGCCACAACGTTCTGCTGGCGCACGAGGACAAGACTTTTTCGGGGGCGTTTGTGGCGTCGGCATCGATTCCGTGGGGGCAGGTGCATGGGGATGACGACCTGGGCGGCTACCACCTGGTGTGGACGCGGGACATGGTGCAGACGGCCACCGCTCTGCTGGCCTGCGGTCGGGCGGAGACGGCGCGGCGGGCGCTGGTTTACCTGGCGTGTACGCAGAAGCCGGATGGCAGCTTTGCGCAGAATTTCTGGGTGGATGGGCGGCCTTACTGGTCGGGACTGCAGCTGGACGAGGTGGCGTTTCCGGTGATGCTGGCGTGGCGGCTTTGGAAGGCCGACGGGCTGGGCACGATGGATGTATTTCCCTTTGTGGAGCGGGCGGCGGGATTTCTGCTGCAGCACGCGCCCATTACGCATCAGGAGCGATGGGAAGAGAATGCGGGCTACTCACCCTCGACGCTGGCGGCAGTGATTTCCGGGCTGATTTGCGCGGCGGATATGGCACGAGCCCGCGATGCTGTGGAACTGGCGGTCTTCTACGAAGAGTTTGCGGACTGGATCGAGCGGCACATCGAGGACTGGACGGTGACCAACGAGGGCGTTCTGCTGCCCGAGGTCAAGCGGCATTACATGCGCATCCGGCCGCCGGAAAAGGGCGAGGCGTATGCCTGCGAGAGCTGCGGCACGGAGACGATCCGGCTGTCGAACCGGCCACCGGGGACGCGGTACGAGTTTGAGGCGCGGGAGATTGTGGACGCGGGATTTCTGGAACTGGTGCGCTACGGGGTACGGCGGGCCGACGATCCGCTGATGGTGGACTCGCTGAAGGTGGTGGATGCGGTGCTGAAGCACGAATTTCCGCAGGGACCGGGCTGGTTGCGCTACAACGGAGACGGCTATGGGCAACGCGCCGACGGCGGGGCTTATCAGGGTTGGGGCACAGGGCGCGTATGGCCGCTGCTGACCGGGGAGCGTGCGCACTATGAGCTGGCGGCAGGCAAGGACGTTGCCTCGCTGATCGACGCCTATGAGCACTTTGCCACCTGCGGGCAGATGCTGCCGGAGCAGGTGTGGGATGAGGCGGACCGGCCGGCATCGAGCCTGGTGTTGGGGCGTCCGGCGGGCTCGGCTGTGCCGCTGGTGTGGGCTCATGCCGAGTATCTGAAACTGCTCCGGTCCGCTGTGGACGGGAAGGTTTTCGACCGCATTGATGCGGTGTATGAGCGGTATTGCGAAACGGAAGGGCGGGCGAAGACGCGGAGGAATCTGGAGATTTATACGCGGCGTCGGCCGATCCAGAAGATTGCCGCCGGGGACACGTTGCGTATTCTGGAGGAGAGCCGGTTCGACCTGGTTTGGTCGGCGGATGGCTGGCGAACTGTCCACACGACGCCGAGCCGCAGCCTGGGCAGCGCCGGCTACAGTGCCGACATTGACCCTGCGCCAGGTCAGGGCAGCGGTGAACTATCATGGACTCTCCATTGGCCAGACCAGGACCGCTGGCTTGGTTACAATGTGGAAGTGACGGTCGAAGCCAGGAAACCCAGCGACAAATAGTAGCGAGTAAATGGGTTTACCTGAGCGTGCGCCGGTACTACGAAAGGATTTCGAAAAAGAATGACTGCCAACCTCGCGGAACTCTCTCTCGACGAACTTTCCATCGATACGTTGCGGCTGCTTGCCGTGGACACGGTGGAAAAGGCCAAGAGCGGCCACCCCGGCGCTCCGCTGGGCTGCGCGCCCATTGCCTACCTGCTCTTCCACAAGCTGATGAAGCACAACCCGGCGCACTCGAAGTGGGCGGACCGCGACCGGTTCGTGCTGTCGAACGGGCATGCCTCAGCGCTGCTCTACTCGACGCTGTTTCTCTCCGGCTACGGAGTGACGCTGGAAGACCTGAAGAGCTTCAGGCAGTGGGGATCGAAGACGCCGGGGCATCCCGAGCGCGGAGACACGGACGGCGTGGAAGTGACGACCGGGCCGCTGGGCCAGGGCATTGCGATGGCCGTGGGTATGGCGATTGCGGAGAAGCATCTGGCGGCGGTGTACAACCAGCCGGGCTTCGACGTTGTGGATCACCACACCTTTGCGCTCTTGGGCGACGGCGACCTGATGGAGGGCGTTTCGCACGAGGCGGCTTCGCTGGCCGGGACGCTGGGGCTGGGCAAGCTGATTTTTATCTATGACGACAATTTGATTTCGCTGGATGGCCCGACCAGCCTGAGCTATACCGAGGATGCGCTGGAGCGCTTCGAGGCCTACCACTGGCACGTGCAGAGAGTGGCGGACGGCAACGACCTGAAGGCCATCGAGGCAGCGATTGAAGCGGCCAAGGCGGAGACCGGGAAGCCGTCGATCATCGCGGTGCGGACGGTTATTGGCTACGGAAGCCCCAAGGCGGGCAGCAACAAGTCGCACGGCGAGGCGCTGGGCACTGAGGCCGTGGCGTCGACCAAGAAGTTCTTCGGGTTCCCGGAAGACCAGAATTTTTATCTGCCCGAGGACGCTGTGGCCAACTGGCGGCAGGCGCAGAAGCGCGGTGCGGAACTGGAAGCCGGTTGGAAGGCGCTCTTCGCAGGCTATACGGCGGCGTTTCCCGAGCTGGCGGCCGAGTTTGAGCGCACCCAGAAAGATAAGCGCAAGGCCGGATGGGAGAAGGCGATTCCCAGTTTTGCGCCGGGCAAGGCGCAGGCCACGCGCACGGCGGGCGGCACGATCATGAATGCGCTGGACGAGACGGTGCCGGAACTGTTCGGCGGAGCCGCGGATCTGACCTCTTCGACCAAGACAATTTTCAAGCCGGGAGCCAACTTCCACGAGGATCCGGCGGGGCGCAATGTCTTCTTCGGCGTGCGCGAGTTTGGCATGTGCGCAGCGGTGAACGGAATTGCCGCTCACGGAGGGCTGATTCCTTTCGGTTCGACCTTCTTTGTGTTTTCAGATTATGCCAAGCCGGCGATCCGGCTGGCGTCGCTGATGCAGTTGCATTCGCTGTTCGTCTTTACCCATGACTCGATTGCCCTGGGCGAGGACGGGCCGACGCACCAGCCGGTGGAGCAACTGTTGGGACTGCGCGCGATTCCGGGGCTCACGGATTTCCGGCCCGCGGACGCCAACGAAACGGCGGCGGCGTGGCGACTGGCTCTGGAACGCAAGGGGCCGAGCTTCTTTGCGCTCAGCCGGCAGGACCTGCCGGTGATCGATCCGGCGACCCACGATGTGTACGCGGGAGTGAGCAAGGGCGCGTATGTGCTGGAGGATGCGAAAGACCCGCAGGTGGTGCTGATCGGCACGGGCTCTGAAGTCTGGGCGGCGCTGGAAGCGGCGAAGCTGCTGGCGGCGGAGGGAATCCGGGCGCGGGTGGTCAGCTTCCCCAGTTGGAAGATCTTCGAAGAGCAGACGGCTGCATACAAGGCCAGCGTGCTGCCGGCAGGTGTGCCCAAGCTGGCGATCGAAGCCGGGGTGACGCTGGGCTGGTGGAAGTATGTAGGCTCGGACGGCGACGTGATCGGGCTGGAACGCTTCGGCGCCTCGGCGCCGGGACCGAAGGTGCTGGCGGAACTGGGCTTTAGCGCCGAAAACGTGGCGAAGCGGGCGAAGAAGCTGGTGAAATAAGACAGTGGTCAGTGAACAGTGAACAGTGATCAGTTTCCGGCGCAGGACCTTGAGGGCCCGCGATTCTGCCAACTGGCCACCGAAAAGACTGTTCACTGACCACTGTTCACTGTCCACTGTTCACTGTCCACTGTCCACTGTCCACTGTCCACTGTCCACTGTCCACTGTTCACTGTCCACTGTTCACTGTCCACTGTTCACTGTCCACTGCATTTGAAAGGAATCATTGTGAAGCTTGTCATCGGATCGGATCATGCGGGATTTGCTCTAAAAGAGGAAGTGCGCGCCCATTTGGCGAAAGCCGGCTACGAGCTGGTGGACGTTGGGGCGTACAACGCCGAGCCCTCGGACTATCCCGACTTTGCCGAGAAGGTGGGTCTGGCGATCAAGCAGGGCGTGGCGCCGCGCGGGATTCTCATCTGCGGCTCGGGGGTGGGGGTGTGCGTGGCAGCCAACAAGATCCCGGGGATTCGGGCAGGGATGTGTCACGATACGTATTCGGCGCACCAGGGCGTGGAGCACGACGACATGAATGTGATCGTGCTGGGCGCGCGGATTATCGGCTCGGCGCTGGCCTATGAGGTGGTGGACGCGTTTGTCCGGGCCAAGTTCTCGGCCACCGAAGAGCGGTTTGTGCGGCGATTCAACAAGGTATTGGCCATCGAGGCCAAGTACATGTGTGGCGACGGCTCAAACAACCCTGCATAGCACCCTGAGGCGCCGATGTTCCCCTTCGACGTAATTCTCTTCGATGTAGGCGGGGTCCTGCTGAGTAACGGCTGGGACCACTGCGAGCGAGCGCTGGTGCTGGAGCGGTTCGGGCTGGAGACTGCAGCCTTTGAATCCCGGCACCTGGAGCCCTATCGCGCTTGGGAGTCGGGCACGATTACGGCGGAAGCCTACCTGGACGCGACGGTTTTCAATGAGCCGCGCAGCTTTACCCACCAGGAGTTTTTTGCCGCAATCTGCGCTCAGTCGCGTCTACTGCCGGACGGAGCCCTGGAAATCCTCAAGGAACTCTCCGCGTCCGGCAACTATATGGTGGGGGCGCTGAACAACGAAGCGCGGGAAACCAACGCGTATCGCTTTGAGCACTTCGGCTTGCGCCCTCTCTTTAAGGTGGCGTTGAGCTCCTGCTACCTGGGGCTGAGGAAGCCGGAACCGGTGATCTATGAGCGGGCGCTGGAGATCCTGGGCCGCCCTGCGGAGCGGATTCTGTTTATCGACGACCGGATGGAGAACCTCGCCACAGCGGAAGAGACGGGGATGAAGATCCTCCATTTCACGGGTGCGGGCGCGCTGCGGCAGGATATGGCGAGCCTGGGAGTGCTGCAAGGCTCTTAAGACTCTGGGCTGGTGGACGTTATACGGTAGCGCCGGCCAGGGAAATGCATTAGCCTCTAGGGGTGATCTGGACCAACCCAGCCGAAATGGCCTTGAATGAGCTGCGCACCGCGCCGCTGGTGCGCTTCTCCGTGCTGGCGCTGAGCTCGATCTTCTTTCTGGTGGATCCTTTTGCCGCCATACCCTCCTTTCTGGCGATTACCGAGAGCGCGGATCCCAAGCGGCGCAAGCGGATGGCGCGCAAGGCAGCGCTGACCTGTTTCATTGTGTTGACCAGCTTTGCCCTGGGCGGGCAGCTCATCTTCAAGATGTTCGGGATCACCCTGCCGGCCTTCGAAGTGGCCGGGGGACTGATCCTTCTATTGATAGGCCTGGATATGCTGGAGGCCAAGCGCTCGGCGACCCAGGAAGCCACGGGGGACACGGAAGAGGCTTCTCATAAGGAGGACGCGGGCATTGTGCCGCTGGGGATCCCGATGCTGGCCGGCCCGGGAGCCATTTCGTCGGTGATGGTGCTGGTGGGGCAGGTGCCCTCGATCTGGCATTGGGAGATGGGGGCCATTCTGGGAGCGATTGCAGTGACCGCCCTGGTGAGCTATTGGGTGCTGGCGGGGGCGGGAAGGGTGCGCCAGGTGATGGGCGAGACCGGAATCCGTATTTTGGTGAGAATTATGGGGCTGCTTCTGGTGGCGTTGGCCATGCAATTCTTTGTCAATGGGCTCATGGACTTAGGTGTCATTCCCAGGCAGTGAGGGAGCGGGGCTCAGGGGGCGCCAGTGGAGTTTCCCACAAAGAGCTCGGCTTTCCCACAGGGTGGGAGCTTGCAATCCCCCTGGGGGGTTGCTATTCTCGGGAAGTTGCAGCAAGGCGAACACGGTTTAGCCGGGAACGCGGGTTGCAAACGGGGAGTGGTTCTGTTACTCTCAGGAAGTCGCAAGATGCAGCTAACCTGAACAATGGAAAGCACTTGCAAACGGAGAGCGGTTATGCTACTCTTTGAAAGTCGCAAGCAGTAGCCGGAACGATGGCAACCGCGAGCGACTTGCGGATACGGAGAGGTTCTGCTACTCTTTAGAAGCGGCAAGATGGAGCTATCCTGAACAACGGAAAGCACTTGCAAACAGAGAGTGGTTCTGCTACACTCTGAAAGTCGCAAGCAGTCAGCCGGAACGATGGCAACCGCAAGCGACTTGCTGAAAAGGAGTGGCTATGCTACTCTTTAGAAGCGGCAAGAACGGCTAACCTGAACAATGGAAAGCACTTGCAAACAAAGAGTGGTTATGCTACTCTTTGAAAGACGCAAACGGCGCAACCGGATAACGGACGCGGCTTGCGGATAAAGAGTGGTTGTGGTACTCTTTGAAAGTTGCAGTTTGAGCAGTGGATCCTCCCGGTGGCTTTAAGCCTGCCCGATGAGGGAAGTGGGAAGATGGTTCGTTGGTTTAGGTGAGGCAACA
>Ga0224531_1001000_pt1 | contig 13203 bp, 8 predicted proteins | sample CBST100metaG_FD_179876 | JGI IMG/M metagenome (GOLD analysis project Ga0224531, IMG submission 179876) | Peat soil microbial communities from Stordalen Mire, Sweden - C.B.S.T100 | ecosystem: Environmental > Terrestrial > Soil > Wetlands > Peat | place: Sweden: Norrbotten County, Stordalen Mire... | reverse complement strand
GTTCAGGCTCCTGCGCGCGCGATGGAAGACATCCAGGTGCTCAGGGGTCGGCTCACTGCCGAATTTCTTCTCAAACGCCAGCTTGAACATCTCCTCGGGATCTCGCTCAGCAAGATTGACAAAGGCCTCTGCTGTCGAGTCGGTTTGCACTATCTCTCCAGCGAGGGGCCGCACGCGTGCCTCGACGATGCGCACCGGGAAGTCTTCGGCGATGCGATCCAATTCCTCCCGGTAGCCCGATAGCAGCCCTTCCCGCGCTAGACATACTTGCACGAATGGCCTGAGATGAGGTTCAAGATCGCCCGCGAGGCCGAGCTGCACCAAGTGGTCATGCAGGTCTCCGAGCTGCACCTCTCCAGCGGCGGGCAAGCGCAAGAACGGTATTGGGCGCTCCAACGGGATCTGCTCCGTCGTAACTCCGCTGCTCTCCACAGAGATCAGTGTCACGCTATGCCGGTAAGGCCGCTCTGTAGCTGAAAGAGGAATGAGAGAGCCACTGTATCGCACGACGTCTCGACCTACGCATTGCGCCTTGTGAAGATGTCCAAGCGCCACATAGTCGGCCTCCGCAGGGAAGATGCTATGTGGTACCGCGTGCTGGCCGCCCACCAGAATTCGCCGTTCTGCTCCCTCTGACTCGATCGCCCCCAGTACGTGGAGATGACCGGTCACGATCAAGGGTACTCCCTGTAGCTTTGGTGCGACATACGTATACAGCTCGTCGTACAACTCCTTTACCGCCCGCACCACGGGAGAACCCGCATCGTCTTCAAGCGTCAAATTAGGCAAACATGTGGCTGTAGGGTACGAAACAGCAAGCACATTGAGGAAGGCCTCGCCGTGAGCGTCTGTCAGGACGATGTGGTGCCGCTCAGCCTCGATCCTGCCTTCGCGCCTTCGCACATTGCCAACCACTCGCACATTGAAACGCGCAAGCAGCGGGTGCGGAGCCTCCAGTCGGCCTGCCGCATCGTGGTTACCTGCTGTGATGATCGTTTTCATGGCCGGCCGTGCCCGATGCAATCGCTCAATGGTTTCATAGAACAGTCGCTGTGCTTCGCCGGATGGGTTCTGGCTATCGAAAATATCTCCCGCCACGAGCAGCGCGTCGATTTCTCGCTCGGCAACGATTCCGATCAATTGGTCGAATACGCGGGCATGCTCGTACTCGCGCGAATATCCGCGCAAAGTCTGCCCTATATGCCAATCTGCGGTATGCAACACGCGAATCATTGTTCTATCGCCCCAACTCTTTGCCGTCCTATTGTGTTGCTTGCTCCCCCAAAACCGATGCAGATTCTCTAAGGCAAATAAACGGAGAGTCCAGAGTTCGGTCCTTGAGGCAAGCCGAGTGCCGTGTCTATACCTGGGTGCGCACGGAGATCACGCAGTAGAGCCTCCGGTGCCACTCCCTTCCCAATCTTTTGCTCCGACTCAGCGCGTGCATGTTCCACGGGTTTTGCACGATAGACAATGACCTCAGGAACTCCATCCTCGATGGCGCGGAGACAGATTGCTCGAATATAGAAGCGGTTAAACTCGCCTTCTGCCAACATTTCGTGAGCGTTGACTCGCATTATAGGCGGTTTCGAGAACCCTCCTGACTTGAGTTTTCGGGGTTTCTCATACGCGTTGAGCTCACGGCGAATTGCTGTTGCAAATGTTACATCGTCTTCGTCTTTGGCAGCAGCCTTAATTAAGTCTGGGTAGATGCGTTGACCGTGTGGATTGAGATTATCGCTGACATAAAGCGATCCCTCTAAGATGTCGCGCTCGATTTCCAGCAACATGAGTTGCCTCGTTTTCTCATCCAGGTTCTTGTACGTCAGTCCCATGAGTCTCTCCCTTCTTAAAACACGCACCATAAATGTGCATTAATCGTAATCAGCCATATCTGGTCGATTAAGATTCCGCATAAGACTTAGCCCAACAGAGCGAGTTCACCATCTTGACCTGCTCGACTGTTCGACATGAAGCGTCAAGAAGCCTTGGGCTCGCGACGATGATTGCAAGGCACTGAGCTCTTGAGATTGCGACATTGAGCCGATTGCGGCTGAACAAAAAATCCAAGCCGCGCGGAGCATCGTCATAGGTCGATGTCGCGAAGGATACGATAACCGCTGGTGCCTGTTGCCCCTGGAATTTGTCCACAGTACCAACCCGCGCGCCAGGGGGGAGAACTTCTCGCAAGAGATTCACCTGCATATTGTAGGGAGAGACCACAAGAATATCCTGCTCTGAGAATGCAGCCTCGATTCCATCGCGGTTGACCCATGATTGTTTCAGTAGTTCGCTGAAAATGTCCCTTACCTTACTCGCTTCTGCTTCGCTTCGTTGCGCACAGTCTTCATGCTTTACTTCACAAAAACAGATCCCAGTCGGCTTGAGTTGTATGTCGGCAGATGTCGACAATACAAGATGCTGAAGGTCATTACCGACTTGTGCCCGCAGGCGCGATTCATAGAATGCGCTTGAGATAAATCCACAGACATCGCTATGCATGCGTCTGCTAGTCCCGAGAAAGACGCCCCTGTCATTTGGAACAGTGGAATGCTCTTGCATCAAGAACTCTAGAACTGACTGTCCGGAATCGCCTGGGTGCACCCCTTGAGAAGGCTGAGCGAGTTGCATGGAGTCTCCAACCAGCACCAGATTCCTGGCGCTAGTTCCAATGGCAACAACATTCGCCAAGGACATTTGCCCTGCCTCGTCGACAAAGAGGCAGTCCAATTGTTGGTCGTAATCAGGCCGAGCAAAGAGCCATGCCGTACCGGCCACAAGATTGAACGAAGCCAATGAATCAGGGTTTTTCCGTGTATTGACGATCTCAGGCGCGAGGAAAAACTGATCCTCAGCCGAACACTTTTGTATTCCGTGAACAGAAACACTCTTTTCCCGGCCAACTTTTACGATTTCGGCGAGAAGGTTCCCGATAGCCTTATGCGAATTCGAAGAGACACCGACTCTCTTGCCCTGGCTGATCAGATGGATAATGGAGCGCGCTGCGGTATAGGTCTTTCCTGCGCCCGGAGGTCCCTGAATTATAAGGGCACTGTCGTCAAGTGAGGAGATTATGCGGATCGCAGCGCTCAACTCATCTTCTCCCTCTCTGATTAGACCGGTATAGTTCAACGGAGGTGTCAAGCGAGGTTGCTCGCGCTTCAGCACTGCAATGACCGCACGATACCGTTTAGCTCCAGCAATGACAGAATCGGCAAACCGGTAGATGGCTTCTCTTAATACAACAGCATCAATTGGTCCTGTCGGTATGATCGACATTGAATCGGGCAGCGGAGGTTGGTTCGCGCCGATTTTCAAACGAACGATATTTGCCTCTTCATCCAAATAGACGATCGTGCCTGCGGGTTTCAACGTTGCAGAGCAAAGACAACCGTCACCGACAGCAAACTTGAAGTCCTGCGGAGGAAAGCGATAACTGTAGACAATGGATCTCTTGTCCTTGTAAGGAGCCATCGAAGTATCCTTGAACAGGCCGCCGATGCATTCGGAGTCTTCGATCAGCTCCTCAGTTGTGCTGTCCCTTCTGTCAAACATCGCCCAGTATTGAGGTTTGGCTTCGCGCCGGTGAAACTCCAGCAACTGAGAAATGAGCTCCGCGGAGGGGATATCTGCCTGAGAAACGCTTCCGAGAAGACGTGCGGTGTAGTCGCTCACTCGCTTTTCTGCATCTGTCTGACGTTGCGAGGCTTCCTCGTCCCGTTGTTGCCCGCAATCATCCCTCCAAGTGGCGCCTTCTGGTCTGAGCAACAGCAACCATTCGTGTAGCCGCTTTGTAGACCGACAGTCCTGCTCGTTGTAACGCTCTATTTGATCTAGCAGCTGTTGCTCTTGAGTGGCACGCCACTCTTCATAGACCTCAATACTTTCGCCAGCAGTCGTAACGTCACCTTCACGCTTTTCAGCATAGAAGTGCTCCAAATTCTTGATAGAGTATCGAGGTTCGGAGACTCTGATGCCTTCGCGGACCACGCGGTAAAGATCGACGAAGCGTTCTTTTCTCAGAAGATCGTCGACTTCCGCTTCCCTGGTTCCATGCAGTGTAGATAACCGCCGCATGGCGGTAACCTCGTAAGGCGCGTAGTGATAGATGTGAGCGCTTGGATGCGCAACGATATGCTGTGTGAAGAAGTCGACGGTTCTCTCAAACGCTGCTTTCTCCTCGGATCGACTGTGACCCCAGAAAGCGAGAAACTGGCCTGTGCTACTCAATCCGTAAAATATTCCGAATAGGTATTCGAGCCCGCCTGGAACGAGCGGATCTCCCTCCATGTCGAAATATAGATCGTGCTCGTCGGCAAGAGGCAGGCGACCGAATCCTTTTCCACTCTCAACGGGCAAGATCTCATATTTGTTATTGCCTGTGCTCTCCTTGTATGTCTGCAACTCAGCTTGTGCACAAAGCCGCTCAATGATTCCTGGCTGCATCCCGGAGATACGTGCACCTCGACCAACGCTCGCAAGGGCATCTATTGTCGATATTCCGGACGCTCGCAGAGCAGCAATCTGATTTGATCGAATGTTAGCGACCAGGCACAGATGGCGTATGCGATGCCACTCATCTTCGCACTGCGTCATCCACCGACACATCACGCAGTGGCCACAAGGTTCTGGCATCGTTGGTGGCAACGTATCAACAAACAGCTCGAGACGTTTTTGAATTTGAATCGTATAGTATTTCGAATCTAGTGAGCGAAATGTCTCCCGGCGTCCATCGCCCAGAATCAGATGGGCATTTAGAGGCAAGAGTTTCTGTATATCGAAGAGAAGCATGTTGTACAGCGACAATTGAAGAAGGTGCTTTGGCTGCGCCGTACGTGCAAGTTTCGTGTCGACTACTTCGTAGCTGTAATCACCAAGGTCGGACGGTGCATGTGTCTTTTCTAGAAAATCCGCGATACCTAGCCATCTATCTGTGGATAACATGCCTTGATAGACAATGTCGGCACCCAAACGCATCGCCGCATGAGTACTGTATCGTCGGTCCCGCCAGTCTACGCCAGATAGATCCGCCACTTTCTGGCCGGAGGAGCGATACTGTTCGAGCACGGCCGCCTCGTGGTCAAGTCCCTTGCGTCGAAGAAGGTCGGAAGTCGAGTCTTCGGGGGGCATCAAACCCTCCTTCGCTACTCGAACATCCAGCTGCGTTGCATGGTTGCACCCCGCGAAATTGACAATGTCCGAGGCAGAAAACTGCAAAGAGGTGTCTGCTACTCTCATCAGAATCCCTCAAACCTGCCGAAGCGTAGACGTCTCGTTCGGCTTCCCAGAGCTCTCTTTTCGGAAAGGTGATCTGGATCGTCTTACGGTTGGCACGTTTATTCAACATTGATTGTGCCACCAAATGGTGGATCAGCGCGGAAGTAGCGTTCTTTCCCTGTTCTGAGGATTTCAACGACGCTTTTTTAATACATTTCGAGAAGACTTCACGGCCTATCTCTTGCCTCGCCGGTCGTCATTTAGCTTTCATTGAAGCTTGGCGCACTATTGCCCCCAAACGGCAGACCGCGCATTTTATGCTATATGCCATTTATTATCAGTACTATGCGTTATATTCGCGCGTACTAACAACCCTATATGCGGCGCATGGTGCACTAGTATGACATCACATATCGCACTAAAATGTTGACAAACTGATGCCATGTTGCTATCTTTCATTGTGCATAGCCAGTCCGTGCAGAGGAGGGAATTGTGGCAAAGACTCAGAGGGTAGTGTTCAGCTTTGATGAGCGGAGCTACGACAGTCTTCAACAAATCAAGGATCGTGGCCGCTTCTCGTCCATGGGAGAGGCAGTTCGCGAGTCACTCCAGATCAGTCGAGCATTGCAGTCGCAAGCGTCGCAAGGATTCAGCGAAATTGTGGTTCGGAATCCAGAGACAAAGGAAGAAAGGGTAATCGTAGTGCCAAATCTTCAAACAGCTGCGAGGTAGTCAGTCATGGACATGGACGGTGATCAGAGTCTCAGTGAACGAGGAACTCCCGAAAGCGTCGCTCAAGCTGCCGCAGACGAAGGCGTCATAGAAGGCGGCAGTGTCTCGGACTTCCAAGAATACAAGTGGGAGCCAGAGAAAAAGCACAGGGCAGAGACTGCGAGGTACCTGGCCTACGGCCTTGTTGGAATTCTTGCGCTCACAATTCTGATCCAGTACGGAATGACGGTTGTCTTGATTTGTCAGAATCGGGAAAGCGGAGTCGCTACATTGGAGAAGCTCTTTTCGACACTGCTCCCGGTCCTGTCAGGGCTGGTGAGCGGGGCGGCAACCTACTACTTCACAAGAGAGAAGGACGCATGATATCCAGCCAGCAAGCTACGGCGGCAGTCGATCAGAAAGAGGGCACTGCTCTTTCTGCGACGTTTCTGAATGGCTATGAAGTGCTTAATATGCCGGAGCTTCGCTGGCCGGTTCGAGTGATAAGCATTGAATTGAAAGGCCAGCCTGCTGGTGATGATGATCGAGGCCGGCTCAAAGATATTATCTGGAAATTGCGTGGGGCGAACAAGTCGCAGTGTCCCGGCCTCGGCTTTGTGATCGACATAGATAAAGCGCGCATTGCGGTTCCGGCTGCCTGGCAAATCCCTCTCCCAACTGAAACGACCGAGTATCGCGCAGCGCTATCGTGCATAATGGACGCCGATAACGAAACTGCGCTCGGAAAAACCATCCTCGCCGGAATCTTGAAAGAGGCGGTCAAGAATACCTTCAAGAGCCAGCTTCTGCCTGAATTGGGGCCACTTTGGCAGGATTTCGATTCGTTTACACAAGCTCCGCCTGCGGCTGGCGCAGGAGAATACTTGCTCTGTCGACGCTTTACGGCACAGGTGAAGCAACTGTGCGACCGACGCATGGCATTGCAGGTAGTCGTAGGCTCGACGGCACTCGACGGCAAGACGTTTGAGCAACATTATCGTGATGGCACTGTTACTGACCTCTTGGCCATGATCAATATTAAGCGGGCCGGCCGAGTGAATCGAGACAATCGCCCCGTCAGCATTCGGGTAGTGCAGCAATACCCCGACGGCGTCACCGTGAAAGCGCTCGACCTAGACGACATCGAAACACTCGAAAGCGATTCGAAGCTAAGGTCAGAGCAGCAACGTGCCAAAGCCGGGCGAACGATTCGGTGTCATCAGTTCGGTAGGCCATCCATCGATGTCCCCGGTGGAGAACTTCGGCTGATATTGGATTCCCAGATCTTGGGTGAAGACCATCGGGAAACGATAATAGCGCCCGAAGAGCGCCTGGTTTGGATGCAACGCGTCCGGAAGTTACTCGACGGCGTTGGTGCATTCGGAAAAACTCTTCGACTCAATGCCAATTTACTTAACTTGGACGAATTCGCTGGAGTTTCGATTCTACCGCCGAGGATACGGGTCCGCGGAGAAAACGGCAGAGAAGTCCACATTGAACCGCCTGTAGTCTTCAGCGAACCTGGTCTCTTGAGCCGCGGCAGAGAGCGAGCCAACCATATTCGGCACAGTGGCTTCCTTGAGTTGCGTCCGGTGAATCCTTTGCTCGCGTGGCCCAAGCACTTGGGCGATGAACGAGCAAGGCGAATGCAAGCGGAGCTCGACAATATCTGCAGGGCACAGAGCATCCGAGCCACCTTTGCTGTGGCCCATTACAACACTGTGGAGGATATATACCAAGCGACTGAGAAGGGCAAACATGATGCTCTGCTTGCCGTGCTGCCGGAAGGCTCCTATGCACCGCAAGGTCAGGGCGACATGCACGAAGCGATAAAGCGGCGGATTCAGATTCCGTCTCAATGCATCCAACACAACCGCACGCTTCCTGCACGATTCGCAAAAATGAGTCTAAAGGATGCAATGAAGTCGGATGCTCAATGCGTTCGCCGAGTTCGGCGTCTGTATGAAGGATGTATATCTGCGTTATTAGTCAAACACCACTGTTTCCCATTCGCTCCCGATGAACCATTCCACTACAACGTGCAGGTTGGGTTGGACGTTGGCGGCATCCACAGCTCTCATGTAATGGCGTGCTTAGGATACGGATTCGCCACTCCCAAGAATGGTCTTTTCTTTCTTCCAGAAGAGATCCCGGTGGAGGTCCAGAAGAAAGAGCCCATTCCCACAGACTCGCTCTATATCGGTCTGCTCGCTCATTTCGCGCGCGTCCATAGTGAATTGGCATCGACCGGATGCTCGCCAGATTTCAATTCCGTTCTCTTCTATCGAGATGGGCAACTGCTCGGAGATGGAGATGAATGGAATGAAAGGGACGCTCTAGTTCGGCTGCATAGTGAGCTGTTGAGCCGCGGATGGATAAGCGAAGAATCTATCTGGACAGCTGTCGAGGTACTCAAGTCTGCTGAGAACTGGAGGTTTCTGAGAAGATCTGGCATTAAAACGCTGAATCCAATTGTGGGTCAAGTATGCTTCCCTTTCGCTGACCCCATGACGGCAATAGTTGCGACAACGGGAGTTCCATACTTGACTCAGGGAACCGCGCAGCCGCTTATTGCACGCATCACGAATATTCGAGGAAAAGCGACGGTAGATCATGTATTGCGGGATCTAGTCTGGCAGGCAGATATGTGTTTCACGAAAGTTGATATGGGGATGAGCCTCCCATGGGTTTTACACGTCGCGGACCAAGGGGCTCTTCAGCTTTCCCGCTCATACCAGATTACTGGCATTACTGTGTAACATCCATATCTGCAACGATGGCTGCAATGACTTCTCTTTCCCACTTCGAGTAACTTTCCTCATCAACTTTGTCCCGGATACGCCAAGCTTCCAGTAGCAGGGCCACTCCAAGTTCATAAGCATCTGGAGATATAGATCCTGGACCACCCCGATCGAAATATCTCCAATCACGAATTTCAAGGGAATTACACACGGCGAATCCAGCCTCAACTACGGCGGTAATTAATTCCTCGGGAGCTAATTGCATCAACTTGTTTGGGTAATGCTGCGAGAGCGATACGCTCAGAGCCTGTAGACCAACTGCATATTCTTCGAGTTTCAAGAAAGAGCATGCATACAGGATTGCCGAAATGCGCACACAGTACGGTGGATGGACGGTGCTAACTTGAAACATATCGACGTTTTCCCGCTCAACCTCGTCTAGGAACGCGCCGAGGTATGCCGGCCCGCACGACCAAAGAGCAACAATGTCCATAGCAATCTCATGTGCCCAGTTTCTCTGGTCTAGCGTGGGAGTCCAATATTGCTTCATCTCTTCAAGGCCGGCGCGAGCGACAGTGCGTGCCAGTCCCCGATCGGCTATACCTTTTAGACTCAACCTATAAAGGACGCTATTCAGACGCGGCTCGAATTCAGATGGAAACAGAACTGAATTGAGGAAAAGAAAACAGTGCGCGACTTCATGGGCCAGCCATGGATATGCGAGCAGATCAATATCCTCTATAGAGGCCTGACCTGGAAAATGAAAAACCCTAACTATGGGAATTTTCAGTCGATCAATCGTCGGCAGCAGCAACTCAGAAAAGCCCCATTCGCCTTGGTGTTTCGGCACACACATTCCTGGAAGCGCACGGCACGGATTCCAATCAGCAGCAAGTGCGAATACAAAGGCTGCATCGAAGTCGAACCGCTGACCGTAGGAAGTTGGAAGTTGGCTTAGAAGGTGCTGCATCGCACTTGCAAGATCAAAGGATGGCTCGATAACAGCATCCGCAATGCCGCCTTCGAAAAGCGGTTCGAAAGTGCATCGCAAATTTTCGGCAATAGCTGATAGCGGTGTTCGACTCAGGCTGTCGACGGCCGCTTTGACAGACGTTAAATCATCGCGAAAAGATGAGCGTCGGGGCATACCCTAAGATAACGCATGGTTCGTGCGCTCGGGTGAGCGCATGGCGATTTGGCTTCAACTATGGGATCCTCTTGGCGAGGCCCGTGTGATGAATTGTCTATCGACCCCGCAGAATGAAATCAATTTTCCCAACTTCTAAGATTCGATTTCTGACGCACCTTCCATGGCGTAAGGCAGTCCCATCATCATGTTGTAGTGATTCGTATGTCTCATCCGGACGAAGACCTTTTGAAATACTGCTAGGTAACGCTCCATCGTGGTCTCATCCAAAGTGTGGAAGATATCGTCCGGCAAGCCGTGTGATCCCGCGTGTACCCAGGAAAACAGAGAGCGGCAGATCAGCTTCTCTTCTCCTTCGAATTTTTCGACAATATCATCGAAACTAACGCCACCCAGCACTCGAAAGTAGTTCTCCAATATTCGCCTCATGGTGTTTTGAAGACCTTGATTCGCCAAGTTAGGATTCCTGAGTTCGGACCAGAGGAGATCGTAGGAGGTCTTGATCGGATTAGTCGGATGGTTCTTGATTGACGAGATGCCATTTACCTTGTGGATTGTCCAAAATGTCTCATCTTTGAAAGCGCCGCCTCCGTTTCGATTATTGTCGAATGTAATATCCTTGTGAAAGTAGACGTTATGCGTTAGCACAAACACTTGTTTGACAAGTGCCTTTTTGGATCGAATCTCCTCGATGGTCTGCTTAATGAGACTGCTCACGACAAAGAGGACATCACTATCTAGGCTTGAGACCGGGTCGTCAAAGACCACAACGCGATCTCTGGTCATGCCTGATTCACTGTAGCTACCTTTGAGCAGATGAAAGAAGTACAAGAACGTGATGAAGCTGCGCTCCCCTTCGCTCAGCGTCTCCTTGGCATCGCTTCCGTCGGCTCGGCGTAGTCGATAGCGATTAACCCCCGTTGCTTCGATGGAGAAGTTCTTGAACCCGAATCCTTGAAGTAACTTGTTGATGTCATTCACGCTTGGGTTAACACTCGTAACGCTCTTCTCTAATGATCGAATCTCAGATTCCTTTTGGGCGCTTTCCTGTTTCTTCTTCGTAATCTGGGATTCCAATGAAGTTATTGCCGTCTCAATACCTTGTTTAGCTGCGGCATATTTCTTAAATGCAGCAGCGATCTCGATCTGAGCGAAGAATGCCCAGACCTGACTCGTCAGTTTTGACTTTTCCAAAGATATGTTCGAAACCAGCGAATTATGGTCCTGAATCTTCGAATTGGCTGCGGCAAGGGCTTGCTTCGTCGTGCTTAAGACTGGGCCTAATGGCTCAAGCGTGATGATCTGACTTGGCTCTTTCGCCTTGGTCTCGATGCGCTGAAGGTTGAGTTGGAAACGGGAGTCAAAGATAGCCTTCTCCGCAGCGATTATTTCCAAATTCAAAAAGCGGGACGCTGACGAAAGCGCAATCTGCATAGCTTGCTGTAACCGCTCGCCCTCCAGTTTATATTCTGCCTGCAACGTGGAAACTGCCTGGCTGTCTCTCAGAAATGTCTCGTCAAAATACGCCTCTAGGCTCGCAGCCAATTGTGCGGGTGCCTTTTGTTGGCAGAACGGGCAGGTTTCATCATTGGTTTTGAAGAAAGGGATTCCTTGTTTGACCCAGTCGCTGTTGCCGATCTTTTGGATCATGGCCGCGATGTCAACATCGGTTTTGCCTAGGACACGGCGGGCTAGAACCGGGTCTGATTCCCATTTGAGAAAGTCTCCATCATCGAGGGAAGGAAGAGGTGCCTCTGTTGTGGGCGTTGGACCGAAAACAGACGCTGCCTTGGACTCCAGATCCGACAGAGAGGGCGAAGGACTCGTAGTTGCCTTCGTGCATTCTGCCGTAAGTTTTTCTTTGAACTTCTGTTTGTCCTTGCGGTACCCAGTCATAGCGTCCTGCAGTTTGTCGTCATGCTTGACTTTGATTTCCCAGCACGCATCGCGAAATTGGGATTCGACCAACTGCAGCTCAGCGATTTTTCCGCCGTTCCCATTGATACCTTCAAGCGTCTGCGAGAGTTTCTCGACATCATGCGCGATCTCGTCGATATCTTTTTTTGCCTGTTCGATCTTGTTTTGCGTTTCGATATTCTTCTGGCCGAGGGTAAAGATGCCCTTGAGGTCATTGCTCTGATTGAAGTTGGCATGGACAAAGTCGCGGTTATAGACCAGAGTGTCGAGTTGCGTCCCGTGCTCCCAGTGAATAGCGCACCCGGGCTGTGGGTTGTCGTCAGCTATTAGTCGGGAGATAGTGGTCTTGCCTGCGCCGTTTGAGCCATAGACGAAATTGATAGCCTTGAGTCCCTTCATTTCTTCAAGGGTATCGCCATAACTTGCACATCCGGATATCTCGATGGATTCGATCATGACAACTCCTGAGCGTCCAATTTGGGTACGCGAGGCATAAGAGTTTTGGAGACGCTAGAAGCATACACCTCCATAGGAGAAGGAGACCGAGTGGTTTGTGTCGACGACCATCGAATCATATTAAGAATCTATGAGCCTGCTAGCGCTCCTCGAATTGCGAGAGATGAATCATGGGCACCGCTAACAGGCCGAGACGAAGCAACATTCGCGCAAAATACGATATGAAGTGAGAAGCCGGCTTATGTTGACGGAGTACTAACGCTGCGGAATCACCGATCGGGACCAGGCCAGAGATCACGCACCAGACGGCAACAATTCTCCTGGTGTCAAGGTATCCGATAGCGGGTCTACCGGGCTCGTGGGCCACGAGTGATTGTCTGGATCGACGATTTTCGTATCGAGGTGTTCGTAGCCGACGCACAGCCGCCCTTGCAGGAAGAATCTTCCAGATTCCTTATTCGGCCAATAGATCGGAAACGACACATCGCCAACTTGTTCTTCCGGTGCATTTGGATGCTTTCCAGTGCGATCCAATGCCTCCCAGTTGCACCCCTGAAGGATCTGGCAGCGATGGTTCAAACCGATTCAATAATCAGCTCTGTCAGATCAGAATGGAACGTCGGAACTAGGGAACAAACGGGGGAACAATAAAAAGCCGATTCTGTATCTTGCTGATTCCTAATAGAGGCTAGGGATCATCTACGCCGCTATAGTCATTTTAGAATCAGCTAGTTAGCCTTCTCATAACCCAAAGGTCGCTGGTTCAAATCCAGCCCCCGCAACCATCCGAATTTGCGTAAAGGCTCCGTCAGAGCTATCGCTTTCAATCCCAAGCAGATGCCAGCTTCCTTCGGCGACGTAGTGTGGCTTCCCGTCTCCGCTCTGCGGGATCATCTTGATTTCGGACACATGATTCAGTAGCTCAGTCCGGGCCTCAACAGGCTTCCTGGCCAGCAGGGTGCGGAGATCTCCCAGCCGCCGCGTAATGAAGTTCCGAATCTCCGACATGTGAGC
>Ga0224531_1000994_pt1 | contig 13223 bp, 8 predicted proteins | sample CBST100metaG_FD_179876 | JGI IMG/M metagenome (GOLD analysis project Ga0224531, IMG submission 179876) | Peat soil microbial communities from Stordalen Mire, Sweden - C.B.S.T100 | ecosystem: Environmental > Terrestrial > Soil > Wetlands > Peat | place: Sweden: Norrbotten County, Stordalen Mire... | reverse complement strand
TTGCTGGAAGGCGTGCACGACAGCGCCGTGGAGTTGCTGGCGCGCTCCGGCTACGGCAGCGTCACCCGCCTGCCGGGCGCGCTGGACGGCGATGCGCTGAGCGAGGCCCTGCACGGCGTGCATGTATTGGGCATCCGCAGCCGCACCCAGCTCACCGAGTCGGCACTGGCGGGTGCCGACCGCCTGATGGCGGTTGGCTGCTTCTGCATCGGCACCAACCAGGTGGACCTGCCGGCGGCGCGACGGCGCGGCATTCCCGTGTTCAACGCGCCGTTCAGCAACACGCGCAGCGTCGCCGAGCTGGTGATGGGCGAGATCGTCATGCTGCTGCGGGGCATCCCCGGCAAGAGCGAGGCGGCGCATCGCGGCACGTGGCAGAAATCCGCGGCGGGCAGTTGGGAGGTGCGCGGCAAGACGCTCGGCATCGTCGGCTATGGCAACATCGGCAGCCAGCTTTCGGTGCTCGCCGAGGCGTTCGGCATGCGCGTGCTCTACCACGACGTACTGGACAAGCTGCCGCACGGCAACGCGCAGAAGGTGGCGGACCTTGCCGATCTGCTGGCAGGGAGCGACGTGGTCAGCCTGCACGTGCCGGAGGCGCCCGACACGCTCGGCATGATCGGGGAGGCGGAACTGCGGCGGATGAAGCCGGGCGCCATTCTGCTCAACAACGCCCGCGGCACGGTGGTGAACCTGGACGCGCTCGCCCGGGTGCTGCGCGAGGGCCACCTGCTGGGCGCGGCGGTGGACGTGTTCCCGGTCGAGCCGGCCTCGGCCAAGGAGACCTTCCGCACACCGCTGCAGGGCATCCCGAACGTGATTCTCACGCCGCATATCGGTGGTTCGACGGCGGAGGCGCAGGAGCGGATCGGCGGCGAGGTGGCACGCAAGCTGGTGGATTACAGCGACACCGGGGCCACGGTGGGCGCGGTGAACTTTCCGCAGGTGCAGCTTCCGGCCCGGCCGAGCGGCACGCGCTACATGCACGTGCACCGCAACGTCCCCGGCCTGCTGCGGCGGGTCAACGACGCGTTCACCGACCGCGGCCTGAACATCGTCGCCGAGTATCTGCAGACCGATGGCGAGATCGGCTACGTGGTGGTGGAGGCCGAGGGGTCGGAAGCGGCCGAGGAGAGCGTGCTGGAGGATTTGCGCGCCATCGAGGGCACCATCCGGGCGCGGCTGCTGTACTGAGGCGGTGGTTGTCGTCGCCGCTGAATCCTCCGCCCGTACGCCAGGGAACACTGCACGGCGGAGCGGCCGGTCGGCGGGCATCTGGTAGCGTGTCACTTCGCCGAGACGGTGGGGTAGAGCGGGAAAGCGCAGCGCATCCCGCTGGCAGCGGTTGAGGAGGTGGCGCGGAAGCCGCGGCTGGTTGCGAATCTTGCCGACCGGAGGGAACACCATTCTAGACCGTCTTCGCTTTTGGATATAAAGTTCCTACTCTGTTCTCGCGACGGCCGCTGTTCGGGGATAGACTGATTGACGCAAGGGGAAGCCATGAGCTACGCAACGACAGCAGACCGTGCGCTGATGCCGCCCGCCCCTGCCACTCCGGCGGAAACCCTGGAAGCCGGGCGTATCATGAGCCGCGCGTTTGTTGCCTCGGCCCGCCCGCCCGCTCGGCTGGCCCTTTCCTACAGCTTCGGCCATCGGATCATCACAGCATGGTGGCAGGCCCTTACGGCTGCCGATGCCAAGACACAGCCGTTGCGCGAGCCACTGCAGGCTTTTGATCAGGTCGAGCTGCCCAAGACGGCCCAGGCCCTTGCCGACAGCATTGGCACGGCGGCGGCTCAGCTCGACACTGAAACAGCAGCCTATCAGATCGGCCTTGCCTACACGGGGATGTTGCCCGCCGAGCATCGCGGCGTGCTTGGCATCTACTACACGCCTCCCACCCTCACTGCCCGCCTGATCGCGCAGGCAACCGAGGCGGGCACCGACTGGACAACCGCCCGCGTGCTCGACCCTGCTTGCGGCGGTGGGGCCTTCTTGACCCCAGTTGCCCTGAGGATCGTAGAGGCGCTGCCCGATTGTAGCCCCCGCATCCTGATCCAGAACATCGCAACGCGATTGCGGGGCTACGAGTTGGACCCTTTCGGGGCCTGGCTTTCTCAAGTGTCGCTCGACGCGGCGCTCTTGCCAGTGTCACGAGCCGCCAAACGCCGCTTGCCAGTCCTTGTGACCGTTTGCGACAGCCTTCGCCGCAGTCCACCGCGCGAGCCCTTCGACTTGGTTATCGGCAACCCGCCCTATGGGCGGGTGACGTTGCCCATAGCAGATCGCATCCGCTTCAAGCGGAGTCTCTTCGGCCACGCGAACTTGTATGGCCTCTTCACTGATATGGCGCTGCGCCATGCGAAACCCGGCGGCGTCATTGCCTACGTCACCCCGACGAGCTTCCTCGCCGGCGAGTATTTCAAGAATCTGCGCGCCTTACTTGGTCGAGACGCTCCGCCGGCGACGATTGATTTTGTCGCCGCGCGCAAGGGCGTGTTCGAGGACGTGCTGCAGGAAACCTTGCTCGCCACCTATCGCCGTGGTGCGGCCGTCGCACCCATCACCGTGCATGAAATCACGCCGGTTAGCGGCGCGGGCCTAACGGCCGAAACGACCGGAACAATTTCCCTACCCGCGGACCCTTCGCAGCCATGGTTATTGCCACGCACTCCGCTGCGTGCTGCACTTATCGTACGCCTTGCCGCGATGACGCACCGACTTGCCGATTGGGGCTATGCCGTCAGTACCGGTCCTTTGGTATGGAATCGCTACAAGGACCAGCTCGCCCATGCGCCGGGCCGCAACCGCCATCCGCTGATCTGGGCAGAGGCCGTCACGTCCGACGGCCGTTTTCTGTATCGAGCGGAGAAAAGGAATCACGCCCTTTATTTCGAGATTCGACCCGGTGACAAATGGCTGATCGTCGATTATCCCTGCGTGCTTCTGCAGCGTACGACTGCCAAAGAGCAGCCGCGTCGCCTGATCGCGGCGGCGCTGCCTGATGACTTCCTCGCAAAGCACCACGCCGTTGTCGTCGAAAACCATCTCAACATGCTACGGCCGAACACGGAGACCCCCTCTGTTCCAGCCAACGTGCTGGCGGCGTTCCTGAACAGCGCTGCCGCCGATCGTGCTTTCCGTTGTTTGAGCGGCAGCGTCGCTGTCTCAGCCTATGAGCTGGAGGCGCTACCCCTGCCAGCACCCGAGGAGTTGGACGAGCTACGCTCGCTGGTACGCCAGCAGGCGAGCCGCCAGTGCATCGAGGCGGCGTGCGCCCGCCTCTACGACGAAGTGGGTTGATGCCGCCCTACGTCACACGCGAGCTTGTCGCCGAGCGCCTGCCGCTGATCTTCCCCGAGGGTACGCCGAATCGCACGTATTGTGTGCGCGAGTTGGCGGCAAGTGCGGTATTCGCCGCGCTCTACATCGGCGCGGTCCAAGGGTCCGGCCACTTCCTGGGTCCCGTGCATGTTTATCGCATGACCGGCGAGCAGGCGGCGCGATCCAACCAGTCCGACCGTGACGCCTACGCCGAGGGCGTGTTCAAGAAGAACACCCAAATCCCCGGCACCCGCTGGTATGCTGACAACACTCGCGAGCCAATCCGCGATGAGACGCTGCGGGACGGCCTCGTTGCCATCGGTGCGGTATTGCGGCGCGAGGATTTGCCCACGACCTCCAGCCTGCCACGATACCAGCTCAAGATCGATTTTGCTGTGCTCTTCAATCCGGCGCTACAGAGCGACGCCCTCGAAAAGGCGATCGGCGATTTCCAGACGAAGCACCTCAGCAAGAGCGCGCTTGCCCGCGTCTCCATCATGCTTGCCGGTGCCGCAGGAAACGCTGCAGGTGTCCTTATCACCTTTCCCAATGGGGAAACGCGCCAGCTCGCTCCCGGCCCCAGCTCGATCATCTCCCAAGCCGTCATCGAGATATTCGCCAAGCTCTATCTTGAAACGCCCGCCGTGCTTTGGCTCAGCGAGAGCGGCAACAAGATCGTCGTGCGCGACGACCGCATCGCCAATGCCATTGGCCTCAAGATCGAGGCGGACAAGAACCTGCCCGATCTCATTATCGCTGATCTCGGCCCAGCCGAACCACTGATCGTATTCGTCGAGGTGGTCGCGACCGATGGCGCGATCACGCCTCGCAGGCAGGAAGCAATCTTCGCCATCACTGATGCAGCAGGCTTCAAACGCTCCCAGATCGCCTTCGTGACTGCTTATCAGGATAGGGAATCAGCGGGTTTCAAAAAGACCGCCGCGCAGCTCGCCTGGAATTCCTTCGCTTGGTTTGTCTCAGAACCCCACAGCATCATCATCATGCGCGACGGCGGCATAAGCGCCGCCCATCTCGCCGAGCTGATCGATGGAAAGCCGAAATAACCACAGTAGGCCATACACAACCAGCCATATGCGAGTCGATACTGCCGCGCTTCCCGCCGTTCCCGGTTGAGGGTAACTGCTCACCTCGGTTTGGATGGGAGAGATGGCGGCTGAGGCAGGCAGGTGAGGGGTTGCGGCGGGGGGGCGGAGTGTGATTCACGCTGTCCGCGACTCGCGGACACGCTGCTTGCGCTTTCGAAGGAAGACCTGGTTGCGCTGATCCTGGCGCAAGCCGAGCAGATAGCTGCGTTGCAGGCGCGGGTTGCGGCGTTGGAAGCGAAGCTGGGCCGGCCCGAGCGGCCGTGCAAGGCACGCCGCGGTCACCCTGGGGTGGCGCGCGCTTGCGTCCGATCCCGACCGCGTGGTGGAGGCGTATGCGCAGAGGTGTCCGCACTGCGCGCGGGCGCTGAGCAAAGCCGATCAGCCCGAGGTGGTCGCGCACGACCATGTCGAGCTGCCGCCGGTGCGGCCCATGGTGACGCGGATGCAGTGCCATCGCGGCGTCTGCCCGGCCTGCGGGCACTTCTGTGCGCCACCGCCCGCCGGACTGGAGAGCGGCTCGCCGTTCGAGCCCGGGCTGTGCGCGCTGATCATCCATCTGCACGTCACCCAGGCGATCGGCTACGAACGACTTGCCCGGCTGCTGGAGGAGGTGTTCGGCCTGACCCTCAGCGAGGGGGCCGATCGCCAACATCCTGGCCCGCACGCGGGCGCCGCTGCTGGCCGCCGCTGCGCCGATCGCCGCGGCGGTGCGCGCCAGCCCGGTGGTCGGCTCCGACGAGACCTCGGCGTGGGTCGGCGGCAAGACCTGGTGGCAGTGGGGTCTTGCTGTCCTCGACGGCGATCTACCACCTCATCATGCCGCGCCGGGCGGCCGCGGTGGTGGAGGACTTCCTCGCGGACGCCCGCCCGGAGGTCTGGGTCGTCGGCCGCTACCGTGGGCAGACCGGCCATGGCGCCGTAGAGCGTCCAGTGAGGCTGACGTTTACACCTAAGTTGGACGGCGATTAGTTCGCCGGACCTCCGCTATCGCCGCGGATTCCCCTCACTCCCACTCCATTGTTTCCTATGTCCCTAACCTTCTAATAGATAACAGGAAAATTGGATAGCAGATTTGAAAATACCGTCGCTTTTACCGTCATTTGCTACCATTGTGATTTCATTGGAAAAAGCGGGAGCGATAAGCGCCGTAAGCACGTTAGGATAACCATCGTCAACTGGCCGAGGAAGCTTTAGACTATCACACTGATTTTCCCGTGGAAATTCTGACTTCGGGCTCTTGATGTTACTGCAAACACATGGTCAACGGATCATTCGATGAGGAACGAACATACGTTAAGTTTTTGATCTTAATACAAAATATCAACTGCTTGTTGCAATTCAAACCACGTCAGATTGACGGTAAAATTTACAAGCTATTGAATTTTATTACTTTTCTTGAGTTGCCGGAGGTTGGACCTGTTAGCGTTTACCTACGACATCGTGCCGCTCAGTCGCACGAGCGTTTCTGAAGCGAGGCTCAACAGACCCAAGGAGCACCAGGCCACACAGTAGGTGCTGGTTCATTATTTGGCTCTCCGCACTTCGCGTGCTGTCGTTTCGTTAGACGGCATACTTGGCGTGAGCACGGAGGAGCTGGAATCCGGCATGGCCCTACATTCCGCTTCAGCATCGTCAGCCGGTTGATTTGGCCTCCAGAGGGCTTGTCGTCCACGACAAATCCAATGCGGCTTGAATGGCGGCGATGTCGCGCCGCAGGCTCACGGCAAAATCCTTCAGCGACGTGGCGACCGCCGCGTCGAGGATCTGGCCAAAATTTGACAGCCACAAGAGGCGCCAGCTTCAGCAAGCCATACTTCTCCCGGCGAAGCTTGAAGGCGGCTTCGCCGCCCTCCATGATCTTTTTGATGGCCTCTCGGACGTCGGGCATGTCGATCGCACCGATTCCGCCGATCGTGCCGCGCGACTGGTCGCCCATCGCGCGGTAGTGACACCAAGCCACCAGCTCGGCATCGCCGTTGACGACCAGATTGGCGTTATGGCTGGCGAATATGATCTGTCGCCGCGGCTTCGCCTGCCAAATCTTGGCGACAATTTCCAACATGACCGGGTTGTCCAGGTCTTCTTCGGGCTGATCGATGATGAGTGGGAATGTGCCTTGCGTGAGCAGCGTCTCAAGCAGGGCTGTCGCCTGCTGCCCGGCCGATGCATTGCCGAAAGGGATATATTCGGCTTCGCGCGACCGATATTCGAAAATCGGAACGCTTTTGATTGGCGTCAGTGACAGCGTGAGCCACTGTTCCGGTTTGAGCGTCCGGCCGATGCGGTCCAGATCTCCCGAGGACAGCCCGATCGAGGCGAGCGTCGGGGTTTCCGGGCGGCGCTCGGCGCCGTCCCGTTCTGGCTCATGCTCGGCCAGCTTTTCGAGATCGTTCAGGATGGCGTTCCACTGATTGTCCGGTTTCGGCGCCGCGACGATCGACTCTCCAGGCAATTCGATCTTGTTGCCCTGAAGCCGGGACCCGCTCAGCGCCTGCCGGAAGACGGCGGTAAAGTCATCCGCCGAGGCAAACCGCTTCACGCGGGCGCGGATCGAGTAGCCCGAATTTGTCGTCAGCGACGTGCATTGCGCGTCGAACAGCGTGTCGCGTTCGCCAAGCAGTTCCTGCCACGCCTGCCGATCGCCAAGATAGCTTGCCTCCGTTTCGCTCAGCGCGCGGAGTTCCTCTTTCAGCTGAGCGATTTCCCGGTTTAGCTTGAGCGCCTGTGCCTCGATGGCCTGGAGCTGCTGTAATTTCTCCGTGTGAGATGAGGACTTCTGCACGGCGGCATCATACGATGCCTTGAAGATGGCGAGTTCCGTCGTCCATTTCTGCCAGGGCGTCGCGGCGTCCCCGCCTCCGGGAGCATCGAGCAGCTTTCCCGCCTTCTCTGATAGAGCCGTCAGAGCCGCTTTGGCTTCATCGAGCAAGCCTCGGTACTCCGCATGGGCGGCCGCCAGCGCGGCGCTTGGGGGATCTGTCGGCGGTGGGGCCAGCTGCGTGAGAGACAGGCCCACAGTCCGCTGAAGAACCGCCGCGCCCTGCCCGATCGACCTGATTCCGTCTTTCCAGCCTTCGACCGACTGATTGGCCGCATCGAAGACCTTGCCGCGGTCGAGAAGCGCCCGATCCTCATCGGCCAAGCCGGTAAGCCCTGCCCTCAAGGCATCAGCCTGCTCGGTCAGGGATTTTGCTTCCAGTTCCCGCTTCTGGATCGTTTGCTCCAGCGCCCGGCGCCGGCGACGTGTCGCGTACGACTGCCGTATCCGTTCGGCGTGATCGGCCAGATCGCGGTCAATCCGGTTAAGGTCGGCGCGTATGGGGGCCGTCACAAATCGCGTCAACTCGTCGATGCGCACGCTCACGTCGCTCAACTGCTTCTGGCTGTAAGCCTCGATCGGCAGCAGCGACCTCACTTCGTCTTCGGCGCACGGCCGCATCTTGCCGGCCGCGATCTTGAGCAGGATCGATCCGTCGGTGCTGGACCTGCGGACGATATGCGGCACACCGTTGACCTCAAACCGGACCTCGACCGTCGCCGCCAGCGGCTTCAGGGTCTGTTCGATCAGCCGATGCCGGCGCGCCTGATAGTTGGGCGTCTCAACATCCTCGATACCAGGGGGCTGATCGCACAGCGCCCAGCGCAGATATTCGAGGATCGTGGATTTTCCTGTCCCCCGGCCGCCGATCAGGGCGTTGTATTGGGGGTTCAGTTCGAGATCGATCGGCCCCAGGAAGAGGCTGTTGCTGACGCTGATGAATGCGATCACCAAGGCCGGCAGCAGCGGTGTTTCCTGCGAAACGCGCGATTCTTGCGCGAGGCAGGCCTGCCGCAGAGCCTCCGCCGTCGGTGTCGCCCACTTCACCCAGGTCGTGCAGGTTCCAAGGTCCCGATGATCTTCGTGTCTGTTGTCCGATGTCTGGAAATAGGCGATCCGCTTGTTGCCCCAAGCCTTGTCATGGCCGTCAAGAATGCTCTTCCGGCCGGGCTTCATTTTCGACAAAGAACCGTCAACGTAACCACCGACGCAGGGCATCTCGATGTATTTCCCCATCTGTCCGGTGCGGAGAAGCGAATATTCGCCCTCACCGGTGACGTTCGGGAAGATGATGTATTTGTCTTTTAGCCAGTTATGCCGATCGAGTTCCAGCTTCAGGTCAAGAAACGAATGCACGTCGTCGAGGCGTACGACGTTCCCGTTGCGGGACTGTTCATCGGCCGGGGGCGTCAGGTGCAGCGCTGTCAGCAGCGGCACGAACATATTTTCCGGAAAGTCGGCATTGAGCAGCAGGATCGCCTGACACGGCACGCCGAGCGTCAGTTCAATCCCGGGAAACACGACAAGGCGCTTGCCGAGCGGCAGCGCCTCGCCGCTGTCATCGGTTTCCGATGCAACCGCCTTGAGAACGTAGGGGACGAAGGCCATGTCGTGATGATCGGTAATCGCAATCGCGTGCAGGTCATGGCTTCTGCAATAGGCGACGAGCGACCGCGCGTATGTCGCACGCTCTTCGGCGGTTGCGGCGTCCTTGCCCTTCCAGTTCTGGTCCCGCGGCGTGTGGACCTGAAAATCACAGCGATAGAAATGCGCCCCTTTGTCCACCGGCCGAACCTTTGTCAAAAAAGGCCCGCCGCGTCGCCGCAGCAGGCCCCATTTCCTTGACGGTCATCGGCTTCCCAGCCGGTGCCGTAAATCACTTCTACCACTGATCATTTCCTCGTTCAAATATCCTGGAGAGCGTGAGAGGCGATGCCTCTCGCCGGACGGCTGCGTCCAATTCGTGTGCTGCGGCCTGAGAGACCCAAATGAATTCAGAAATGAGGGTTAGCGCAAGGTGGCGGGCCAAGCTCCAGGCTTTCGCCCCGAGCCGAAAAGAACGTCTCGACCCATGCGGGTGACGATCCCTCGCGCGAGAGATTCAGACGGCCGCAGACGCGGCCAAGCGGAGCCGAGGGTGTTGCCCCGTCTCTCCCCCAAACACCGATAATCGGCTGAGGGGAACACTGTGGGAGTGTCTGAGTCGGTGGTTGCGGGGACTCGCAACCACCGATTCAGACATTCGCTCGAAGTTGCCATTTAAGCAGGCTTGCTGCATCCCTCCCGCGTCGGCTACAGCCGAATTGGGTGGACGCCGACGTTCAACACGGTCCGGCGAATTTATCCCTTCAGGATAACCGCCATAGTGCTTCGCAAGATTGGGCCGCGCGGCGGAGGCTGCACGGCCCAATCTTGTGCTTAATCCATCGTAACTGCCTTCATGACCTCCTCGCCTTTGAGGGTGCGCAGAAGCGCGAGCGGGTTCCAGTAGTCCTTGTAGTGCACAATGTGCCCGTCACGCAGCCGAATGACGGAAATGTAGCGCTGGTCGTACGGTTCTCCCGTGATTAGGCCTTCGCCGTGACCTGCAAACTCGATCATGACGACCTGAGGATCGTCCATCTCGTGGACGACGACATCGGTCACGTTATCGATTCTGAGCAATTTCCTGATGATTTGGAAATTGGCGATGATGGCATCCCGACCTACCAAAGGCGTTTTCAGTCCAGGCGGGGCGTAGGGATACTCCAGCACACCATCCTCCGCGGCGAACAAGTCGGGAAATGTCGTGGCTTCGGATGCCAGGCGGTCGCCCAGCACGCGCCGCAACATGGCCGGGAAGGTTTCAGCGGTATCGGCGTCGGACATCTTGTTCTCCAATCCTCTGTAGCGCGAGGTGCGCGTCACGATGGAAGCGGTCGATGGCCTGAGCCAGGATCGGTCCCGGCCAGGTGAATAACTGTGGACCACGGTCCATAGTCAACGGTATAAATCCGGCAATGATGATCTCCAATTTCGCCCGCGAGAGCCGCCTTTCGGTCGACACGGTGCGGTTCTACGTTCGCCGAGGGCTGCTGCACCCAGAGACCGGTCAAAAGGGCGGGTCGCGCCCTTACCAGATGTTTTCGGTCCTGGATGTGGAGAAGGCGCGGATTATCCGGGCCGGGCAGGCGCTGGGTTTGTCTCTTGATGAGATCGGCTCGTTTCTCAAAACGCGAACATTCGATGGCGCAGAAGACGATCATCTCCTTGCTTTCTTAGCCGGTCAGCACGACCAACTCACAAAGCGGGTTGCCGAACTGCAGAAACTCATATCGTTCGTCGAGGCGAAGATGGCTTGGCTCAGAGATCCCGATGGCGGAGAGTCTCCGCCGCTTCCCAGGTGACCGTTGCGAATGTAGCTTTGGGTCGTGTGCGGTCCTGCGGACTTCACCGCTCGGTCCACTCTCCGGTCCGAATCGCGCGTCGCCTTTGTCATCCCCCAAACCATGCAGGGTATCGCCAATCTCGAACGCGATGGGCTGCTGACGCGCAGTCCGCATCCCCAACACGGGCGAATTCTTACCAGCGCATTGACCGAGCGGGGAAGCCAGGTTCTTGGGCGAGCGCGCCAGTGCGTGCACGACGTTAAGCGTCTTATTGCCGATGCCATTGGCCCCAGATACACGTCTGATTTCGCAGACATGCTTTCGCGTTGCGCCGATAGGCTTGCAGCCGAATAGACTCAGCTTGGTCGGACTGCAGTTGGCACTCAAGTAAAAATCAGACGGGGACACGGTCAGCGGGTCAATCCGGTCAAATCCCTCGGGCTTGAACGCCCGCCCGGCTGCTACTTGAGCATCTCAAGTAGCAGGGGAGCTGACCTTACCTAGGTGTTTCTGTTCCCCTGCTCCTCAGACCCCGTAACTCACAAGATATGCGGAGAAGCGTAGCGACCAACGTATCAGCGACCGCCTCATCGGCGGGACGGCCATAAAGAGCGCGCATATAAAGAGGCGCAAGCAGATAGTCGGCCACCTCCTGGACGCTTGGCGCCGCTTCGCCGCGCGCGCGGGCGCGCTCAAGCATAGCGGCGATCTGTTCTAGACGGGGCGCGAGGATGTGGGCGCGGCTCGCACCCTCTGCCGGCGAGCGCGGCGCAGCATCGATGGCGACGCGGAAGAATGCCGATCCCTGCGGGCTGGCCAGGCTCGCCGCCATCGTCCTGGCCCAGGTCCGGAGGTCGCCGTGCAAGGACCCCGTGTCCGGCAGAGGCGCTTCGTGCATGAGCCGTTCCACCGCCGCATCCGTCAGCAGGGCGCGGACGTCGCCCCAGCGGCGGTAAAGACTCGAAGCGGCCACACCGGCGTGCGTGGCGACCTCCACCATCGAGATTGCGGCCGCTTCCTTCTCGGCCAGCAGCGTTTCGGCGGCGGCGAACACCACTTTTCGCGTTTCAGCGGTGCGGCCACCTGGCCTCGGTCTCTTCATGTGCGCTCCTAAACGCGAATATATTTGCATTAGTTGACGGATAGGCGCAATAGGGGCGTGAACCATTCACTGGGGGAACCAATTTTGGATCACCGAACCCTTCTCGCCTCCGGCTTAGCACCCGCCCCTGCTGATGGGCGCACGACGATTTGCAAACGCTTCCCCGCCATCGGTTTCGACCAATTGTGGGTGCCGGTGCAGCGTCCGCGTTCTCGTTCGTTGCTGGGCGCGGCCGGCGTCATCGTCATACTGGCATTGACCGGATGCGGCGCGCGCGTGACCGAGGTTGCCTCGGCGCAAGCTTCAGGCCCGCCCCCCTTTCGAAATCCTGGTTGATGTCGATGTGGCGCCCGGACTCGATGCCGCGGACGCGAAAGTTGCCCAGGGCGTCAGTGGCAAGCTGCAATCGAAGTTGATTGAGCGGCTTGCCGACTCCCGTGTCACCGCGGAACCGTTCGTGACAGGAACGCGTCACCCAGATTCCGTCGTGCTCCACGTTTCGATCACCAAGGCGGACCCCGGCAACCCTGCCGAGCGGTTCGTCATCGGCCTCGGCCTTGGGCAGGCGACACTGCAAGCGAGGGCCGATCTCGAGAGCACCGACATGCCCGGCGCCTACTCGATGACCGCCTTCAACACGTCTGGCGACAGCGGCTACAAGCCGGGCCTTATTGTCCCCGGTGGAGTCGCGTTGGCAACCGGGAAAACCGTGCATCTCGCGATCGGCGCGGCGGCAGACGTCGCTTCGAATGTCAATGGCGGCCTCGACAAACCGACGAACGCAACGGCAACGGCCATCGTCGGTCAGCTCAAGAAATATTACGCAGCGGTCGGATGGCCGTGGCCGGCGGACGCTTGAGCCCCCGCGGCTGCAGCTATGTCCAACATCCGGCAGTTCGATTTCTGGGGTGCGCCATGCGTGTTCCCGAATCCCAGGAGATGATCTCATGATTTCGCAATCGTTGCCCTCGCGCTGGTCATTCGCCGGGCTGCTGACCGCAGCGATCGGACTGTCCTTGTCCGGATGCGCCGCTCGATCAGCCGCTGGATCACCGGCCGCGCCGACCGTTCTGGCTCTCCCCGCGAAAGGGGAGAATATCGCCCTGTTTCAGCAGCACGATACGACCTGTCGGCATTACGCTTCGGCGCAGATCGGGGGACAGACACCCGGCGAGGCCGGGGCGAAGACCGGCATCACCGGCGCGGTCCTGGGCACCGGCGTCGGAGCAGCCGTCGGCGCGCTGCTGGGGTCCGCCTCGGGCCATGCAGGAGGTGGCGCCGCGATCGGTGCCGGGTCCGGATTGCTGGCAGGCGGCCTGCTCGGGTCCGCGGCTGGCCGAAACGCCGCGACTGCCACGCAGAACCAGTACAACGATGCTTATACGCAGTGCATGATCGGGAGTGGCGAGCAAGTCGTGCCGCCAGCCGCCCCTCCCGTGGTGTACGTGGCGCCGCCGCCAGTGGTGTATGCACCGCCTCCCAGCGTGGTCTACGTTGCGCCTCCG
>Ga0224531_1000990_pt1 | contig 13255 bp, 8 predicted proteins | sample CBST100metaG_FD_179876 | JGI IMG/M metagenome (GOLD analysis project Ga0224531, IMG submission 179876) | Peat soil microbial communities from Stordalen Mire, Sweden - C.B.S.T100 | ecosystem: Environmental > Terrestrial > Soil > Wetlands > Peat | place: Sweden: Norrbotten County, Stordalen Mire... | reverse complement strand
CTCGCTGCCGACTGCTCTTCTGCCAGATAGTCGGATGCCGTGACGAGCACGGAACTGGAAGTCTGGGCAATCGACATCGAGCGGTCGAGTCGGCTCACCTCTCCCGCGGTCAGCGTGACCCCTTCATCCAAAGCTGACATGCCCGCAGAGGTAACCGTCAGGCGGTAGCTGCCTGCTGCAAAGGTGAGCCGATAGTGTCCGCTTTCGTCGGTTGCGGCCTCGGCCACAACCAGATCGCCCTGCCGCAGCGTGACCGTGGCGCCTGCAATCGGATGCCCCTTGGGGTCCAGTATGCGGCCTTCCACAGATCCCCGAGCAGTCGTGCGGTCCGCTGCGCTCAAAGCCGGAGAGGCGGCATTGGCCAGCAGTGTGTTCTGGGGAAACTGAGCTTGCGCCGCAACACCCTGTGCGGAAAGGTACGCGAGAGAGGCTAAGAGTAGAACCCGGCCAAATGGAACGGGGGGGAAGAAGGCTGAATGCATGAAAATAACTCCTTGACGTCGCTGGATTGGCTTCTCTCCGCGCTTCAGAAACACAGAGAGAGGCCTTAGATGCAACTTAGTTGCATCTGATGAGTGCAAAAATAGAAGTGAATGTTGCGCGAGGCTGCTGTTGCAACTCAGTTGCACTTACTGATATAAGACTAAAAGAGTCGCAGTTGGCCGGCAAGTGGCTTTCGGCCTGCATCGCAAGAATCTGTTGCAGTTAGCCAAAAAGCTGTTGCAGAACCGATACAAGGAGTTTTTCGTGCCCTTTCCCTCAAGCGAAACCCCAGGATGGCTGCAAAGCGAGTTGGCGAAGCGGGGCGTGCGCATCACCCGGCAGCGGCGCGCCATTCTCTCCGTCATCGATGTGGCCGATCATCATCTGGATGCAGCGCAAATTCTGCGTTGGGCACGCCGCATCGAACCGAGCGTCGACCGCGTCACCGTGTACCGAACCCTCGGCCTGCTGAAAAAGAATGGGCTGATCGATGAGCTGGACTTGATGCACGTCACCGGCGAAGCGCACTACTATGAGCGCCACACCGGCAGAGACCATCTGCATGTCACCTGCGTGCGCTGCGGCAAGGTGCAGGAGTTCGAGTCGAGTTATCTAAAGATGATTCGGGAGCAGGTAGAGAGCAATTGCAGTTTCCAGATCGAGGTAGCGAGGTTAGAGATTGGCGGCTACTGCGAAGCCTGCCGCACAACCAAGCGTGCCAGCGGAGAAGCAAATTCTCCCGCCATGCCCCAACTGCACCAACCGGAAGATTCCATGTAGTCCTCTGACTGTGTGAATTTGTACTAATCCTGGGTGCCCCAGGTCCCGATTTTGGGACCTGGGAAAGCATGAACTCAATACACGAAACAATACGGTCAAAAACGCAGAACGAGCGCAGAAAGCATCAGCAACCCGCGCCGCAGCGAGATAAAACAGGAGTTCATCACGCTGGCTATGATAACGCCGGGCAGACGTGCGAGGATGTGGCGACCAGTCAAGGAGCCATCGGACTGGGGCGTCAATTGAATATATGAAATCAGTTCTTCAGCAGACTTATCGTTATCGGTTCTGGTCTTTTCACTCCCCCGTTCGCACGCAGGTCATGACATGCTCGCTCTTCCGTCGATTCGATCACACGTCAAGCCGGTTAGAGGCAGCAACGCGGCTGTACCAGTAGCCTGAATCTTTGATCGTACGTTTTTGGCTTCGGAAGTCTGTATAGATCAAGCCGTAGCGCTCCGTGTGACCTTCCGCCCACTGAAAATTGTCGAGCAAGCTCCATGCGTGATAGGCACGAACACGTGCCCCATCCGCGATCGCCCGGGCAAGTTCCGCAAGCACCTGGCGGTACCACTGAATGCGTCGTGTGTCCGGTATGCGGCCGTTCTCTTTCTCGTACGGCGCGTCGAGATAGCCGCAGCCGCTCTCTGTGATCTCGATGATCGGATGGTTGTACTCCCTCGTGATCTGTGTGACGAGATCGTAGATGCCACGAGGCCATATCTCTAAACCAGACTCCGTCAGCGGACCCTCGGTGGGCATTGCGGCTCGAATCTGCGTATAGGGATCGCGTGCGCCTCCAGAGTCAGACTCGATCTCGGTTCCGCTGAAGCTGCCTCCAACGGAATGGGATTTACTTGCATCGGAAACAATACGGCGCGTGTAGAAATGAAAGCCCACCCAATCCAGCGGCGCGTATAGGATTTTTTCGTCGCCTGCCTTGAAACCCATGGTTTCGAGTGGAGGTTCGCCAACGAAAGCGTTCGGATAGCGGCCCTTCATCGCAGCTTCAAGAAAGAACACGTTGTTCATGGCGTGATACCGCGCGGCTGCTGCGCGATCTGCCTCGGTATCCGTCTTCGGGTAGGCGGGAGCCATTTCGTATGCACTGCCCACGGTCGCCTTAGGGGATGCCGCCTTAACGGAGCGGTGTGCTTCGCCCTGCGCAAGTCCAAGCGTGTGTGCTGCTTTCAGAAAATCCGGAAAGCTGGTGCGGCTCGGCGGAAATTGACCTGAAGCGTAGCCCATAAAAGCGATGGCCCAGGGCATGTTGAATGGCGCCCAAACCGTGATTCGATCACCGAGGTGCTTTGCAAGAATGCCGGCATAGTCCGCAAAGTAGCCTGCGAGATCGCGATTCGGCCAGCCCCCTCGATCTTCCAACGCCTGCGGAAGGTCCCAGTGGTACATCGTGCACCACGGTCGAATTCCGGCCTCGAGAAGTGCATCGGCCAATCGGCTGTAGTGATCGATCCCCTTCATGTTGGGTGCGCCTACGCCGGTCGGCTGAATGCGGGGCCACGAGATAGAGAATCGATAGCTCTTCAGGTTAAGGCTCTTAGCCAACGCGATGTCCTGCCGGTAAAGATGATACTGATCGCAGGCAACATCGCCGGTTACACCACCACGCACCTTTCCGGGCGTATGGGTAAACCTGTCCCAGATCGATTCGCCTTTGCCATCTTCGTTCCAGGCGCCTTCTACCTGGTACGAGGCCGTAGCCGCACCCCAGAAAAATCCTTCCGGAAAGCGGGCTTCCTTGATCACCGATTCCGCAACTGCGCCAGGGACAGGATCGGAGTTTTGATCGGTAGCCGGTGAAGCAGCAGCATAGGCCTTCTCTCGAACAAGTGCCGCGCCGGCTGCTGCTGCAACAGAACAGGTTACAAATTCCCGTCGATTCATTTTTCCTCCGGAAGTAAAGAAAGAGATTTGCCGGCAGGTGGCTCACACATCACAGTATCAAAAACTGTGCCCCGCTCATCGCAGATTTATCGCGATGAACGGGTTTTCGGATAAGTCGGGCGGCTGCCCCACATTTTAATCTCCCACAAAAGAATAGGTGCCCCCGGTCTCGCTTCTGAGACCGGGGATGGCATTCAGCTTACAGATCATTACTCCCTCTCAGCACATACTGGCAGAGGGCTGGAGATGTACCCGCAGGGCTGTCGCATGAACCTCAAATCGAGTCTGTCCACTGCCCAAGCGAGCATCAACCGCAGTCGTCCCGGAAGACAACTTCAGCTCTGGATGACTACCACAGTCGTCCTGTAAGGACGACTGGAGAATAGCCCAGGGTGGACCCTGAGCAAGGCGAAGGGGAAACCCTGGGGACAGCATCCAGACCATGTTCTTCGCGTCCCGTAGGGCCGCGCTGAGACCATTCTTCGGCGGCAGGCAGCCCACACATTACAGTATCAAGAACTGTGCCCCGTTCTCTCGGCTTTATCGCGATGAACGGGTTTTCGGATAAGTCGGGCGGCTGGGTTGTGTTGCGAACGGCGTGAACTCGTTCTCGATATAGAAAGCGCGGTAGCCCACGGCCCCCCGCTTTGCAGGTTGCCAGGGCGTAAATTGCTGACCACCAACTGGTCAGTTTGGTGCAGAAGCGACTGGCAGGCAATGCTAGCATAGGTCCACCTCGGGCATTGCGAGGCAATTGAGGTTCTCCAATGGCTATAGACCGTCGGCCGCTCGTGTTGTTAACAGGAGCCTCGGGATACATCGGAGGCCGCCTCCTCAAGGCGCTTGAAGCAACGGGCCGCCCGGTTCGCTGCCTTGCCCGGCATCCTGAGTATCTTCGGTCGCGGGTTGCTTCCACTACGGAAGTGATTCAGGCGGATTGCCTGGATCGTGCATCGCTTACGCCGGCAATGGCAGGTGTGCAAACTGCGTATTACTTCGTGCATTCGATGGGATCAGCAGGACAGTTCGAAGTCGATGACCGGCGAGCCGCGCAGAATTTCGCGGACGCCGCCCGCGAACAGGGAGTCAAGCGCATTGTCTACCTGGGTGGCCTGGGAAATCAGGATCAAGCCCTGTCCGCACATCTGCGGAGCCGCCATGAGGTGGCGGAGATTTTGCGCAGTTCGGCGATTCCGACGATCGAATTTCGAGCCTCGATCGTCATCGGATCGGGAAGCCTCTCGTTTGAAATGATTCGCGCCCTGGTGCAGCGCCTGCCGGTGATGATTTGCCCGCGCTGGGTCGAGGTCAAAGCCCAGCCCATTGCGATCGAAGATGTAGTCGCTTATCTTGTCGCTGCACTGGATCTGCCCGTTGAACAGTTCGCAATTTTTGAGATCGGCGGTCCCGATCAGGTCAGTTATGGCGAAATCATGCAGGAGTACGCCCGGCAATGCGGACTGAGGCGATGGATGATTCCGGTGCCCGTGCTCACGCCGCATCTGTCGAGCCTGTGGCTGGGGCTGGTCACGCCCATCTATGCACGCGTTGGCCGCAAGCTGATCGAGAGCATGAGGAACCCGACGCTGGTCCGCGATACGTCGGCGCTAACAACCTTCGCGATTCAGCCCATGGGTTTGAAGGAGGCCATCAAGCGGGCCCTTCATCATGAAAACCAGGAATATGCCGCGACATTCTGGTCTGACGCGCTCTCCTCCAGCGGGAAGCCCACGTCGTGGGGCGGGGTGCGGTTTGGCACGAGACTGGTCGATTCCAGGACCCTGCATGTGCCCGTTTCACCGGCCCAGGCCTTTGCTCCGATCCAGCGGATTGGCGGCTCCAACGGATGGTACTTTGCCAGTTTTCTATGGCAGATTCGAGGCTTCCTCGATCTCCTTGTCGGCGGCGTGGGATTGCGCCGGGGCCGCCGCGATCCAAAGACACTTGTGGCAGGGGATGCTCTGGATTTCTGGCGCGTCGAGAGTATCGAACCGGGCCGCAGGCTGAACCTGGTGGCGGAGATGAAAGTGCCCGGCCGCGCGTGGCTTCAGTTCGAAGTGGAAGCAGCCAACCAAGGCGCCGTAATTCGGCAAACCGCAATCTTCGACCCTGCCGGACTCGGCGGGCTTCTGTATTGGTACGCCCTTTATCCGATCCATTACTTCATCTTCAAAGGGATGCTCCGCCAGATTGCAGCCATTGCGCTACGCGAACCAGCCGCAGCTTCACCGCCAGCATAAGAACGGGTGCCCCCGGTCTCGCTTCTGAGACCGGGATAGCACCAACCTTGCCGACAATACCTCTCCCTTGGCGCACACTGGTTGAGGGCTAAAGATGTGTTTAACGCAAAGGTCCGCACTTTGCCCGCACAGACTCCCAAAGACCCCCACCCCCTCCCCCTAATTTGCGCGTACTGTTATAACCCGATTTTCACGCATAACTATCATTATATGAATACCTTACAGGGTAATTTTTCGCACAAAATACCCCTCAAAACGGCCTGATTTTCGCCTGTTTTCGGCCCATTTTGAGCCTTTTTTGGCGAAAAACACCCCATTTTGCCTCGAATCGCAATCGCTCCGAGCTCCGCGACAGCTTAGACTCTGAGAACAAGGTCGTAACAAGGCACAGAAGGAGCGGGAATGACGGATTGGGATGCGCGCTTTATTGAAATGGCAATTCTGGTATCGAAGTGGAGCAAAGACCCAAGCACGCAGGTTGGCTCGGTAATTACCAAGGGCAAATTCGTGGTTTCGCTCGGCTTCAACGGCCATCCTGCAGGAGTGGACGACTCGGCCGAGCGGCTGGAAAACCGCGAAGTCAAGTACCGCACCATCATTCACGCCGAAGTCAACGCCATCCTCTCCGCTGGAAGGCCGCTCGAAGGATGCACGCTCTACGTCTGGCCATTCATGCCCTGCTCGCAGTGCGCTTCCATCATCATCCAGTCCGGAATCCGGCGCGTAGTGACCGTGCCGAACAACAGCGAACGCTGGGCAGAGAGCTTCCAGTACACTGAGACGCTCTTCCGCGAAGCCGGCGTAGAGCTGGTGATGCGTCCCGCAGCCGCGCAAGGGTAATCCGTAACGCGGCTGCCGCTTAGCTCAGTCCGCCCATCACCAGCATGCGCGGCTCGGTCATCTCCAGGATGGCCGAGCGGATGCCCTCGCGTCCCAGCCCAGAGTCCTTCATGCCGCCGAAGGGCATCGGGTCAAGCCGCCAACTGGGCGTGTCGCCCACAATCAGCGCGCCCACTTCCAGCTCCCGATAGGCCGTCAGGATGCGTCCTGCGTCGCGGGTCAGCAGTCCTGCCTGCAAGCCGTACTTGGAGTGGTTCACGTCGGCCAGCGCCTGCTCGAAGTCCCCGTAAGGCTCGATGCACACCACCGGCCCAAACAGCTCCTCGTCGCGCACCTTCATCCCCGGCTTGGTCCCCGTCAGGATGGCCGGAGTAATCATGGACCCGCGCCGCTCCCCGCCGACTACCAGCTTGGCGCCGCCCTCCACCGCCTCCTTGATCCACGCCTCTACTCTCTCCGCTTCCTTGGGTCGAACCAGCGGACCTACTTCGGTCGCTTCCTCTGCCGGATTGCCAGACACCAGCTTGGCCGTATAATCCACAACCTTCCAAAGGAAGGTCTGGAAGACGCTGCGCTCCACGAACACCCGCTGCACGCTGACGCAGGACTGCCCCGCATAGGCGAAGGCAGCGTGGGCGGTGCGCAGGGCCACCTCGTCCAGATCGGGCCAGTCGTTGTGGACGATCAGCGCAGCGTTGCCGCCCAATTCCAGCAGTACCCGCTTACGTCCAGAGTGCGCCTTCAGCTCCCAGCCCACCTTGGAGGAGCCGGTAAAGCTGACCAGCTTGATGCGGTCTTCCTTCTCCGCCAGCCAGGCGGTATCGGCATTGCTCAGCGGCAACACAGCCAAGGCTTCCTGGGGCCACCCGGCCTTTAGAATCACCTCACCCAGCGCCAGCGCAGTAAAAGGAGTTTGCGGCGCAGGCTTCAGGATCAGTGGACAGCCAGCGGCCATGGCGGGAGCCACTTTGTGGGCCACCAGGTTCAGCGGAAAATTGAAAGGCGTAATCGCCAGCACCGGGCCCACAGCAAAGCGCTGCACCAGGCCCCATCGGCCTTCGTTGCCCTCGGTCAGGTCCAGCGGCAGGCTTTCGCCGCCCTCGCGCGAGGCCTCTTCGGCGGCGGTCTTGAAGGTCAACACGGCACGATCCACCTCGGTCCGCGCCAGCCTTACGGGCTTGCCGGCCTCGGCAACGATGAGCTGCGCAAACCGCTCTTTCTGCTCGATCAGCGCGGCGGCCACATCCTCAAGAATTTCGCGGCGCTTCCAGCGGGGCAGGGCGCGGGTGCGGCGCAGGCTAGCCACGGCGTGGTTCATGGCCTGGCGCGCGTCGGCGCGGGTGGCCACGGTGACCCGTCCCACCAGCCCCTGGTCCCACGGCGAGCGCACTTCCAGCGCTTCGCCCTCGATCCATTCCTGGCCGCACATCAGAAATCCGGTTTGTGTTCCTGGCCGCATCTTCATGGTTTTGTCGCTCCTTGCCGTCTATGCACTCGATGTTACAGGCACCGGCCGCGGGTGAGCAGTTTCTCCGCGTCCTCAAGAAAGTTTCTGCCACGGGCAATTCCGGCACTGTACACTGTTCGCCTATGATCCACAACGGTAAAAGCCGCAAACTTCCCTTTGATCCGGCCGAGGCGCTGGAGCATTTGCGAGCCAGCGACCCCAAGCTGAGCGCGCTCATCGACCGTGCAGGCGATTTCACGATGAAGCTCGCCCAAGAGCCTTCGCCTTTCGAGTCGCTGCTGGAGTCGATCCTGTACCAGCAGTTGAATGGCAAGGCCGCAGCCACCATTCACGGCCGGGTCCGCGAGCACTTTGGCGGCGACCCCTCGCCCCAACTGTTGTTGGATACGCCCGACGAAATTCTACGAGCGGCAGGCGTTTCCGGCAACAAGGCGCGCGCCCTGAAAGACCTGGCTGCCCGCACCCTGGACGGCACCGTGCCCACGCACGCGGCCATCCGTAAATTGACCGACGAGGAAATTGTGGAGCGGCTTACACAGGTGCGCGGTATCGGACCGTGGACTGTGGAAATGCTGTTGATCTTCCGGATGGGAAGGCCCGATGTATTTCCTGTGACCGACTACGGCGTGCGCAAGGGCTTTGCGCTGACCTTTCAGCGTATCCCCAAGACGCGCCCGTTGGCGGCAGAGGACTTGCCCAAGCCAGAGGTGCTGCTTAGAAGGGGAAAACGCTGGGCGCCGTTCCGTTCCGTGGCCAGTTGGTATCTGTGGCGGGCTTGCGATCTAGCCAAGAAGACAGCTCCGACGGGGCGGTCGAGCCTACAATAACTAAGACAGCCGGGCCACTATCTGGAGATTGGGCATGGAGCGAAGGGACGAGTTTTAGTCCGCCCCTTCAATCGCCGTTTTTGGAGACACGTTCTTACCGGGTACCGGCACGAGATTGGAAAGTAAATGGTCGCAACCAAACGTTTCGTCTGCATCCATGGTCATTTCTATCAGCCGCCGCGGGAGAACCCGTGGTTGGAGACGGTGGAGACACAGGACTCTGCCGCGCCGTACCACGACTGGAACGAGCGCGTCTGCGCGGAGTGCTACGCCACCAACGGCGCGGCGCGCGTTGTGAACGACAAAAACCAGATCACGCGCATCGTGAACAACTACGCGCGCATGAGCTTCAACTTTGGGCCTACGCTGCTGAGCTGGCTCAAGGAGAACGCGCAGCGCACCTATCGCATGGTCCTGGACGGCGAGCGCCGCAGCCGCAAGGCGTTTAATGGCCACAGTTCAGCCATGGCACAGGTCTACAACCACATCATTCTGCCCCTGGCCAGCCAGCGCGACCGCATCACGCAGATTCGCTGGGGCATTGCCGACTATGAGAATCACTACGGCGCATCGCCGGAGGGCATGTGGCTGGCCGAGACCGCGGCAGACACCAACTCGCTGGAGCTTCTGGCGCAGCACGGCATCAAGTTCACCGTGCTGGCGCCCCACCAGTGCAAGCGCATCCGGGCCTTAAAGGACAGCGTAGGGAAAGACGGAGCAGCCTGGACAGATACACCGGGAGCTACGGTGGACACGACCCACCCCTACCTGGTGCGTTTCGCGTCCGGGGTTTCGATTGCGGTGTTTTTCTACAATGGCCCGGCCTCGCGCGCCATTGCGTTTGAGGGACTGCTGAACTCCGGCGAGATGTTTGCCGCGCGGCTCAAAGCAGGCTTCAAAGACACTGCTCAGCCGCAACTGGTTCACGTGGCGACGGACGGCGAATCGTATGGCCATCATCACAAGCATGGGGAGATGGCGCTGGCCTATACGCTGCGCCTGCTGGAAGAAGACAAGACCGTAAGGCTGACCAATTACGGCAGTTACCTGAACCAGTTTCCGCCCGAGTACGAATGCGAGATCGTCGACAACACATCCTGGAGCTGCGCGCACGGGGTAGAGCGCTGGCGGTCGAACTGCGGCTGCAACGGCGGTAAGCCGGGGTTCAACCAGGCTTGGCGCGCGCCACTGCGGCAGGCACTGGACGAGCTGCGCGACTCCATCGCACCCATGACGGAGTCGGAAGGCGCCAAGCTCTTCAAAGATGTGTGGGCTGCCCGCGACAACTACATCGAAGTCATGCTCAATCGCGAGCCGGAATCTGTGGACCGCTTCTTCCGTGTGAATCAAAGCCATATTCTCACGGAGCCGGAGCGCGTGCATGCCCTGGCGCTGATGGAGATGCAGCGCCATGCGCAACTGATGTACACCAGTTGCGGCTGGTTCTTCGACGACATTTCGGGCATTGAGACGGTGCAGATCATTGCCTATGCGGCGCGCGTGCTGCAACTGGCACAGCAGGTTTTTGGCGAGCAGGCTGCTCTGCTGGAGCCGGCGTTTCTGGCTCGCATGGCCGAGGCCAAGTCCAATGTGGCCAGCGCCGGAGATGGCGCGCTCATCTACAAGAGCAGTGTTGCCACCATGCAGTTGGGTCTGGAGCAGGTGGCCGCTCACTACGCCATCAGCTCAATTTTCTCCTCGTTTGCCGAGGAGACCGACTTGTTCTGCTTCCGCGTACGCCGTATCTCCTATGACATCTACACTTCAGGCCGTGGGCGCGTAGCGATGGGCCGTGCGCACATCGCCAGCGCGATCACAGGCCTCCAGCGCAGTTACTCGTTCGCAGTTTTGCACTTTGGCGACCAAAACATTACCGCCGCAGTGAAGGCCTACACGGAGGCCGATGCGGCTGACTTTGAAGCCTTTGTGAGCCAGGCGGCGGAGCATGTGCAGCGCGCCAATTTTCCAGAAGTCATTCGCCTGCTCGACCGCTACTACGGCCATGTGGACTACTCGCTCACGTCGCTCTTCCGAGATGAACAGCGGCGCATTGTGCAGTTGATTCTCAACTCCACGCTGTGGGACATTGAGAGTTCGCTCACCACCATCTACGAGGACCACGCCAGCCTGTTGCACTATCTCTCTCAGGCCGGCCTGCCCAAGCCGCCGGCGCTTGCACTGGCCGCGGGCTTTGCCGTCAACGCCGGCTTGCGCCGGGCTCTGGAAGCCGACTCCATCGACCAGGCTCAGGTGCGGTCTTATCTGTCGCTGGCCAAGGCGGATCAGGTTCCGCTGGAGACGGCGACGCTCTCCTACATTGCCGATCAACGCATGAAGCGCGCCATGATCGAGCTGCAAATGTCCTCAGGGTCGTTGGAGATTCTGGACCGGGCGCTGGCACTGTCCCGCACTTTGGTGGAACTGACTTTCGAGCTGAACCTATGGCAGGCGCAGAACATCTGGTATGAGATTTTGCGCACCTCCAGCTATGCGCTGACCGCTCTGGAACCGGATGACCGGCCACGCTGGGAAAAGAACTTCAGCGAACTTGGCTGTTGCCTCTCCATCGACTGCGCGGCCATCAGCGCCGAGGACCATGTGGTTCTGAGCATGGGAGACTAGGACTTAGCCGGGTTGAGCGCCGGTCACGATCTGCACCAGCCGGTTTTCATTCAGGCCGGTTGGGATTCCCTGGCTGTGCCAATGCTTCTGGCAACCGGGATAATCGAGCGGCACGCACTGCGAGGCAATTCCGCGGGCGCGCATCTCGTATCCGCCGGGCAGGATGTTCAGCAGGCAGGCCACAGCGACAACGCCATACTCCGGTGTGCTCTGCCACCGTTCAAGCCAGCGGCTGAAGCCTGTCGAATGCGGCACCAGGTAGACCGCCGCTCCCAGGCTGCGCATTCGCCGCGTGAGGCGGTTGACTGTGCAGGCCGGATCACAAGCCACACAAGTAATATCAACGCCGGAAACGATTGCCCTGCAGGTTCCGGCACGGACGCCGCGCAGGCATGCGGGAACCAGAACAGCTTTCTTTGGCGTGCGCTTGAACTCCGCGCGCAGGCCCCGGTTCATGACTTCGGCGGCGACCATGCAAAGGAGGTACTCCGCGGGTTCTTTGCCACAGAAGATTTGGTCCTCGCGGCAGCCGCGACCTGCGTATTCACCGGCCAGAAAGTTGCTCACTCCGCGCGTATAGGATCCCAGCGCCCTATATGCCTTGCGCTTGAACCAGTCGAATAATTCCTCGGCTGTTTCGATCCAGTGGGCAGACTCCTCCGGGGGGAGCGTGCAAAGAAAACTCCGCCAGTTGTGCAGGCGCATGGCCTCCTGCTCAAACTCGCCGGTAGCGTGAAGCCACTCAATCAGGCGAGGCAATCCATCCAGAGGCTGTTTCTCTGTTGCCCTGTGGCCAATCCGAGACATCAGAAAATACCGGGTCACCACGGCCCGCAACAGGTCGGTCACGGGTTTCATTGTGGACACTCTGCGGCGCAGGCCGAGGAGTTCGCGCGCCAACTGCACAACCCAAGGAGACGTACTTTCAACCGCTCCGCCGTAACGCCCCAGAACCTGCCCCAGCGTGAGCAGTTCGATGGCATATTCGCCGCGGCTGCGCGGAGCCTCTCGCAGAAAATCCTGAACATAACGGGTATAGCCATCCAGCGCGGCGACAGCGCGCTGCTCGATTTCTGCCAAAACCTCATCGGAGAACCGGGCTACGTCCTCGTAAAAAATGTCAGAGTTGGCGTCCGGCTGGCGCAAATCATAAACCAAGCCTGAAAGCGTGACGCCGCGGAACGCCGCCTCCAGCACAGTTGCACCCTCTGCCGGATCGTTCTGCATCTCGGGTAATGGATCGGTATGGAAGGCGTGGTCCAAACCAACGCTCTTTCCGTGCCTGCGGACGCCGCTCTACAGACTGCACCAGACACACATTGCATGATACGCGGTGCTTGTTACAGCGGTTCCGCAGACCCGACAAACCGGCTTGAGATTACCATTCCGCCGGGTGCAGCTTGCCACCGTGAAGTACAAACCGGTGGCCGCGCCAGACGATGGTGTTGCCGGCGAAACCTGCTACCCAGATGTCCATGGCGACTAGGTCGCGCAGCGGCAGTAGCCAGAGGCGGGGCAGCACCTGGTGGTCGCCCAGCACCTGCGCACCCACCGTCATGGCCAGTGAGAGACGCAGAAAGAAGCTCAGGCCCAGCAGCCACAAGCTCAGCGGGCTCAGGCCGCTGGCCAGCACATTGAGCAGCGCCCATGCCAGCCCGTGGGTAAAGATGAGACCCACATAGCCCCAGGGCCGGGAGTCACGGATGGTGCGGCTCCAGCGCAATTGATGATCGGCAAAACCGCGCCAGCCATAGGCGGGAATGGCGGTCTCTACCACTTCGGCGCTCAACGCCACGCGGTAACCGGCCCGGTCCACGCGTGCGCCCAGTTCGTAGTCGTCGGCCAGGTAGTCCACCAGCGTGATCAGGCCGCCGATCTCATCCAGCGCCTCGCGGCTCACGGCCAGCGTGGAGCCAAGGCCATAGTGCAGGCCACCCTCGATCATTTTGGAGAGCAGCACTCCGGCCTGAAAGTCCGTGGCGATACCCAGGGCCTCAAAACGCGAAGGGAGCGTGCCATGAGCGCGACCGCGATAGAGCGTCGTCACCAACCCGACCTTTACTGGAGCTTTGCCGGGTTCTTCTGGCTGC
>Ga0224531_1000989_pt1 | contig 13256 bp, 8 predicted proteins | sample CBST100metaG_FD_179876 | JGI IMG/M metagenome (GOLD analysis project Ga0224531, IMG submission 179876) | Peat soil microbial communities from Stordalen Mire, Sweden - C.B.S.T100 | ecosystem: Environmental > Terrestrial > Soil > Wetlands > Peat | place: Sweden: Norrbotten County, Stordalen Mire... | reverse complement strand
TCTTTGCTCACATGGCGCAGGCGGGCGGCAATGTGCTGGCCACGCGCGCCAGCCGCGAGGCGTTTGAGGCGGTGTTGGCAGTGGAGCCGCGGGCGGAGTATCACGAGCTGGCCCGCGCCATTACTCTGACCCAGGCAGCGGTCGCTCCGGGCAAGGGGACTATTGCCGTGGTCTGCGCGGGGACCAGCGACCTGCCGGTGGCCGAAGAAGCGGTGGTGACGGCGCGCATTTTGGGCAACACGGTGGTACTGATCAGCGATGTGGGCGTGGCGGGGATTCATCGGTTGCTGGCGCAAAAGGGCGCGCTGCAGTCGGCGCGGGTGTTGATTGTGTGCGCTGGTATGGAGGGCGCGCTGCCCACCGTGGTTGGCGGGCTGGTGAACGCGCCAGTGCTGGCTGTTCCCACCAGCGTGGGGTATGGCGCTTCGTTCGGCGGCATCGCTGCGCTGCTGGGCATGCTGAATACCTGTTCGCCGAATGTCTCTGTGGTCAATATTGACAACGGCTTTGGCGCGGCTTGTATGGCTTCGCTGATTAACCGGCTCTGAGCCCCCGCTCAGGGAGTTGTTATTCAGGGGTAAGTGCAAGGGATGAGTTGGTGAGTCGCTCTCAGGCTTTCCGAAAGTAATTACTCTCCCATAACAGGAAACAATACTCCTGCTTTGTGGCCGATGTGGTGCAATTTGGCGTACAGCATCGCTGTAGGGCCGTACAATTTGAGCGAGCAGCGCCGAAGAGCAAGGTGCCCATCGAACACCGTTCGGCGAGCCAGGTTATTCAAGGAAAATGGACTACGGAACTTTCTTCTTTACCAACATCGTCTCGGTAAGCGTGTTTACCGTGTGCGTAAGTTTGCTTGCCTGGTATAACCGCCGCGTGGAGGGGATGCAGTGGTTTGCGGGCGGAATGATCGTAGGGCTGGTCAAGCTGATTCTGCAAGGACTGGAAGGGAAAGTTCCCCCGGTGCTGAGCAGCATGTTGGCCAATGAGCTATACCTTGTTTCCTTCATGATGCAGTGGATGGGCCTGCGCTGGTTTGTGGTGCGCAAGCCGCTGCGGAGCCGCTGGCCGTGGATTGCAATTGCGCTTGTACTGACGGTCTATACGTTCATGTATCTCGGGAGAATCCCGTACACCGGCAATGTCGTCAACATTCCCTTTGTGGCGGTTTGTGGCGTCTCTGTGTGGACTCTGTTGCGGTCTGGCCGTCAACCGTTTGTTGTGGTGTCGAGGGTAACCGCGGTCGTTCTGTGCGGAGCGATGGGTGTGGCGGCGTACAGAGCTGCACTGACCAATCTGCGCTATATGCGGCCGTGGGAGACAGTCCATGCCCAGACCGATCCGCGCTGGCTGTATTCGCTGGCGGGCATGGCGTTCTTTGCCACTTGCATGGTGATGTGCGACTTATGGTTCCTGGTGACGGAGTTGGAGAGGGAACTGGCCGAGCAGGCGCGCACGGATTCCCTGACCGGAGCGCTGAACCGCAGGGCGATGGAAGACGCGGCGTTGCGCGAGATGGCGCGCAGCACACGGTATGGTTACCAGCTCTGCATGATCATGATCGACATTGATAACTTCAAGCATTTGAACGACACGCTGGGACATGCTGCGGGAGACTGCGCATTGCAGGCGTTTTCGCACAAGGTGAAGGCGATGCTGCGCCGCCCGGATTTGCTGGCGCGCACGGGAGGCGACGAGTTCACTATTCTGCTGCCGGACACCCCGGCTTTTGCGGGCGTTGCCGCAGCGGAGCGGGTGAGACAGGCCATTGAAGCTCTCGAGATTTCATTTGAAGGCGAGTCAATCAAGTTCACCGTCAGTGCGGGCGTTGCCCAGCTTGATCCGGCGGAGGGCGGCTGGGAAGGCATGCTGAAGCGCGCCGACGCAGCGATGTACGACGCCAAGCGGCATGGGCGTAACTCGGTGGCTACGCGATTGCCGGAAACGGTTACGTAAACTGAAACCATGAAGAAGATTCGCTCTCCGTTCTATGTCACGACGCTGATTGCCGGATCGTTCTTCATGGAGATGCTGGATGGCACGATCATTGCCACGGCCATTCCGCAGATGGCCCTCAGCTTTCATGTAGGAGCGGTCAGCCTCAACATCGGCATGACCGCTTACATGCTGACGCTGGCGGTGTTTATCCCCATCAGCGGCTGGGTGGCGGATCGCTTTGGCTCGCGCGCCGTATTCTCGACGGCAATCGGCATTTTTACGCTGGCTTCGGTGTTGTGCGGCGTGTCGCACACGCTGGCGCAGTTCATTGTGATGCGGATTTTGCAGGGCGTCGGCGGGGCCATGATGGTTCCGGTGGGGCGGTTGATTGTGCTGCGGACCGCGCCGCGAGAGAGGCTTACGCAGGCGCTGGCTTACATCACTTGGCCGGCTCTTTCGGCGCTGGTGATCGGGCCTCCGCTGGGCGGCTTTATCACCACCTATTTCAGTTGGCACTGGATCTTCTTTCTCAACTTGCCCATCGGCATTCTTGCTCTGGTTTTGACGCTGCTGTGGATTGAGAATGTGCGCGGAGTTGAGGTGAATCGCTTTGACTCGCTGACGTTTGTGCTGGGTGGCTTTGCCTCGGCAGGAACGGTCTATGCCATGGAGGAATTGGGCGGCGAGGGAGGGCACTGGCAGCTTCCGAGCGCCATTCTCGTGCTGAGCCTGCTAAGCGGTGTGGTGGCTGTGGCCGCTGCCCGGCGTCATCCCGACCGGTCGCTGATCGACTTCGAGTCGCTGAAGCTGAAGACCTTTGCGCTCTCCGTTTACGGGGCCAGCGCATTCCGCATTGCGGTGGGCGTGCTGCCGTTTCTGCTTCCACTCATGTTTCAGATTGTGTTCGGGCTGACGGCGTTTCAATCGGGCCTGTACCTGCTGGCGCTGTTTGGCGGTGACTTGAGCATGAAGATTTTTATCATTCCGACGCTGCGCCGGTTCGGATTCCGCAACGTGCTGATTATGAACGGAGTGATCACGGTGGTGTCGATTGCGGTGTGCGCCACGCTGGCACCCGCGACGCCTGTCGCGCTGATTGTACTTATCCTGTTTCTGCACGGCGGCTGCCGGTCGATGGAGTTTACCTGCATCACGACGCTCTCTTACGCCGAGATTGCGCCGGGCAGGATGAGCCGGGCCAACAGCTTTTTGAGCACCGTGATGCAGCTTAGCTCGGGTATGGGCGTGGCGGTGGGCGCGATTATGCTGCGCCTGGTGGCCCATGCCAACGGCCATTCCGCCGCGATGCCTCAGTTACACGATTTTCATCTGGCCATCTTGCTGGTGGCGGCGCTGGCGTTGGGGCCGGTGATTGAGGCGTTGGGACTTCCGCTCGATGCGGGAGCGGCGACCAGCGGACACAGGCAAGTGGAACTTGAGGCTGCGCACTAGGTCCTAACTGTTTATTTCGCCGGTTGCGTGGAGTGAATTGGTAGCCCACCCTAGGCGCAAAGACAAAGACGCGCCGAGGATGGGGCACCCAGTTGGTGCAGCTACAAGCGGTGTCAGAGACTGATAGAGCCGTGACCTCCAAGCGGTGATGCTGATCACCGCCCGGCCCTTGTCTGAACAGCAATCATTCCCACGAGTGGAATGCGCCCCACGCGCGCGTGTGGAGGAGATTCGTGGCCCGGTCCAGATTGCCGAAGTTGCGCAGAATTTCGCAGATCTTCTTTCTGTTGCTCTTTCTTGCGCTTCTGCTCTTCACCTCGATCAGCTTCTTTCCCAGCGGCGCGACCGAGGTAAAACTGCGCGCGCCTGTGGGCCTGTTTTTCGAGTGGGACCCGCTGGTGGCGCTGGTCAACGCGCTGGCCAGCCATGCGCTCTATCGCGGCCTGCTCTGGTGTCTGCTGATCCTGGTACCCACGTTGTTTCTGGGGCGTTTTTTTTGCGGATGGATTTGCCCCATGGGCACGCTGCAGCATTTTGTGGGCAACATGCCTTCGGAGTCCAAGCGCGGCAAGCAGCGCATTGAGTCCAACCGCTACAAGCGCTGGCAGACGGGCAAATATGTTGTGCTGATCGCGGGATTGGTTGCCGCCTGTTTTGGTTCGGCAGCCATTGGCTGGCTCGATCCCTTTAGCCTTCTGGTCCGGTCTTTTGGATTGTCGCTGTTGCCGGCCTTCAACGCTGCCGCGGGTGCTGTGCTGACCCCGCTGGAAACCAGCCACGTCGGGGTCATCAAGGCGACTGGCCAAACGCTGCATACGATTCTGCACTACACGGTGCTCGATCTGCGCCAGCCGCACTACGCACAAGGCCTGGTGCTGGGTGTTTTGTTCATTGCCATTCTGGCGGCCAGCCTGCGCATTACACGGCTGTGGTGCCGGTCGATTTGCCCGCTGGGAGCGCTGCTGGGCGCGGTTTCGCGCTGGTCGATTCTGGGCCTGCACAAGGACGAGGCCACCTGCAACAAATGCAACAAGTGCCTGATGCACTGCCAGGGCGGCGACGATCCGATTGGCGGCGTGCCGTGGCACAAGGCCGAATGCCTGATGTGCATGAACTGCGTGGGCAGTTGCCCGCATGACAGTCTCAATTTCCGCTTCTTCCGCAACGAGCAGGAGGTTTCTTCGCCCGATATTGGACGCCGCAAAGCCTTGACTGGTCTCGCTGCTGGCGCGGCGGTGGTGCCGCTGATGCGCGCCAACACCGGCATGGGCAAAAGCCGCCACGAGCGACTGCTGCGCCCGCCCGGTTCACTCGACGAAAAAGATTTTCTTTCTCGTTGCATCCGATGCGGCGAGTGCATGAAGGTTTGCCCCAACACGGCGCTGCATCCCACGCTGGAGCAGGCTGGGTTGGAAGGGCTGTGGACGCCGACCTTGGTGCCGCGCATTGGGTATTGCGAGCCGAGCTGCGTGCTGTGTTCTGAGGTTTGCCCCACCGGAGCGATTTGGCAGATTACACCTAAGGAAAAAGGCTGGGTGGTGGGCACGACGCAAAGCCAGCCCATCCGCCTGGGCACGGCTTTCTATGACCGCGGGCGCTGCTTGCCCTGGGCCATGGCCACCGAGTGCATTGTTTGCGAGGAGTGGTGCCCGGTTTCTCCCAAGGCCATCTATGTGCAAGAGTCCGAGGTGATCGACTCGACCGGCAACAAGAAGATTCTGAAGCAGCCGCGGATTGACCCCAGCCGCTGCGTGGGTTGCGGCGCTTGCGAGTATGCCTGTCCGTTGCAGGAGCATCCGGCCGTCTACGTCACCAGCATTGGTGAAAGCCGCTCGCCCAGCAGTCAGATTTTGCTGGCGCGCGCCGCGGTTGCTGCGCCGGCGTTTGGCGCAGCAACTCAGCCCGAGTCGGTGCGGGAAGCCGCCGTGGCTCCCGCTGCGGCTCCAGTTGCAGCTCCGGCACCGGAAACCAAGCAGGCGAAGTCCAACCCGTTCCCGGCGTCCGGTGCGGTGGCGGGCTGGCAAAGGAGCGGCGAGACGCGCACCTTTTCCGCCAGTAACCTATATGAGTACATCGACGGCGGTGCGGAGGAGTACATCTCGGCTGGCGTGGTAAGCACTTCGACCACCGACTACAAGTACCAGGACAAGCTGGAGGCAACAGTCGATGTCTACACCATGGGCGACGCGGCGGGCGCACGCAAGATTCTGGACAAGGGACAGGCCAAGGACGCGAAGAAGGTGAAGCTGGGCGACGCGGGCATTGCGCTGGCGCAGAGTGTGACGTTCCGCAAGGGTCCGTATTTGGTTCGCATTGTTGCTTTCGATGCCACGCCCGATGCGCCCCAGGCTCTGCTTGCCTTGGCGCACGGCGTAGAGGGAAAGCTGTAGGGATTTGATCGATCATCTTTGTCTTGAGTTCATGCTTTCCCAGGTCTCAGAATCGAGACCTGGGGCACCCAGTGAGTCACAGAAAAAGCGAGGAATCTGAATGAGTAACCGCAGGGATTTTCTTAAAGTTGCAGCAACGGGAGCTGTCGTACTGGGTTCGCAGAGCAAGTTGGCGCTGGCCGGCATGTTGGACCTGCAAAGCGACGCAGGCAAGTCGCGCGTGGTGGTTGCCAGGGATGCGGAGTTGCACGGACCCGCGGGCAATACCACTTCAAAGCCGGACGAAAAGCGCGTGCTGGCGTTGCTGGACCGCGCCATTGCCACCTATACCGGCATTGAGAATCCCGTGGCCGCGTGGAAGCATATTGTGCCTGATGGCCAGGTGATCGGCCTCAAGACCAACGGGCTGGGCGGCAGGGGTATTTGCACCCATGCCGTATTGGTGATGGCCATCTGCGAACGGCTGCAGCAGGCTGGCGTGAAGCCGGGCAACATCGTGATTTGGGACCGCAATGCGCGCGACTTGCAGGTTTGCGGATTGACGATCAACACCGACCCTAGCCGCGTGCGCTGCTTCGGGTCGGATGTGTCCGGTTACGAGGATCAGCCGGTGGCGTTTGGCTCGGCCGTCAACGTGAAGCTTTCCAAGATACTTACGCGCGAGTGCGGCATGGTGATTGGCGTGCCCATCCTCAAGGATCACCAACTGTCCGGCGTTACCTTTGCCATGAAGAACATGTATGGCGTGGTGCAGAAGCCGTTTGAGCTGCATGGCGGGGGCTGCAACCCCGGCGTGGCCGACCTGAACTCGATTCCCGTGGTGCGCGACAAAGTCCGCTTCACCATCGGCGACGCGATGAGCTCGGTTTACGACGGTGGGCCTGGGTTCCAGCCTGAGCGCCTCTGGTACCCCAACGCGCTGATTGTGGGCGAGGATCGCGTGGCCGTGGACCACACCGCGTGGCAGATGATCGAGCGCAAACGCGCCGCCGAGGGCCTGAAGACGCTGGAAGGCGCAGGACGAGCGCCGCTCTACATTGCCACTGCCGCCGACGCTGCGCACAAGCTGGGCGTCAACGATCCGCAGCGCATTCATTTGATGGAAGTCTAGTCGGGAGGATCACCATGGCCGGGGAAACCGATCGCAAGCCGGACGAAACACAAACGCCGGTACTCACGCGCCGCGAAGCCATGCTGCAACTGCTGCGTGTGGGCGGCGTGGCGGCTGGCGCAACGGGCGCGGCTATTTGGTTGAGCGAGCATAGCTTCAAGCCCGTACCGGCGCGGGCGGAGCAGGCGCGGCGCGACCATCGCATTGCGCAAGTGCAGGAATTTCCGCATCTGGTTGTGGTGCAGGGCGGGGAACCGCGCGCCCTGGTGCAGCGGGCGCTGGAAGACCTGGGGGGCATGAAGCGTTTCGTCGGCCATCACGACGTGGTGGTGATCAAGCCAAATATTGCCTGGGACCGCACGCCGGAGCAGGCCGCCAACACTAATCCCGAAGTGGTGGCCGAGGTGGTGCGGCAGTGCATGCAGGCGGGGGCCAAGCGGGTTATCGTTACCGACGTCAGTTGCAACGAGGCGCACCGCTGCTTTCATCGCTCGGGCATTGAGGCCGCAGCCAAGGCGGAGGGCGCCGAGGTGATTCTGCCCGATCCGTCGCTTTTCCGCGAGGTGGATATGGGCGGCGTGGTGCTGAAAAGCTGGCCCGTCTTTACGCCTTTCCTTGAGGCGGACAAGATCATCAACCTGCCTATCGCCAAGCACCATGGGCTGGTCGGCGTCACGCTGGGCATGAAGAACTGGTACGGCATTCTGGGCGGCGAACGCAATCGGCTGCACCAGCAGATTCACCAGAGCCTGGTGGATCTGGCCAACTTCATGCTGCCCACGCTGACCATGATGGACTGCTATCGCATCCTGCTGCGCAACGGCCCGACCGGTGGCAACCTGGAAGACGTAGCGACCAAGAAGACCATGGTCGCGGGCACCGATCCAGTAGCGCTGGACGCCTATGTGGCCAAGGCGTATTGGGATATGGACCCGGAGAAGCTGCCGTACTTGCAGATGGCCGCCGCCCGAGGGCTGGGCACCGTGGACTACGATAAGTTGCCGGTAAAGTCCAGTAAGCTGGGGTAGGGCGAGGGAAGTTACAAAGTATTGGGGAATTATCTATTTCACTCCCTTGTCTGATATGCTGGCTCGCAGGAGGCACCCGCCGAATGACCAAGAATTATGAGATAGACAGAAAAATCTGTCCAAAATGTTCAGAAGTTATGCACCGAGTGAATGCATCCACGGCTTTACCCACGTACATCGGCTCAAAAGACAGAAAGCCGGGTGACAGAGATCCCGCTATCTCTGTTTCAGATGTTTGGACTGTTGAGATGTACACTTGCCCGAAGTGTCGATTTGTTGAACTGTATGCGGATTAGGGATCGAGCCTTCATGCAGTCAACCTCGCGCATGTGAGGAGCGTGCCATCTACGGCGTCAACGAAGCTGTGCAGCCAATCTATCGTGTGCTGCTTTACATCGCCAAGTCAGCGTAACCTTCCATCGTGTATACGTGCGACGTACAGAGGGAAACTCCAGTACCAAAGGTGCCCATGAAGTCTGTATTCTTCTTTTTCGTTTCGTTTGCTGTGATTGTTGCTCTTTTTATGTTTGTTCACAGTTTCTTCGCGCCTGGCCCTCCTCCCAAGCCGACACAAATACGAGCCAACTTCGCCGACGCTGCTCTGCAAGTGGTAGGACTGATTGAGAAAGCACACAACCACCAACTTGAAATTGGTAAAGACGAGCCACCTAATTACGCAGTTGACCGACTACGAACTTACGCGCAAGGCTTTGACGAGAATTTCATTGTTGATAATGTTCACGGCTTGGACGTGATTGTAGAGGAACGTGCCGAAAACGAATACTACGGATGTGATGCGGAGATAAAACAGGTTTTGCGTTCACGTCTGATGCCGAATATCCCATTCCCTACTTGCAAATAGACGAGTAGGACTAAAATAAAAACGGCAGGCAAGAGAATTCACGTTCCCTCACCTGACTACCAATACAAAGAAAAGAGTTTTAGAGATGAAGATTTACCATATTGAACTACCTATTGAACTTGCTGCACGACTTACAGAGTTTAGGAAAGCAATGAAAGCAGTAGAGAAGATAAGCAACGTTCCAAGCCTATCCAAACTACTGTTTCCTGCCAACTAGTCTCTGTTTCGAGGGGATGGTCTAACCACCACCCCCTCGAAACTTCTTACGTTAAGGGTGTTAAATATATAATTCCCAAAAATTGAGGGTAGGGTTTTGAGCTATCCCAGGTCTCAGAAGCGAGACCTGGGGCACCCGGATTCATCTTGTTCGTTGAGATCCGGGCCGCCAACCGTATGGATCGAAGCCAGCCTCTGTGCAACAATGCGCAGTAGCAGTCCGCTGTCGATCCTCATACTCAGGAGCTTCCCCCGATGCGTCTTGCCGTTCTTGCCGTGATTGTTTTTTCTGCGGCTGCAGGTGTAGCCCAGACCGTTCCCGCAGCTATCTATACCGATCCGCCTGCCGATGCTGCTCATCCTGCGGGCATGGCCGTGCTGCACATTCCCAGCCATGGTGCGCTGATCAATGGGGTGGTCTATCAGCCGTCGGGAGCGGGAGTGCATCCCACGCTGGTCATCTGCCATGGACTGCCGGGTAACGAAAAGAATCTCGACTTAGCGCAGGCCGTGCGGCGCGCGGGGTGGAACGCAGTGACCTTCAACTATCGCGGTTCGTGGGGCAGCCCGGGCGTGTTTCGCTTTGCGCAGAACCTTGAAGATGCGGACGCCGTCCTGGCCTATCTGCGCGACCCGGCGAACGTCGCGCGGTTGGGTATCGACACCAAACATATCGCGATTGCCGGGCACAGCATGGGCGGGTGGGTCACCGTGCACACTGCCGCGCACGACCATGCGCTGATGGGCGCGATCCTGATCAGCGCCGCCGATATGGGGGCTATCAGCGGGATGCCACGCGAGAAGGTTGTTGCCCTGATGGCCGACAACAAAGAGACCCTGGCTGGAGTTACGGCGGAGAGTATGGCCGATGAAGTTACGGTGAACGCCAAGGCGTTTGGGTTTTCAAATGCGGTTGCCGGACTTACACAGACGCCGCTGCTGGTGCTCTCCTCGGACGATGGACTGGCGCCGCAGACGGATGTGCTGGTGAAGGCCGTCGAGGCAAATGGCGGCAAGAAAGTGACGGCGATCCATGTGGCCACGGATCATCTTTGGTCCGATCACCGGATACTGCTGGAGAGCACCATCCTCAATTGGATAGCAGGGCTGAAGTAGGAAGACGCTTTAATTGGCACGCTTTCCCAGGTCTCAAAATCGAGACCTGGGGCACCCAGCTTTGGCGCAACTTCAAGCGGTCAGAGAATCAGATACTTCACCCCGCGCCTTTTTTCTGGCGCAGGGAAAGGTACGGCGAACTCACTTGTGCCGCGCAAGCGGCGGCTGCCCCACCGCAGGTGGTGGTTAGGACAGGTGGGTGAAGGGGTGAGCGGCGAGTTTGCGCGGCAAGGGGGGCGGCAGCAATCCTGCGGTGGAGCTGCCCATGACTTCAAGGAAGGCTTTGCGGAAGGCGAGCATTTCATCGGCGGTCCCGACGGTGATGCGCACATGCGTAGGCCAGGCCGGCCAGACGCGGCCGATGAAGATTTCTTTTGCCGCCATAGCTGCCATCACTTCCTTACCGGGACGCCGCACGTCGACCATAAAGCAATTGCTCTCGGAGGGTGTGCAGGCATAGCTGTTGCTGCGGAGCCAGGCGATGGTTTCCGTGCGCGTATCGCCGATGATCTTTTTGCGTGTGGGGACGAGCGTCTTGTCGCGCAAGCTGGCGCTGGCCGCGGCAACCGCGGTGATGGGCAGGGCGCTCATGCCGCCCAGAGCGGTAAGCTTGGCTAGCAACTCCGGCTTGGCAACGACAAAGCCCATGCGCAGTCCGGCCATGCCATAGAGCTTGGAGAAGGTGCGCAACACAATTACGTCCTTGCCTGCTTTCACTAAGTCAAGCGCGGACGAAGCATCGGAGAAATGGATATAAGCTTCGTCGATAAGTAACACAGAACCTTTGGGCAAGTGATCCACGGCATATTCGATGTCCGCGCGGCTGGTGAGGGTTCCAGTGGGATTGTTGGGGTTGCAGATATAGATAACTCCGGGCGCGGAGGAAGCAGCCATCATGGCTTTGACGTCGTGTGTGGCAGCTCCCTTGGGGTCGGCCAGCGGCACCTTGATAACTGGCGCGCCAGAGACGGCTGCGGCCCAGATTGGCGCTTCATAGCCGGGGTCGGCAAGAACTACGGGCTTGTCCTTGTTAGTGAACGCCAGAATTGTGTAGTGGAGCGGCTCACTGGAACCAGGGAAGGCCAGCACGGACTGCGGATCAATTCCCTCGATTTGCGCGAATGTTTCGATTAACTCTTCTTGTATCTTGAACTCGTAGCGGCCGCCTTTGGGGATGATGTCTATGATGGCCTGACGCGCTGCCTGGCTGGGGCCGAGGGGGTTCTCGTTGGCGTCGATATGAATGCCTTTATTTGGATCGGCGAACTTGGGGCGTTCTGCGAGGGCGAGGCGGGACTCAGTAAGAATGGGCAGGGAGGCCAGGGCCGATGCTCCGGCAGCAAAGCGGAAGAAGGAGCGGCGCGAAAGGCTACTACAGACAACAGCGTTGACAGATGGAAACATGGGCAGGCCTCCTTGGGGCGAGAATGATTTGGGTACAGATCCCCTGTGTCCGCTGGAAGCCAGCAGGCAAGGATGAAATTTGAGTATGGAAGCGGAGGAATGAGGGTTCCATAGTTAAAAATATTTTTGCTGCACCGGGAGGGCAAGAAAGACGTGGGGTAGCAAGGCGCTGGCCGGATAATTGCGCATCTTGAGTTCATGCTGTCCCAGGTCTCAAAAACGAAACCTGGGGCACCCAAGTTGGTACAAGTCCAAACAGCAAGAGAACCTTGTTATGGGCTGATTCCTGCCGCGCAAGCGGCGGCTGCCACACCGCAGGTGTCAGGTGGTTAGCCCCGGTCGTAGAAGCGGAAGAAGAGTGAGGGCTTGGCGACCGGCTCGGCTTTTGCGACCAGTTCTGCGGTCTGCTTGTCGCTGAGCGGCGTAAATTCGCGCGCCAGATGCACGTTTTCTTCCAGTTGCGCGACGGTGTCGCAGCCGATGATGACGGTGCTGACCGGGCGCGAGAGGGTGTAATACATGGCTTCGCGCATGGTCAGGGTGCCGGGGGTGGTGGTCTGTATCGTCATGCCTTCCCAGGAGTGCTTCTGCTGCTCGATGGGGGGCGGCGTCCAACTGGAGAGCAGGCGGCTGCGGCCGGGGATCTTCATGCCGATGATGCCCATCTGCTTTTCGACGGCGAGGGGCAGCAGGTCCTGATTGAAGCTGAAGTGGTGCGGGTCGGCGGCGTTGATGGCCATCAGGATGGTGTCAAAGGGGTGGCGGCGGATGCACTCCATGAGCGCGTCGGGGCGGTAGTGGCCGGTGACGCCGAGGAAACGGACGACCTTTTGCTGCTGCATCTCTACGAGCGCTTCCATGGCGCCGCCTTTGGCGAAGATTGCGTCTACATCGGTCAGGGTGCCGACGTCGTGCAACTGCCAGAGGTCGATGTGGTCGGTCTTGAGCAGTTCGAGGGACTTCTCGATCATGCGCAGGCTGGCGTCGCGGGTGCGTTCCTTGGTTTTGGTGGCGAGGAAGGCCTGGTTGCGCCGGTGGGCCATGACTGCGCCCACGTACTGCTCGCTCCAGCGGGCGGGGCCGCCATAGATCGACGATGTGTCGATATAGTTGACGCCCAGGTCGAGCGCGCGCTCAATGATGGGCACGGCCACGTCGGCGTTGTTGGGCCGCTCCAGCGAGCCCTGCCCGCCGAGGGAAAAGATGCCCACCTTGTAGCCGGTTTTGCCCAGGTTGCGCGTGGGCATCGCCGTTGGGGTTACGGGATTCGACGGAAGGCTGGGGAGAGCCTTGGGCGCATCGGCCAGCGCCGAGGGCGCCAGCAAGGCTGCGGTTACCGCTCCGCCAGCCTTCAGAAATTCGCGGCGACCCTGCTTGCGGGCCGCTGCCGGTTGATGTTCGCTCATGTTGACCTCCAGGGGAATCTGCTTGCCTTGGAGCACTCATGATAACCGAGGCCGGATGCAGGAGGGAACTGAATTGATAGGGAGCGAGGAGGAGCTTACTCCGGCGTCTTTGCGCCTTCTTTGCCGCCGTTGACCGCGCCCTTGGTGGTGTCCGCGGTTTTGTGCCAGGCCTTCTTGGTGCCGCGTTTGGTCTTGTGGTAGGCCTTCTTCGTCCCTTGTTTCACGCCGCGGCCGGTGTCTTTGGCTGCGTCCTTGGTTTCGTGGCCCGCGTCCTTCATGTCCTGCTTTGCGCCGCTGTCTTGGCTGGAGGACGGTTGACTCCATCCGAGAGCC
>Ga0224531_1000987_pt1 | contig 13258 bp, 8 predicted proteins | sample CBST100metaG_FD_179876 | JGI IMG/M metagenome (GOLD analysis project Ga0224531, IMG submission 179876) | Peat soil microbial communities from Stordalen Mire, Sweden - C.B.S.T100 | ecosystem: Environmental > Terrestrial > Soil > Wetlands > Peat | place: Sweden: Norrbotten County, Stordalen Mire... | reverse complement strand
CGCTCGCCTTCTTCAGCAGCTCAATTTCGCCCGCATCCTTCACCACGCGCAGCGGCTGAGTCAGCTCCGCAACATCATGCAGCGCCGGCACCGTGCCCGTACCCAATGTCGCGACGGTAAAGCCGATCAGCGCTCGAGCCTCCGGCGCATCCGGCTGCGCCCACACATTCCGCGCCAGCCGCCGGTCTGCCCCGATCAGCCCGTTCAGCACCGCGGGCAGCTCCGTCATCTGCTGCACCGCATCCACGCCCGCCGCCTGCGCGGCATTCGGAGTCAACGCGTCCAGCTTGACCCCGGTGTACTTTTCCATGCGCAGGTCGCGCGTGGGCAAAAACAGAATCTCCTGGTACGCACGCGTAACCGCCGCACCTTGGCTCGTTTCGCCCACAATCAGCAGCGCTGCCCCCGGCTCGTTCCAGCCGGTCAGGTAGTAGAAGTCCTCGTCTTGGCGATAGGGCATAAAATCCAGCAGCGGCTCCTGAGCAGCAAACAGCACCGTCACGCCGCCATTGAGCCTGGCGGCCAGCGCCACGCGCCGCGCGTGATACACCGCGACAGGCTGCTTTTCAAGGGAATGGGCCTGAGAGACAAGCGCAAAAACTGCGAAAGCGAGAATAGCTATAGATGTGAATCGTGGCATCCGGGACATGACACAAGACTCGTAGACAGGCCCACGCCTGTCAAGCGGCCGCACCCCAAGCCGCTCAAACCGCGTGCATCTCAACCTGCGCGTTTTCCTCGTCTTTAGCCAGCAGGCACAGAAACTCCGCCGCCGGCACAGGGCGTCCGAAGAGCCATCCCTGGGCCAGTACGGGCTGCACGGCAGATTCGAAGTAACTGGCTTGCTCCTCGGTCTCCACACCTTCAACAATAATCTGCAAGTTAAGCGCCTTGGCCATGGCCAGAATCTGCGGCAAAATGCCTACGACAGCTGACCCAGTGCCAACCGTCTGCGTAAATACTTTGTCGATCTTGATGGCATCCACTGAAAGATCGTGCAGATAGGACAAGCTTGAATAGCCGGTGCCGAAATCGTCGATGTGGACGCTGTGGCCTCGCTCGCGCAACCCGCGAATCGTCTCGATAGCCGCCTCGCGCTTCACCGTGGAGCGTTCCGTGATCTCGACTGCCAAATTCTGCGCTGGAATCTCCGCTTCATCGAGAGAACGATTGAGCATCGGCAGAAAACTTGGATTTTCCAGATCGCCAGCGGCCGTGTTGATGCTCAGCCGAAACTCGGCATGACTGCGTAGGGTCTCTCCGAAGTCGCTCAGCGCGTGCCGCACCACCTGTTTTGTGATCTCTCCTACAAAACCATTCTCCTCAGCAATCTTCACGAAAACTTCGGGGTTAACTTCCTCGCCTTGCTTGTTGGTCCAACGCACCAGAGCCTCAGCCCCGGTGATCCGCCTGCTTTGCAGTTCCACAATCGGTTGATAGACCAGGAATAACTCGTCCTTGCGAATCGCGCGGCGCAGTTGCTGCTCGACACCCTTGTGGCGGTAGTACAGAAACGATAAAACACAGCCGGCGAATCCACCCAGCAACCTACACGCACCAACGAGTGCGAAGGTCTTGCCACGATTGGCACGAAGGATCTCGGAAATGGAAGTATAGGCTGTGACGCAGGTGAAAGTACGAGTTGAGCACCGGGTCACGTACAGGTTGTCGCCAATGCGCGTTCTGCCCTCTGAAGTAAGAATCGGCGCATCCGCCAGGAGCGATTGACCAGGCAACCTGCCGCGCGCCTGTGTCGCTTTGTCGATGGCCGTCAGAGTGTAGTGCAGCGGCTCCGAATCCCGTGGTATTCCCGTCGCAGGATTGAATACTACAAATGCGTCGCCTAACTGCAAAGTAATGGTGGCGAGACCATTGTTCTCATATGGAGTTAGGTTCTTGTAAAAAACTAATCCATTTTGCAGGGTGAAATCCGGCTTGGGCAAAACACTCGAAGCTACAGAGCGGCCCAGAGCGGCCGAACACTCAATCTTGCCGTTCTGTATCCGCCCGGCGTCTTTCAGGTATTCCGGCAAAAAGATCAGCGTGCGGAAGTAATCGATTTCTTCGACAGAGCAGGAGCGGTGCTGCGAGGCACTCACCGCGGCCAGCACGGTTCGCAACTTTGCCGACGTTTCCTCTTCGTTCACGAAGAGGCGGCTCGCATACGCATCGAGTCGTCTATCGGTTACCCTAGCTGCAATGGAATTGGCCAGCTGATAGCCCGCGAAGGTTCCGCAAGCTGCAGCAATAATCATGGCGACCAAGGTCGTAAAAAGATGCCGCCTGAGGATTGTCATGCAGACCAGCCGATCGAAGCATTTGAGTTAAGTGCAGTTAACTTGAATTGAATGCGAACAGAAACCCATCTATATATGCATATTATCTTTATTCGGAGCAGCTGCAATTAACACAAAAGTGTCATAAGTCCGCGCAGTCCCGGGCAGGTACAATCAACAGGAATAGCCCCATCGATCCCCCAAAAGATTGTGATCCATCCCCCCATCCTTTCGCGCATTTACTTTACTGGCGAAAAGGGCGGGTCATTTGGAACACGAAGTACGGGCGAATCAAGCTTGTTCCGCCGCCTTCAGCATGGCCGCCAAACTGCGGTCCACATCTTCTTTCGTGGTGGCCCAGGACGACACGCTGATGCGCATGGCCGTCTTTCCCTGCCACACGGTCGGGCCGCACCAGCAGGTTCCCTCCTCTTGCAGGCGGGCAATGGTCGCCAACGTCTTCTCCGGCGTGCCAAACGAAACCAGCACCTGGTTGATGACCACGTCGTTCAAAATCTGGTAGCCGGCAGCGCTCAATCCGGCAGCAAAACGCCGTGCGTGGCCGCAGGTGCGCGACACAATCTCCGCCATCCCCGACCGGCCCAGTGAGCGCAGCCCGGCCCACAGTTCCACGCCGCGCGCCCGCCGCGACAGTTCCGGATTGTAGTGCGACGGCTCGCGGTGTTCGCCCTGCACCAGGTACGCCGCTTCCATGGACATGGCCGCCCGCAGCGTGCTGGGATCGCGCACCAGCGCAATGCCGCAGTCGTAGCCGATGTTCGGCCACTTGTGGGCGTCCGTAGCCCAGGAGTCGGCCAGCTCAAAGCCCTTGGTCCAGCGGTGATGCTCAGGCGAAACAGCCGCCCACAGCCCGAAGGCCCCGTCCACGTGGATCCACGCCCCGGCTTCTCGCGCCACCGGACAAATTGCCGACGCCGGATCGAAGGCCCCCGTATTCACATTGCCCGCTTGCAGGCAAAGGATCGTCTGCTCATCCAGATGCGGCAGAGCGTCGGCCCGCATCCTTCCCTGTCCATCCACCGGCACCCGCACCACGCGGTTGCGGCCCAGGCCCAGCATCCCCAGCGCCTTGCCGACGGAAGCATGTGCCTCTTCGCTCACCACCACCGTGATGGGCGGCGCGCCAAACAGGCCGTCGGCCTCCACGTCCCATCCCGCCTTGGTCAGCAACGCATGACGCGCCGCGGCCAGCGCGGAAAAGTTGGCCATCGTGGCCCCGGTCACCACTGCGCCACCGGTTCCCTCCCGCAGACCCAGAAGTTGCCGCACCCAGTCCAGCGCCACCTCTTCAAGCGTGACGGCCACCGGCGACTGCACAAAAAACGCTGCATTCTGATCCCACGTACTCACCAGCCACGAAGCAGCCAGCGCCGACGGCAAACATCCGCCATTCACAAAGCCGAAGAAGCGTCCGCCCGTCTTGGCCACCGTAGCCGGGGAGCCGTAGGCATCCAGCAGGTGCAAAACCGCCTCCGCGCTAGTCGGTCCCGGCGGCAGCGGCGCGCGCAGTGCGTTCAGCGCAGCAACCGCCTTCGGGCTGGGCGCTACCGCTCGCGTATCCTCGCCCTCCAGGTAGTCCAGGGCAGCGCGAGCGGCGCGCTTCAGCAGTGCAGTGCGAGCTTCAGAGACGGAAACGGCAGGGGAATGGGACAGATGGGGAACGGCCATATATAAGCTGAGTCTAGCATCGGTGCCGACATTGGAGACCTGTACTCTACAGCATCACCTACTCGATCTTTTCTGGAAACAGCCCCGGCATCCAGCGGTGTCCTAGAGCAGCCGGAAACGCAAGCCGCAGTGGGGTGCGCGGACTCTCGGACTGCAACACTCCGCGTTTTTCCAGTGCAGAAACGATGCGGCGCGCCTGCCTATCACTGGTTCCGACGACTTTGTCCGCCTCGCCACGCGGCAGTTCCCCGCGATACAAGATTGCCTCAAGAATGTTTCCCGACTTGGGAGGCAGCAAACCAAGCCGTACCTCTTCTTCCGCCCACAGCAGAATGCGGGTCCGCAACTGATCTGGCTGCATCAGGCCTTGCATGAATACAACTTGATCGATGCATGTTCCGAGAAAGAAACGGGTAAACTCGACCAGCGCCTCTTCACTCAGACTGCCGCGTCCATCCAGGTCATTGCGGCGCGGCTGATCACAGTTGGCGAGCAGAGTCTTGTATTCCTGAACGTTGCGAGCCAATCCGCGCGCCACAGACCAGACCGCACCGGTATCGAGCGCATCCAGCAGCATAGCGTGGGACATGAGCCGCGCCACACGCCCATTGCCATCCAGAAACGGATGCACCCACACCAGCCGGTGATGGGCGGCAGCCAAAGCCAGAATCGACTCGGTCTTGCCCAGGCTGCCATACACTTGCTCGAAACGATCGAGGAAGCGGGGCACGGCGCCAGCGCTGACCGCAACCAAACGGCCAACCTGCACTTCGCGCGTGCGCAACTCGCCCGGCACAACGCGGCAGCGCTCCTTCGTTAGCGGGTCTTCAACCCAAAGAACCTCCTCCGGCAGTTGCTCGCAGAAGCGGCGGTGAATCTCGCGAATTCCCTCGGCGCTAGAAGCCCTCCCGCCTTGCAGGCCACCCCCATCAATCCACTGCTGAACCTGGATATGCGCCCTGGCTTCGAGCTGCAAGTCCCGCTGATGCGCATCGTTGACATATTCGCCCTTGAGCGCCCGCTCAATCTCCACCGGGTGGGTATCGTGGCCCTCAATCAGGTTGGAGTAGTAGCAGTTCATTGCCCGGACCAGGGTAGCCAGGGCAGAAAGCAGGCCTGCGGGCAGACTGCTTTTCAAGCTAGCGGTCTTCTGGGCCAGATCGACAGCTAGGTCGGTGAGCATTTCCCTGTGGCGTGAGTCGCTCGCCAGCAACAGCGGCTCCATGCGTGAAACGGTCTCGTTCCGGTCAACCACTGCCGCAACCAGTCCCCCTGGTTTCCTGTCTTTCATGTCCGGCATAATGTCCGCCTTCATGTCCACTCTTCTTAACGATGCATATCATATCATTCAGAACACTTAATGATCACTTATCTTCACCATATGTCCGGCAATATGTCCGCTATGATGCCATAACCAGGAAAAGTGAATTGAAGATCAAATTCCATTCAATCTCAGGCAGAAACCGCATGCGCTTAGGGGTGAGTCCTTCACCCACAAAACGGTCAATAGGTGAGCGCGGCATGTACCAAGCGGCATCAACGACAATCGCAATGAACTTCACGCTCATTGTCCTACCCAGGCCGTGCGTCTCAGTCCTCCCACCTCTCAAACCCCGCGAAAATAGCCCCCTCCGCCTCACTTGCACATTGAATTTACTTGCGTTTCGCTGTACTCTGAAGTTGCAGACGAATTTGTCCGCCTGAGTTGCCGTGGGTCGCCGGCTGGCGGAGAGATGAGTGGGCTTACAGCCCACTTTTTATTTGGGCCAAGTTCCTGTGAAAATGGCGCCTTGAGCGCACGGTGTAAATGGCAGCAAAGCTGGACCAAATTCGGTTGGCGGCGGCAAGAGTGGCCGCCTCGCACGGGCTGGACTTGGTGAACCTTGAGTTCCTAGGCCCGGCCAAAGAGCGCGTACTCCGCATTTACCTCGAGAAGAATGCCGAAGAACGGGCCAAGTTAAAAGCGGCTGTTGAAGCCGGAGCCGAAGAGCTTCCCGAACGGCTGGCCGAGGGCACGCTCAGCGTCGAGCAGCTTTCCGGCATCACCCATGAGGATTGCGCAGCGTTTAGCCGGGATTTCGGCGTACTGCTGGATGTGGAAGACCTGATCCCCGGCGCGGAATATACGCTCGAAGCCAGTTCTCCGGGCCTGGACCGCAAGCTGAGCCGCCCGGAAGATTATGTACGGTTTGCCGGCAGTCTGGTGAAGATCCAGACATATGAGCCGATCCAGAACAACAGGCACTGGCAGGGACGGCTGGCTGCGGGAGCGGACCAAACCATCACCCTCGACCTCAACGCCGTCAAGCAGAACAGCAAGAGCCGCAAAGTCGGCGTCAGCACAGTAGAGATTGCGCTCGACAACATTGAGAAAGCGCAACTGGTACCTGAAATTTAGGCGTTTCCCCGGTCTACAGATTTGGACGCGGAAAGCCCTTTTTTAGTACGAGCTCAATCGCCCGTACCCTTCAACGAAACCATCTTAACCGGCCTGGAACCGCGAACGGTTCCGCCGAATACCCGAGAGAGCAAGCAGAGTATGGCCAGCGTTTTGTATCAGAGCATCGAACTCTTGAGCCAGGAAAAGGGCATTGACCCCGGCATCGTTGTTGCTGCCGTTGAGGAGGCCATCGCCCTGGCCACGCGCAAATTCTACAAAACCCAGGAAAATATGCGCGGGGAGTTGAACAAGGAATCCGGCGAGATCACCTCCTACATCTACAAGACGGTTGTAGCCGATGCCGAGCAGGTGGAAGATCCGCTGAACCAGATCACGCTTGCTGAAGCCGAAGCCCTGGCGCCCGGCGCAGAAGTGGGCAGCGAGATTCGGATTTACAAAGACACCCGCCCCCTCGGCCGCATCGCCGCGCAGTTGGCCAAGCAGGTCATCTTCCAGAAGGTGCGCGAGGCTGAGCGCGACACGGTTTTCCTGGAGTACGCCCACCGCGAAAAGGAAGTTCTGACCGCGACTGTCAAGCGTATCGAAGGCCAGGACATCATCTATGACCTCGGCAAGGCCGAAGCCCGCTGCCCCAAGCGCGAGCAGTCGCGGCTAGAGCAGTTCAGCCTCGGCGAACGCGTCCGCGTGGTTCTGCTCAAGGTGGACCGCGCCGCCAAGGGACCGCAGGTCATCGTCTCCCGCGCCGCTCCAGAGCTGGTATCGAACCTGTTCCAGTCCGAAGTGCCCGAGATTTACGACAACACCGTGACCATCAAGGCCATTGCCCGCGAAGCCGGTGAGCGCACCAAGATCGCCGTCCAGAGCCGTGACAAGGACGTTGATCCGGTCGGCGCCTGCGTCGGCATGAAGGGCATGCGTGTGCAGTCCATCATTCGCGAACTGCACGGCGAAAAGATCGACATCATTGAGTACTCGGACGAGATCACCACATTCGCTGAGAAGGCATTGCAGCCGGCCAAGGTCAGCCGCGTGTCGATTACCGATCTGACCGACAAGCAGCTCGAAGTCATCGTCGACGATACGCAGTTGTCTCTGGCCATCGGCAAAAAGGGCCAGAACGTGCGTCTCGCCGCCAAACTGCTGGGTTGGAAGATCGACATCAAGAGTGAAGAGGAGAAGCGGCAAGAGGTCGAGCAGCAAATGACGGCCTTCTCCGGCGGACCCTCCACGCCCATCGAGCAGGTCGCCGAACTCGGCGACGGCATCATCCAGAAGTTGGTTGCCGCCGGCATCACCACCGTCGAGGCCCTGGCCGACATGACCCCCGAACAGCTCGAAGAGATCCCCGGCATCGGCGAAAAAACGCTGGAACGCATCAGCGTTGCCGTTCGCCACTACTTTGGACACTTTGAAGAAGGCGAAGAAGGCCATGTGCCGGAATCCGCCGACACAGAAGCTGCCGAAGGGGAAGCAACTGAGTCAGCCGAAGGCGAATCCTCAGAAGCCGCTGTATCGGAAGAGGATCGCGAAGCAGTTCTCGATACGGACGAAGCAGAAGCTGAAAACTCCTCTGACTTGCTGACCGAGGCGGAGAACGTTCGCGCGGCCGAAGAAGAGGAAGACGGCAGCGATGCCGGCGAAGCGACCGAAGAAGAGCCGGAATTCAGCACCGAAGCCGAAGAGGCCGTCGAGGATATTCCTCCTGCCGATGAGGCGGAAGTCGAAACCCTGGAAGATACACCGGCCGAAGCGCTTGACCAAGACGATCAAGGCGCAGAGGAACCGCTTCTGGATGAGATTGAAACAGAAAGCGCAGCATCGGACGAGAAGGCGGCCAAAGAGGACGACGCGTAGCATGCGCCGCCCCCTTCAAGGCCAATCGGGCAACAACGGAAGTTTGAAGAGCAGCCAAAACCATGAGGTAGCTATGAGCGACTAGTGGGATTTGGGTAGCACATTTTGAAAAGAGGCGGATGAGTAAGGTTCGTATCAACGATCTCGCGCGCGAGATGGAAGTCAAGAGTCGCCGGATTCTGGACGTATTGGCGGAACTCGGCCTGGCCGAAGGAAAGACCCACTCCAGCTCGCTGGAAGAATTTGAAGCGGTAAAGGTGCGTGCGCATTTTGAGCACGCAGCCCGGTCTGCTGGCCAAAGCAGCACTGCTTCGTCTCACGCCCCCCAGGCCATTACGCCCAAAATTGATCTCTCTCACATCTCCAAGCCCGGCGACGTGATGAAGGCTATCCAGGCCAAGCAGAAGGAAAACGAAGAAAGAGCGCGCCAGAGCCATTTCCCGGTGCGTCCTCCTTCGGTGGTTCCGCCGCCGGCATCCGTGCCAGCGCGGCCAGCGCCCCCGGTCGTGGCTGTCGCCGCGCCGCCTGCGCCGCCCGCTCCGCGCAGAATCGTTCCTCTGCCCCGGCAAGCTCCGCCCATCATCGTCACTCCGCCCGCTATTGCCTCCCATCCGCCGGCCAACCCGGTGGTGGCCAAAGCTCCGGCAGGCGCAGTCGTTGCGCCGCGTCCCGCAGTTGCGGTTGCGCCGCCCGCGGTGGCCGTCGTGGTCAAGCCTGCAGTGGCCGTTGCGCCCCCAGTTCCCCAGCCGCCTGCCGTCGAGCAGCCAGCGGTCGCAGTTAAGCCGCCCGTAGCGGCCGCTCCTGCCGCCGTTGTGCCCGCCGCGCCCGTGGCTCCGGTGGTTGCCGTTGAAACGCCTGTTGCCCCAGTAGCGGCGGCAGTTGCGCCAACGCCGACTCCGGCAGCTCCAGTCGCTGCTGTTGCAGAAGCGCCCGCGGTTGCGGCTCCTTCTGCTCCCGCTGCGCCGGTTGCTACACCAGACAAGGAAGCACACGCCGCTACTGCTGCTGAATCGCAGCCTGCAGCGCCTGCCGCTCCCGCGCATGCCCCGGTGCATCGCGCCCTGGGCCACACCCACATCGCTTCGCCCACCGCCGCCCTGCCGGCGCGCCGCGTGGTCATGCCCCAAACCGGGCCTCGCCCGGTCTACAAGGCGCCCCCGGTGGTTCCCGTCGTGCACTCTCCGGCGACCGGCAACCTGGCTGGCGGCATTCAGCGCGGCAAGCCCATCTTTGATCGCCGCCCCTCGGGCGCTCCGGGCAGCTACGTTCAGCGCACCCCCGGTGGCGCACCAGGGCAGTATCCTGGCGGCACCGGTCCGCGTCCCAAGCATCCTACCCGCACCGGCACCGGCGCTTACGCTGGCCCCGGAGCGCCCGGAGCACGTCCCGGCTTTGGCGCACGCCCTGGCTTTGGACCACCCCGCCCCGGCGGCCCGCCTCGTCCGGGTGGCGCTGCGCCCACCGGCGAAGCGCCGCGTCCGCAGCGTGCACCAGCGCGCGGCCGTGGTGGACGTCCCCAGTATCCCAAGACGAAGGAAGGCCCAATGAAGGGCTTTGTGCCACCGCCACGTTACGGCGGGGTACATTACGGCAGTGAGCCGCTCCCCATTACTCGTGAAATCACCGTCGTTGAAGGCATCAGCGTCAAAGATCTGGCCGAAAAGCTCGACGTCCGCGCCAAGGATCTGATCGCTACCCTTCTGATGAGCGGCGTCATGGTCACCGTCAATCAATCTCTCGACGCTGAGATGGTCAAGGACGTTGCCGCCAAGTTCGGCGCCGGCGCAACCGTCATCAGCTACGAAGAAGAGATTGCCAACGAGGCCATCGAAGAAGTGCTCGAAGCCGAAAACACCGGCGAGCTCGAGGTTCCCCGTTCTCCCGTGGTCACCGTTATGGGCCACGTCGATCACGGCAAGACCTCGCTGCTTGACGCCATCCGGTCCACTCACGTGGCTGAAGGCGAAGCCGGCGGCATCACCCAGCACATCGGCGCCTACAAGGTGAAGTTCACCAAGGAAGGTTCTCCGGCCCACGGCCGCGAGATCGTCTTCCTCGATACCCCTGGTCACGAAGCCTTTACCCGCATGAGAGCACGCGGCGCAAAGGTGACGGATATTGTGGTCATCGTGGTCGCAGCCGACGACGGCATCATGCCTCAGACCCTTGAGGCCATCGATCACGCCAAGGCTGCCGGCGTACCCATCATCGTGGCCGTCAACAAGATCGACAAGCCCGATGCCAACCCCGAGCGCGTCAAGAAGCAGATGGCCGATCGTGGTCTCATTCCCGAAGAGTGGGCAGCCGGCGCAGAAGGCACCGTCTTCGTCGAGGTCTCCGCAAAGAAGCGCCTCAACCTCGACCTGTTGCTGGAAATGATCTGCCTGGTCTCCGACATCCGCGCCCCCAAGGCCACTCCTGGCCGCAAAGCGGTGGGCACGGTGCTTGAAGCCAAGCTCGATCGTGGCCGCGGCGCAGTCGCCACCGTCCTAGTTCAGGACGGCACGCTGCACCTCAACGACAGCTACATCGTCGGCAACACCTTCGGCAAGGTCCGCGCCATGTTCGACGATCGCGGTCGCGCCATTGAAGAAGCCGGTCCCTCAACGCCTGTTGAAGTGCTAGGTCTGGAAAGCATGCCGGACTCCGGCGATACCTTCCTGGTCGTAGCCGATCGCGACAAGGCCAAGGGCATTGCCCAGTACCGCAAGATGAAGGAACGCGACTCCCAGCTCGCCAAGAGCGCCCGCGTCTCCCTCGAAGGACTTGCGGAGCAGATTCGCACCGCCGGCACCAAGGAACTAGCCCTCATCATCAAGGGCGACGTCACTGGTTCGGTTGAAGTGCTGGCCGATTCACTGGTCCGCATGTCCACCGAGAAGGTCCGCATCCGGGTCATTCACTCCGGCGTCGGTTCCATCACGGAAAGCGATGTCCTGCTGGCTACCGCGTCGAACACCATCATCATCGGCTTCAACGTTCGTCCCGAGCGCAAGGCTGCTGAACTGGCACAACACGAAAACGTTGAGATCCGCCTGCACTCCATCATTTACGAGTTGCAGGATGAGCTTCGCCTGGCCATGATGGGCCTCCTCGATCCGACATTCAAGGAGAACTACCTCGGCCGTGCAGAAGTCATCAACGTCTTCAAGATTCCCAAAGTCGGCACCATCGCCGGCTGCAGGGTTCTGGATGGCTCCATCCGCCGCGACTCCGAAATCAAGGTCATGCGTGGCGAAGAGCAGGTCTTCAAGGGCAAAATCGGCTCCCTCAAGCGCTTCAAGGACGATGCCCGCGAAGTCACCAACGGCATGGAGTGCGGCATTGGCCTCAACGGCTTCGCCGACCTCAAGGAAGGCGATCTGATTGAAGCCTTCTCCACCGAGAAGCTGGCCGCCGATCTCGGCGCTCTTACTTCCTCCACCCCCGCAGCAACACCCACGACACCCACTACCCCCAAGGTGTAATCAGCCTCGGCAACAAAACCCAAGCGGCCCGCTCCTCCCATCGAGGCGCGGGCCGTTTTTTTGTTGTGCCTGTTCTTCTCCCAGATCGGAGGGTGCCCCCGGTCCCTATCGAGGGACCAGGGGCACCCTCGTCAGAATAGAATCTCTCTTAAGATCAGGCCACCCGCCCCGGAAACACCACACAGCGCGGGTATTCGGCTTACTTCACGGGAGGAATCATGTCTTGGCTTCGACGCTTATTGCCGACATCTACCAAGCCTAAAGAAGTTAAGAAGGACTATTCTTCGTCTGTGTGCCATGCCATGGAATCCATGCCCACCATCAAGTTTGATCCGTCAGTGGTAACGAAGAGTGTCAAAGCAGACCTGCGAAGAAATATCGAGTTGCTTGGTAATCTGGAAAAGAAACACGTCATGCAGGTTTACGAGCTGGCCTTGCGTTCCATCGTGGGACGCCGAGATTTCTATCTATTTTGCACAGAGATGGTGAACCTGCATATTGAAGGAATGACCAAATCGAAGGCCGCTGAAATCGGAAGGTATCTAGCCAATAAAGCTGGAGCTGTTATCGACAGAGAGCGCCAAGCGTTCCTCGGAATCACCCACGCAAAATGGTTATATGCGAACGCTCCCTGTATGAGAGACCCAAATCATCCGTCAGCCGCAGAGGTACAGCGGGACTCTGCTCATTGCGCAGCCAATGGCAAGCGATATGAAATCAGCAAGGGGTTATTTGTAGATGGCAAGTGGACATGGCCCGGAGTTGATGAGGGCTGTAAATGCGTTTCAAGATCGATCATACCGGGATTGGAAAAGTAAGAACCTAAGACGGGTGCATCAGCAAATTGCGCACCAGCGGAGGATTTAGGATGAGCATGAATCAGACGATTAAACCACCTTCCACCGGGCCGTCCGAAGTAGATTCCCGAACTCTTCGAGAGTATCTTGCGGAGACTCTGGTGTCTTCTGTATTTCAAAACAGCGAGGCGCGGCTAGAAGCGGAGGCACGGTTTACACAGTTTGCAGAGAAATTAGTTCTGGCGATTGACGAAGCTCGTCGCGTGTTCACTCCTCTTCTAGAAAAAGCGCTGCCAATCATTCAGAAACTAGTCGAAACAGACTGGGCAGCCGTCTTTGATGAGCATGAGAAGGCATTCCTTTATATCGCGGATTGCGGCTGGACACCGCCAGACTTTATTGGCTTAGGAGAGCTTCTCGCTCTTCAACTCAAGTCCCCGGAAGAGCTTGACCGATATTTTGTCGAAGGCTTCATGGCTAATGATGCCGAGAATCTGAAGGTACTCGGCGAGACGCTCAAAAGTAGCCCTGAACTTTCACAGTGGCACCCGTTGATAGACGAAATCATTGCGAGTATCAGAGCAGGTCATCATCGTGTCGCAATACCGGCAACCTTGACCATTATGGAGGGCTATCTAACCAGTGCATTAGCCCGCATCATTCATGAATCCGCCTGAGGCAGGCATGTTGATGGTCTGAGCGGCTGAACATGTGGATTTTGAGCGCGGAGTTAGATTCTGTTCTCAAGGCGGGGTTCCGCTTCATCTCTCCATC
>Ga0224531_1000983_pt1 | contig 13273 bp, 9 predicted proteins | sample CBST100metaG_FD_179876 | JGI IMG/M metagenome (GOLD analysis project Ga0224531, IMG submission 179876) | Peat soil microbial communities from Stordalen Mire, Sweden - C.B.S.T100 | ecosystem: Environmental > Terrestrial > Soil > Wetlands > Peat | place: Sweden: Norrbotten County, Stordalen Mire... | reverse complement strand
AACAAATGCAACATAAGTTGAAGACCGAATCCGGACGCGCAGTCTACAAAATGCGCAAGGCGATCGTGGAACCGGTCTTCGGACAAATCAAGGAGTGCCGCGGTTTTCGTCGCTTCAGCATGCGCGGGAAACAAAATGTTCGCGGAGAGTGGAGACTGGTGTGCGCGGTCAGCAATCTATTGAAGCTCTTCCGCTTCGGATGGATGCTGCAAACCGCATAAAACTGGCGAAAGATGGCCATCCAAATCAGAATCGCAGCTCAAAGGCATCGAGACGGAGTGAAAGAAGTTCCCCAATAAAACAAATCCGATCTCGCGTTGCTGCGGTGATGTACCTGCTGCAATACTCAAAACGCTATGAGCGACAGACTCCTAGGAGATTAGCCCCGGGTGGAGCGCAGCGCAACCCGGGGATAGCATCCCAATCCTGTCCTTCGCGCCCCGGAGGGTCGCGCTGAGTCTTTTCTTCGGTGCTGAAGTCGCTTCATGCAATTGCCCTGTTGAGAAGCGCATCCCGCATGGGAAGGTAACTTCCGGATCGGCGACAACACAACCGGAATGCTCTGGATAGATCAGGAATACGGACTTTTTGCTTGTCCTTGGTGCCGGGAACGCGCATTTATGTTGCCGTCCGTGTCAGCGTAGAAAAATGACGCTTGGAATGTCCATGTGGCTTCTATCATGGTTTCAATGTGGCCCTTCGAGAAAAAGACACTAAGCCCAGATCGACTGCCCGTAGACGGTCCTTGGTCGGTAGGAGAGGGACAACATAGCGGTCGAGTTATGTTCGTGCGCACGAATACCGGGTACCGCAAGTTCGGAAGTGTGCCAGGTTATGAACATCAGGTCGGTATCGCGATACCGTTCAGAAAAGCCGAAGCAACCGGACTTCCATGCCCGGCAGAGGATGCGCAGCTTGGCGATATTGAAGAAATCATCTGCACTTCGTTGGAGGAGCAGGCAGAGTCCCTCTTCGTGGCTGTCATCACAACAAGCGGAATGCGTGAGTTCGTTTTCTACACCTGTAAGCCAAATAGCGTCCAGCAGCGCTGCGAAGTGCTGCGCAATCGAATTACAAGTCACGAGATACAGCTGATGATTCAATCGGACAGAACTTGGCGGGTCTACGCCCAGCTTGGATAGGCTAAGGCTTCTGGCTGGGATCGGCGCCACAGGGAAGCTTCGGCCGGTTCACCGCCAACCGGCCATCCTTTCAACCGTCCTGCACCCCTCGTCGATCAGGTAAAGCGATTCTCCAGACGATTTCCGAGCCAGACGTCCATCCAATCGGCTATGATTTCAACGTTCTCAAACTGCGCAATCCGAACGCTGTCTGCGTGACCGGCTCATGCCCGGAAACGATTGCGGAGTTGAACAATCTGAACGCTTTACCTTCAGTCCACTTTTGCTTCTTGGGAGATTTATGTCGCGGTTAAACCCACACGTCGTACTGCTGGCCCTTATTGCTACCTTGGGCGGATTGCTTTTTGGATATGACACGGCCGTGATCAACGGCGCGGTGGGCTGCCTGAAGGCGTATTTCATCGATCCACGCTATTCCGACCTGACCAACCCCCTCCAGGCCAACGCCGCCAATTCGCTGCTCGGCTTTGTGGTTTCCAGCGCGCTCATCGGTTGCGTCTTCGGCGGGATGATTGGCGGCTGGGTCAGCACCCATATCGGCCGCAAGCGCGGATTGGTGATTGCCGCCGTGCTCTTCCTGATCTCTGCTCTGGGCGCGGCCGCACCGGAGTTTCCCTTTGCCCCCATCGGCCACGGCGGACCCGGGTTCATGATTAATTTCGTCATCTACCGCATTCTCGGCGGCATCGGCGTGGGACTGGCTTCCATGCTCTCTCCCATGTATATCGCGGAGATTGCGCCTGCCAAGGTGCGGGGAAATCTGGTGGCCTGGAACCAGTTCGCCATCATCTTCGGCATGTTGGTGATCTACTTCGTCAACTTCGGAATCTCCAAAACCGGCAGCGGCGACGCCTGGCTCAATGTCATCGGCTGGCGCTACATGTTCCTGTCCGGCACCATTCCCGCCGGCCTCTTTCTGCTGCTGCTGCTTTTGGTGCCTGAGACCCCGCGCTTCCTCATGATGAAGGGAAGAGAAGATGAAGCGCGCGCGGTGCTGGCCAAGCTGGTGACGCCGGAAGAGCGCGAAAAGGAACTTTCTGAGATTCGCGCCTCGTTTGCCGAGCATCACTCCGGCAAGCTGTTCTCCTTCGGCGCGCCCCTGATCTTCATTGGCATCGCCGTGTCAGTCTTCCAGCAGTTCGTGGGCATCAATGTGGTGCTCTACTATGCGACGGACATCTTCAAGGGCATGGGCATGTCCACCAATGCCTCGCTGCTGCAAACCATCATTGTGGGCGCGGTCAACCTTGCCTTCACCGTGGTTGCCATCCTCAGCGTGGACCACTTCGGCCGCAAGCCGCTGCAGATCATCGGCGCGATCATCATGGCCGTGAGCATGATTACCTTGGGCGCGAGCCTCTGCCTCGGCGGCAAGGGCATCATCGCTCTGGTCGCCATGCTGGTCTACACCGCCGGATTCGCCGTTTCCTGGGGCCCCGTCACCTGGGTGCTGCTCAGCGAGATCTTCCCCAATCAGATTCGTGGCAAGGCCATGGCTGTGGCCGTGGCGGCGCAGTGGATCGCCAACTATCTGGTCAGTTGGTCCTTCCCCATTCTGAACGACAATCCGTATTTGGTGGAGCATTTCAAGCATGGGTTCGCCTACTGGCTCTACGGCGGCATGAGCGTTCTGGCCGCCTTGTTCATGTGGAAGTTTGTGCCGGAAACCAAAGGACGTTCGCTGGAGCAGATGCAGCATCTGTGGCACGCGCCCGCTGAGGAAACCCCGCAGGCGTAAGCGCAGAATCAGCGATGCGGCGGGCGAAGTCCGCCGCATCGCTTCCTGCTCTGCTTGCCGATCATTCCTCTCCCTTGGCGCACACTAGTCTTTGACCACTTAACGTTGTTTCAAAGCTGGGTGCCCCCGGTCTCGATTTTGAGACCGGGGAAAGTATGAACTCAAGGCACAAAATCATCCGCTCAGAGACTTGGCTCGATGGGAAAAGATGCGCCCGGTCTGTTCTGTAAACCATCCCCCGGTTTATACCAACTCCCAATACCCCTCTATTTTGCAACTCCTGTTATAACCAGAATTATGCATATAAACCACTCGGAATGAATAATTTACAAGCAAATTTTCCGCACTCTACAGCGTCCAAAACAGGCTGTTTTTAGCCCGTTTTTGGGCCGTTTTGAGCGTTTTTTGGCCAAAAACACCCCATTTTTGCTTCAAATCCTCGACTTGCCCTGCGCGCTGGAGTGATGCAGTATGGACTTTGGGAGCCGGTGAATCCGGCGCGAGGATAGAGACGATGACGACAGCGATCAAGTTTGGCACCTCCGGTTGGAGGGCGATTGTGGCCGACGAGTTTACGGTGGCCAATATCCGTCTGGCGGTAGCGGGAATTGCCGCCTTTGTGAAGACGCAACCAGAGCCGCACCGCGTTCTGGTGGGCCGCGATCCGCGCTTCCTGGGCGAGAGTTTTGTGAACGAGGCGGCGCTGGTTTTGGCCGGAGCGGGCATTACGCCCATCGTGATCTCCGACGCCGCGCCCACACCGGCGATTGCCTATGCCGTCCGCACCCTGAAGACCTCTGGCGCCATCAACTTCACCGCCTCGCACAATCCGCCGGAGTACAACGGCATCAAGTTCTCCAGCTCCGACGGCGGTCCCGCGCTGCCCGATGTGACGGGCAAGATAGAGGCCGCCATCAAGGCGATCCAGGCCGCAGGCAAGGCCGACAGCATTCCTCTTGGAAGCGTGCCAGAGGGTGGATTCGAGACCGCCGACGTGAAGCCCGCCTTCCTGAAGCGGCTGGCTGAGCTGGTGAATCTGAAGGCCATCGCCAAGTCGGGAATCAAGGTGGTCTACGACCCATTCTGGGGCGCGGGACGCGGTTACAGTTCCGATATCCTGCGCGACGCCGGCGTGGCGGTGGAGACGGTGCATGACTACCGCGACGTACTGTTCGGCGGCCATGCCCCGGAGCCGGACGACCATCTGCTGGGCGACTGCAAGGCCAAGATGAAGGAGATGGGCGCGAACCTGGGCATTGCCACCGATGGCGACGCGGACCGCTTCGGCGTGGTGGATGCAGACGGCACCTTCATCCAGCCCAACTACGTGATTGCCCTCTTGTTCGACTACCTGGTGGAGACCCGCGGGTGGAAGAACGGCGTAGCCAAGAGCGTGGCGACGACTAACCTGATCAACGCCTTGGCCGATTACCACAAGGTGCCCCTCTATGAGACCCCGGTGGGGTTCAAGTACATTGGCGAACTGATCAACGAAGACAAGATCGCCATCGGTGGCGAGGAGTCGGCCGGGCTGACTATCCGCGGCCACGTCCCCGAGAAGGACGGCGTTTTGGCCGGCCTGCTGGTGGCAGAGATGGTGGCCACCCGGGGCAAGACACTGGGCGTCCAACTGAAGGAACTATTTGGCAAGGTTGGTTCCTTCTATCCAGTTAGGGAGAACTTCCGCTTGACCCCGGAGGTAAAAGCTGCGTTCACTGAGAAGATGAAGGCTGATCCCACCGAGTTGGGTGGGCGCAAAGTTGTGAAGATCGTGCGCACCGATGGGCTGAAGCTGATTCTGGAGGATGGCTCCTGGGTTTGCTATCGACTTTCCGGGACCGAGCCGGTGGTGCGGGCCTACACGGAAGCGCGCAACGAGCACGATATGGAAGCGCTGAAAGCGGCGGCAGAGAAGTTTGTGCTGGCCTAGCAGCGAGTTGGATGGTTGAGATGGTGCGGCAGGGGCTGTGCCGTCTCAACCCAGATTGAGGATCAATGTCGGACGAGAAAGTACAAGCCGAGAAGAGCGCAGCAGAGACCGTTCCGATGCCCGCGCGGGCGTTGGACTGGGCGACGCATGCGTGGCGTCCGGCAGGCACGGTGGTGGCTGTGGGCCTGGCCCTGCTGCTGACCTGGCATGCGGTCAACGGCAAGCACGGCTTGTCCGTGTGGCAGCAGAAGCGCGCGGAAGACCAGCAACTGCAAAGGGAGATCAAAGACCTGGAGCAGGAGAACGCGCACTTGCGCAACCACATTGAGCGGCTCAAGTCCGATCCAGATGCGATTGAACACGAAGCGCGGGAAAAGCTGCACTACGCCAAGCCCGGCGAAGTGATCTATACGTTGCCGGCACAGCCGCCGGCGCAGACGGTCACTACGGGAAAATAAGCGTATGAATTTCAGTGAACGAAAAGGGCGCACCCATTAGGCGCGCCCTTTGTTTTGCAACCTGAGCAGCTAGCGAGAGAATTCTGCCTTTTCAGAAATCCACGTGGGCGCGGACGGAGCCGACCCAGGCCGGGCCGCGGTCGCGGTTGTAGCCGGGATTGGCGATGTGCTGTACGTCGAGGGCGTAAAATAGGCCCCGCCAGGCGTGCAGATTGTAGTAGCTTTCGACGATGGTTTCGCGGCCGTAGTTGAGAGCGCCTTCACCCAGCAGGAAGCCCACGCCGCCCAGTTTCAGGTAGTTCTGGTGGTCGCGCTTGATGGCGTTGGAGACGACGGCCAGGGCGGCTTTATCTTGAGCGCGATGCCAGCGGGTTCCGGCGTAGTCTGCGCCGATCTCAACGGTCTGGTCGACTTCGGTGTAGGCAAAGGATTCGTGCTGGCCCTCGTTCCATCCGAAGCGGCCAAAGACGCGCAGATTCTCTGTCAATTCCTGCTCGGCGTTGAGGCCGAAGCCGTATTTGAGCGCACCGAAGTGCTCGTGGAGCAGGATGTTGGGCGTCTTGTCGGTTCCGGCGAGGAAGGCGTTGGCCGCCTCGCGATAGGCGCCCATGTGGGCGCGGTTGGCGTAGAAGAGGACGCGCTCGGTGCCCTTGCGCTGGGGCACAAAGCTGTGCCGCAACTCGAACTCGCCGTTCTGCGCGTGGGCGCGGCTGAAGGCCCAGTCCATGTCGATGCCGTTGGCCACGGTGGGCATGGCGAACAGGCCGTAGCGCAGGCTCCACTGCTTGTCGTCGTACTCGGCCATCGCGCCGACGGTGTAGCCGCGGGTGTCGGCGGCATAGTCCCATGCGCCGTTGTTGTCCACCGTCCAATTCATGAACTGCAGATGGCTGTCGGAGCCGGGGCCGTTGACGTCGAAAAAGTCGGGCAGGGTCATTTTGCCGGCGCGGAACTCCAGGCGGCGTGCGGGCACGCTCGGAGCCAAGGCAAAAGGCCCTGGGTCCTGGCTGGCGGTTTCCGACGTGAGGCCGATGACCTGATGGATGCCGTAGCGCGCCAGATAGGGCTTGGAGCCCAGGTTGGGGTTGCGTACCACGTCGAGGTTGCTGAAACCGGCCAAACCAAGTGCCTGGCTGAGGCCGCGGCCGCCGGCGGCTTCGAAGTCGACGATCAAGTCGGTGTTGTAGCGGATGGAGCGCGTGGGCCGCAGGGCTGTGAAAAGCGTGCCCAGTAGGGAAGTCTTGTATTCCGCGCCGCTTTGAAAGCTGTTGGTGCCCTCGTATTTGGAATGGAAGGGCAGGCGGCCCTGGTAGATGACGTTGACCTGACCGGAGATCCAGTAGCGCTTGTCGGCGGGGTGCGGGGCCATGGTGACGGTAGGCGGCTCCTGCGGGCCGCGGCCCTCGGGGTTGGCGACGCCGGAGCCATCGGGTGCGGAGACCAGTTGCTGCACGGGGGCGGTGGGCAGGGCGACGGGCGTCTGAGCGGCTGCATAGACAGCGGTCAGCGCCAGGGCTAGGGCGCAGGTCAGAGGGAGCGGATTCGTGCGGCACGCGGGGAACCGTAGCATAGACACCTTACAGAATAGATGCGGAAAGGGGTGGGGAATATGGAGATACAATGAATTGAAACCATACCCTCCCTGGGTAGATACTATACCCCAGGTGGGTATAGTCAAGAGGAGGATTTCCTTGTCACAGCACGAACGCGAAAAACTCAAGTTGCTGCAACGGGTGCGCAAGCTGCGCGGACAGTTGGACGCTGTAGAGCGCTCACTGACGGCCGACGAAGAGTGCGGCGGGCAACTGATGCTTTTGGCCGCAGTGCGCGGCGGCGTGAACAGCCTGATGGGCGAGGTGATGGAGACCCATATTCGCTTCCATCTGGTGGACGGCGTCAAGGAGCAGATCGCTCCCGAACTGGCGGAGGACCTGATCGACCTGGTGCGTGCCTATCTGAAGTAAACCGCCAGCCACCTGCCACATGCGGTGGGGCCACCGTCACTGTAGAAAAGTCGTGTTTCCCCACCCTTCCCGCAAAATGAAGCGGAAAGGATGGGGAACTCAGCTTTGCAGGGATGAGAAGACGGGTTGGTGAGGTTGCTGTCCCGCCAGTTACTTCGCCTCAGCCAGGAAGGCGTCGGATTCGCGGTTGAGTTCGTCTGGGGCAGCGGTGCGGGAGTACAGCATGACTCGGTAGCGGAAGGTGACGGACTGGCCCTTATCAAGCGTCAGGTTGAGGGCCGGTTGCTTGGGATCAAAGATGCTAGGCGCCAGGGGGTTGACGGCAAATAACCCATAGCCGCGGGCATGCCAGTAGGTTGGGTAACCGGGATTCTTGGGCTGGTCAAAGATGGCGACGGTTGCCGTATGGCCGCCGGTGTGGCCGGTCAAGGAGCACCAGCGGCCGCGGGTTCCCCAAGCGGCTTCGCCCTCTTCGCGGCGGCGGTTCCAAATGTTGGAGACGGCGACGAACTCGAAGTTCAACTCCTTGGAGTGCTGCAGGAAGGCGGGAAGCAATGCGCCCTTCATGCGGTCGCCGCAGCCGACGACGCCCACGCGGACACGGTCGTTGGCGCCCAGGATGGCGGCGTAACTGCGGGCATTCCATGAAACTGCGGTGGCGGCCAGCGCGGCGCTGCCCACTTTTAAAAACTGTCTGCGACTGTTGCTGCTGATCGCCATTGACTGATTCTCCGAGTGGTCTGATTTTCAGGCGATGGAAAGTGAGCCCACCGTCCGAAGGCCAATGGTCAGACCACGGGCGGCATGGCGTCAAGGGGCTGGTCAAGGGAGAAACTTCAATAGGCATGAAAGGGAAATCGATAGACAGATCGATTCCGCGCTGTGCGCAAGAATATCGGTGCTCTGGAGGTCAGCTATTCGTGTCGTGCTTTGCTTATGGGTTGGTTGGGGCGCGCATGGCTTCGAGGGCTGCGGTCAAGTCCTTGGAGAGGGACTGCTGGGCTTCTTCGGTGAGCTTTTCGTCGTGGCTGATGATGTAGAAGACGTCGATGGCGCGCTCGCCTTCAGTATCGATCAGGGCCACTTTGATGTTGCACTCGTGGGCGCTGAGAGTGAGAGCGATCTGGCGGAGCAGGCCGGGCATGTCCTGTGCCACCACCTGCATGAGAGTGGAGTGGCTGGAGGATTCGGAGTCGAACTTGATGCGGGTGAGCACCTCGACCTTGGGGATTTCACCGTGCGCCATGTGGCTGCGTGCCTCGAGCAACTGCTCGACCTTGGCCTCTTGCATGACCACATCGTGGAGATAGGCCAGGAAACGGTCTTTCTCACTGGGGTTTAGCTCCAGGGTGCGGAAGGTATCGGAGAAGAAGAAGCTGTCAACGACGACGCCGGCCTCGTTGGAGAATGCGCCGGCCTTGACGATGTTCATGCCCCACGCGGCCAGTGCGCCGGCGACGTCGGCAAACAGCCGGGTGCGGTCACGGACAATGACGGTGAGGTCGAAGAGCTGGCGGTGGGGGTGCAGTTCGAGCTGGACGGGGTCCTTGTCCAGATCGAGCGCCATCTGGAAGTGATTGCGAATCTGCTCGGGCAGACGGGTCTGCAGGTAGCGCTGGGGCAGGCCTTCGAGGAAATCCTTCAGGGCGTCGTACTGCTCAACGGGGATCATGGAGCGGATGCGGTTGAGCAGGGTGGGATCGATGGAGGCCCGGTAGCGGACCTCGTCCACGCTGCGGTCCATAAAGTTGGAGGTGCCCATGTAGAACTGCCAGAGATTCTCGGCCTTCCAAGGTGTGAGGGCTTCGGGATTGACTGCCTTGATGTCGGCGTAGGTCATCAGGGTGAGCATTTTGAGCAGCATGGGGCTGCCGATTTTGTCGGCAAAGCCGCGCACGTTTTCTAGATCGAAGATGTCGCGGCGCAGGTGGTTGGACATCTCCAGGTGGAGCTTGATGAGCTTGAGGATGGATTCGCGCTCCTCGGTATCGAAGTCCAGGCGGGCCAGGAAGGCGTCTGCCAACTCCACGCTTTGGCCTGCGTGTTCGCCGGTGCGGCGGGCCTTGCCGGTGTCGTGCAACAGCAAAGCCAGCAGAAACAGGTCAAGGCGGTCGATTTCCGGCAAGAGCTGGGCCAGGCGTTGTTCGTAGTCGTGAATGGGCTGGCGCAGTCCGTGCACGTTGTCGATGGTCAGGAAGGTGTGTTCATCCACCGTGTAGCGGTGATAGCTGTCGCGGATAACCAGGGCGTCGATGCCGTGAAACTCGGGGATGAGCATCTCTAGGACGCCGAGGGCGTGCATGGTGCGCAGTGCCTGGGCGGCGTGGGGGCCGAGCAGCACTTCGCGGAGCGCGTTCCAAAGATAAGGCCCCTCGGGGATGTGGATGGCCAAGGCGGGCAGGGCGTCTGTGATGCGGTCTTCCGCAGCTTGGGAGAGGGTGTAGCCGTGGGTTGCCATCATGGAGAAGATGCGCAGGATGGCGGTGGTGTCATTGAACTGCGCACCGGGGGCGATGTCGATGCGGCCTTGGTCGAGCAGGAAGTCGGTGCCGGCAATGGGCGTACGGCGGCGGCGGAACTGGCGATAGAAGCTGACCGGGGCGGGCATCTGCTCCATCAATAGAGCTGCGCGGCGGTAGATGACGCGGGCATGCCGGTAGTAGGTCCGCATCCAATAGGAGGGGTCGGCTGTGCCGCGGGTCTCCAGACCGATGGAGTGGGCGGCGGCTTCATCCTGGGACTGCCAGTCGAGGGTATTGTCGTCGCGGCCATGGCGGAAGTGCAGAAAACATCGGGATGCAGCGAGGAAGTCGAAGGCCGCCTCGGCGTCGCCGCGGGCGCTCTGGAAGACGCCGCCGCGCTGGCGGGGCCACTCCTTGGTCTCTTTCAGATGAAAGAGCAGGGCGAACCAGACGGCGAGGTGGTAGTCGCGCAGGCCGCCGGGACACTCTTTGAGATTGGGCTCCAGATGGAAGATGGTGTTGCCGTACTTGGCGTGGCGCGCGCGGGCGATTTCGCCCAGCTTTTGCGTGATGGTGTTCCACTCGCTCAACACGAGGCCGGGGAAGACGACCTGGTGGAGTTGCTGATAGAGCGGGAACTGGCCGGCCAGGAAGCGGTGATCGAGGGTGGCCAGGGTGAACTCAAGATTGTCGGGGTCGAAGCGGCCAGCTTCCTTGACGGTGCGCGAACTGGGGCTGGCGCGCAGACCGATGTCCCACATCCCCTGAACAATGGCCCGTACAGCTTCTCTGGACTGCTCTTCGACCTTATCGTCGGCAAAGGCAAACAGTACATCGATGTCGGAGTAAGGGAACAGATCCTTGCGCCCGTAGCCGCCCAGCGCCAGCAGAGAAACATTCAGCGCGGGTAGGCCAGCAAAGGCGCGGCGCCACATTTCAATCAGGATACGGTCGACTACCGCGGAACGGCGGCGGATGGCGGCTGTGCCGTCCCCCGTGCGTTCGCAGGTTTGGCGCACCAGCGCCATCTCCCGAATATACTGCTCCCGTAGATCGTCAACCGTCAGAGCGACTGGATTCATGAGTTTTTGTGTGGCTCGCCGAAGCGAGGAAGGATTCTTAACAGCATAAGCGATCTTGGCGGGAATGTGGAACTCAGGAGGGATTTTGGCGCGGTTGGCCCATAAATCAACTGCCTGCGGTGCTGCTAACGCTGCGTCTGAGGTTCATGCTCTTCAACCCGACCGTCTGTGGTGAGGTCAAAGCAGTGTGATCCCATATCTCGGAGGCGAGACCTGGGATCACCTGTGTCAGGGCTGAATTTGTCAGGTGGGTTGGAGTTAGAGCGCGGTTTCGCCGCGCTCGTCGTTGCGTATGCGGATGGCTTCTTCGACGTGGCTGATGAAGATCTTGCCGTCGCCGATGCGGCCGGTGCGGGCAGCTCCGATGATGGCCTGCACGGCCTTTTCTTTCAGCTCGTCGGTAACCACCAGTTCGATCTTGACCTTGGGGAGAAGATCGACCGTGTATTCGCGGCCACGATAGAACTCAGTGTGGCCCTTCTGCCGGCCATGACCGCGGGCCTCCAGAATGGTCATGCCTTCGATGCCCGCTTCGAGCAAAGCATCCTTGACTGCATCCAGTTTAGAGGGCTGGAGAACTGCTTCAATTTTGAGCATAATGTGACGCCTCGTTTGACAGCCTATCAGGCGGGACGGCTGGTTGGGCCATTCTTGCACTGAAACTTAATTGTTTGGCCGATTCGATGTGCCGAATCGGAGGGGAGCAAAAGCAGGTCCTTCGACTTTCCAATCGCTACGCTCAGGGTCGCTTAGGAGGCCGGATTGGACCGTTAGGAGTTGAAGTCGTAGCCTTCCTCGCCGTGCTGCGAGAGGTCGAGACCGGCGGCTTCCTCTTCACGGGAGACGCGTAGTCCGATGGTCTTGTCGACCAGGAAAAGCAGTGCCAGCGTACCAACGATTGAGATAGACCAGGAGATGCCTACGCCTGCGGCCTGGCTGAGCAATTGGCTCCAGTGGCCGTCGATGGCGCCGGTGGGCAGGGTATGGCCTGCGGCGTCCTTGCCGAAGGCGGCGTTGATGGCGCTGGTGGCAAACAGTCCGGTGAGCAGCGCTCCCAGGGTTCCACCAGCTCCGTGCACGCCAAAGGCGTCCAGGGAGTCGTCGTAGCCGAGGCGGCTTTTCACCTCGAAAACCATGAAGGAGCAGAAGACGCCCGCGATCAGGCCGATGGCCAAGGCGGCGAAGGGCTGGACGTAGCCGGAGGCCGGGGTGATGGCGACCAAGCCGGCAACCGCGCCGGAGATTGCGCCCAGGGCGGTGGGCCTGCCGTTGTGAATCCACTCAGCCACGGTCCAGCCCAGGGCGGCGGCAGCGGCGGCGAAGTGGGTATTGATGAAAGCCGAGGTGGCCAGAGGGCCTGCCCCGAGCGCGCTGCCGGCGTTGAAGCCGAACCAGCCGACCCACAGCAGGCAGGCGCCGATGAAGCTGAGCACCATGGAGTGGGGCTGCATGGGGACCTTGGGGTAGCCGACGCGCTTGCCTAGGTAGATGCAAGTGACCAGCGCCGAGACGCCCGAGGTGATGTGGACCACGGTGCCGCCGGCAAAGTCGAGGCTGGGGATGTGGCCGCCGTTGGCGTTGAGCAGGCCGCCGACGCCCCAGACCATGTGGGCCATAGGGCTGTAAACCAGAAGGGACCAAAGGGAGAGATAGACGGCCATGGCACTGAACTTCATGCGCTCGGCAAAAGCGCCGGTGATGAGGGCCGGGGTGATGATGGCGAACATGAGCTGGTAGACCATATAGGTCTGCTCGGGAATGGTGGGCGCATAGTCGGCGTTGGGCGTGAGGCCCACGCCGCGCAGAAAGACGTGCTCAAAACCACCGATGAAGGCATTGCCGTGGCCGAAAGCCAACGAGTAGCCGACGATGGCCCAGAGAATGGTGACCAGGCCCATCATGGCGAAGCTCTGCATCATGGTGCCGAGGATGTTCTTTTTGCGGACCAGACCGCCGTAGAACAAGGCCAGGCCGGGACCGGTCATCAACAGTACCAAGGCGGCGGAAACCAGCATCCAGGCATTGTCGCCGGCCATCTGGGCATTGCGGACGGACTGTTGGAGGTCGGCAAGCTGGGCTTGGGTGACGGGAGCTGCAGCGGGTGTCTGGGCGAGTGAACAGGCAGGGAGTCCAAGGACGGCCACGAGAAGCAGCAGTTTGAATGCACGACGACACATAAAATTCCACTCCCAAAAAGTATGCAGCGCAGTAAACGCTGGTCATGCGGAGAATTCCGGCTGCCAACCCGAATGAACGGAAAGCGCTGCAGCGCCGGCGCGATCCCTTACGTGCAGACCGCCGCGGGAGAAGGAACTCGTCAACGGGAACTGCCTGACGCGGGGGTACGCCGACCCGCTGAAGGGTAATATGAATTTTACTTTTTCATGTTACGCATAAAGATGGAATAAAGATTGGGAAAATGCATATTGCAAAGTTATGGCTTGTGGGGTAATGGCGCAGAGGGTAGGGATAGGGAACAGGCGGTTCATGCTTCCGC
>Ga0224531_1000979_pt1 | contig 13339 bp, 14 predicted proteins | sample CBST100metaG_FD_179876 | JGI IMG/M metagenome (GOLD analysis project Ga0224531, IMG submission 179876) | Peat soil microbial communities from Stordalen Mire, Sweden - C.B.S.T100 | ecosystem: Environmental > Terrestrial > Soil > Wetlands > Peat | place: Sweden: Norrbotten County, Stordalen Mire... | reverse complement strand
CTATGTGCCCTTCAGTTATATGCGCAATTTTGCGTTGAGTGCAAGTGGAATTGCCGCTTCGTTGGGATCGGCAGCGATTTACCAGTTCTAAAGAAAGATCTGGGATGGATCAAAAGCCAAGTATCGGCAAAAAAGCTTGGATTAATGCCTTGCATGCGCTGGTTTTCGAGATCATCGCAATTGCCGTCATCAGCATTGCCTGGACGCTTATCAGGCATTGGTTCAAATAGGAGGCGAAATGAGTGATGAAATTTTGGAGGAACCAGAATCACTGACTTTAGTCCATGCAAGAAAGGCAAAAGAGTTTGACCAAGTACAGACTTTTTGCTATCAAATCGTCAAGCGAATGACGGATAGCTCGCTGGCGCTTATCGGGCTTGTTCCTTGCGCACTTATTGGCGTGCCGGTGGCGGTGTTGATTCGGTGCACTTCTCACGGTCCAGTTTTTTACCGTGAATACAGGATTGGCCGCTATGGCAAGCCCTTCCTGATTTTCAAATTCCGCACCATGTACACGGGTGTGGAGCGTGGACGTCGGGTTCTGGAATCGGAGCACACCAGTCTGGAGCTGCGCAGCACACATAAGAGTCCTCGCGATCCGCGCGTTACGCCCGTCGGCAGGATTCTGCGGCGTTGGAGTATTGATGAGTTACCACAGATCATCAATGTAGTCCGCGGGGAAATGTCCTTTATCGGTCCACGACCGATTGTCGACGCGGAACGCAAGTTCTACGGAGAAGACTTCTCTACCTACTGCTTGGTGCAGCCTGGGCTTTCTGGGTTGTGGCAGGTATCTGGGCGCAGCACTACGGGTTATGAAAAGCGAGTTCATCTGGATTGCCGCTATGTGAAAGAGTGGTCTTTGGCGCTGGATTTGGACATTTTCTTCAGAACCATCTACGTTGTTGTAACTGCGCATGGAGCGTGCTGATGATCTATCGCCTCTTACCCGTCTGGGAAGTATTTTCTGCTTATCGTGGCACTGCAATTCCGGTGAGTGTTGCTAGCATAATGCGTTGTGATCCTACCACAGTTGTCGTTTGCCAATCTGCAGATAGCACATGGGCCTTTGATCCCAAACGAATATTGGTAATTTCTGGATTGCATTCGTACGCTAAGATAAGAGCTGGAAAACTGCTTCCGATCTGGATTGCGCGTTTGATTCTTCGCCGTATTTTTAGACCACTATTGTCGCGTCTAAAGCCTGGAGACATCGTGTGGTGTCACAATGACTCAGCTCTCGCAGCAGCGCTGGCATCGTCAATTCACCTGACAGGTGCGAGACTAATTTACCAGTTTCACGACGCTAATGTGATTCGCGGAATGCCAAGTCACTTTCGATCTTTTACACCAGAGATTTATTTTTTTGTTAGTGAAGCCACACGACAGCAATGGCTACGACGTCTTCCTTGGCTAAAAAACACTTTTGTACTTTACAATGGTGCAGATGAAACGGTTTTTTATCCTTCATCTTCAAAGGACAAGCAAAACCGTGCAATTCTTACAGTGCTTTATGTCGGGCGGCTAGCTCCCGAAAAAGGAGTACATGTACTTGCAAAAGCTATGAAAATCTTACAAACGAGGAAAGTTGATGTTATCTGTAAGGTAGTGGGTTCTTCCAAGGCGGGCGGCAGCAAACAGACGCGCTATGTGCGTTCACTCTTAAAGATTTCGCCCTTTAATATGCGCTTTATACCACACCTTTTGGCTACTGAAATAGCGCAAGAATATCGTGGCGCGGACATTTTATGCTGTCCGTCTATATGTCAAGAAGCGTTTGGCAAAGCGAATATTGAAGCAATGGCATGTAGTATCCCTGTCGTTGCCACGCGTGTAGGCGGAATACCTGAGATCGCGGCAGAAGGAGGACTGCTTTTGGTTAATCCAAATTCTGCACAAGAACTCGCTGATTCGCTGCAAAGTCTTATTGAGGACAAAGATCTTCGCAAAAAACTTGGCAGAGAAGGTTTTGCATCTTTTCGGCGACGATTTACTTGGGAAATAAATGTTAAACGATATAACGAGATCATAAACGATGTTGTTATACGAAAGTCCATTTGATTCACAAGTTGTGATTTTGCACATTGAGGAAGGAAAGTTGTGATGAACCAAGATATTTGCGCTATTGTTGTTTCATACCATCCGCGCCAGGAAGATATTGCAAATCTTGTTTTTATACGCGAACAGGTTCAATGGGCTGTTGTGGTGGATAATGGATCAGGTCAAGTTGCATTAGTCGCTCTGCGCGAAACGTGTCGAACTTTAGGCATCAATTTAATCGAGAACGGCGCTAATCTTGGAATCGGAGTAGCTCTGAATATTGGGGTCAAATGGGCTCAAACACAGCATTGTGATTGGGTCGTTCTATTTGATCAAGATAGCAAGCCCACTGTCGGACTTGTGGAGAAACTTCTATTTGCATATATTCACGACCCTCAATCGTCGAAGATTGCGGTCATGATTCCGTATAGCGTGAACCCGCGTACTAATCGTTCTACAAGGGGAGCCAGACGCTTAGGTACGGGCAATGTGGTAATTGCACAGACCTCAGGTAGTCTGATACCGATCACAGTGTTTAAAAAAGAAGGTTACTTTGATGAAAGTTTTTTTATTGACTGTGTGGATTGGGATTATTGCTTGAGGCTTATTAGCCACGGCTGGATTATCAGGCAATGCATGAGTGCAGTACTATGGCATGAGCATGGTTCGCCCGTCGATTATAAATGTTTCGGCTTGAAAATTTTTATTACCAGAAACTACAGTTCGCAGCGCCGATATTACCAAGCACGTAATGCGCTCTGGTTGTTCCGGAGGCACGCGGGAAAACAATTGATGGTTTGTATCTATATTCTGGGAAACCTAGGAAAAAACATCATTACAATCTTCGCTGAAAGAGACCGACGTAGAAAATTTAGGGCGGCATTTTGTGGCTGTTTAGACGGTATTTTTGGGAACCCCAACGGTCGTGTCAGAATGCGTTCATGAAAGGGGATGGCCTATGCAAAGCGCAACTGCTGAACAAGATCGTTCTATGCTCGGCTTGGTTGTGAACTGGGCACTGATGATCCCGCTGATTTATTTTGCCGAACGTGGACACTTCTGGTTTCTTGGCCAGCGGGATTCTAGCTCGCTTTCGGTTGGCGAAACAGTGCATGGTGCTGGCAACGTCACCGGCGCGGGAGGTGTTGAGTTCCTCGTCATAGGACTGATAATTTTTGCGCTGATTTTTATGTGTGCTTTCTCTAACATTCATTCTGTCCTTTCTCGTTTTTATAAAGATAGGCTATTCTCAGCGATAATTTTTCTTGTGGTCGCATCGACCGCTTGGTCTCAGTTTCCATTTGTTACGTTGAAGTATGCGGGGAGCCTTGCTTGTGGTACCTTCTTCGCATTTTTTTTAACAAGGCGCTTTAGTCCTAGTCAACAGTTGCAGCTTTTATATCAGCTCGGGTGGATAGCATTGCTTTTGAGTTTTGCTCTAGCTATTTTCTGGCCTTGCTACGGGCAAGTTCTGGATATGGAGTTGGGAACGAACGTTTGGAGAGGAATCTACGATTACAAGAATGCGTGTGCGATACCAACGGTATTTCTCCTTTCGGTTGCGATTTTTTTGCGGGCGCACGGTGTTTTGTCGCTATTTTTCCGAACTGGATACATTCTGTTGTCTGTGTTGTTGGTCCTGATGACGGGATCAAGAACCGGTTGGGTTCTCCTTTCAACTTTAGCAATCTATTATTTTGCAATGATGGCAATCCAAAAAATTGGCCACACAGAACGAGCAAGAATGCTCTTTCTTAGCGTAGGTGTTGCGCTGTCCTCTCTTGCACTCGTGAGTCATTGTATTACATTGATTACGCAGTTGATTGGCAAAGATATATCTTTGACTGGACGCACAAATATATGGAAAGCCGTTATTGCGGCCGGATCGAAACATCCAATACTTGGTTACGGATATATGTCGTTCTTTCAGAATGTGCAAGACGAAGCTCCCGATGTAGCGCTACAAATTGGTTTAAATGTGCATGCAGCGCACAATGGATTCCTGGACGTTTGGCTTGCACTCGGAGTGATCGGTCTCGGACTGCTTGTTTGGTCCTTCGTTCGGGCCTTCAAAGATCTTTTTGCTTGTCTCTCCTTGCAAAGGTCACTGTACCTTAGTTGGTGCGGCTGCATTGTTTTTCTGATGATTGTCGTTAATATAGACGAGAAAGCCATGATGGTCCCCAATGACCTGATCTGGATATTGTACATTCTGGTTTGTGTGGGGCTTGCCGATGGAGCGCGAAGTATTCGCGCAGGAACGAAATATGAGTAGATTCTTGACCGAATGGAGATACATTTGCGGCAATTCACTGGCGCGCAATGCGGGGTGGGTATGTTTGGGCCAGGGACTCTCAATCGTCAGCCAGGGTGTTTATTTCATTCTGCTGGCGCGGTTGCTGGGAGCCACCGAATATGGCATCTACGTCGGCGTCTTCGCTATGGTTGCTGTTTTGAGCGTCTACAGCCCGCTGGGTTCGAGCTTCACCTTGATCCGGCACGTTAGCCTATTTCCGAAAAACTTTGCTCTATATTGGGGCAATGTCCTCGTTACCATCTTCACGCTTGGGGGCTTCTTTGCCGGGCTGTTGATTTGGATTGTGCCCCATCTGGCGCACTCCTATCCCTGGAAGTTGGTTGTCTGCGCAGCCGTCAGCGATTGCCTCTGCGCTCAATTGACTGATGCGTCCTCCCGTGTCTTTCAAGCCTTCGAAAAGATGCGCGTGACGGCCTCATTAAGCCTTTTGACTAATTTGCTGCGTACTCTGCTGGCCGGAACGCTTCTTTGGCGACTAGGGCACGTTACGGCCAACCAGTGGGTGTTGGCAGCGCTAGTCGTGTCGTTTATCGCCTGTTGCTGCGCACTCGCCTTGGTGACCCGCTGCTATGGCAAACCAGCCTTTAGCTTTCGGATGCTCTTTCGACACGCCAGTGAAGGTGCCGTTTTTGCCATGTCCTCTTCGGCGAGTGGGATCTACAACAACTTCGACAAAGCTATGCTGGGTCATTACAACATGAATACCGCCAACGGCATTTATACCATGGCCTACCGAGTGGTGGACATCTGTACGATTCCCATCACTTCGATTCATGGAGCTGCTTTCCCCCGATTTTTCAAGAAAGGTGTTGGAGGCGTACAGAATACCATCCCGTATGCACTTCAAATTCTCAAACGGACTGCGTTGCTGGCATTATTGTCCGCAGTGGCCATGGTCCTAGCGGCGCGACTTATTCCGCACTTGGTGGGCAAGAGTTTTAGCGAGAGCGTAGTTGCATTGTATTGGCTTTCCGTATTGCCGGTGTTTCGTAGTTTGCATCTTAGTTCGGGCGATGCGCTGACCGGTGCCGGACACCTTAATCTGCGCGCCGGCCTTCAGGGTGTCGCCGCCGTCTTCAATTTCGGTGCGAATCTTTATCTGATTCCGCACTACGGATGGTTAGGAGCGGCTTGGTCGAGCATAGCCACGGATGGACTGCTCGCAGGGTCTAACTGGATAGCGTTGCTGACCATGCGATCTGATAGGAGTACCCATGCCAATTTCTAAACTTCTGAAGAAGTTGCTCAAAGCGCCATATCTATTCGCTTGTGCAATCCCTGTAATAATTAAAGTGCTGGTACTGAAACTAGCCAACCGCTATAGCAAGAAGTCGGTTGTCTGTCCTGGTGGTCCGGTTATTACTCTCACGACGTATGGAGCCAGATTCCGCACGGTTTATTTGACCTTGGAATCGATTGCGCGGGGAAGTGTACGGCCATCGAACCTAATTCTTTGGCTTGATGATGCGAAATTATTTCAGAACCTTCCCGCTAAGATCGTACGTCTGCAAAAACGAGGGCTGGAGGTGCAGCTCAGCGCGAAAAACTATGGTCCGCATACAAAGTATTATCCTTACCTGGAATCTCAGAATGAATTTGTTGCTCCGCTGGTCACGGCGGACGATGACATTCTGTATCCTTGCCACTGGCTGAGAGGACTTGTTGAAGGTTCCTTGCATTATGCTTCTTTCATCAATTGCTATAGAGCACACGTCGTCGCCGTAAACGCAACGGGGATAGTTCCCTATCTTACATGGAAACCTTGCAGAATTACCGCACCGTTGAAGTGCCATTTTGCAACAGGCGTCTCCGGCGTTCTCTATCCTCCAATTTTTCTGCAAAGACTAAAAGAAGCAGGTCCTGGTTTCGAAGCTTGTTGTCCAAAAGCCGATGACGTTTGGCTTCACGTTCAGGCTATCCGGGCCGGATTTTCCGTTCGTCAGGTTGTGAAGAAACCTGTGCAGTTCCCAGTGATTCCACTAACGCAGAGAGTCGCACTCGCGCAGGGAAATTTGAATGCCGGCGGAAATGACCGACAGATTGCGGCAACCTACGGTGCTGAAGATATCGAAAGGATATTGGAGGACAGCATATAGTGTTATGAAATATTTTTTGTACCAAGCTGAGTGCCAATCGCGTTTAGTTGGCTAAGAGTGGTCTGTTGGAGATCGATCATTGAGAGCACAGTTCAAAACGGAAGTGAGGTTGTGATGGAAGAAATACTAGTTGAAACACAGAGTTTGTCCACCGATTTCAAACAGAAGATCGAGTTCCGGGAAGTCCGCATCGGCATCGTCGGGATGGGATATGTGGGCCTGCCGCTGGCGCTGCTCTACAGTGGCGAGCGCTTTCGTGTAACCGGCTTCGATATCGAGCCGCGAAAAGTGGCGACACTCAACTCCGGCGGATCGTACATTGTGCGCATTCTGCCCAGCGAGATCCAGGAAGCGCAGAAAGCGGGCTTCCGCGCCACAACGGATTATTCGGAAATTGAAAAGATGGACGCGGTCATCATCTGCGTTCCCACGCCGCTGAATAAGTATCACGAACCCGACCTGAGCTATATCACCGAAACGGTCAAGTCGATTGCGCCGCACCTGCGCCGGGATCACCTGATCGTGCTGGAAAGCACGACCTATCCGGGCACGACTGAAGAGGTCGTCGTGCCGCTGCTGGAGGCCGGCAACAAGCACGGCCTGAAGGTGGCGCACACTGCGGGCGAAGCCGGCGTTTATGTCGCCTTTTCGCCCGAGCGCGAGGATCCCGGCAACGAGACGGTGGCCCGGCATGACATTCCCAAAGTCATGGGCGGATGCAGCGCGGAAGCGACGGAACTGGCCGCGGTGCTTTACGGCTCAATCTTCCACCGCGTGGTGCCGGTCAGCAGCCCGGCCGTGGCGGAGATGACCAAGCTGCTTGAAAACATCTACCGCTGCGTCAATATCGCGCTGGTCAACGAGCTAAAACAGCTCTGCATGAAGATGGGCATCGACATCAACGAGGTGATCGACGCGGCCAAGACCAAGCCTTTCGGTTTCCAGGCCTTCTATCCCGGCCCCGGACTGGGCGGCCACTGCATCCCCATCGATCCGTTTTATCTTTCGTGGAAAGCCAAGCAGTTCGACTTCCGCACCCGCTTCATCGAACTGGCCGGCGAGGTCAACACGGCCATGCCTCACTTTGTCATCGAACAGCTCATCAACGGCCTCAACGAACAGCGCAAGGCCCTGAAGGGATCGAAGGTGCTGGTGCTGGGCGTAGCCTACAAGCGCGACATCGACGATCTGCGCGAGTCGCCCTCGCTGACCATCATCGAACTGCTGCGCGAGAAGGGCGCGATGGTCGCCTATAACGACCCCTACTTCCCCACCGTAGGCCGTGGACGCCATTACGACCTGAACATGACCAACACGCCGCTCACCAATCTGGGCCAATACGACGCCGTGGTCATCGTCACAGACCACTCCGACTACGACTACAAAGGCATCGTCGAGCAGTCGCAGTTGGTGGTGGACACACGCAACGCAACCAAGGGGATCAACTCGCCAAAGATTGTGCGCTGCTGATAGGTGACCAGCGGCGCTGTAGCAACCGCAGTGGATTTTGGTTTTACGGTTGGCTTGATGGATCTCCCATCTCCTCGCAGGTAAATGCCCCTCAAGTTATGCAGCTGCAAGGCAATCTCTATTTCTAAGCGGCGATGGATAGGTTCACTCAAAAGCGAATTAACCTATCCATTACACCGTCATGACGTAGATCAGGAATCTCGGTCGCACTCTATCCACGTAATGCGAGGGTATAAAACATTTTGTGTAAACGGTCTTTTCGACGCTGGTAAACAGAGAGAGGAGAGAGCCGGTACCGCAAATTCGGACAGGGGTTTAAGTGGAAGTTTTGCTCGCCTGCAGTCTTAAGGTGGCTGAGAAGAGGAGGACGGGTGAGCAGACGTCCCCGCAGGAACCACACAGCGGCATTCAAGGCGAAGGTGGCCCTGACCGCGATCAAGGGTGAAAAGACGCTGGCTGAGTTGGCCGAGCAGTTCGACATCCATCCCAACCAGATTACGCAGTGGAAGAGCCAGTTGCAGGATGGCGCCGCAGGTGTCTTCGGCGAGGCCAGAGCGGACCAGGTTGCGCCGGTCGACCTGAAAGCGCTGCACGCCAAGATCGGCGAACTGACGCTGGAGAACGATTTTTTAGAAGGGGCGCTCACCAAGGCGGGGTCCCCGCGGACAGGTCTTCGTCCGTGGGGTGGAAGGCGGGATTGCTGAGCGTAAAGCGATGATCGACCCGGAGCACGACCTTTCTATCCAGAAACAAGCGGAGGTGCTTGAGATCAGCCGCAGCACGGTCTACTATGAGCCGCGGCCGGTCCCGGAGCTGGACCTCTGGCTAATGCGGCGCATTGATGAGCTGCACTTGAATTACCCGTTTGCCGGCAGCCGGATGCTACGTGATCTGCTCTGGCAACAAGGGCTGCAGGTTGGCCGCAGGCATGTCCGGACGCTGATGCGGAAGATGGCGATCGAGGCGATCTATCGCCGACCCAACACGTCCAAACCCGCGCCAGGACACAGGATTTACCCTTATTTGTTGCGCGGCCTGGCCATTACAAGGCCCAACCAGGTCTGGGCCATGGACATCACTTACATCCCCATGGCGCGTGGCTTCGTCTATCTGGCCGCGGTGGTCGACTGGTTCAGCCGCCGCGTACTGGCATGGAAGCTGTCAATCACCATGGAAACTAACTTCTGCATCGAAGCACTCGAAGAAGCCCTTTCCACGAATGAAAAACCGGAGATCTTCAACACCGACCAGGGCAGTCAGTTCACCAGCGAAGCCTTCACCGCGCGGCTAAAAGAGGAGGGCATCGCCATCAGCATGGACGGCAAGGGCCGCTGGCGCGATAACGTCTTCGTCGAACGGATCTGGCGCTCGATCAAGTACGAAGAAGTCTATCTGCACGCCTACGCATCGGTCAGCGAGGCCAGGCAGTCCATCAGTCGCTACGTCGACTTCTACAACACCACCCGGCCACACTCCAGCCTGAAAGCGCAAACACCCGATCAGGTATACTTCAACCGCCTGCCAGAATCCATGGCAGCCTAAAAACAAAAGCAAGAACTTCCACTTAAGGAAAAAGCAAAAACTGTCCGAACTACCGGGACCACCTCAGAGAGATCGTATGGGATTAGATGGAAAGCTGATCGACGAGTTGCTTGCGGGCCGCTCGACAGTGGCGGAGATTGCGGGCGAAAACGGCCTTCTGAAGCAGTTGACCAAGGCAATGGCTATGTCGTTGTGTATTTTACTCGCTTTGGCTAGACGAGCACGAGTGCTGTGGTTGGAACGATGGCAAAATTAGTTGGATCCTGCGAGACTCTGTGAATTTGCTGTAGTATGTGTGGTATTGCAAATCTGATACATTCAAATCGGTATAACGTCTGTGAAAACGTCTAATTCTATGCAAAAAGTATCTGCTTTTGCGGTTTCCTCGCAGAAGATGCGTGGTTCGCGAGACAAGGTTCAGCTCTGGATGTTCTTGGATGCGGTTACTGTTGCTGCATCTGCGGCACTTGCCATCCTTTATGAAGAGCATATGGGGCCACTGACGGGTGCAAGGGCATTTTGGCATGGCATACTCATTCATGAACGTTCTATGGGAATACTGCTGGTCCTTTTGTGCGGATTCACCATTGTGCTGATCATTACCAGCCGCTGTTTGAATTTGTATTCGCCCGCCCGGATCAGCAACATCTTCCATGAGCAGCGCCTCAGCCTGCAGGCCTGCCTCATATCCGGCTTATTACTCACTGGTGCGCTCTACTTGGTGCATGCCAAAGATATTTCTCGTACCATAGTGCTGGTCACGATTGGGCTGGTCACCGTCGCCTTCAGCCTGTGCCGCCTTGTCCATCGTCTCCTGCTTTACCGCAACTTCGAGCGAGGGGTGGACAGGCGCAATGTGCTTATCGTGGGTACCGGCCCTGAGGCGCATGCGCTGCGCGATGACATGAAGAACATTCGCCATCTGGGATATACATTCAAGGGCTTCATTAAATCCCCAGACTCCAGTTCCAGCCTTGGCGCAGCATCAGGCGACGTGGTTGGCACGTTCGATACGCTCTTCCAACAGGCCCGCAAGTTCTCTGTCGATGAAATATTCTTTACCACACCCTTGGAACGCCGCATCGTCCAAGATGTTTATGAACAGGCTTGCATCGATGGCATAGATCTACGCTTGGTCCCCGAAATGCTTGATGGCCTCACCCTCGACAGCAAGATCGAATACATCGGTTACTTCCCAACCATACCGTTGCATTGAGGACGGGTTGCCGTAGGTGTACAGCAGCAATTGGAGAACTTTCCTAGAGCGTTCTAAACTACATCCGGCAGCTCTCTTCAAGCAACTCTCTTCACTTGGAGTTGGACCGCTGGTAGCTAACGAGGTCGGCTCAAATCTCTGGGGTAACCCGTCTATTCTGAAACTTTCCTCAAGGTTTGTTGAGCTGTCATCTCCATTATTTTGAAGGCATAACGAACGCCTCATCCCTTATACACACCGTAGGCTCCGTGACGTGCCTGCTCTTGGTCGGCTTCAGACTCCAGAAGCCGGTTCAGTTCCTCCAGGTTACTCACCTTCGGCATGGGCACAAGATAGTTCCGCCGAAACTGGCCGCCTTCGCCCTCGACGCCACCCTTCTCGTGGCCCTCGCCTGGCGTGCAGAACTGCCTGAAAGCCCCAGTGTGAGCGGAAGGCGATAATCCATCCCAGATCAGGGGCGCCTTCTGCCCGTGCAAGTGCTTCTTCAGATTGCACAGAAAAGTAATCAGCCGTTCGTCGTTGCAAGTGCCTGGCCGGGCCTGAAACCATAGCCGGCATCGCTTGCCGTCCCAGCGATAGCCCAGTGCTGCGCACAGTGACAGCTCCTTCCAATTGAAGGCATAAACCAACACCGGAGTCTCCCCTTTCGGCACCCAGAGTGCGGGGACGATTTTCTTTGGGAAAACGCGACAGAACCGCGCAAAAAATACGCCGGGATTCCTCCCGGCACTTCCTGCCAGCAAATTGTGAGGGGAATTTTGATTTATAAGGAGCGACTACAGGAAAATCACCAAAGCAGATGAGTTGGAAAGGCTGACTTTAGTTAATTATACCGCAACGGTGTAGCGGGCGGCGGGGGGCGAACCTGCTGAACGCAACGTTCGAGAACCATAGAAGGGCTGGCACACTCAGCGCTACAGTCACAAGAACGATTTGCAGAGTGTGTTTCCGATAGATCCCGTTCGCCAATAAAAAATAGAGCCAGACCAGACCTGCGTCGTGGGACTTGATGGCAAGACTGACCGCAAGGCACAAAATGCCAGTCGGCACGAACCGATTCTTGAAGAAGCACCAGACGGCTAATCGGCATGGGGGCGGCGGTCACCCGCCGACCCCTTCCACCTCCAAACTGTCATTCCTGCACGGCGTACGTAAACATCCCCCAGCAAAGCTAGGAGCTTTACGTTGTGAGTCGCTCAAAACGGCTTGAGCGGGGGCGCTAACGCGGCCCCGACGTTGCTTGGGGCCACCTTACGGTGGCTACTTCCATATGCTTAACTGATCCAGACGCTTATCTTTGTTGCTGAATATTGTCTGCTTTATCTTCCGATGAAGGGATTGTGATATGGGGGGACCGGGCGAAACGGACTCCTTATTCCACCTGATGATTCTGCGTAAGTCGTTCATATAGAATGGCGTGACATTGGCATGCACCACTGATAAAATACGCTTCTCCTCGGTTCAATAGGCCGGCCATTCTTTCATCAAACCTCTTGGCATTACTACCGTGACTTCCTCGAAGTGACGCCGGAGCCAATATGGGGATCTCGGCAAGGACCGCCTGAGAGATTGGCAATCGCTAGACGCCGAGCACGGCCAAATCATCATCGTCATGGTTTGCGCGGTTCGCCCGCAGGCCAGGCGCACTGGACGGTGCAGCTAATCGCCCAGGCGGGGGGTGAAGTGGAGGCTGGCCGAATACCTGGCTCCGAAGACGGTGCGCACATACTGCCCGCGAACCAAACTGACGGGCACAAGACCAACCACTTTTTTTGCAGAAAGAAATGGAAATCAGACGCGGAGTTTTCTGTGAGAAATGGTTGGTGTACCCGAGTTTTCTTACAGCAAAGTTAAGATGGGCAAAAAAACCTAAAATCGAGATTCTTTACCGGCCTAGATTTGAGAATGTGAAAGCCGAAGGGACGACCCCGGCATTGTCTGGTTTCCCTGGAGCCTCGGTTGCACTCCCAAGGGTCCGGGAAGCACCATAATACGCGGGATACCCCGGAATCTGGCTTCTTCCCCCGCCTGATCCGTCCCGAGAGTCCCCCTCACAATCACTGATGCGCTGCTCGCAGGCTGCTCAACAGCCCGGAGTATCGCTTGTGCGACAGGTCGTTTTTGACCGCGAGCCCCAGAGCCTTCTTCTGACCGATCACCACGAGCAACTGTTTGGCGCGGGTAATTCCGGTGTAGAACAGATTGCGCTGGAGCATCATGTAATGCTGCAGGGCAACCCGAATTACCGCCGCGGGGAACTCCGAACCCTGCGATTTGTGGATGGTGATCGCATAGGCCAGCGAGACTTCGTCCAGCTCGCCGTAGTTGTAGACGACCAGCCGGCCGTCGTATCGGATCGAGACTTCCTTTTCGATTGGATCGATTCTCTCGATCGTGTCCATTCTTCTTGTAATCGTTCTCCGTCTGGACGACCTTGTCTCTGGCCTAAAACCGCCATCCAAACCGCTCAACCGTGGGCCTACCGGGCCGAAGAGGGTTCAGGGCGCTCTGGAGCGCCATGTTCAATTCGCGGACGGCGATCAAGTTGCGATTCATCGGGCAGAGCACATGAATTTCAGGGATCGGATCGAAGCCAAGATGATTCGGAATTCGGTCCCGGACCAGCCTAATCAGGGTTGCAGCGATCTCCTCAGACGT
>Ga0224531_1000976_pt1 | contig 13381 bp, 15 predicted proteins | sample CBST100metaG_FD_179876 | JGI IMG/M metagenome (GOLD analysis project Ga0224531, IMG submission 179876) | Peat soil microbial communities from Stordalen Mire, Sweden - C.B.S.T100 | ecosystem: Environmental > Terrestrial > Soil > Wetlands > Peat | place: Sweden: Norrbotten County, Stordalen Mire... | reverse complement strand
GCCCTCGCTGTCGCAGGAGGCAACGTTGACCCGACCGGTGTCGTCGACATCGATCTTCGCGCCAGTCTGCTCGATGATGCTGCGGATGGTTGCTCCGCCCTTGCCGATCAGATCGCGAATCTTGTCAGTGGGGATCATCACGGTTTCAATGCGGGGCGCATACTGCGAACGTTCCTTGCTTGGCCCGTCGAGTACGGCGTCCATCTTGTCCAGCAGAAAGAGCCGGCCCTTGCGCGCCTGCTCCATGGCCTGCTGCAGGATCTCGCGGGTCAATCCGCCGATCTTGATGTCCATCTGCAGTGCTGTGATGCCCTTGCGGGTACCAGCCACCTTGAAGTCCATGTCGCCGTAGTGATCTTCCGCTCCGGCAATGTCGGTGAGGATGGCGTAGTCGTCGCCCTCTTTGACCAAGCCCATGGCCACGCCAGCCACTGCGCCCTTGAGTGCGATGCCGGCGTCAAACAATGCCAAGCTTGTGCCGCAGACCGTGGCCATCGACGAAGAGCCGTTGGACTCGAGAATCTCAGACACGATGCGTATGGTGTAAGGCGACTCTTCCGCACTGGGAAGAACCGCGGAGATGGCGCGCTCGGCGAGTGCTCCGTGGCCAATCTCACGACGGCCTGTGCCGGTCATGCGGCCCGTTTCGCCGACACAGAAGGGCGGGAAGTTGTAGTGGAGCATGAAGGCCTTCTTCTTTTCGCCTTCATAGCTCTCCAACCGCTGACCTTCATCGGCAGTGCCCAACGTGGCCGTAACCAGAGCCTGCGTCTCACCGCGAGTGAACAGAGCCGACCCATGCGTACGGGGCAGAACGCTGTGCTCGATGGTGATTTCGCGAATCTCGTCGAATGCGCGGCGATCAGGACGGATGCGGTCCTTGGTCACTTGCTCACGGAAGATCCGCTCGCGCAGGTGCTCATAATAAGTAGCCAACTTCTTCTTGGCGTTGGGGTCGTCGGCGGGAAGCTCGGCGGCCAGCTCGTCCTTAATCTTCTTGACGAGAATCTGGCTATCCAGCTTGGCGTGGATCTTGGTGTCCAGGGCATCCTTGAGCCGGTCGCCTGCCTTGGCAAACAACTGGTCATAGTAGGCCTGATCGAACTCCGGCGGCGTAAAGGTGCGCTTGGGCTTGCCGGCCACAGCCACCAATTCGTCAATGGCAATGACGATCTTCTTGATCTCGGTGTGGGCAAACTCGATGGCTTCCAGGATGACTTCTTCAGTCTCTTCCTGGGCACCCGACTCGATCATCACGATGCCGTCTTTGTGGGCGACGACCAGGATGTTGACCGAAGAGGCAGCGCTCTCAGCATAGGTCGGATTGATGACGAACTCGCCATCGACGCGGCCAACCCGGACAGCGCCAATCGTGGCGCTAAAGGGAATATCGGACAGTGCCAGCGCACAGGCGGCTGCATTGATGCCAACCACGTCGGGATCATTCTCTTTGTCGGCGGAGAAGACCAGCGCGATTACCTGGGTCTCGTTGCGGAATCCATCGGGGAAAAGGGGACGGATGGGGCGATCAATCTGGCGGCAGGTGAGAATTTCTTTCTCACTGGGACGGCCTTCGCGCTTGATGAAGCCACCAGGGATGCGACCACCTGCGGAAGTAAACTCGCGGTAATCCACGGTGAGCGGGAAAAAGTCGATACCTTCCCTGGGATCGGGAGAAGCCACAGCAGTGGCCAGAACAACGGTTTCGCCCGTGGTCACCAATGCGGCGCCCGAGGCTTGCTTGGCCATGCGTCCGGTTTCAAAAACCAGCCGCTTGCCACCAGCAAGCTCGACAGCTACTTCATGTTTAGACATAGAGTCCTCGTTTCATTTTGTTCGCTTGGGAAACTTGTAGGGGAAAGGCGCCGGAGGGTGGGTTAAAGCTGGCAAATGGCCTGACAGTGAGCAGGACGCGCGCATAAGAGTGGGATGTGCGCGGGGGAGCGGATTCTCCCGGCCTGCATGCCGGCCAACGTGCCGGGTCTGCGCATAGCTGACAGCTATGCGCAGACCCTGGCAGAGGTTGTAGTTCGCCAGGTACACCTTGGCCCCAGGTTCTGGGAAGAACGGGGGCCGTGACCAATATGCGGTCTGGGCGTTTCCGGTTCAAGGTTGGCTTTCTGACTACTTACGGATACCGAGTTTGCCGATCACATCACGGTAGCGGTCGGTATCGTGTGTCTTCAGATAGTCCAACAAACGGCGACGCTTGCTGACCAGCATCAAGAGGCCGCGCCGAGAGGCGTGATCCTTCTTGTGGGTTTTGAAGTGCTCGGTCAGTTCTGCGATGCGTGCGCTCAAGATCGCGATTTGGACCTCCGGCGAACCGGTGTCTGTATCATGAGTGCGAAAGTTTTCGATCAGGGTAGTTTTCTTAGCGGTCGCCAGCACGGCGGTGATACTCCTCTTGTCTTCTCGTGTCCACTCTTCAGTGTCTGATGTGAGATTACCATGAATTAGTTGCCCAGCGCCATTGAACCGACCGCGTGGAATCCGGCTGGCAGACCCGATATTCCTGAACCCGGTCTAGGGTTCCTGCGCTATCCAATAATTGGCGCGCGCCACGATCCGGGCTCCGTAATCCTCGACCGTGCGAACCCGGATGGTATGCAGGCCCGGGGTGGGGTTGGAGGGGCTAAACGTCAGCAGGTAGCGGTTGCGGGCGTGCTTGGCCGCATCTACCACCCGCTGCTCAAATCCCTTGCTACCTGTGAAGGTTAGGTATTCTCCGCCGCTCATGTGCGCAACCTCTTTGGTTACGTTCTTTTTGAAGGCCTGGACGGCCATGACCAGGGCTGAAACCATGCTCATGGTGCGATCGTCGCCGTTATCCTTCAGGTCGTGGAGCAGCTCGGCGCGCGCGGGAGAAAACGAGACGCTCAGCACCAGCACGTCGGAACGGCCAATCTTTTGAACCAGTTGGGCAGGCTTGGTGTGCTTGCTGCCGTGGTCCCGCTCCTCGCTAATCAAGAGCAGCACGCGACGGTATTCCTTGGGCTGCGACTCCAGCAGATCGACGGCATAGCTGACCGTATCCAGAATTGCCGCGCCGCCGTTCCCGGGTTCCAAGTGTTTAAGGGCTTCGTTCAGGTCTTCGCTGGTGTGGGTATAGTCCTGAATCAAATGGGGTTTTGCATCGAAGCCCACCAGCGCCGCCAGGCTGCGGCCGTCGGAGAGGAAAAGATCCAGCAACGGACCGAGTTTGGCTAACTTATCGAACTCCAGAACGCTGACGCCCCCCTGCTCCACTGCCACCACCAGCGAAACCGGCGCCGTGTCCATCTCCTCCTGCACGCGAATCTTCTGCGCTACGCCGTTGTCTTCGAGGACAAAATCACTCTGCTTGAGGCCATAGACGACTCCTCCGGCATGTTTTTCGACTAGAGTGGGGACCAGCACTTCATTGGCGTTTAGCCGCAAGGTGGGCTGGTCAGCGTGTGCTGAGGGTATCGGTTGAGGAGGCTCAGCCGGCGGCAACTGCTGTGCGCTAGCGGTCGCTACAGAGAACAAACAAGCTGTGAGCACGAAGCGGAATATATGGATAAATCGGAATTTCATGCGAAAAAGAACTCCGAGTCGGTTGTCGGCGACCGGTTGAGCGCCGTGCAAAGATGGGAGAAATTCAGGAGAGCTCTTGGCGTCTCAGCGGCTTCATTCTGAATCGATCTCAGGATTGCGTTACGGGTCATACCCGCTTGTGAACCTCGCGGTCGATGCGGTCGGTCCAGGCAAGATAGCTCAGGAGCTCCCAACGGGAATTCCAGACAAAGCCAAAAATGTCTTTGGTCGTCAGGTTCTCGGCCGGCATGCCGGAGTAGGTCTCCACGCGCCAACGGAAGTACTCGCTCCGCCAGGGAGCTAGCCTGTGGCCGCGCGTTGCGTTCCAGATAAATCGAAGTGGAGCGAGCAAAGTGTGTCCTTGGCTATGAGTATAGACGGAGCTGCCCACTGCTGGAATATCCGAACGCGCAGGAAGGAGGACAGACTACGCTGGCGAGGCTGCACAGCAGAACAGGAATCCCGCCGGTGCCTGAAGCCTGGCCTGACTATAGCTTGTCAAACAGGCTGCCCGAACCCAGTTGCGAGATGACATCTTCCAGAGCTGTCTGCTGCGATTCAGACAAGGAGAGCTTGGTAGAGACCGAGGCTGTATCGGCTTGCATCAGGTTGGTCTGTGCTGCGGTCAGCTGCGTAATTAGGTTGCTCTCTGACTGAGATGCCGCGCTGATCTGGGTAATAGAGTTGTCGATGGTCACACGCTGCTCTGAGAGGTAGCTCAAAGCCGTGCTGAGAGCCTCGGTGTCCGTTACGGCCTGGCTGGTATCGACTGTGCCACTGGAATAATCTGCAACAAGGTTGGCGAGGGCTCCCAAAACGCTGTTTGTGCCACTCGCCGTGAAAACCTGGTCCCCCGCTACGTTCAATTGAATCTTCTGTCCATTAGGCGTCTTGAGGTAGTTGACGGTCTCATCACCATTGTAAGTAACCGTCGCAGGAGACGTGGAACTATCAATTGTGAAGGGCGTGGAACTGGTGTCGCTGCCGCTGAAGATGTACTGCCCCTGGTAGCTGGTGTTGGCCAGTGAAAGCACTTCATTCAGAATGCCGGATATTTGATCGGAAACAGACTTGACGTTACTAGAGTTCATCGTGCCGTTGTTGGCACTGGTGGCCAGCGAAATGGCTGAGGTCAGTTCCGTTACTACACTCCCCAGGGTCGAATCGGTGACCTGCAACTGGCTGGTCAAGGTACTTGCCGATTGCGTAAAAGTATCGCCCTGTTGAATCTGACTGAGCAGCAGAACATTTTCCGATGCTGCAACCGGATCGTCGCTCAAGGAGTTTACACGCACACCACTGGACAGTTCTGACGTCAATGTCTCCTGGGTTAGTTCTGACTGATCGAGGGCACTAACCAAGTTTGACACGTAATTTGGATCAACCCGCATTGAACTCCTTCCCCTTGCGGCTCATTCTTCTTGTCAGGCGTTGCGGCCGCTTCAACTTCCTTACTGCGATCAGGAAACCGTTGTTTGTTCGCCCAAATTTAACGCTGAGGCCATGATGGTGTTCAGAACTGAAAAGACCTTCGAGGCCGCTTGGTAACTACGCTCCAACTGCTGCATTGCCGAGGCTTCATCATCGAGACTGACCGAGGAGAGAGAGTCGCTCTGAGTCTGTAGTTGGGTCACAGAAGCATTCTGCGCCGTATTCTCGGTTTCAACCTCAGAGACGGTTGAACCCAGCGTGGAGACCATGTTTGAGTAGTAGTTAATCGGCGTCTGGCCGTCCACGAACTTACTGCTGCCCAAATCCGCCATGGCAATCGCATTTGTATCGTTGCCCGTTCCGCTCCCGGATGCTGCGGCAGCAATATGATTGGGATCGGTCATCACCACGCTCATTGATGCGGCGCTACCTGACACCTCTGTTGTAGCGGAAAAGATATTGCCCGCATTGCTGGTGTCACCGTCCATATCTGTTCCCGCATTGTTTAATGTATTCACTTGGGTGGATACGCTGTAGGCTAGTTGATCGAGCGAGGCCTGGACACTGGGAATGTCCTGATCCCGCGCTGTCAAGTCCCCACCCAGTTCGCCACCGCCCGTTGTCAAGCCAGAAGTTATGTCGGCTGTCCCCACAAAAAGGTGAGTGACCCCATCGACAGTACCGTTGGTAATCTGGTAGCTTGAGTTTCCTAAAACAAGTGCTTGGCCATCGGTTGTCGTGATCGTAACTCCATTGTTTTCTGTTGACACCTGGTTTACCCCGACCAGTTTCGAAAGCGCCGTGATTTCCGTCTGGCGCTGGTCCTCAAGGGTGCCGGCATCTGAATTAGGAGAAGTCGTTTGAATCTGCTGATTCAGTTGTGCAATTGAGGTGGTAAGCGCATTGATCTGACTGGTCACTGTAGAAACGCTCTGGTCCAGAGATGCTTTCTGAGAATTCAGGCTCGATGCGGCTCCAGAAATGTCGCCGGCCAGTTTGCTTGCCTTGGATAGGACATCCTGACGCAACGAATTGCTTGTCGGCGTCGCTTCCAACGAGGAAAACGAACTAAAAAAGCTGGTGAGGTCGGTTCCTATGTTGCCTGCTGTTGAAGTGGAATCCGTGCTCGATGCCACAGTGAACAAAGATTGGACACTATCAAGTGCCGTCAGCCGCGCGCTTGAAGCCGAAGCCAACTGCTGCTGCTGGTCCAACCTCTTTGTCAGCACGAGGTCGCGAACTGAAGTCGACCCGGAATTTGAGACACCTTGCCCGTAGGTCACTCCGTCAATCACGATTGAATCGTTCTCAGTGAATGTCGACGTTTCTTTGGTGTATCCCGTAGTGCTGGCGTTGGCCACGTTATTGGCCACGACGCTCAGTGCCGACTGATCGGCATTCAAAGCCTGCGTAATCAGACTATATGCTGAGCTAATTGTCCCCATGTCCACTCCCTGTGCGCATCCAACCCCTGGTCTGCAACTCGCTATACTCCAACCGGCCCGCGCGTAAATCGCGCAAACGGTTCATCACTTGGAGGTTGGCGCTTGTCGCCTCGATCACTCTGGCAAACACAGCCACGTCCCCCGAGGCATCTTTGGCTTGGCGCGCCAGTTCCGTTTGTTGCTGTGCATCCGCCGGTGTCCAGTCGCGGTTCAATGCCTGGCAAGAAAGTGCCAGTTCCTCCAGCCGGTCCGCATCCAAACAGGCCAGCGCCCGCGAAGCTTCGGCTACCAATTTCTTTAGCTCCGGATGTGCCCGGCGCACCCTTAACTCTTGCATGGCCCGCTTCCCTTTCCTCCCCGCATGGCTGTCCCTCATCACTCTCTCTGCCCAACAGATGTAACGCTGGCGCTCCTTGCCTACTTTTTATCGGCGTCAAGGACGCTCTGCCTCTTTCCTGTCCCTTCAGGCCCGGATCATTGGCCGCCATCCAGCATGGAATCCACTACCTTGGACGCCACCTCTGAAGCCGGCACGTTATAGGTTCCGGACGTCAGCGCAGATTGAACCTCGGCGACCTTATCCAGACGCACGCCGGGATCGGCAGCCGTCAACGAAACCTCGCTCCCTGCGCTGCTCAAGGTCGCCTGGTCGCTGCCCAGCACGGTTCCGCTGGTCGCCGAGCTACTCTTTGCCTGCGTGGGATCTGTAGACGCCGGGGTCACGCCCAAAAGCGACTTCAACCCATCAAGACTGTTGCGAATGTCCATATCCATTACTCCTCACCCGAGTCATCGGCGATTTTTCTAATCACTGTAGTCATTCAAGACCTTTGATGACGGTATCTCAGTGCAGATTTCCGGTTACCGGAACAGTTCCCTTCTGGTTCCCAGTATGAGAAAGATCTTTCACGATGCGATTGGCAATCCCGAATCCGCCCTGCTCGCTGAGTGCGCGCCCCAGGGCTTCCGATGCATACTCCCCCAGTGCGCTGCCAGAACCAGAGTCGTCATCTTCCCCGGTCAGTGAGTTGCTGCTGGTCATCGGCTTCATCAATTCCTTCATCATCTGTGCTTCGAACTCGTGCGCTGCATGCACCAGTCGGGGCTGCGGCGTGGTCGGATTTTCACTTCCCTGCGTTGCCATCGTAATTGCAGCCGCTTGCATTACAGAACCTCCAGATCGGCTTCCAGTGCGCCAGCTTCTTTCATGGCCTGCAGAATCGAAATCACGTCCCTCGCTCCTGCTCCAGTACGTTGCAATTCCTGGACCAAATCCTCTACCGTCGCTCCCTCCTTTAGATCGATGCGATTCACAGGCTTGTCCTGAGCCTGCACTGTAGTCTGCTGCACCACTTGGGTGGTTCCCGAAGAGAGCGGGTTGGGCTGCGAAACTTTGAATTCGCTAATCACGTTGACTGACAGACCCCCATGCAGAATGGAAACAGGCTGCAAACGAACCGTGCCTCCGATCACCACTGTTCCGGTGCGCTCGTTCACCACCACACGGGCGCGCGGATATACCTCCACCTCAACAGCCTCCACTCGGTCCAGCAACGACGCCATGTCTTCCTCTGGCGCTGAGGCGATCTCTACCCGACGGCTGTCGATGGCGTGCGCACGCGCCTTGCCTAGCGCGCGGTCAATGGCCGCAGCCATGCGTTCGGCGGTGTGAAAGTCGGCATCGTTCAGCAGGACAGTGACCGTGTGCATCTGCTTCAGGTCGAAGGGCACCGTCCGCTCCACCAGAGCCCCGCCGGGAATGCGCGCGGTGGTGGGATGGTTCAGTTGCCGGGTGTTGCCCCCCGATGAAGCCATATAGCCGCCCAACACCAGAGCCCCCTGAGCTTGAGCATAGATCTGGCCATCTGGCCCATAGAGCGGGGTCATCAGCAGGATGCCCCCCTCCAGCGAGCGCGCATCGCCAGCCGACGAAGCCGTGATATCCATCCGGTAACCGGGTCTGCTGAAGGGTGGCAGCGTCGCCACCACAAACACCGCGGCCATGTTCTTTACCTGCATGTTGCTGGCGCTGTTCGATCCGGTCTGAGGAACGGTAATCCCCATCCGCTCTAGCGCCGAGATCAGGGTCTGCGCCGGAAAGACCGTCTGCGAACTGTCCCCCGTACCGCGCAGTCCCACCACCAGCCCGTAGCCCACCAACTGGTTATCGCGAATTCCTTCGATGGTGGCCACATCCTTGATGCGCGCCAACTGGGCTGTCTCGCCATGGGCAATAGAAGTTGCCAGCAGCAGAGTCGCTAACAGCGCAACCCAATGCGAGCAGGACTTACTCCTCCGCTGTTTCGCCGTTCTCTTACCCGCATCTTGCATCGACGTTCCTTGACTCCGTACTCGTGTCAAATCTGTTTCTGTTCCCTGCTCCTAAAACACCAGCAACTTCTCGATGAAACGCACTACAGGGTTTTGCCGGTAGGTCGAATCGTTGACAATGCCCTTACCTGTCACTTCCAACTCCAGGTCGGTCATGGCTGTCGACAGAACTTGGTTCTGCGCGCTTACATCCTCCGGCCGCACAAGTCCGCGCAGCTTGATCAACTGCGTCTGCTGCGAGAAGATCAATTGCCGCGTGGCCTGCACCACCAGCATCCCGTTGGGAAGCACGTCCACTACCTCGCCACCAAAGGTAGTCGCCAAGCTGGAGTTAGTCGTGCTCTGCCCTTGCGCAGTCAACCCTGAAGAGGAGGTCTGGCCGAGAAGTTTCTGAAGATTATTGGAAGTCTTGAGGGAGCCAAAGAGAGCCGTAAGGCTGGAACTGGCGCTTGAAGCTCGCGAGTTTTTGACCTGCCCGTCGGTCGAAGCGGCTAGACTCTCTGTCACCACAATCGAGACCACATCGTGCAAGCGAACAGCCTTGGCATCCGTACCTAACCGCACCAACCGGCCTGCTGGACTCCAGATCGAGCCTGGAGTAAGAACTTCCGCGGCCTGTTGAGCGCGCACCCGCTCCACATAGGAGCGCAAAGCCGCTTCCGGTGGCGTAGGCTTCAACGTCTGCGTTGATGGATGCTGCTTTTTGCTTGAAGCTTGTGGCGCCAGAATCACAAGCATCATTAGCAGGTAAATCACATCCATTTGCAGTGCCTTCGGTTTCCTGAAGTCGAATCTCATGGGTGCGCCTCTGTCCCGAATTGAAAAGCAGCCCGGCCCGGCGCCAGGGCTACCGCGCGCGCCACCTTGCCGCCAATCTTCAAGCGCACATCGAAAGCAGATCCAAGCGTGGCTGGACCCAGTGCAACCGCTTCTAGCCGTGCCTCAATCACCGCCGTATTCTCCTCGACGATCAGCCGGTCGCCGGTACGAATGACCGGTTGTGGATGCGTCTTTTCCTTTGTCACGCAACGACTCATGTCTTCATGCTCGCCCTGCTCGGGTTGCGTGCATGTTGCTGCGATCAAAACCAGGCGACCCGGTCCGGCCGGGTGGCTGTCGTTGCGCATCAGCAGCCAGCGGGCTCCAGAGTGAGGGTCATCTATCTCCCGGATTACATGGTCTGTCACTGCCACTGGAACGGAAGTTCCAACAGAAATGCGCAACGAGCTCTGAGGTGCGAGGTTCGCAGAACTTGCTGTCTGCGCGGCTGCCGCAGCACCACAAGGCACAAGCGCTGCAGCCAAACTGGCACACACTGCAACCTGCGCCATATTTCCTCGTCCGTACTTCGATCTAATCTGTTTCATCTGCGTTGAACCGCTCCAGATATTCATCGGATGAGTGAAGTTTAATGGGCCATATTGTTGACTTGAGAGTACATGTCATCGGCAGCCTTGATGACCTTGGAGTTCGATTCATAAGCACGCTGCGCAAGCACCATCTGCACAAACTCGGATACGACATCCACATTCGAGTTTTCCAGATAGTTCTGCTGAAGGGTTCCCAGCCCTTCGGTTCCGCCCGGGTTGCCCAATACTGGATCTCCCGAGTTGAGTGTGGCCCGCAGCAGGTTTGACCCGATGCTTTCAAGTCCACCCGCATTGGGGAAGGTGGCCAGCTGGATTTGTCCCAGTTGCGATGGATCTTTCTGCCCTGAGATCGTTGCGTTTACAACTCCGTATGAGGTGATGGTCACCGCCGTAGCATTAGTGGGAACTGTAATAATGGGGATGACAGGATCACCTTCGGTAGTCACAATTGTGCCTTGATTGTTCAGGTGAAACTGGCCGGCGCGGGTATAGGCAATGCTTCCATCGGGCATCTGAACCTGGAAAAATCCGGTGCCCGAGATCGCAACGTCATATTGATTGTCTGTCTCATTCAATGAACCTTGGGTATTGATGACCTCGGTAGCCACAGGTTTCGTACCCAGACCGATCTGCAATCCGGCCGAGACGGTAGACTGGCTCTGCGCCGCTCCCGGCGTCACCAGATTCTGGTAGATCATGTCCTGGAACTGCAAACGTAGCTGGCGAAATCCGGTGGTCGATGAGTTCGCCAGATTGTTGGCGATGGTGTCTAGGTTCATCTGCTGCGCGCTCATGCCACTAGCTGCTGTATAGAGAGCTCGAATCATCTTTCTCCTCGTTTCGAGAGCACGGATCTGCCCTAGATTCTGGGCAGATCCTCGGTGGCGATCTTGTTGAATTCGGTATGGAAGACGGTGAGGGCCTTCTGCATCATCTCTGCCTGGCGCTGCATGACGATCATGTCCAGCGACCCCTGGATTACATCTTGGTTGGCCGACTCGATCGCCCCCTGATGCACAGCGGATTTCTTCGAGAGAACCGCTACAGTCCCTTGGGGTGCAATGTAGCGATTGGCCCCTTCAGCTGTTAATTGGGATCCCGCTGGAAAGGTGAAAACCCCCACCGTGGCCACTGCGCCTCCCGCGGCAGAAAGCACTCCACTTGCGCCCACTGTAACTTCCCCTGGAGGCACGGAAATAACCTGGCCGGTGGACGACAAGACCGCTTCGCCGGAAGCTGTAACCAGTTGTCCGCTCTGAGAACGGCGAAAGCTGCCGTCGCGCGTAAAACGGGGACCGTTCGGCGTTTGCACCTGAAAAAAACCCTCGCCCTCGATGGCCAGGTCCAGCGGGTTTCCGGTCTGCTGAATCGCTCCCTGGGCCAAGTTGAGCCGGTCGCCGCCCAACAGCCCATAGTTGTTCACCGTGCTCCCCAGTTGCGAGTCCCCCGCATCCGGGCCCAGCAGTACGGAGCGGAAGTACTCCCGCTCGGCACGGTAGCCAGGCGTCTGGGCATTGGCTAGATTGGCTGCCGCCGTGTCCAGAGCCTGGGTTCGCGCTACTAGCCCGGTCATCGCCGCATAATATCCGCTATCCATTGGGTATATCTCCTGTTGCACCCGGAGTGTTGCAGGTAGAGGACCGAATAGAGGACATATGGATTAGAACAAGATCAGAAAGGACGGGACGGATTGGAAGTGCGGATTAACATAGGGAAGGGCTAACGAAGAATCCCAGACAGAGGCACCGCGGGTAGTACTACGTGCGGTGATTGCTGCGCGTACATTGTGTTGAGAATTTTTCGCGCAATGTCTGACCGCTGCACACAGGGCGTCTGACCGTTGCTCGAACAGCTACGGTCCGCGCCCCGCATTGCCCGGGACTATGTCTCACATTGCGCTGAATGACCAACTGCAAGCCGGATTACTTCAACCCGTCACAGATGATAGCTACGGTGAAAGCAGTTTCCTTGAAGCTGTAGCTGTGGTGCAGTTTGAACTCCGGGGATAGGACGCGAAGCTCGTAATCCCGGCCGGTGACGACGGCCGGGATCGACAGGCCGCAATGGGCTGCCAACTCCGGCACCTTGCCCTTCCATGCGCCTGCCAGCATGTTACAAATCTCGCCAATACCGTCCTTGACAGTATCATCGACCGCCGTAAACTCCATGCCTGTCATCTGCGCTGCAATCTTCATGGCCGCCAAACTGCCGCTCTTGAAAACGCAAGCTCCACTCAACAGTCCGCCAAAACCAACCATCGCGGTGACTGACTCTGGATCGTCCGCGATTGGTCCTGGAACGCGCTGACAGTTCACTCCGAGCATTAATTGAAACACCTCTTCCACGCTCGCATCCAGACTCCTGGGATCGGAGACCAGATGCAGGTATTCACGTAGAGATTCCGCCATGACACGCTCCAATTCATTCACAATGATTCTCGACGTTCACGCGGCTGCGTGCGTCGGCAGTTTTCCAGCAGTGGATCACTTATTCTCAGATTGCATTCACAAGAGGCAAGACCCGCTCCTTCACCTGCTCGGCGGTAAAAGGTTTGCGGATGTACCCTTGAGCCCCGGCTTGGATCGCCTGCTTCACATGCTCTTCGCTCGATTCTGTGGTGATCATCACCACCGGAACTCCGGTGGCAAGGTCTTGCGCACGAAGTTGGCGCAAAAACTCCAGGCCATCCATCAAAGGCATGTTGATGTCGGAGAGAATCAGGTCCACTTTTTTGGTCTTCAACACTTCCAGCCCTTCGGTGCCGCTGCCAGCCTCGTAAACGACCAGAGGATCCAAGCCAGCCTGGCGGAGCGAGCGCTCCACAATCTTCCGCATTACCGTGGAATCATCAACGATCAGAGTTCGGGTTTCCTTCATGGCCAGTTCCTCCGCTGTCTTGTCTATCGGCTGTAGCGCCAAACTCTTGATAAAGGAAATGGAGGCAACTTTTAGCACGTGCGGATAGAACAAATCAGGTCCTGGATCGAAGTTGCTTCCGGCAGCGGTCCGCTCTGCGTGCGCAACCACATCCGCAGCCACAGACAGTCATGGACACGAACCAGCTGTGACTCAACCGGCCTTGCCTTCTCGATCGATTTTGTCAGCACATGGACCAGCGCAGCCTCCGAACTGGCTTCGATTAGCTCCACTGCGGGAAACCGGGCGTTCAACATGCGCGTGTGGGCGGGGCGGAACAGCGATCCAGGCACCAAACCGCTCTCCACGCGCAGTCCAGTCATCCGCTCC
>Ga0224531_1000973_pt1 | contig 13405 bp, 11 predicted proteins | sample CBST100metaG_FD_179876 | JGI IMG/M metagenome (GOLD analysis project Ga0224531, IMG submission 179876) | Peat soil microbial communities from Stordalen Mire, Sweden - C.B.S.T100 | ecosystem: Environmental > Terrestrial > Soil > Wetlands > Peat | place: Sweden: Norrbotten County, Stordalen Mire... | reverse complement strand
ACCCAGCGCGCCCATACCGCCGAGCCAAGCGAAGCACGCTCCGGGCTGGCTCCGGCAATGCCGGCAACGATCCAGTAGGCGTGGCTCAGATCAAAGCGTGGATCGAGGCCGAGCGCCATGAGGGTGGCGGCGGCATGAGCCGTGCCCTGGCCGGTCAGGACCGCCATTTCGCCCTCGCTGTTCATGCGTACCGCATGGTAGCCCGCGGCTAGCGGATAGACGCGATCGAGATGGTCCCGCTCTACCCAATATTGCAGTTCGCCGGGTGCGTCGCCGGTGTCGGCGCCCACCTCGAACATGGTGACGACCACGACTTTCACAGCAATAGGCTTGGTCTGGGCGGCGACGGCACAGGTAAACAGCAGGAAAGGTAAAAGCAGAGATTGAATGCGACTCGTCATTGATTGCCATAGTACTCGACGCAAGGCTGCTAGCGAAGCCTGGAGAGCTGCGATACCCTGAGTCATGCAGGATGACTACAAATTTGGCATTCTCAATCCAGATGATCAGCCTTATTGCTATCTGAATGTCTGGGCTACGGAGGAAACATCCGGTGGCAGCCGCCTGGTGATTGCGCCTGGGAATGATCAGGTTGGCGTCTTATTGCGCCTGATGGAAGTCATGCCCGAGCCGTTCGGGCTGCTGTATGTCCTTGTGGTTCCGCGGGGAGAGGGCGAACCAGGGCGCTACCAGAGTCCGGAGCCTCAAACACGGCATGCCGTGGCACGGTTCCTGGGAGAATTCAAAACCTTCCTTGAGAATGATGGTCGCCATCATCTTTGGATCGCTTCGACTTCAAGTCCCGCAATGCTGGTATACGACCGTCACAATTTGATTTACTCATACGGCCCGCTGGAAGAATTTCGGACGATACTGTCGGAGATCGGGTTGAAAGCTACATCCTCAATTCAGATTCCGGACCCTCACGCACATCATTACCATCAGAGATTCGATGAAGACGGTAATCGGATGCTTGCATATTGGGACTGGCATTACACACCGCTGCATGAGGCAGACAGCAAATGAGCTTGGGACTGCCCTGGAGTTGGTGACCGGACAATAGAAGCAACGACTACTTGCACCATTCAAGAGAAAACGGGAGATAGAAAGCTTGCATACGATCAAGAGATTCTTCTTTTTGGCGGCCATGGCAGTGGCCGCGTTGGTCCCGATGGCCTTGGCCCAGCAAACGGTCCCCACCAAAGTTATCGGCTTCATGACTGATTTCGACGTGAAAGACGATGCCGTGGGCATCTGCAAAGCGGTCATGGACGGGGTCGCTCCGGGTGTGCGCATTCTTGACCTGACGCACCAGTCCGAGCCCTTCAACATCGCTATGGGCGCGCGCTTCCTGGCTGGCTCCGCGCCGTACTTTCCCAAGGACGCGGTCTTCGTGGTGGTGATCGATCCGGGCGTCGGTTCTACGCGCAAGGCCATCATTGCCAAGTCGAAGGTCGGCCAATACTTTGTGCTTCCCGATAACGGCTTGCTCACGCTTGTGCAGGACCGCGACGGCATTGTGGAAGCCCATGAGATCACCAATCCGGCGTGGATGATCGGCTCGGGTATCTCGTCCACGTTCCATGGCCGCGACATTTTTTCTCCCGCTGGTGCACACGTGGCACGCGGCGACGACTTTGCGCAGGCCGGTCCTGCGGTCGATGTAACTAAATTGATCCGGCTCGACATGAAGAGCGCGACGGTGGATGCGAAGGGCCTCCACGCGCAGGTGCTGGGCACCGATGGACCGTTCGGGAATCTGGTGCTCAATGTGCCTGCGGAAATTTTTGCGCAGCTCGGCTACAAACTTGGCGATCAGGTACCTATCGATCTGGCTGGCAAGCACTACGTCTTCCCCCTGGTAAAAACCTTCAGCGATGTGCCGGTGGGCAAGGAGCTGTTCTACATCGACTCGCGCGGGCGGCTGTCGCTGGGCCTGAATCAGCGCAACTTCTCGGCGACCTACAATGTTGGCGAAGGCGCGGAGCTGACGATTCCCAAGAAGTAACTCGGGGGCGTCGCGGAAATCCGCGGGAGGAATCGGCTATGGGAACGATCTGTAAATTGCTTTCTGGAGTCATGATGGCCACCAGTCTGGCAGCGGCAACCGCTCAGCAGCCGGCTCATCATTGGGCCATTGTGATTCACGGCGGTGCGGGCGTCATTGAGCGCGCGAGCATGAGTCCGGAAACCGAGGCGGCCTATCGCGCCTCACTGAACGAAGCCGCGCAGGCGGGCGCGAAGGTGCTGGATCAAGGCGGCACGTCGCTCGACGCCATCGAGGCGGTCATCAAAATATTTGAGGACGATCCACTGTTCAATGCTGGGCGCGGCGCGGTCTTCACCGCCGAGGGCAAAAACGAGTTGGACGCGGCCATCATGGATGGATCGAATCTGAAGGCCGGAGCTGTGGCTGGAGTCACGCGGACTCATCATCCCATCAGCCTGGCGCGCGCGGTGATGGAGAAGTCTCCGCACGTGATGCTGATTGGCGCGGGAGCAGATACCTTTGCTGCGCAGGCAGGACTGGAACAGGTGGACCCGAGTTACTTTTTTACAGAGCGCCGCTGGCAGTCGCTGGTGAAGCAGTTGAAGAAAGATGGGCTGCCCATTCCAGCGCGTCCTGCAGGTGCGCCGGCTCCGGTTCCGGTAGCGGAAATTGAGCCGCCCAATGCGCACAAGTTCGGCACCGTGGGTGTGGTTGCGCTGGACCGCGCCGGCAACATCGCCGCCGGTACTTCAACCGGGGGAACGCAAGGGAAGAGGTGGGGCCGCGTGGGCGACTCACCAATCATTGGCGCGGGCACCTATGCCTCCAACCAGTCTTGCGCTGTCTCCGCCACCGGCACCGGCGAGTACTTCATCCGCCTCACCGTGGCGCGGGAAGTTTGCGCGCTGGTTGAGTACAAGGGTCTGACTTTGCAGCAAGCCGCCGACCAGGTGATTCACAAGCAGTTGGAGGCGCTGCATGGCGACGGCGGCCTGATTGCCATTGCGCCCGACGGCCAGTTGGCATGGAGCTTCAACACGCCCGGCATGTATCGCGCGCGTCAGGCTGAAGGTGGCAAGCTGCAAATCTCCATTTACAACGACGAGCCGTAGACGCTTGCGCAGCAGAAGGACAGCAATTCTGTCGAATGAATTCTAGACTCATGGAACCAGGTCTCAGACCGGATGATTTTGCACCTTGAGTTCATGCTTTCCCAGGTCTCAAAATCGAGACCTGGGGCACCCAACATTAGCTCAGCTTTGAACGGTCAAAAACACTGGCTATGCGGCAGAAGCAAAAATGCCCCGAATCTCGCACTGAGATTTGGGGCATTCTGCGTTGCGGTGCAAAGTGAATTTAGCGAATCGTCTCGAACCGCTTCCAGGGGCAGTTGCATACGGGGCAGTTCTCGTGCTCGTCGGGCGTCTCGGAAGTGTAGCCGCAGACCGGGCAAACGAAGAAGTCCTTCGCCGTGCCGATCCAGGAATCCTTCTTGCCTGCTTCGAGCAGCGCGAGGGCCTCGCCGTACAGACGGGCGTGGGTCTTCTCCGCTTCCAGTGCGCCGTGGAAGGTGCGGATGGCGGCGGTGTTCTTGCGCTCCGTGGCCTCGGCCAGGAACTCGGGGTACATGGTTTCGATCTCGTACTGCTCGCCGCCCAGCGCGGTCTTCAGGTTCTCCAGCGTGGTCTTCACTTCGGCAGCGTGAATCTGGCAGGTGGCCTCGCCGCCCAACTGCTTGATGACGCGGGCGTGATTGGCTGCATGGATCTGCTCGGCGCGCGCGGCGGCCCGGAACAGGCTGGCGGCTCCGTGCAGTCCGTCGGCGTCGGCCTTGGCGGCGAAGCGGGTGTACTTCGCGTTGGCGTTCGACTCGCCCTCAAAGGCGGCAAGCAGATTCTTGACCGTAACGGTATTTTCTACGGAAATTGGCATTCTTGACCCTCCTAAACTACGTCCAAATCGTAAGGCCGCCCGCTGGGCCGTGCTGTGACGCAGCTTACATTGGGGCGTCTTTCCCGGGTTTAAGAAAGTGAGCTGACTCTGAATTCGCTGGTCCGGCCGCAAACGCAAACCGGCCATCCCCGCGGGGATGGCCGGTTTGCGTTTGATGAGGAAAGCGAGCTACTGCGCGCCGTTACGCGCCATGGCTTTCTGCGCCAGCACCTTGTGGGCGTTGTCTTCCAGCGCCTGGGCTTCGGGCAGGAAGGTGACGGCCTTCTGAATCATCGGGTCCCAGTCGGCCAGCGTGCGCAAGCCCTGCAGTTGCCCAAACTGGATAGTGAAGATCTTCTCCTTGATGCGGGTCTTCAGCCAGTCGCTGACTCCGTTCAGGTCGTCGTTGGTCCAGGCAATGCTCTTGCTGGTCAGGTAGGCCTTGAACTCGGTCATCACGGCGTCGTCCACCTGGAAGTTCTGGGGCACGGTGCGGTTGGCCAGGTAGATGGGCGCAAAGTGGAAGAACACATCCTTGCTGAGCAGGACGTCCTGAAAGTGATTGCTCTTGGGACTTTCGATCTTCTCGTCCGGCGTAATGCCGCCGCCGCCGTAAACGGTACGGCCCGCGTCGGTGAACTTGACTTCGCGGTTGGTGGTGTCGGCCGGTTGTGCGCCGGCGTGGTTGTAGTAGTAGTCGTAGAGAGAAATGCCGGAGTAGTTGCGCTGGATGAGGCGTCCCGAGGGCGTGTAGTAGTGATAGGTGGTCAGCGCTAGGCCGGTGTTCTCGCTCAGGTTATAGACCGTCTGCACCAGTCCCTTGCCAAAGGTGGTTTCGCCCACGATCAGCGCGCGGTCGTGGTCTTGAAGCGCGCCACTGACGATCTCCGCCGCGGAAGCCGTATTCTTGTTCACCAGCACCACGATGGGGAAGGTCTTGCCGTTGTTGCCGTGGGTGGCAGTGTACACCTGATCGGGATAAGCCCGCCCACGCTGCGAAACGATGTTCTGCCCCTTGCCCAGCAGGTGGTCGCAGATGTCGACCGCCTGGCTCAGTAGGCCGCCGGGGTTGCTGCGCAGGTCCAGAACCAGCCCTTTCAGGTTGCTGAAGCCGTCGACCGCCTCAATCACTTCCTGGGCCGTGGTTTCCTGGAACTGGGACAGATGGATGTAGCCAACGCCGGGGCGCATCTCGTATTTCAGGTCCACGGAGGGGTGCGGAATCTCGTCGCGCACCAGGTCGAATACCAACGGCGTGGCATGGCCCTCGCGGGTGGTCGTTACCTGTACATGGGTACCCTTGGGGCCCTTCAGCGCCTTGGCCACCAAGTCGGAGGTCATTCCGTCGGTGGTTTTTCCGTCCACTGCGGAGATGATGTCGCCGGGGTGAATGCCGGCCCGGAACGAGGGCGTGCCCTCGTAGGGCGTAATGACATAAATTTTGGTGAGTTGCTGCTGGATGACCATGCCCACGCCGTAGTAGCGGCCGTGCTGGTCTTCGCGCATCCGGGCATAGGCCTTGGGATCGTAGAAGTTCGAGTGCGGATCCAGAACCCGCAACATGCCGGGGATCGCCCCGTCATAAATAGCGGTGTCCGCCTTTTCGCCGTTGATTGGCTCGGCGTAGTTCTGTTCCACCAGCGCATACACGTTGGTAAACGACTTCAGGTTGTCGCGCAGTTGGCTTTCATCTGCCGAAGACTGTGCCCCCACCCTGCGCTGCAGGACAGTGCCCGCAACGGCGCAGACAGAAAAAAAGACGATCAACGTAAAGAGTGCGCGGCGTGCGCGGGGAGTCATAGGCTGGAAGAACCTCCGGACTGCGGTTGCGACAGGTGTTCTGTTACGGTTTCCCAAAAATCGAGTCCAGATCCGCCATGATCCGCCAGATCATTCTTTGATAAAAATTAACCTTGCCCGGTTGCGGCAAGGCTCAAGAATTGGGAAAACCGCTCAAAAGGCCCGTACAGAGCAGTCTTGGCTTGAAGTATATCACCGGGCTGTTTGACGCCAAATCACACCTTCGGGTAGCCGCAGGCCTCCCTTTGGGCCGGCGGAAGAAGCTCAGTGCTTTATCTTTGCGGCTTTTATCTTCGCCCTGGCATGCAAAGTCCGCGTTCCGGGGGCTCCGGTTTTGCTGCCAGCGGTGGAAAACCGCAAATCCTCTCTGCCTGTTCCCCACCAAATCCGGGAATACCTGCCAAAATTGCCCCGAATTGACCCAAGAATCGCGCTCTTGCTGCCCAGGCATTTACAATGGCGTCTATGCTTCAGGTGGTGAACGATTACCCCCTGCCGTGTCCTTACCTATGAATCTAAGACTCCTTCGCACTCCCGCGGCTTTCGTGCTTGGCACGATGCTGCTCGCAAGTTCCACTCTGGCGCAAACGCATCCCGCCGCGCCTGAGAGCCCATACGGCGGCACCACGGTCGAGGACATCATCGCCCGCGTCAACGATCAGATCATTTCGCGTTCGGAGTACGAGCGCGCCATGAAGGAACTCGACCAGGAGGCGCGCCAGCACGGCGCCTCGATGCAGGAAATCGCCGCGGCCCACAAGGACCTGCTGCGTAACCTCATCGACCAGCAGCTTTGGCTCTCCAAGGGCAAAGAACTCGGCATCACCGGCGAAACCGATCTGGTGAAGCGCCTGAACGAGATCCGCAAGCAATACAACCTGGAAACCATTGAGGACCTGGAGAAGGCGGCCAAGGAACAAGGCGTCTCCTACGAGGATTTCAAGGCCAATATCCGCAATGGCATCATCACCCAAGAAGTGATGCGCGACCAGGTGGGCCGCAGGATTCAGATGACCCCCGGCGAGGCGCAGCGCTACTTTGAGGCGCACAAGCAGGAGTACGCGCAGCAGGAAAGCGTGCGTCTCAGCGAGATCCTCATCTCCATCGGCGCTCCCGTTCCTTCGGTTACCGAGAAGGGCGCTTTCATGCCCGACGATCCAGAGAAGCTGGCTGCCGCCAAGGCCAAGGCCGAAGACATCGAGGCCAAACTCCACGCTGGCGGCGACTTTACCCAGTTGGCCCGCACCTTCAGCGATGGATCCACTGCTGCACAGGGCGGCGATTTGGGCCAATTCAAGCGCGGCAGCCTGGCCAAGGTACTTGAAGACAAGACCTTTGTCCTCAAATCCGGCCAGTTCACCGAGCCCATTCGCACCAAGCAGGGCTACGTCATTCTCAAGGTAGCGCAACACATTCCTGGCGGCGTTCCCGAGTTCAAGGACGTGGAGCAGGACGTGGAGCAGGCTTTCTACATGAGCAAGATGGAGCCGGCCATTCGCGAATATCTGACCAAGATGCGCGTGAATGCCTACGTTGCTATCAAGCCGGGATTTGTGGATTCCGGCGCTAGCGCACAGCAGACCCTGCCGATCTACAGCGCGTATGTTCCGCCCGCTCCCAAGAAGAAGAAGAAGGTCGAGCGTACCCGCTTCCGCGAGACGGCCCACACCTTCCGCCAGAAATCTGCGACCGCTGCTCCTAAACCAGTCGCTGCTTCCGCGCCAGCAAAGAAGGACAAGACGTCCAACGCTGCCAGCGCGGCCGATCTTTCTACCATGAAGCCCGGCAAGAAGGAAAAGATCCGCTTTGGCCAGGCGCCTACCAAGACGCTGCCCAACGCGCCTGAAACCAAAACCGAGGATGCGGGTGCGTTGCCGCCGCCAACCCCGGTTGCCGACGAGCCGGCTAATCCCTTGGAGAGTTCCGCCAAGCCGGACAAGAAGGTTCGCTACAGCGCCCGCGCCAAGGAGCCCAAAAAGCTCAAGGTCAAGGGTCCTCAGCCTGACGCGTTGGCGCCTGCTGCGCCGGATGCCGCAGAGGCTGCCGATCGTCAGACGCAAGCCGGTCCGCTCGGCCTGGCAGGAGACACGGCTTCCAAGAAGAAAAGGAAGTCCACCACCGCGGGCGACAAAACTCGCCTGACTGACAAGAACAAGAAGCCGGCGGTTTCAGCTCCGGCTCCGGCAGATGTACCCCTGGCTATCGCTCCGCAAACTCCGGCTGCCACGCCAGCTGCCACACCGGCTCCGCAACAGTAGCGCCGGTCTTTCATGAATATGCGGCGCGAGCCGTGCTGCAAGTCAGCAATTGCTTCACCTGCCGGGCCTGGGATCTGATCTCAGGCCCGGTTTGTTTTTTTGTGGCTTTGGAACGCATATTCCTCCCTGCATTAGCCCTCTGCGTGGTCACGGCAGAGGGCTCCGCAACCGGAGTACACTACATGACAAGACACGATTACCACAGGAATTTAGCTTGGATTACCTACAGCAACAGCAAGCGTTGTCACTGCTGAGCGGTGACGAAGCGGTCGCCTTGGCCGCTTTGGACGCCGGGGTGAAACTGGGTACTGGATATCCGGGAACGCCCTCGACGGAGATCCTGGAAACCTTTGCCGCGCAGGGTGGAAAAGCGCAGTGGGCGCCCAACGAAAAAGTGGCGCTTGAAGTTGCTATCGGCGTTGCCTTTGCCGGTGAGCGCGCTCTGGTCACCATGAAACACGTCGGGCTGAATGTGGCCGCGGACCCGTTGTTCACCGTGGCATTGATCCGGCTGGACGGGGCGTTGGTTATCGTCTCGGCCGACGATCCTGGCATGGCCTCCAGCCAGAACGAGCAGGACAACCGGCGTTATGCGCTCGCGGCCGGCGTCACCATGCTCGAGCCCTCCGACTCGCAGGAAGCGTACGAGTTTACCTTGCGCGCCATTGAGATTTCTGAGCGTTGGCAAGTGCCGGTTCTGTTGCGCATGACCACGCGCGTTTGCCATTCCAAAACAATCGTCCGGCGCGGCACGCTGTCGATTTCCGCACCCCATCCTGCGTCGTTTGCGCACGATTTCCCCTCCCGCGTCATGATTCCCGCCTACGCGCGCCCGGCGCATCTGCGGCTGCGCAAAACGCTGGCCGAGATTGCTGCCTGGAACGACGCATCGGGTCCGAATCAACTCGTGGCTGGCTCAAAGTCTCTGGGCATTATCACGTCGGGCATTTCCTTTCAGCATGTGCGCGAAGCCGCGCCTGAAGCCAGCGTGCTGAAGTTGGGAATGACCTATCCGCTGCCACTGGAGCGCATGCGCGCCTTTGCTGCCAGCGTCGAGCGCTGCATCGTCATCGAAGAAGGCGATCCGTATTTGGTTGAGGCTGCACGCACCGCGGGCATCGCGGTAGAGGGCAAGCCGGAGATATTTCGCTTTGGCGAGCTGAACACAGCCCGGGTCCGCCGCATTCTGGACGGCGATTCGTCGCCGCTTCCCAAGCCCGCTCCTGGCAAGCCTCCGGCGCTGTGTCCCGGTTGTCCGCATCGCAGCGTGTATTCCGTTTTGAAGGACCTGGACTGTATCGTCTCCGGCGACATCGGCTGCTACTCCCTTGGCGTGCTGCCTCCGTTCGAAGCCATGGACACGCTGGTTTGCATGGGCGCGGCCATCGGTGTAGGCCTGGGTTTGCGCCATGCACTGCCGCCTCAGGATGCGAAGCGCGTCGTGAGTGTTATCGGCGACAGCACCTTCATGCACAGCGGCATCACCGGTGTGGTCGAGATGGTCTACAACCCGCCCGCCAGCGGCCACGTGCTGGTGATTCTCGACAACGGAACCACGGCCATGACCGGCATGCAAGAGCACCCTGCAACCGGGCGCACTATGACTCACGCCAAAACCGGCAAGGTCATTATTGAGGATTTGGTGCGCGCTCTGGGCGTCGCCCATGTGACCGTGATCGACCCTGCGCAAGAGCCGGAAAAATTCAAGCAACTGATTCAAACATGCCTGGACACGCCGGAACTTTCCGTGGTGATTGCCCGCCGGAACTGCCTGCTGGCGGCCCACTCCATCCGCGAGTATGAGAGGTGCAATGAGCAAGCCAACTAACGTGGTGATCGCGGGATTGGGCGGGCAAGGCGTCATCAAAGCCTCCGACATTCTGGCCGACGTTGCCTTCAGCTCCGGCCTGGACGTGAAGAAGAGCGAGTTGCATGGCATGAGCCAGCGCGGCGGTTCGGTTTCCAGCGATGTGCGCTTCGGCGAGCAGGTGTTCAGCCCCATGGTGGCGGTGGGCGAGGCGGATTTCCTCGTTGTCCTCGCGCCCGATCAGATTGAAGTGAATCGGGCCGCGCTCCGCTCGGGCGGCGTCCTCATTGAACCTTCGCAAATCGACGAGTCCAGCCTGTCCAACAAGAAAAGCATCAACGTGGCGCTGCTCGGAGTGTTGAGCCGCCATTTGCCGTTTCCCGTCGAGGCGTGGACCGCTGCTCTCCAGCGCAACCTGCCAGAGAAACTGCACGAGGCCAACCTCAAATCGTTCTCTATCGGGCGCGGCGTGGGGCAAACAAAATGAGTTCAATTCTGCAAAGCAGCATGACTGAATGCCATCCCGCCAGCGTGCCGGACTTTACCCCGGTGCAGCAGCTTCGCGATCTGCAGTTGAGGCGCTTGCGGTCGGTGGTTGCGCGCACTTGGCAGCACGTCGAGCTGTTCCGCTCGCGCATGGACGAACTGGGAATTACGCCCGACGACATCCGCTCGCTTGAAGACATTGCCAAGCTGCCCTTCACCAAGAAGACCGACCTGCGCGACACCTATCCGTTTGGGCTGTTTGCCAGTCCGATGAAGGACATTGTCCGCCTGCACGCTTCCAGCGGAACCACGGGCAAGCCCATTGTCGTCTCTTACACGCAGGAAGATTTGAATGTGTGGACCTCGGTGCTGGTTCGTGCTCTGGCCGGCTGTGGGTTGCATCGCGGAGACATCATTCAAGTCGCTTATGGCTACGGCCTGTTCACCGGCGGCTTGGGCGCGCACTACGGCGCTGAGGCGCTGGGAGCCACGGTGGTCCCATCCTCCGGCGGCCACGCCGACCGGCAGATCATGCTGATGCGCGACTTTGGCGTGACTGCCATGTGCTGCACGCCTACCTACTTTCTGCACCTCATCGATCGCGCTGCTGAGTTGGGCATCGACATGAAAAAACTGCCGCTGCGCGCTGGCGTTTTTGGCGCAGAGCCGTGGACCGAATCCATCCGCCAGCATATTGAAAGCGGAAGCAACATCGAGGCCTTCGATATCTACGGGCTCTCCGAGATCATTGGACCGGGCGTCGGTTGCGAATGCCAGCGGCACACGGGCCTGCACATCTTTGAAGATCATTTCTATCCGGAGATCATCGACCCCGACACCGGCGCGCCACTGCCCGACGGGTGCGAGGGCGAGTTGGTGCTGACCACGCTGAGCAAGCAGGCCATGCCCATGATCCGCTACCGCACGCGCGACATCACCACCATTCTGCCGGGCCAGTGCGAGTGCGGGCGCACGCTACGGCGCATTGGCCGCATCGGACGGCGCAGCGACGACATGCTGATCATTCGCGGCGTCAATGTGTTCCCATCGCAAATTGAAACCGCGCTGCTGCAAACCGAGGGCACGCTTCCGCATTATCAAATTCTGCTGACCCGCGTGCAGGGGTTGGATCAGTTGGAAGTGCAGGTCGAGGTCACGCCCGAGATGTTCAACGACAAAATCGGTGCGTTGCAGGAACTGCATCAGAAGCTGCAAGGCTCTCTCGATCGCGTGCTGGGAATCCGGGTTCGCGTTTCTCTGGTCGAAGCGAACTCCATCGAACGCAGCGAAGGCAAAGCAAAACGAGTTATCGACAGGCGGACATCATGAAGATTCATCAGATATCGTTGTTTGCCGAAAACAAGCCGGGGCACATCGCTGCCCCCATTCGCCTTCTGGAAACGGAAGGCATTGATATTCGCGCCTTGTACCTGGCAGACACCGAGCAATATGGCATTGTGCGCATGATTGTTTCGGACTGGCAGAAGGCCGCCACGCTTTTAGGTGAACATGGTTACACCGTCAAAGTCACCGAGGTCCTGGCCGTCGAAGTCCTAGACCATCCGGGCGGATTGGCCGACGTGCTCGGTGAGTTGGACCAGACCGGCATCAATATCGAATACATGTACGCCTTTCCCGACGTGCGCGCGGGCAAGGCTATCCTGATTTTTCGTTTCGCCGATCCCGACGTGGCAATTGAGCGACTGCAGACGGCGGGCATCAGCCTGCTGACGAGCGATGAGCTGCTCAAGAATTAGCACTCTAATTCGCCTCTAGTTGTACCAAGTTGGGTGCCCCAGGTCCCGCTTTTGGGACCTGGGAAAACATGAACTCAAAGCACGAAATCGTGCCGTCTGCATCTGGAAAGCCGTCCCAATGCCCGTTGCAAAGATCATTGCCAGTCAACTTGAGAGCGCTTCCTGGATTCGCCGCATGTTTGAGGAAGGTGTGCGCATGAAGCGTGAACGCGGCGCAGATGCGGTCTTCGATTTTTCGCTCGGCAATCCGGATGTCGAACCACCCCCCGCGGTGCTCGATGCGCTGCGGCGCGTGGCCGCAGGCAGCCTTCCCGGCTCGCATGGCTATATGCCCAATCCCGGCTACACGCAGGTGCGCGAGGCCGTCGCCGCCAAGCTGAGCAGAGATACCGGCCTGAGTTACACCGGCCAGGACGTCTTTATGACGGTCGGCTCGGCGGGCGCATGCAACGTGATCCTCAAGTCGATTCTCGATCCCGGCGATGAAGTCATCGTGTTGATGCCATTTTTTCCGGAGTACCAGTTCTATATCGCCAACCACGGCGGGCGCATGGTTCCCGTAGAAACCGACGCAACATTCCTGCCCGATGTGGATCTGATTCAGGCGGCTATTACTCCGCGCACGCGTGCGATTATCCTCAACACGCCCAACAACCCTACCGGCCGCGTGTATCCAGAAAGCGTTCTGCGCGATCTGGACACGATGTTGAAGCGCGTCGGCCAGCCCATTCTCGTTCTCAGTGACGAGCCCTATAAGACATTTGTCTATGACGGCCAGCGGCAGGCGGAAGTGGCGTCGTTCATTTCGAACACGGTTATTTGTAACTCATGGTCCAAGTCGCTCGGGCTTCCGGGCGAGCGCATCGGCTATCTGGCGCTGTCGCCGCAACTGGCAGACGCCGCACAGATGCGCGCCGCCTGCGCCTTCAGCAATCGCATTCTGGGCTTCATCAACGCGCCCGCCCTTTGGCAGTGGGTCATGCTGGAATCGCTCGATGAGTCCATCGACCCCGCGCCCTACGAGCACAAGCGGAACGTCCTCTGCGATGCGCTGGAAGAGATCGGCTACGCGGTGCGCCGGCCTGAAGGCTCGTTCTACATCTTCCTCAAGACGCCCATCGCCGACGACATTGCGTTCACTCAACTGCTGGCGAAAGAAGGCGTGTTGGCTGTTCCTGGCACAGGCTTTGGCCGCTCCGGCTACATTCGCCTATCGCTGACCATTCCGCTGGAGCGCATCGAGAAATCCATCGGCGGATTCCGGCGCGCGTTTCTCGCTGCGACTTCAGGCACCCGGTAAGCCAGCCCTTTGTTTACAATGAAGGTCCTATGAAGGACATCTATATCTCCGATCTCGCGGCTTTTGAGGAAGGGA
>Ga0224531_1000972_pt1 | contig 13409 bp, 13 predicted proteins | sample CBST100metaG_FD_179876 | JGI IMG/M metagenome (GOLD analysis project Ga0224531, IMG submission 179876) | Peat soil microbial communities from Stordalen Mire, Sweden - C.B.S.T100 | ecosystem: Environmental > Terrestrial > Soil > Wetlands > Peat | place: Sweden: Norrbotten County, Stordalen Mire... | reverse complement strand
CGTCCAGCCACGGATTGGGCTATATGTACTTATACCCATGATGCCGCTACAGACTGTACGCTACCAGATTCAGGTGTTACCTTTCGGCGATAAACTCGTTGACATTCTTTTGCTGTCAGTAATCCTCGGACTACTGATTTGGAAAAGTGATCAGTTCCCTCTCAAGACTCCCTTAAACAGTTATCTGCTCTTCTTTTGTCTGTTCCTCTACGCAGCTTTATGGATTGGCTCGCTAGTCATACATATGCCATGGCCGCTTCTTCCTAATGACGAACGCTTTGTAGTCTGGAAGAACACAGCTGAGATGCCACTGCTGTTTCTGGTCGTTGCGTCAGCTATTGATAGCAAAAGACAGATGCAGGTCCTTCTTGGCCTAATGATGATCAGCGTATTGCGCGCTAACATCGGATTTTTTCATACCGTTTCAGGTCGCGACTTCACTCATTTTAGCAACAACCTGCGTTATGCGGGTGTATTAGGCTACGCTGGGCAGAACGGTCTTGCAGCGTTCATGTCAGAGTTTCTCATCTTTCTGCTAGCAGTATATTCAGGGATACGACAGTTGCACTTCAAAGCTCTTGTTGTCCTGTCTATTATGTTCAGTGCCTACTGCGTCCTGTTTTCTTTTTCTCGTGGAGGATACGTTAGTTTTTTGGCCGGCCTTCTCTTCCTCGGAGTATTGAAGGAGCGCAAATATCTTGTTCTATTGATATTACTGGTGTTCGGATGGCAGACTATCGTACCAAACGCTGTTCGCGAGCGTGTGTTGATGACTTATGACGGTAATCAGGTCGAGAGCTCTGCGAACGAGAGGCTTCAGCTTTGGCAGGATGCTCTCACGATTATTCCAGAGCACCCTATCTTGGGAACAGGCTTTGACACATATAGGTTTCTAGGCCGCAGTGCTGATTATCTTGATACACATAACTACTATGTCAAGGTTACAGTGGAAACTGGTTTCATTGGACTCTTTCTGTTCCTATATCTGTTATGGCTGATGGTACGAGAAGGCCTTTATCTATTTCGCAAAAGCGAAGATCCATTCTTTAGTAGTTTAGGTCTAGGGGTCTCTGCGCTAGTCTTTAGCGCTTTCTTCGCAAACCTGTTTGGAGACCGCTGGATGTACCAGCAGATCACTGCCTACATGTGGACGATTATGGCATTAGTATGTCGCGCACGCGTAATTTTGCACCTCGATGCTTCAACAGATGTACACGCGACCAATGCGCCGGGCATCCTTACACCTCACTCAGGTTCATGCCTACCATTCTGCAAAACCGATAATGATGGAAAGGATGCAGCATGAGCGACTCTCCGGATATTCAGACTCACGGATTACACCGCGGTATACCGACGAAACTCTCTCTGGTAGAAACTCAGAATGACGTTTGTCGTTTTCCGCAACCCCACAGCCTTCGTAGGACACATGTACTATTCCTGGTCGACCAGCTTGCAGAGTTAGGTGGAGGAGAGCGCGCGCTGATGCAAATAGTGCGCGAGATATCACCTCGTTTCCATTGCAGCGTGATTACATTTAGGCCATTTCTTCACCCCAATATCAAAGCTCTGCTACCAGTGCCAGTAGTGGTCATTCCACTAACACGAACCTACAACTTTGGTGCAATCAAGTCAGCGTTTATGCTTCGCCGTTATATCGACTACAACTCAGTTGACATTGTTCACACCTTCTTCGAAACTGCCGATATTTGGGGCGGTATCGTCACTAGACTATCCAGAGCCAAGGTCCTCATTTCAAGCCGTCGCGACATGGCTCTATTACGCACTAAGAAACACGATCTGGCCTATCGGTTTGTTGGACGAATGAGCGATTGTGTATTGACAGTATCCGACGCTGTGCGAGAACTTGTTATCCGAAAGGATGGTCTTGATGCCCGCCGTGTCATCACCCTCTACACTGGAGTAGGCCTACCGCACTCTAGCGACAAGAACACCCTTCTACATCTGCGATGCCAAATGGGCGTACCTCCAGATGCTCCCATCGTTCTCTCAGTAGCTAATATTCTTCCTTGGAAAGGGCATAGTGATTTTTTGCAAGCCGCAGCGCTTGTTCATTCTATTTGTCCATCCGCCCACTTTGTCGTTGCAGGCGCTTCATCTGACGGCGCTCTTGCAGCTGAGTTACTCTGCAAACGTTCAAGCCTCGGGCTCGACAAGTGCTTTCACTATATCGGCAGTATTGCGTCGACCTGGCCTCTTTATCAAATTGCCTCTGTCTCCTGCCTGCTTTCAACAACGGAGGGCATGCCTAACGCTGTACTTGAGGCAATGTCTTCTGGATGCCCTGTAGTGGCAACCAATGTTGGTGGTACGGGTGAAGCCGTTGTCGATGGACTCACAGGCTTTCTGGTGTCACCTGGGAACGTGGGCGATGCTGCAGCACGTATCAGCCAGCTGCTTACATCGAGCCATCTCGCTTGCAGTATGTCTGCAGCTTCCATTCGCCAGGTAGCAGAGCATTTTGACTTGAGACAAATGATTGCAAGGCTCGAGGACATTTATGACAGCACTCTTCGCAGGAAATCACTTTAGTTTACTGGCAGGAGCTTTCCTCTGTGGCTTCGCGTTCTTCGGAATAGCGTACACCTATGTAGGATACCCGTTGCTGTTATGGATTGCTTCACGTCTTCGTGACCCTATATGCAGCACGCAGTCGGAGCAACCTTCTCTTACTATCATCATCGCGGCGAGTAATGAGGCTGCTGGAATTGGCAAGAAGCTCGAGCATACGCTTGCCCTTAACTATCCGCGAGAGAAAGTACAAATCATAGTGGTCTCTGATGGCTCGGAAGATGCTACAGACGATATCGTGCGAAAGTTCGCCAATCGCGGCGTTGAGCTTGTCTCGATAAATAGACGAATGGGAAAAACAAATGCACAGAACATTGCAGTGTGTCATGCCCACAATTCTGTACTGATATTTTCAGACGCAACTACACTCTTTGATTCCGACGCACTTCGGTACTTGGCAGGAGCCTATCGCGACCCCAGCGTGGGAGCTGTAAGCGGAAGGTACGATTACTATGATCCAACGTTGGGCTCCCCAAGCGGTCTCGGGTCTGCCACATTTTGGAACCTTGAAAACTGGATTAAACGTTTGCAGTCCCGCACCTACTCTTTGTCTGGCTGCTGCGGATGTATCTATTCTGTGCGCAGTGACCTCTACACCACACTTCCGCCGTCTATCATCAGCGATCTGGTACAACCACTACATATCCTACTCAAGGGCCATCGCGTGGTTTTTGCAGAGAAGGCACAAGCATGGGAAGAAGTCACTGTATCAACACGTGGTGAATTCAGCATGCGGGTGCGCGTTGCAACTCGTGGAATGAGAGGACTTTTGTCAGTTCCTCAGCTTCTTTTGCCATGGAAATACCCATGGATATCGTTCCAATTACTTTCGCATAAGGTCATGCGTTGGTGCATTCCTGTGTTCCTATTGAGCTTTCTGGCTGGGTCCTTCCTGCTTTCGCCTGTTCCGCTTTTCAGATTCCTACTCTTCGCCCAAATTGCCTTCTATTTATTCGCCTTGGCTTCCCACATGGTACCTGTTCTAGGGCACTGGCGCCCCCTTAGCCTTCCTCTCTATTTTTGCACGATCAATGCTGCTTTTTTGCTTGGCATGCTTCATGTCATCAGGGGACATCACTTCACTGTCTGGCAACCGCAAAGGAGGTAATTTTATGCGTGTTACATTTCTGACCCAAGAGGATCCCCTCTACATCCTGCCTTTTTTTGACTCTTTCTTTCAACAAGAGCTGCGTGAGATAGAAGTAACTGCAATTTTTGCATGTCGCTCAATGGGGAATCGCAAGCGTACCAAACTTCTGCGCGAGCTGCTCACTCTCTATGGACTATCAGGCTTCACCAGACTGCTTGGTCTTCAGGTATGGTCCAAGCTCTCGGAGAGCACTGTACTAAGTGATATCCTTGGCACAGCTCAGTCTATCCGCCAAACCGCAGGACAACATGGCATCCTATATAAAAGAATCGATGACCCGAATTCACAGGACAACATTGCTCTCATTGACGGTCAACGCCCCGACGTGCTGGTCTCAGTGGCCTGCCCATTCATTTTGAAAACACCTTTGTTGCGCTTGCCCACTATGGCTGCGCTCAATATCCACCACGCTCCGCTCCCGCTCTACAAAGGGATGATGCCAACCTTTTGGCAGATGTATCATGGTGAAACATCGGTCGGGATAACCATCCACAGCATGAGTGAAAAACTCGACGAAGGTGAAATCCTCTTCCAAGATTCTACGCCGATCCTTCCTGGCGAAACCATGCATCTTCTGATTCGACGCTCAAAGCGCTACGGAGCCCATGTAATGCTCCAGATATTACAATCTTTCGCATCTGGCACCCCACCTCAACCGCTGACTAAGGCAGCAGAGAGCAGTTACTTCTCCTTTCCGACCGTGGCAGACATGAAGGAGTTTCATCGCCGTGGACTACGCGCGATCTGATACTGCAAGGCTGCAGCACGCGCGTTGCCATGCTGACAATCTATTAGCACCTGTCACTTTAAGTGGAGATTGATGAGCCTCAGAGTCCTTTGTTACCTGCTTACGCTTTGCATCGACACACCCTTGCTTCATCCGCAGGATGTGACGCCTCCGCACATCTTCTATACGGATCTTCAGAGCGCCCCAGCCCAAGGTGGTGTCGCAATCCAAGGTCAATACGGAGGTGCGTTTGTCACTATACGTGGAAGCGGATTTGGCGATACTCAAAGATCCTCTATAGTCACGCTATCCGGCGTTCCAGTCGGCCGGATAGTCTCCTGGACCGCCAGCACGATTGTAGTGCAACTCGGTCGGTCGTCGAGGACGGGGCAATTGAAGGTATTTGTTCCACTCTCTGGAAGCTCAAATTCTGTTCCATTCGAGATCAGGGATGGGCACTTATACTGTGTATCTCCGTCAGGCCGTGATACAAATTCCGGTGATTTCACCTCACCGTGGTCTACTGTTACACACGCAGTTCGTGCAATGCGTCCCGGAGATATTACGTACGTAATGAACGGAATCACCCAGGCAGCACCGGACAGTTATCATGCAGCACTGTCCATCGAACACTCTGGAACTGCAGATCGGCCTATCGCTCTGGTTGCCTACCCTGGCGCCGATCCGGTTATCGGAGATGAGTCGGGCGAGGAATATGGCATCCGGACTCCTGTAATCCGTGGCGCTCCATTCAACAACTGGGTTTTGGCTGGATTCAGAATCAGAGGCGCCAATACATCTCTCAAATTAGTGGGCGTTACGAACTGGAGGGTTGTGAATAACGACTTCTCCTGCCCTACTGGCGATGGCGCCGCTGGATGTGTTGAAGTGGATGCGAGTAACAACATCGCATTTCTTGGAAATTCGGTACACGATGCAGGCAGACCTGGCAGCAGCAAACGATATCAAGCTGTGTACTTTGGCACTGACAGTAACCACATTGAGGTCGGATGGAACTGGATTATTAATAATCATTCTTGCCGGGGGCTTCAGTTTCATTCCTCACCCACTTCTGCTACCTCTGGATTCAACCAATATGATCTGCTAATCCATAACAACGAAATCGCATATCAAGTATGCGATGGCCTCAATCTCGCGACCATTGATCCGTCGAAGGGGCGCATTGCTGTATTCAACAACTTGATTCATGACGTTGGCACAGGCCCCCAACCGCCGGACGGCACTTCCAGTTATGCTTGCATCAACTCTCCGGGGATTGTGAATCACGGATTGGCGGGTTCGGGCACTGTGGAGATATATAACAACACGCTGGTGAACTGTGGCTCACATGGCGGAGCAACGGCTGGAGCAATATCTGTCGGCCCACTGTCCCCCGACTTATTGTTGCGAAACAACATTGTGAAACAGGCAGTAGGAGATCGTTATCTCACCATGGCCAGTGTTGCAAAGCACATCAGCGGAGATAACAATTGGTGGTTCGGAGACGGAGCTGGTCCCCAGGTCACAATAAACAACCACAATGTAGATCCAAGGCTTGTACCGAGTGGTAACGGATTTCACTTGTCTTCCGGAAGCCCAGCCAGACGTGGTGGCCGAGACTGCGGAATCGATTATGATTTCTCTGGAGTACACCGAGTCCTAGCAGGGCCATGCTCACCTGGCGCATTCGAGTAGTTAGCAACTGCCACTGGGCTCTTCACCGACATATTTAGAGCTTTATCGAAAGCAGGATTGGGGCGGAGGATTGCGCTCCTCATTTTGCGCCCCTACCGACAAGTACGACTTTGACGGTCTCAAAGAGAATGGCCATATCTAGCCACAAGGAGAGGTGTTTTACGTAGAACAGGTCGAATTCTAGCTTTCGTTTCGACTCCTCAATGGAGGCACCATATTGATAGCGGACTTGAGCCCATCCTGTCAGTCCGGGATGAACAGTGTGCCGCTGACGATAGAAAGGAATCTCGCGAGCAAGGAGATCGCAGAAGTAAGGTTGCTCAGGCCGCGGGCCAACAAGGCTCATCTCGCCACGCAATACATTTAGAAGTTGAGGAAGTTCATCGATCCGAAACGTTCGCATCATCTTCCCGATGGGCGTGATGCGTCTATCGTTATTGGCCGTCCACTTCGGAGTATCCCCCTTTGGAGCTGGCACCATTGTCCTAAACTTGAAGATGCGAAATACTTTCCCGTGAAGACCAATGCGATCCTGACAAAACAATACCGGGCCTTTGCCCTCCAGGAAGATGATCAAGGCTGCCAATAGCATGACTGGTAGTGCAACGAGTAAGATCACGCTGCAGGCTATCAGATCAAACCCGTGCTTGATAAATCGTTTGCGGCTTCCGTTCCCAAAGCCGCTTGAGAATACAAACCACTCCGGTCTGGTTTCATCCACATACACACGCCCCGTGGCCTGCTCAAAAAAATCAGCGGCGCTTTCAACTCGAACGCCCGACATCTTCAGGTCCATGAGGAGGTCAATCAACCGGGCAGAGTGACGTGCGTCTTCACACACAATCACGTGATCCAGGCTCCTCACAAAGTCCGTACGATGTACCGCAGCTGCATCAAAAGTCTGGACAGGATCGAGGTTCCATTCTGGACAAGCATCAATTGTCTCTAGCACCGAAGTCCGGCGTTCCTCATCTCCAATGATCGCTACTCGTGACTGCCTCCCCGGCAAGGCGAGCAGCCTGGTTCCCACGACCACTGCAACCAAGCACGGCGCGAGGCCCATCAGAGCGTCCGTCCCCGGACTCCACTCAGGCATCAGAGCATAGACTCCTGCCAGCAGGATCATTGCCACACCAATGCCTTGCAACAGTCGCCACAACTGCTCGTTGAACCTGCGGATAATCTGCAGGTTATAAAGTTCGTGGTAATAGAAGACGACTTGGCAAAACAATCCAACAGGAATAAGCCGAACCAGCATAGACAACGCCCACGGAATGCCAGGCGGCGTACGATTTATTGACCACCCGTGCAGCACAAGAAGCACAGGAACAAGTCCACACAGTAGCACTATATTTGATCCCAGAAGAGTGGCAGCCTTGGGCGGCAGAGCCTTTCCGCAAAACCTCATCTTAAATCTCCCCCACCTTCTCCGGCAGCCTCGTATGCATCAGCAATCGTCATCCGAATGTTTATTGTTTACCCCATCCTTGCTGCGTATCTATCTTTCCAGCAAGGGTGGGGAGACGCCATTTAACGCGGTCAGCGGCCGGTTAGACTCTGGCTCAGGCAATTCGCAACATACTCGACATCCTCCCACTTCATCTCCGGGAACATCGGGAGCGAGAGCACTTCCTGAGACGCTTGCTCGGCAACAGGCAAATCGCCCTTCTTATATCCCAGGGCAGCAAACATGGTTTGAAGATGAAGAGGCACAGGATAATACACAAAGGTTTGCACGCCATGTTCCTTCAACGACTGTTGCACTTCATTGCGGTGCGGCACCCGTATAGTGAATTGATGATATACATGCAGCGAATCGGCGGATGCAAATGGAAGAGTTACTTCCTGCACATTGCGTAGCGCCACGTCATACATTGCCGCAACGTGCCTCCGGCCTTCGTTCCACTCATCCAGATGGGGAAGTTTTACGCGCAATATTGCCGCCTGCAACTCATCTAGACGGCTATTCATACCCTGTACATCTGAATAATATTTTCTTCTGCTGCCATGACTGCGCAGTGCCCTCAAAGTTTCCGCCTGCTCCGCTGTTGGCACGGTTACCATGCCGCCGTCGCCATATGCGCCCAAGTTCTTACTGGGGAAGAAGCTAATGCAGCCATAATCTCCAAAACTGCACGTCTTGCGATTCTTCCAACGCGCTCCTAGCGCCTGTGCGCAGTCTTCGATGACCAGGAGACTGTGTCGGCGCGCGACCGACAGAACGGCATCCATATCGGCCGTCTGTCCATACAAATGGACAGGGATAATGGCGCGTGTACGATCCGTGACCAGCGTCTCGGCGTGCGCGACGTCGATATTGAGCGTTAGTGGATCTATATCGGCAAAGACCGGAGTCGCACCCAAAATAGCAACCGCATCGGCAGTTGCGATAAAGCTGAAAGCAGGCAAGATCACCTCGTCGCCCGCCTGCACGTGCGCCGCGCGCAGAGCTAGGATCAGTGCATCGGTGCCCGAAGCCACGCCGACAGCGAATCCTGTTCCGCAATATGCGGCGATCTCGCGCTCCAACTGTAGTACATTTGGCCCCAGAATGAAGTGCTGCTCCTCAAGCACTTGATGCAGTGCATCAAGGATCTCTTCGCGTAGGCCTTCGTATTGCGCCTTCAGGTCGAGAATCGGAAGCTTCCGCTCGCTTTCTACCTGGTTACTTTTCATGTTCCTCCCTCTTGAAATCATCTTTCTTGTGCGAATTGATGGATGGTGCTCCGTTGCTACTTCTTCGCCGCTGCGGTACGCCGGCGTCTCGGAGTTTGTAAAGCAACGATCGGTAACTCATATTGAGGTCTGCTGCCGTCTTTCGGCGATTCCAGTGATTGTCCTGTAGTACTTTCAGAATGAGAGACCGCGCGGCCATCGACGTCGCTTGGCGAGATGCTTCCTTCAAATGGCCGGGGTGAGACTGTGGGTTGTCAGCATGCATGGATATCGCCACTCGTCGCTTCAGTTCTTCACTAAGCGCCTGCTCGCTGCCCAAGATGAGGACACACACAATCCAATTCTCCAGCTCACGCATGTTGCCTGGCCAACCCCACTGCTTCAGCAAGTGCAATACGGTTGGAGTTAGCTGTTCTGGCTTCCTTCCATATTTTTTTGCCAGCTTCTGCATGCAATACTCGGCAAGTTGAGGAATGTCCTCCCTCCGCTCGCGCAGCGGAGGAAGATGCAAACCAATGACGTCAATGCGATAAAACAGGTCTTCACGAAAGGTGTGCTTTGCCACCGCTGCGTACAAGTCACAATTCGTCGCGCAGATAATTCGTGCGTTCGCCTGACGTTCTTCCCGCGAACCGATGCGTGCGTAATGACCATCTTGCAGTAGATGTAGCAACTTTGTCTGAAGTGCCCAGTCCATGTCGCCAATCTCATCAAGGAAGAGCGTACCGCTGCTGGCGATCTCTACCAGGCCTCGCTTCGTGTCGGATGCCCCGGTGAAGGCTCCCTTTTCGTAGCCCAGCAGTTCGCTTTCCAATAGGCCGATTGGAATTGCAGCACAATTCAATTTGACAAACGGTCCTTCGCGTCGACAAGAGTGGCTGTGCAGATATTTCGCAATCAGCTCTTTACCAGTGCCGCTTTCGCCCCGAATCAGTACAGGAAGATCACTGTTAAGCGTCCGCTCAATTCTGTATTGGATTTCACGCATAGCCGACGTGCTGCCAAAGATGACAGCGTCGCTAGGTAAGTCGTTCGGATCAATCCGATAACTTTGTGCCAGATCGATGGGCATATGTCTTCGCGGATCAAGGTACTCCGCCCATCTTGCATACTGCACGAAGGCGGCCACAATGGCCATCCATTTTTCATAATTAACTAATGATGTTTGCAGCAGATTCTAGCGGAAATCAAGCCGATGGGCGTTTTTCCTGCGCCTTCGCCATTACTCTAGTTCGCAAGACTTTGCAAACTAAGTACCAAACCATTGCGCATCTCAGGTATGGCAGCACCCAACCTAAAGGCGAGGACGCAGTAGATGTTAATAAGTATTGCGCGCTTCTGGATTTTTAGCCGAACGAAACATGTTGACTTTTCACACCTAGAATTATGCAAGCTGGCGAACCTATAAGGACTTCTTTGCACACATATATTGACTAGAGCCCCTCTCCTAAATAACATGTCTCGTGAATTCTGCGAAACTGGAGATGCTCAAGGCGTCTCTGCGAATTGGGATGGCAGGTCGTTGGGAACTGACAGACGACAATGGGAGTTGGTGGAACCGATTCTGCAGCCAGGACGTCGCGAGGACAATCGTGATCGTTCTTGGCAAGACACGCGTTCGGTTTGAATGGTGTGCTGTGGATTCTCGGCAGTGGTGCGCGGTGGGCCGAGATGTCGGTCAAGTGTCCTCCCTATCAGACCTGTCACCGGTGCTTCCAGCAGTGAGTGGGCGTGGGCAAGTTGGTTGAGGCGCTTTGCCTCCAGGCCAAGCATCTGCAGGAGCGAGGGAAATGAGCCGGTCGCGGAAATCAAGGGCGATACTATCTGACATAGATCTGCACGAAAGCTACAAAGATAATCAGCACGGCGGAGAAAGGAATCGCCTCAGTCTTGGCAGTTTTCCAGAAATGCAGCCCAAGTTGCGCGTTCGTGAATGAGGCGGGTGAGCATAGATTCACGACGAAACGAGGAAAACGCAGTATGACCCTTCGAGTTATGGGGAAACTCTCGTCATACATTGTTGCCATCCTTGGCTATGGACTCGCCATAGCCTTCGAATAGCGCCTCGTCTGGCACTGATTTCGATGGAACGTAATCCTCCTGACAAATGAGCCCCTAAGTCCCCGGCATCCGCGGCGCGAGACGAAGCTGTTGGATCTTGTAGAGCAGGGCGCGATAACTGATGTTAAGATCTTGAGCAGCGCTACGGCGATTCCAACCGCATGCGTCCAGCGCTTCCTGGATCATCAGCGACTCCGTGCGGTCCTTTACGTCGCGCACAATCGAACGTATCCCTGCACGACGAGGCTGCACGTCTCCCGGAAAGGCTTCAACAGCAATCCCGTTCGTAGCCTCAATCTTCATTTCCAATTCCCGCAGAGCAGCATCTTGGTCCTGCATGATGATGGTTCGAATGACAAAATTACTCAGTTCCCTCAAGTTGCCGCGCCAATCGTAGAGGAGCGCCGCATCCATGATTTTGGAAGATATTGCAGCTCCGCAGCCGCTCTTCATCTCTGTCGGAGTGCGACGAATTGTCTCCTCGATGAGATATGGGATTTCCTCGCGCCGCTCGCGAAGCGGGGGCACATTGATCGTGAAGGCACTGAGGCGATAATAGAGATCCTCGCGGAAGGTCTTTTCGCGCAATGCTTTCTCGATGGGAACATTGGTGGCCGCCAGGACGCGAACGTCTACCTTGGTCGACTCTTGTCCTCCAAGGCGGGTAAACTGGCCATCCTGAAGCACATGTAGCAATTTGGCCTGCATCTGAACACTGATTTCACCAATCTCATCCAGAAGTAGCGTGCCGCCGTTGGCCTGCTCGAACTTTCCCGGTCGGTCCCTAATCGCACCCGTAAAAGCACCTTGGCGATGCCCGAAAAACTCGCTCTCCAGCAACTCTGTCGGCAAGGCTGCGCAATTCACATTCATCATCTTTTGACGGGACCGTTGGGAATGCTTGTGAATCAAGTGCGCAATCACTTCCTTGCCTGTCCCACTTTCACCCAGAATCAGGACACTGACATCGACATCCGCTAGGTCTCTGACCGCTTGATTTTGTACCACGCTCGGGTGCCCCCGGTCTCGATTTTGAGACCGGGGAAAGTACGAACTCAATGGGACTTCTTCATCCGGTCGGAGACCTAGCAACTTCGCCTGGTGGTAAATCTCTAGCATCCTTGGTGAGGCCGCCAGAAAGAAGCGATTCTCTCCAAGCTCTTCAATCTGGGGAATTGTTGTACCGCACCCTGAGTGGCTCGCTTTGGGAGATTCGACTCGAGCGAAAGGAAGAGCAAGATCGCTTGAAGGAGAATTTTCCGTCGAACCTGTCAGCCCATCAAGCATCGACTCAATTTCTCCACGCGTCACTGGGTTAGCCAGGATGTGTTGTATTCCCAAGTCTGCCGCCTCTTTTCGCAGCCTTTGGTCTCCCAGGCCCATGATCAAACAGATCTTCTCCCGTGAGGATTGCGCCACAATTTGTCGGAATTGTTGCATTTCCGATGATCCTGCCGGCGGAGCTTCAATCATCAGCAGATCGGGTTGCAACCCATTGCTCAGCAGCAACTGCGCTTGTGGGCATGCGGTTGATTCAATCACTCTATGATCGGCGCTTTCCAATACCATCCGGACCAACGAGCGCGTCTCAATACTCCGTATGACAGTAACAACAAGCAGAAATCGTTTCATAGGGGAACCTCGGCAATTCACTCAAATAACAGCGAAGGCGCACCACTCTGCCCTGCTAATCAGGTCCAGCAGGTTTTCGTCGCAGCACGTTTAAAGGGGCCCTTTTGACACTTATTGAACAATGAACCAACAACTCAAAAAATACATGCCTCAGGCGCAACCATCCCAATGCGCTGATTGAGGCAAACTATCACGTTGGCATAAAGCCCCGTGATTTTATTTGTAATATCTTCGTGGAACAAATGCTGATCAGCCTGGCAGCAGCCCGAAAGGGAATTCCACCTTGGGCGCTAAAGGATACGAAAAGCTGAACAATGCTGCATACATTTGCGCGGCATTTTGACCGTGCTTCTTCTTGTTTTTGGAAATATACGCAAACTTTTTATCTATGTCAATGGGATTCTGGTAACTCACGTTGGTAATATCCCATAATTTACGTTGGTAATATGATCTAAGAATCAACAACTCCACTGATCCGTAGTTCTCTCACCATAGCCATATTGGAAGGCGGGAATACTTGACACCTGGCACTTATCGGCACATGCAACAACTCGAGATTGCCATTAAGGCGGAACTTATCGGACAACCACGCCATCGTGCAAACAGCTCCGTACATGCTGGTTCGAGAAATCAAACCAGTAGTTTTTGTTAAGTGAAGGTAGCGCGAGCCAGCGGATGTGGACATTCGAATCAATCATCTGTAACTTCCCCCTGGGAACCAAGGAGATAGCCTTCTGTTGGGACAGCTTCCTCTAGGTCTCTGACCGTGCCATAAGGTATCTTTTGTAGCCGAACTTCTGGCGTGCTTTTCTGCGTGTGAACTGCCAGTCGATGGTAACGCGATTGCGGTTCATCTTGCGGTTCCAGGCTTTGGTTTGC
>Ga0224531_1000965_pt1 | contig 13478 bp, 9 predicted proteins | sample CBST100metaG_FD_179876 | JGI IMG/M metagenome (GOLD analysis project Ga0224531, IMG submission 179876) | Peat soil microbial communities from Stordalen Mire, Sweden - C.B.S.T100 | ecosystem: Environmental > Terrestrial > Soil > Wetlands > Peat | place: Sweden: Norrbotten County, Stordalen Mire... | reverse complement strand
GATGGAGCCAGGTGACGGCGCGGTCAATCTGCGGCAGCGCCCACTCGGCGAAGGCCTTGTCGCGGGTGAGGCGGTAGTGCTGCGCGTAGCCCCAAACGGCTTCTCCCCAGCCGTCGTACTGCTGCGGCTGCGAGAGGAAGTTGCCGTCGTCCTTTTGCGACTTGGCAAAGAAGAGCAGGTCCTGGCGGGCGATCTCCGGGTAGCCGGTGACGTCGTAGCTGTGAGCAATGTCTGCGCCGTCGCGGAGATAGAAGGAGTGGTAATGGAGCTTGTTGACGGTCTGAATGTAATCGTCCCCGATGTGGTCGCGGGCGATCAGATCGTAGATGAGATTGGTGTAGAAGGTATCGACCGGTTTCTGCTCGGGCAGGGTGACTTGCATGCCGCTGGCCTGAATCTTGTTCCAGTAGGCGATGACCTGGGCTTTGGCCGGGTCAAAGGAGGCCTGGGAAATGGCGGCCAGAACGGCCGGGTCGGCGGTGGGAACCACAGGCATCTTGAAGTCGAGGACCGCCTCCTCGCCGGGCTGCAGCAGCCGCGAGTAGGTCACGATGCCCACCGGAACCACCGGGTCCACGGTAAGTTTTTCGGGCTTGGTCACGTCCTGCGGGTCGTTGTAGCGGCCATGCAGCGTGTAACCGCGCGTGGCGAAGCCGGCCGGGAAGCTGTAGAGCAGGCGGCCATCGCGCAGGAATCCGTCGGCGGAGAAGGAGTAGACCCAGCCGGGGCTGAAGGGCTCGCCCAGTTGGCGGTAGTCGCCCGGAACCTTGCCTTGGCGCGGGCGGTCGAAGCGGTTGTCGCCGTGCGGTGCGCCGGTGTTGTTGGGGGCGTCGTAGCGCAGGCCGGTGGCCAGAATGGCGCGGGTGGGCTGGGCCGTCGGGTTCTTGATCGCGATGCGGATGAAGTTGACCAGCGGGCCGTCAGTTTTTCCATCCAACGTCGCCGCAAACAGGGTGAAGCGGTAGGTGATGCCGTCGCGCTCGTAGCTGTAGTGAACGATGGGCAGGCGGCCTTCTTCCAGGGTGCGCAGGCGGACGCTGGTGGGATGCAGCTCGGGGCCGGCAAAGAACATCAGTTCGCCATAGCCGGTGCGCAGGTAGCCCTCGGGCGTGATTTCCGTGGCCGCTTCGGCATCCATGACGCCGATTTCGTCGGTGGGTTTGGAGAAGTAGGAGAAGGGTTGGTCCGGGCGATCGATGGCCGGAGAGACCATCTGGGCCGGGAGACAGGCGGCGGTAAGAGCCGCCAGCAGCGGGACGGCGAGAAACGAGACAGGTTTGCGGGTGTTTTTCATGGCACAAAAAGCCTACCACCACCTGCGGTGGGGCTGGCGTGGCTTTGCGGGGTTGAGGAAGTCTTGCCTTGCGACAGGAAAAAGTCGCAAGGATATGGTGCATGGAGCCACTTGCCCGTTCAAGTTCATGCTCGCCCACCCTAGCCGCAAGAACTGGAACGCGGCGAGGGTGGGGCACCCGCTTTTTGTTGAGGGTAGAACGGCCGCTTTGTGTTGGGAGTGGAATGCCCGCTTGTGCTGAGGATGGAATGCCGCTTGTGCTGATTGCGCCCAGCTACTTGCTGCTATGGAAGACCTTGCGGAGGTCGGCGTTTCCCTGGCCGGAGGCGTAATAGGCGGCCCAGTAGTAGGGGTGGCGATAGCGGGGATCGCGGCTGAGGGCGAGGCGCGCGGCGGTAAGCGCCTGGGGCACGCTGAGTCCGCGGGTCAGGCCGCCATAGAAGGCGTCCATCATGGGCACGGCAGAGCCGGAGTCGATCTGCCAGCGGGTGGCCACCACGTCAGGCACGCCCAGGGAGGCCAGAGTGTCCACAATGTCGCCCATGCCGTGGTTCCAGCCCTCTTCCTTTTTCCCGGTGGAGCAGGCGGCAAAGACCGCCAGCTGGGCGGCTCTGGGCGGATGCTTGCGCAGCAGGCTGCTATCCAGGTAGGGATGGTCTACGGAGGATGAGGCGGAAAGAATCGGTTTTGCGGAAGCCAGAAGCAGGCGCGTGCCGCCGTCCTGCTGTGCGGCGTGGCCGGCAAAGTGAATGGCGGTAGCCGTAGACATGCGCGTTGCCACTTGGGCCTCGGTAGCCTGCGCGCCCAGCAGCAGGTTGGGCTCGTTGCCGAAGCGGGACACGGCCCGCGCCTCGTTGAGCACTTCAGGCAGAAGCTGGCTCTGCTGGGAGGCAACCGAAGCCCCCACCACGAGAGGTTTAGCGGAAGAAGCGGCGGCGGACGAGCGGCGGACGAGGAGCAGAGACGGCGACTCTTCCAGATCGAAATGCAAGCCGATGGGACCGGCGGCGGTTTCAACCGATGGCCAGGGTAGGTTGCCGAGCAGAGGGTCGGGCTCCAGCAGCAACTGGCCGTTGGCGGTGGGCGAGGCAGCCAGCGGATCAAGCAGAAGGCGGCCGATGCGGCGGCCTGCCTGATCGACAGAGCTCAGAGACGTGGCCGGAGAAGTCACGGCCAGTTCCAGCGGCGCAGCGACGTCCAGCAGCTCCTGCTTGGCGATGGGAGCGGAGGTCCAGACCACGCCCTGGACATTGGCGCGGTAGAGGAGCAGGCGGTCGAGCAGGATGACCTGGCCCAAAAGCTGGTCAGACCCCAGGTGAGCCAGCGCGCTTTTCAACTGCGGCTTCAGGCAGACCAAGCCTTTGTCCGGGCAGGCAGGAACCGCATTGCCCAGGATGCGAAGCCGGTATCTCTCCCACAGGGCAAGCACGTCTTCGCCGGAACGGCCCTGGGCCAGCCAGACGCCAGCCAGGAGGGCATAGAGATCGCGATCTTGCCGGGCCTGGACGATGCTGTCCGCAGCGACCTTGCCGACCAGACGCTCCTCCTCCAGAATCGCTTCGCGGAGCCTGGGCTCAGCCAGCTCCGGATGGCCTTGCTCGAGTTCCAACTGACCGCGCGCTACGGCATAATCCCGGCGATGGTAGGAGTTCTGCTCCCCGGCCATGTGGCCATAGGCCGCATCGAGCATGGCGGAGGCCGCGGCCCGATCCCTGCGTTCCAGGTAGAGCTTGGCCATGGCGTTCTCCGTCTCTACCAGATAGCTATTGACGGATTTTCCGCCGCCATTGGCCGCCAGCTCGTCCCTCGCGATGCGTATCTGCTGTTGCGCCTCGGGAATGGAGCCGGCGCGCAAAGCGGCAGTGGCCAGCTTCAGCCTCTCAGTGGGGATCAGTTCGCGGTCTTCGCTCATCTGCAGCACGGCGACAACTTCGCGCTGAAGCAGCAGGGCGTCATGCACGCGGGGCGTGGCCTGCTCCACCTCGCTCAGTCCAGAGAGTGTGGCGTAGATACGTATGGGAGGGTAGTCGCCGGAATAGAACTTGCGCACCGTGGGCAGATAGGCGCGCCAGGATGCCTCGGCGTCTCCCGCGTCCACGGCTGCTGCTCCCAGCAGGTTTCTGGCCCGCAGCTCGAGAATTCCATAGCCGCGGGATTGGGCGATGCCGATCGCACGCAAATAGAGGGGATTGTTCTCTCCACCCGTTCCCGGCGCAGGGTCGCATAGCGTGTTTTGCAGGAGGGCCTGAATCTGAATCCACGCAAACTGCGGGTTCCGGCCGAGCAGCGGATGAACCGCTGTGTAGCTGTCAGACATATTGCTGCTGCGTTGCAGCGCGTAGGAGCGCTCGACCACAGAGCGGTCTTCTCCGGCGGCATTCCCGAGGCGACGAAAGAGCTGGCTGGCTTGAAGCGACTCCTGCACGCCGGCGAGATAATTGCCAGCGACATCCGCGCCAATGGCCTGGGCGAGGGCATGAGCAGCCTGGATGAAACGGGGATCTGGGGAGGAGGAAGCAGGAGGGAGTAGCTGGCTAAGCCAGGGGTCTTGATGATTGCGTTCCAGTGAAACGGCAAGAGCGTAGAGCAACGTGCGGGCGGCCTGACAGTCTTCCGGGCATGGCGATCCACGGGAACGGTCCCCTGGCATGGGGAAGGCGGAATCGAGCAGGCGCGGTAGGTGGGTGGTAGAAAATTCCTCGTCGAGAGCGGCCAGGGTAGCGGAATCGGCAGCCAGGGCGCGCATGGCCTGGGGAGAAGCCAGATGCTGCTCCATCCGGCTGCGATGGCTTTTCATCTGGGTCAGCTTCTGTTCCAGGGCATCGAGGCGGCGGCGGCCCTCGGCCAGCCAGCGGGGATCGCGCTCGAAGCGCAGGTAGCGGTTCCAGGTCTCGACGGCGTTCATCACCTGGCCGCGATCTTCCATAGCCACGGCTTCATTGAACAGGATCACCGGATCGCTGGGAGCCAGTTCGTCGGCGCGGCGCAGGGCATCCAGGGCAGTGGCGCGGTCGTTCTCGCTGCCGGTGGCGGCTCCGCGCTGGAAATAGGCAGCGGCATCGTCGGCCAGCAGATCGGAAGTGACCGGTCCCGCGGCCAGCAGCCGGTCGAGAATATCGATGGCGGGATCGAATTTTTCTTCCAGCAGATCGGCGCGCGCCTCAAGCTGAAGCCAGTGCGGGTCTTGGGGAGCGCTCTCCAGATGGCGTTCGATGCGGGCGCGGGCGTCGAGCAGGCTAGCCGATTCATGGCCGGTGGCGCCGCCGCGCAGATGCGATTCCGGAGTCACCTCGGCAAAACCGGCGCCTGGCATGCGCAACTCGAAGATGCGGGAGTGGGTATAGGCCTCGGCCAGCAACCGCTCCGGAGTATTGACGCGCTGCCACCAGGCGGTGAGGACCACGGCGATGGCCAGAGTTGCGGCCAGCCCGGCTCCGGCCCACAGGTACCATGTTTTTGCCTGCGACGACTTGCGCGGAGTGCGGGCCAGCTTGGCCGCCATCTGGTGTTGCCACTCGGGAGAAGCACAAGCCAGACGATTCCCCTGCGCAGACTCTTCCGGCGAGGGCTCGGCATTCGCCATGCGCAGCAGTGCGATACAGGCAGGACAAGTGGACGCATGGGCCAGCAACTTGTAGGCATCCTCCTCGCGCCCTTCCCCGTCGAACAGATCGAACCACTCTTCCGGCTTCGGACAGGGACTCGGTGGGTCAGCTTGCGGCGCGTCTGCGCTGGGCGGGGCCGGAGCCACGGGGCAGGAACTCCCGCCAAGAAACTCTTCCAGGGTACGAGGCAGGGCACGGGGGAGCGCGTCCGCCTGACGGTCTGAGAAACGGCCCGGATTAGTTTCTTCAGTCATATTCCGCACTCTATGTAACGGGATAACGCCTTCAATTCCTTCTATGAAATGCTTTCATTCTCAACCAGGCTCAGCTTCGCTCTGAGTCTCTTGCCCTTGAATCTCTCCGCGCAGCCAAGCTGCCACCCGCCGCAACGCGCTTTCCACACCTTTAGGAGTCAGTCCGAAGACAAACAAACCGGCAATTTCCTCGGCGGTGAACCCCTGCCAATAATAAAGCCAGAACAGGGCGCGGTCGCGTTCGCCGATGACTTCTGGCGCCGAGCGCAATTTCTGGTCCAGTTGGGAGAGCAGGACGGAACGCTGCATCTGGGTGGTTTGGCGGGTGCTGGAAGCAGAAGGAAGCGGCGCTTCCTCGATCAGCGGCAGGGTCACTACATTGCCACCCCGCTTTGCGGAGTAGAAACGGCGAAAGTAGTCGTTGGCCACCGAAGCAGCAACAATGCGCAGCAGTCCCAGGAAAGAATCCTCGCCGCGCGGCTCGAAATGGCGCAGAATGCGGCGCTCCTGCTCACAGAGCTTGAGGAAGACTTCCTGAACGATGTCGTCCACCGTTGCCGGCGACGGCGGGTTCATCCACTGGCGGCAGATGCGCAGGACCACCAGCGAAGCCAGGGGCGTGCAGCGGCGCAAAAACTCTTCCCACTCAGCAGCATCGGCGGAGTGGGCGCATGCTTTGGCGAGATCGTTAATCGATGTACGAAATCGGTCCATAGCGAGGGAACACCAGTTTACCGCAACAGTTATGTAAAAGTGATTAGTTTGCAACTAAAGGTGGGGATAGGTAACCGCCAGATTATATATAAGTAACGTGCAGCGGCGGCGAAACCGAGGATTCAAGCCCAATCGCGGAATCCTCGCCTCGGCGCGATCATCTGAGAGAATAGGGAGAGTGAATCGTATGCGAAATCCCATCTTCCGGCTGGCGCTGGCCCCGGTTTCCTTCACGCTCCTGGTCCTGGCTGGCGCGGGAACGGCGGCGAGCGCGCAGGCGCTGAATCCGACCTCGGCCACGAACCACTTCTATGGCAGCGTGACGACCGGCAAGCTCAGCGATGAGACGCTGAAGCTCTCGCTGGACGAGGCTGTGCGCCGCGGCTTTGAGAACAACCTTGGGCTCAAGGAAGCCGAAAACGGCGAAAAGACCATTCAGGGGCAAAAGAACCAGGCCCTGCAGAACTTTTTGCCCACCATCACATTGACCGGCGACCTGGGCGTACACCAGCACAATCTGGTGTCCATGGGCTTTGGTCCGAGCGTCATGGACATGTTCAAGTCGCTGCTGCCGGGCGGTGTCCTGCCGGCAAACTTCTCTTACATCACCCGCGACGACCTGACCGAGGGAAAGATCCAGTACGGGCAAATGCTGTTTTCTGGCCCGGTGATTGCCGCGTGGAAGGCAGCCGGCGCGGCGGAAAGAGCGGCCCACTTCTCAAAGATGACAGCGCGCGGCGAAGTGGTGCAGCAGGTGGCCTCAGCCTATTTGCACGCGATTGCCGCCGCCAGCGAAGTGGATAACGCCAAGGCGCTGGAAGCGGCCGACCAGCTTCTGCTGGACCAGGCCCACGCCAAGCACGAAGCCGGAACCGCGGCGAATCTGGACGAACTGCGGGCGCGGGTGGAGTTGCAGTCACAACAGCAGGCCCGGATTGCCGCCGAAAACAGCCTGGAGAAAGACCTGATCCTGCTCAAGCGGGAGATCGGCATCGACCCCGGCCAGAAGATTGCGCTGACCGACCCGGCGCCCTACAGCGAACTGGCCGCGCAGACGCCGGAAGAAGTACGCGCCGTGGCGTACAAGAATCGCAACGACTACCAAATGCTGCAAAATCAGGCCATCGAGATGAAAGCCATCCGCGCCGCCTATCGCAGCCAGCGGCTGCCCAGCCTGAGCTTTGGTGGCTTTTACGCCGTTAGCCAGGTGAATGGCGCTGGCACTCATGGGAACTTTGTGGCCCAGGGCACTCTGAGCATGCCGCTGTTCCGCGAAGCCAAGCTGCGCGGCGATGTAGAGTCGGCCCAGGCGCACATGGACGCCGTGGACGCCCAACTGGCCGATCTGCGCAACCATATCGATCAGCAGGTGCGCTCGGCTTTGCTGGACGTGGGCGCCAATGGCAAGCTGGTGGAGGTGGCCCGGTCCAACGTGGAACTGGCCAGCCGCGCCCTCAGCGATGAAACGGATCGCGTGAATGCCGGGGTGGACGACAATCTGCCGTTGGTCACGGCACAAGCCACGCTGGCCGCGGCGCAAAGCAACCTGGTGGAAAGTCTGTACCAGTACAACCTGTCGAAACTAACTCTGGCCCGGTCTGCGGGCATCCTCGAAGAGCAGTACAGGGTCTACCTGGGCAGGTAGGCCAAGTGCATCTGCATGGCCGGACATGCCTGTTCCCAGGGATGTCTGGCCATGCGGAGTAGGGTTTCTTGCAGAGTATTTAGAGTCACACTATACAAAACGCACAAACTTTAAACGCCCGCACCCTCTGCCGCGTAAAGTAGATAGAACGAGGGGGAGAACCCGACGTCATGGCCAGAAAACTCAGAATTAAATACTATGTGGAGCCGGACGCGGCGGCTTTGGCTCGCCGGGCGGCTCAATACATTGCAGAGATGGCCTGTGAAGCTGTTGGCGGATATGGGCGAGCCCGCATCGCCATCAGTGGTGGTACTACGCCGCAGGCCACCTTCCGGTTACTGGCCGACCCCTATGAACGCTGGCACGCACGCATGCCCTGGGACGATCTGGACCTCTACTGGGTGGATGAGCGGACCGTTCCGCCCGATGCCGCGGAAAGCAACTACCGCATGACGCGCGAGGCATTGCTGGACCATGTGCCGCTACGCCCCGAGCAGATTCACCGCATCGAGGGCGAACTGGAGCCGGAAGCGGCGGCCGCCCGCTACGAGTCGGAGCTGCGCAACAGCTTCCGCCTGGAAGGCGCAGAGATGCCCCGCTTTGACCTGATCGCTTTGGGCATGGGCAATGACGGGCACACCGCCTCGCTGTTCCCCCACACCGAGGCCCTCCACGAACTGGGACGGCTGGCTGTGGCCAACCATGTTCCGCAGAAGGATACCTGGCGGGTCACGCTGACTTGGCCGGTGATTAACCACGCCCGTTCGGTCTTCTTTTTCATCAGCGGAGCGGACAAGGCGGCCATGGTCAAGGAAGTGCTTACCGGGCCGTGGGACGTGGAACGGCTACCCAGCCAATTGATATGGCCGGTTAGCGGTATACTCACATTTATTCTGGATAAGGCAGCTGCAGCACTTTTACCGGCAACCGACAGTGACGGCTGCGGGGTTTTGGAGAGGGAACGATGATTTTGGCGGGCGATGTAGGCGGCACCAAAGTACACCTGGCGCTGTATGACTTTATCAATGGGAAACTTGAATACACCCGTGATAAACAGTATCCGGCAAAGAGCTACTCTGGGCTGGAAGAGATTGTAAAAGAGTTTTTGGGCGCGGAAAAGGTAACGGCGGCCTGTTTTGGCGTGCCGGGCCCGGTGCGCAATGGCCGCCTGCGACTCACCAACCTGCCCTGGACGCTGGATAGCCGTGAGCTGTCGATCAGCCTGGATATTCAGCACGTTTTTCTCATCAACGACCTGGAGGCCAACGGCTACGGCATTGCCGAGTTGAGCGCCGATCAGATCTTCACCCTGAGCGAAGGCGACGCCAGCCAGATGGGCAATCGCGCCCTGATCGCGGCCGGAACCGGCCTGGGCGAGGCCTTTCTGGTGTGGGACGGCCACAGCCATGTTCCCTACCCCTCCGAGGGCGGGCACGTGGACTACGCGCCGCGCAACGAAGACGAGATCGACCTGCTGCGCTTCCTGAAGCAGAAATACAACGGGCGCATCAGCTATGAGCGCATCATCAGCGGCATGGGCCTGACCAACATCTACGAATTCCTGCGCGAAGTGCGCGGCGTGGAAGAGCCGGCCTGGCTGGCCGAGCGCCTGACCCATGGCGACCCCAACGCGGTGATCACCGAGCTGGCCCTGGCGGCCAAGAGCGAAATCTGCGAGAAGACCCTGGACATGTTCGTTTCCGCTTACGGCGCCGAGTCGGCCAACCTGGCCCTCAAGATGCTTTCGGTGGGAGGGCTTTACGTGGGCGGCGGCATTGCGCCCCGCATCCTGGAAAAGCTCAAGGACGGCACGTTCATGAAGGCCTTCACCGACAAGGGCCGGTTGAGCCAGTTGCTGGTCAACATGCCGGTGCGCGTCATCCTGGAAAGCCGCGCCGCCCTGATGGGTGCAGCCGCCTACGCGGAAGCCCGCGCCGCCGAACTGAGCGGAATTTCTCCGCGCGCTGCCTCGGTGAAGATGTAATCCTGCCGTTTTGAAGCAGAATGCAGAGGGGGCCAGCCGGTTTCGGCTGGCCTTTTTTGCATACATCGGAGAACTTATCGCCGTCGCATGACTGTACCCACGGTGGCGATGGTCCCAAGATAAAAGAATTGGCCCAAGCCAAGCGTAAATAGGAAGCATCCGTAGAGTGCGTGCTCCAGGCTGGACGCGGCCAGCGAGCCGGTCTGCGCATACCGAGCCGCAAACAGCAGGCCGCCGCCCAGGGTCAGAACCACGGCCAGCCGGTTGCGGAAGACGATGTGGAGAAAGGCGAAGGCAAGGGCGCTGGCTACGATCATGGCCCACTTGCCGGGAAACAGGCTCGCATAGCGCTCAAAGAAGAAGGCGCGATAGATCAGTCCCTGGGGATAGACCGAAAGCACCGGATAGGCCACCATGACCACCGCCCAGAAGGCCGGACGCTGGCGCACAAAACTCCATTCCAACTGCGGAGCAAAACGCCGCACCGCCAGCCAGAGCGCCAACGCAGTCACCGCAAAGATGGTCAGAATCGGCCCCATGCAAGCGGGCAACGGGCCCAGGTTCCAGAGGCGGGCGCGGTCAAAATGCGGGTCGAGGAACAGTTGCCACACGGCATAGGCCGCCACCACCCACAGCAGCGGCAGCGCCGGAATCCGCACCGGCACAAAGCGAAAGGCCAGCGGCAAGGCAACGAACAGCAGCAGGAGCTCGGCAATCAGCGCAGTGTGGGTCATGGCAAGGCGTATCCCCGCCCAGAATACATTTGCCGCTCCTCAAGCGGGACTGGATACTTTCTCTGCTGACCATTTTCTCTGCAGCCACAGGGAAACCTGCACCAGCAGGATCAGGGCGGGCACCTCGACCAGAGGGCCGATGACCGCGGCAAAGGCCGCTCCAGAGTTAAGCCCGAAGACAGCCACCGCGACAGCTATGGCCAACTCGAAGTTGTTGCTGGCGGCGGTAAATGACAGCGTGGCGGTCTTGGAGTAATCGGCGCCCACCCGGTGGCCCATCCAGAAGCTGACAAAGAACATGACCACGAAGTAGATGAGCAGCGGCACCGCAATGCGCAGCACGTCGAAGGGTAGCTGCACAATCAGGTTGCCCTTGAGGCTGAACATGACCACGATGGTGAACAGCAGAGCGGCCAGCGTAAGTGGGCTGATGGCGGGCACAAAGCGCGTCTGGTACCAGTCGCGGCTTTTGGCGCGGACCAGCACAAAGCGGGTCAGCATTCCGGCCAGAAACGGTATTCCCAGGTAGATGAAGACGCTCTGCGCAATCTGGCTCATGCGGATGTCGACCACCACGCTCTTGAGGCCCACCAGCGGCGGCAGCACGGCCAGAAAGAACCAGGCGTAGACGCTGTAAAACAGCACCTGGAAGACGCTGTTGAAAGCCACCAGCCCGGCGGCGTAATCCGTGTCTCCGCGCGCCAGCTCGTTCCACACAATCACCATGGCGATGCAGCGGGCCAAGCCGATAAGAATGAGTCCGGTCCGGTACTCCGGATAGCCGTGCAAAAAGACCACGGCCAGCACAAACATCAGCACCGGGCCGATGACCCAGTTCTGCACCAGCGATAGTCCCAGCACCTTGCGATTGCGAAAGACCTCGCCCAGCCGGTCATACTGCACCTTGGCCAGCGGCGGATACATCATCAGGATCAGGCCGATGGCGATGGGCAGGTTAGTGGTGCCCACCTGAAAGCGCTGAATAAATGCCGGCACATTGGGCACAAAGCGCCCCAAGGAAACGCCGATGGCCATGGCCAGAAAGATCCATAGCGTCAGATAGCGGTCGATAAACGAAAGCCGGGGGCTGCCGGGCGCGGGCACTGGGCAGCAAGGTTGCGGGTCGGTCATGATTCCTTGTCTCTTCCTCTGCGTCCGGGACGCAGTTACAGCGGCAGCTTGCCGAGGTCGCGCATGCGGTTCTCAATGGCCATCCGGTCCAAAGTTTCCAGCGGCAGGCTGAGAAAGAGCTGAACGCGATTCCGAATTTGGCGCAGGGTCTGCGCAAAGGCCGCGCGCTTCTCTTCGTCCGTGCCCACGACGGCGGCGGGATCGGGAAATCCCCAGTGGGCCGTGACTGGCTGCCCCGGCCACAGCGGGCACACCTCGCCGGCCGCGTTGTCGCACACGGTCACCACAAAATCCATCTCTGGCGCGCCGGGAAGGGCAAACTCGTCCCAGCTTTTGCTGCGCAGGTTGTCTACCGGATAGCCCAGTTCCCTCACCTGCTCCACGGCAAAGGGATTGACCCGGCCGCTGGGATGACTGCCCGCGCTGAAGGCCTGGAAGCGGCCCGCGCCCATGGTGTTGAAAAGCGCTTCGCAGATGATGCTGCGCGCCGAGTTGCCGGTACACAGGACGAGTATGTTGTAGGGTCGCTGCAAGACTGCCTCCTGGGGAACGGGCCGCTGCGGCAGCCCCGGAGCGATATATCCGCTTAAACAAATTTATTGTATGGATTCATATCTGTCAATGCGCATACATGATTGTTCTGTAAATCCCGCCCCTAGGTTTCCTACCGGATGAAGAAGTCCCATTGATTTCATGCTTTCCCCGGTCTCAAAATCGAGACCGCGGGCACCCGCGTTATTGTTCTGTAAATCTACCGCTAGACGAGGCGCGCGACAATCGGACCGGCAATGGCCAGCAGCAGCACATAGGCGGCGGACACCGGACCGAGGCGCGGTTCCAGCGCCACTCCCAGGCCGGCGATCACAATCGAAAACTCGCCATGAGCAACCAGCGTGAGCCCGGCGCGCAGGCGCGTGCGCAGGTCGAGTTGCAAGCCGCGAGTGGACCAGTAGCCGGTCAGCACCTTGGTCAGCGTGGTGACGACCGCCAGCCCCAAGGCAACCAGCAGGACCGGAGGCAGCCCCTTGGGATTAATCTCAAGCCCAAAGAAGAAGAAAAAGATGGCCGCAAGCAGGTCGCGCAGCGGCGAAAGCAGCCGGTGGGATTGCTCCGCGATGGGCCCGGAGACGGCAATGCCCACCAGGAAAGCCCCGATGGCAGCGGAAATCTGCAACCGCTGCACTAGGCCCGCCACCAGCAGAACGATGCCGAAGACAGAGAGCAGAATGATCTCGTCCGACTGATGCGCCAGCAGGCCGCTCAGGAACTGGCCGTAGCGGACGGCGACAATCAGCACCAGCACCGTAACGGAGACGGCAACAGCCACCGCGATGAAGATCCGTGCGCCCCCGCCGCCAGCCAGCAGCACCGCCACCACCGGCAGATAGATAGCCATGAAGAGATCTTCCAAGACCAGAATGGAGAGCACGGTGGGTGTCTCTGGAGAAGCGAGCCGGCCCGATTCAGAAAGCACGCGGGCGATGATGCCCGACGAAGAGATGCAGGTGACGCCACCCAGCAGAACGGCCGGAAGCAGGTCCCATCCCAGCAGAAGGCCGACAACAAATCCGGGGGGAAAGTTGAGCGCGAGGTCGAGGACGCCGGCAGGCAAGCCGCTGCGCAGGTTCTGCCGGAGTTGAGCGCCTGAATACTCCAGACCCAGCATGAACAGCAGGAGTAGAACGCCGATCTCCGCGCCGACACGGATAAAGTCCTTGGACAGATTGAGAGGAACCAGGCCGCCGTTGCCGAACGCCAAGCCCGCAAGCAGATAGAGCGGAATGGACGAGACACCCCAGCGGCCGGCAAGGCGAGAGAGCAGCGCCAGGCCAATGGTCATGGCCCCCAACTCAATGAAAATTTGCGCGGACTCGTTTGCGGGCAGAATTGGGAGCTCCTCCGGCGGTCAATAATCGCGGCAGCAACTCTGGGAGCAGAGCTGCTGTTTATTTAGATGCGGATCGCAACCCATGAGTATTCTGACATATCCTCGGGAGGGGTAACTCCGCTGAGCCGCCGCCACACCTCCGCGCCTGGAAAGCGTCTTCGGCGAAAGCGAAGGAATTCAGATAATCTGGGACTCAATGAAACGTTGGCTGAAAAAGATAGCATTCCTG